>Ga0209807_1000651_pt1 | contig 15942 bp, 19 predicted proteins | sample GraSoiAngelo_154_FD_186168 | JGI IMG/M metagenome (GOLD analysis project Ga0209807, IMG submission 186168) | Grasslands soil microbial communities from the Angelo Coastal Reserve, California, USA - 14_1009_13_20cm (SPAdes) (version 2) | ecosystem: Environmental > Terrestrial > Soil > Grasslands ... | reverse complement strand
GCTTCAAGTAGCGGGGTCGCTCAGCTCCGTCTCGTTAGATCTAGTGCGCGCTCGTCGCGATAAAGATCGAACAATTTTTCACCCAGACTGTCTAGGCTTTCGATGAATTGGCTCGATCGTTATGCTGATCCCGTTTATTGCATCGTACGCATTCTGATCGGACTGATGTTCGCCTGCCACGGCGGGAATAAGATCCTTTTTTTTCCGCCGGCCCAGTACGGTCCGGCGACGAATCCAACCGGGCTTGTTGCTGGCTGGATTGAACTAAGCTGTGGTTTTTTGATCGCGTTTGGCTTTCTGACCCGTCTCGCTGCATTCATCGCCAGCGGAGAAATGGCCGTCGCCTATTTTCTAACTTCCTTTTCAGGAAGAACACTACGTCATGGACCGACGATCCTCGAACGGGTGTTTCCAATCCTGAACGGTGGTGAAATGGCGGTGGTGTACTGTCTTGTGTTCTTCTTTATTGTTTTTTACGGACCAGGACGCTGGAGCATCGATTTTTTACTGAAGAAAAAGGTCTAACCAATCGCTCGAGCCAACGGCTCACTGCGTGAACCCGAAAGTTCGAAGTAGAAAGTAGGAACGATGAGTGCGGCCACGTTCGCGAATCGCGATCAGGAAAACAAATTGTAACGCACGATCGCGTAGATGGCGTGGAAGCCGTCTTTCCAATTCACTTTTTTCCCTTCGCTGTAGGTGCGGCCGTTGTAGGAAATGCCGACTTCGTAAATGCGACATTTGGCCTTGGCCAGCTTGGCCGTGACTTCCGGCTCGAACCCGAACCGATTTTCGCGCAGGTCCAGATTTTTCAGCAACGGCGCGCGGACCGCTTTGTAGCACGTTTCGAGATCGGTCAGGTTCAGGTTTGTAAACATGTTCGAGAGCAGCGTGAGAAATCTGTTTCCGACCATGTGCCAAAAATAAAGAACGCGATGAGGCCGGCCGCCCATGAAACGTGAGCCGAACACGGCGTCGGCTTTTCCGGAAAGAATCGGCTCGAGCAAAGTGGGATAATCGCTCGGGTTATATTCGAGATCGGCGTCCTGGACCAAAATGACATCGCCGGTGGCGGCGGCGAACCCGGCCCGCAACGCCGCGCCTTTTCCGCAATTGCGCGGCTGATAAATAATCCGATCGGCCATCGTCGAAATTTTGTCTTTCAGCACGTCCTGAGTGCCGTCGGTTGAAGCGTCGTCCACCACGATGATTTCAATGTTTTCCACCGGGGCCGCGCGCACCGCGTTCACGACCTGCTCGATCGTGCCGCGCTCATTAAAAACGGGAATGACGACTGAAACCTTCATCGGTCCACAGATTACGCAGATTTACGCAGATTATCAGAGGATCGGCTAGACAGGATTAGCCCGATTTTTGCGAAACCCGAACTAAAAATCATTTCCAAAAGAGAAAGTTTACGTCGGGCGCTCATTCCTCCGAATTCTGTTAATTCTGTCCAAAAAAAATCTGCGAGGCATTAGGACTCTGAAAATCTGTGGACGGAAAAAAGTGCACCGTATAGGACTTGAACCTATAACCCGCTGATTAAGAGTCAGCTGCTCTGCCAATTGAGCTAACGGTGCCGCTGCAAGTGTAAATTGTAGATGGCCGATTTCCGATTGCTACAAGAAGTCCGAGCCGGACTGGCGCTCCTGAAATTGATTTGCCGCGCAGGCTCAAGCCTGAGTGTGGCGCGCGAAGTGGCGATCGACGCCTTTCGGCAACAAACGTTTGCGTCCCCGCTGGCGACGCCGCGCGAGCGTGGCGCGTCCACCCTTTGTCCGCATCCGCGCCCGAAAACCGTGCTGACGCTTGCGTGTTCGCTTGGATGGCTGAAAAGTGCGTTTCATAGGGCCGAAAAATAAGCTCGGCGCGAATTGGGAGCGGTTACACTAGGATGGGGCAGGGCATTGTCAATTTAGTCGGGCACCGGATGTCGATCTTCGATTCGCGGATTGCCAGCCTGCTTAATTTCTGGAATAAGCAATGCAAACGGTGAGCGAGAAAGTCGTCATTGAGCCGGCTACCGAGGCGGATTTGGACGAGTTGTCCGAGATGCTCGGAGGACTGTTCGCGCAGGAGAGCGATTTTCGCCCGGACAAGGAGAAACAGCTGCGTGGTTTGCGATTGATTTTCGAACAACCAAGCCGCGGGCGCGTGTTCGTGCTGCGCCGCGACGGCGTGATTGTGGGCATGATCAACCTGCTCTTCACGATCAGCACCGCGGAGGGCGGTTTTGTAGTTTTACTGGAAGATTTGGTGGTCCATAAACAATACCAGGGCCACGGATACGGTGCGAAGTTGCTCAATCACGCAATCGAGTTCGCGCGCCAGAAAAATTTTCTCCGGATCACTTTGTTGACCGACCGGCCGGAAAACGTGGCCCAGGAGTTTTTCCGGCGCCACGGATTTCACGAATCATCCATGATTCCGATGCGGCTCTTGATCACTCCCGAACAAGATCAGTCCCAATCGAATCTATAATGGATCAGCCGATCGCCTCCGCGGGATCGCGATCGGGCGCAGCGTTGAGAGGATTAAGGAGAGATTGCTTGCGGTTGCGAAATAGAATCGACTTCTCATCTTTGCCCTCTCCTCGAGCGAGGAGGAGAGGGGGAACATAGTAGTGTCATGCCTCAGCGACGGGATACAATGCCGCGCTGCTCGATCCACTTATTCAATTGCGGCGCGAGGCGCTGTTTGAATTCGGCGCGGAACTCAACTTCGTCGACCGCTTTGGCGACTTCTTTGGCGCTCGTGGCCGGCAAATTCGATTTCGCGTAGGTTTCCAATTCATCTGCGCGCGGTTTTTCGGAAAAGAAAACAAACAAGCTCGGCGCGAAAGTATTGGCCCCGAGTGCGTCGGTTTTTTCGAGGAGAGCCTTCATGTTCGTCTTGGCAAAATCCCAGGCGAGATCGGGATGTTCATTGTATCGCGCGACTTTACCGACCAGGTGAAGCGCGCGGCTTGTCGGCAATTCGTCGGTCAAAGAGATTTGGAGCGCTTTTGTGGCGAGCTTCGGATCGCGCGCGGCGGCTAAGGCGTCGTAATAATTTTGTTTCTCCTCGATGCTGGTCGTCTTCAGTCCAAGCTCGTGCAGCTTGTTCCAAGTCGCTTCGTCACTGTTTTGTCCAACCACAAAGCAAACCGACGCGCGTAGATCGGGCGCGAGCGACGCCGGATCGACAACGAACTTCTCAAAACGTCTCTTACAATCGGCGATTATTTCCTGATCATTCAAATCGCCGAGCGCTACGATCAAGCTCGCGCGGAGGAGTGAATCGCGAGAAATTTCGTTTTTCTTTGGCTCCCAGCCAAGTTCGTCGAACGTAGGTCGCAAGATCGAGCGCGCGTAGGCCTGAAATTTTTCGCGGACCGGATCACCGAGCAGTAATCGGTTAATGTAATCAAAGGCGTTAACAACCTGATCGCGCTCGGCCAGCTCATGACCGCGCGGCAATTTCCCGATTAGCTCTAAATAGAGTGAAGCATCGGCCCGGTTCGCCTGTACTAGAGCCCACGAATCGCTCAGCAAATTGACGCGATCTTCCAGACTTAACTTCGGCAGCGCACCAAGCAGCGCTTTCCAGGACGATTCGTCATACTGAACGCGATAATTTCCCGCGCCGTTCGCGTTCAACTTGATCACGCGATCAGTCGCAACGTTTGGCAGATTCTCGATCTTGCCGCTCATTAACCGGCCTTCAATCTTGCTGTCGCCAATGACGAAGTAGGTGAGGGGAATCTTCCATTCCAGCGCCGGCGCGTTCGGGAAATTGATAGTGAACCGCTCCTGGCTCAGGGAAATCTTTTCGCCGTCGCGCTTCATTATTACAACCGGAAACCCCGGCTGTTCGGTCCAAGCCGCGGCGATTTCGCCGACCGGTTTGCCCGAAGCTTCGCTCAAAGCGTTCCACAAGTCCGCCGTGGTCGAGTTTGAATATTTGTGCGCCGCGATGTAGCGCCGAATGCCGTCGCGAAACGCGGCCTCACCAAGGAAACTTTCCAGCATCCGCAAAAAACTTTGTCCTTTTCGATAAGTGATGTCGTCAAACGCGCTGTTGGCGTCGGACTCATTGGCGACGGGCTGTTGGATGGCATGCGTTGTCGATCTTGCGTCGCCTTCCATCGCGACTTCCTTGGCAATTCCGGTGCGACGCGTTGGGTCGCGCTGAATATTTCTGGCCAGCCAAACTTCCCAATCGGGATTGAAATGCGCGCTACATTTGCTGCCCATCCAGGAGGCGAATCCTTCGTTTAACCAAAGATTGTCCCACCAGGCCATGGTCACGAGATCGCCGAACCATTGGTGCGCCGTTTCGTGTGCGATCACTTCGTAAATGCGTTGGCGCGTCGCCGCGGACGATTTCTTCGGATCGAATAGAAGTGCCGATTCGTAGTAAGTGATGCCGCCCCAATTTTCCATCGCGCCGCCGAAACCGCCCGGAATGGCGATCTGATCTAACTTCGGAAGCGGATAGGAAACGCCAAAGTAATCGTTGTAGTACTGGAGGATCTGCGCCGTGCTCTCGAGCGCATATCGGCCCCATTCCGTTTTTCCCTTGGTCGCAATCAGCCGGATTTGCGTCCCGGCGGCTTTCGTTTCGATAAGATCGAGTTCGCCCGCGACGAACACGTTCAAGTAACTCGATATCGACGGCGTTGCTTGAAAACGCACTTCCTTGCCGATGCTTGTCGCGCCGGAAGTCCGAGCCGGACTGGCGTTTGGTGAAGGCGGATCGATCTTGCGTTCCGATTCGATTGGCATGTTTGAAACCGCCAGCCAATTTCCCGGGACCACGGCCGTGAGTTGGAAATGGGCGCGAAAACTCGGTTCGTCCCAGCACGGAAAAAACCGGCGGGCGTCGCTTGGTTCGAATTGGGTGCCGAGCGCGACTTTTTTTGCGCCGGTGCCTTGCTCCTGGTAGGGCATGTAATAAAGGCCGCGGCCTTTTGGAGTAATCTTTCCACTGAACTCGAGCGCAATTGTGTGCTCGCCGGCCGGTAATTCGTTAGGCAGAGCGATCGTCAGCAGCTCGTTGTTTGGATCGAGCTTGATCGCGTCTGGCGATAAGTGAATTCCATCGACCGAAGCTTTCGCAATTTCCAGTTCGGCCGAATTGAGCACGAGCTCGCGAGTCGGCGCGGTCGCCTTGACCTTGATTCTTTCGCTACCGGTGAAAGTAAGTTTGGCGAGATCCGGGACGATTCGAACCGAATATTCGAGCGGAACGACTTGCTTTGGCAATTTACCGGGCGTGTTCGCGAATTCGTACGGGTTTTCTGCATCCATTGTCGTCAGGAGCGCAAACAAAACGGTCGAGGCCACCAGAACGCGCATTGCTGCCCTTAACCGAAATCAAGTAGCGGTTCAACCGCCAGCTGCACCCGTGATGCGGACGCGGTAAGGATTACGGGAGCGCGTTGTGAATGGCGCGACGCAGACGCTGCCACGCAGTCGTGATCGGGTTGGCTGGCTCCGCATGACGGCGGCGATGGGCCTGCTCGTCGTCCTTTACGACCAATACGAGCAACAACTGTCCGCTGCCGACCTGCGGCCCCTTGATAACGAGCGGGCTGCTTTTGCTGAGGTTCGCGTCCGTCTCGAGCAGGACATCGCTTTCCTTGTAAAGCTTGAGATTCAATGAGTAACCGGAATCATTTTCGCCGCGAGCATCGACATGCAGCCCGAAATATTTGCTGTTCGCGAGCCAATCTTCCTGGCCGGTCTTGAGCGTCTTGTTCGACTGGCCAATGACCTCGAACTGATTGTAACCAAAAAGATCTTTTAACGTTTGCTCAAGCCCGGTCAGCTCCGGGGGAATCGGTGCGGGTTGGGGAACGTTTTCCGCAATGACCAGGCCACTCCAAACTGCCTGGGCCGCATCAGCCGAAACCGCGCTTAACGCCAACACCAGGAAGGCGGCGAGAAGCAAAGGCCTCAGCTGCATTGTTGATTTACTTTGCTGCGTAGTCGGCCGGCAGCGATTGCAACCCCTCGGTCCACAGGACGGTGACCTTGTTGTCGGTTTTGCTTTCGAAAATCGAGATGGTGGCGTTCGGATTGGCCGCTGGGTCCACCCGCGACTGCAAGATTTGGGTGAGGTATTCCGACTGCTCACCCGGCTGATGCTGACTCATGAGCAGAACCGTAGTGATGACAAACAGTGCAAGCGCGGTTGCCCCGGACCAAACCAGGCGCGGAATCGTCCACCATGTCGATGTTGAACGATGTCGAGCTGCGCTTTCACGCGCGATCCATTCGTGTAATTGATGACTGAAGAATTCCTCATTACTCATTGCTTGAGTAGTAAGTTGTTCCTTCAAAAAGGCGCCGAGCTTTTGCGCATCGCGTTTTTCGGCCTCGGCCGCCGCCAAATCCGGTAGCGACGATTCGAATTCAGCCAATTCTTTGCCGCTCAATTGTCGATCGAGCCAGGCAGTCCATTTTTCTTCAAACGTTTTCATAAACGTCCCTCAGGGAATTCTGCAACTTCTTACGGGCATAAAACAGGCGCGACATCACCGTGCCGATGGAACAGCCAAGGCTTTGGGCGATCTCGTGATACTGCATTTCTTCGATTTCTTTCATCAAAATTACTGCGCGGTGCTCAGGGGAGAGCTGCGAGATGGCGTGGTTGATCCGGGCCCGAATCTCGTGTTGTTCCATTCGCTGGTGAGGGAGCGGGTCTGCTCTCGGCACGGTCTTCGAGGCTGGGTCAATCTCTTTCAACTGAATCGCGTCATCGAACTCGGCCCCGCCGGCTTTGATTTGCCGCTTGCGCAGCCAATCGATGGTCACGTTCATGACGATGCGATAAATCCAGGTATAAAACGATGACTTCCCGCGGAAGCGCCCGATCGATTTCCAGGCTTTGATAAAGCTCTCCTGCGCCAGGTCCCAAGCGTCCTGTTCGTTATGGACCATGTTATAAATCATAGCGAATACCCTTGTCCGGTAGCGGGTTACCAGCTGGTCGAATGCGTCGGTTTGGCCGGCTTGACATTGTCTCACCAAGTCCAGTTCCGACACATCGGCTTGAGCCGGAGTCGTTTCCGTTTGCATATTTCGACGGAACTGCCGGCTATTTCATTCAACCCCGAAAGCCTTCGGAGCCGAAGCGGCGGCGCCATTCGCCGCGATATTCCCCCATCAGCGTAATGATGCCATCACGCACCTGAAAAAGGCGTTGCTGCAGAACGGAATACTGCCGGCCCCCGATCAGCTTCTCGGAGAGCAATTTGGACGCTGAATCCAACGAAACCGTGATCGCTTTCAGGGCGCGTTTTAGGTAGGCGATCGTCATGCCGAGCTCGTCCACGTCATCGTCACTCAACGCTGCCGCCAATTTCGCGCTCGCCAGCGCCGCGTGGGTCGCGAGCTTGATCGCCGCCGGTTCGTTTTGGAGGGAAGCGTTTTGGTCGAAGAGTTTGTCGATCCAAACGGTCAAGGCGAAGGCCGCACGATACAGAATATGGTCCTCAAAGGTTTCGCTGAGCTGCTGTTCAGCGCTGTCCGGGGTCTCCTGATCTTGTAAACGCCAATCTTCGTCCAGAAGGGCGTCAACCTCGGCGCTCCAATCGCCGTCTCCCAGAATCTGCGTCCAACCCATTTCCCGCGCGATAATTTCATCGCGCTGCGGGTCGTCGATGTACTTCTCCAGCAGCTCCATGTATTTTTCCGTTCGTTGGTCCTGTTGCTGGAGGAAGCGCTCCCAATCGTATTCGTCCCAGATTCCTTCCCGTTCGCCCTCGAAGTTGGACATGATTGGACTAAACGCCAGCTTGGGCGGGTGCGCAAAAAATTTCCGCGATTTACGAACTTGCTGTCTGCAACTCGCGCTTGGTTTGGAGACGCAATTGGCCGCAGGCCGCGTCGATATCGTGGCCTTTCTCCCGGCGTAACGTCGCCGCAATTCCGCGCTCCCGTAGGATCGACAAGAATTTTTCCTGTCGATCTTCCGACGGTCGCGACCAGGGCAGGCCGTGCACGGTGTTGTACGGAATCAGATTCACTTTGGCCGAAAGCCGCTTGGCGTGACTGGCGAGAAGTCGTGCTTGCTCGTCTGAATCGTTTACGCCCGCGATTAAAATGTATTCGAAAGTCAGTCGCTGCTTCTTCCTCGACATGTAGTAATCGCAGGCTGCAAGCAGGGTCTCTATATTATAACGGCGATTGATCGGCATGATTTGATTGCGCACGTCATCCGTTGCGCCGTGTAATGAAATAGCGAGCCGGATTTGGAGAGGCTCATCGGCCAATTTGCGGATCTGCGGCGCGAGTCCGCTGGTGGAAAGGGTGATGCGCCTCGCGCCGATCCCGAGACCCCATGGCGCATTGATGATTCGGATTGCGCGCATCACGTTGTCGAGGTTTGCCAGCGGTTCGCCCATTCCCATGAACACAATGTTGTCGATCTTTTCTCCGCTCTCGCGCTCGACCGCAATGATTTGATCGACAATCTCGTTCGGCTTCAGGTTGCGACTGAATCCTTCCAGACCGCTCGCGCAAAATTTGCAGCCGTAGGCGCAACCGACCTGGGTCGAAACGCAAAGTGTCCTCCGGTCCGAGCGCGACCCGTAAAGTGCCGGCGACGCCGGAATCAAAACGGTCTCGATCAAACTGTCGTCAGCCAATCGAAACAGAAACTTGCGCGTTGTGTCGTGGGAGCCGAGCACGCGCACGATGTCGATCTTGCTGAAGTCGAACTGCTCGGCGAGCCGGTTTCGAAGCCCTTGCGGCAAGTCGGTCATTTCGTCGAACGATTGGACGCGCTTTTGGTAGAGCCAGTCTGCGATTTGGCGCGCTCGATAAAGCGGCTGGCCGAGCTCGCGAACTTTGTCTTCCAGTTCGCCAAGCTGAAGCGATTTGATGTCGATCGTCGGGCTCGTGGTCACGGCGCAAATTTACGGCGTTGCCTCGCCGTCAGCAATCGAACTGCGGTCGCGATTTTTTGTGGAGAAAAGCGCGGGGCTGATTAGGTTTCGGGGCGAATGAAATACCTTTTGATGTTGGCCATTCTAATCGCCGCCCTTTGCGGGTTCAGCGGTTGCGCGTCGACTAGCTCGACAACTGCCAGTGGCAATCCGGTTCCGGGAGAAACAAAAAGCACGGAGGAAAGCCGTCTCCAACCGGGCGCTGGCGCGGGTCCAAACGCAAGCGTGAAGTGGTGATTTGGGTCCTGTTCTGAATTGACAAACTCCGCGGCGATGCAGAAATCGCGAACGCCGCTCATGATTGGATGGGAAGCGGCGCGGGCGAACGCTAAACCGGCGCTCATCATTCAGGCGATCATGCTCGCGCTGGCCGTGGCTTTTTACACAAACTCCTCAGTCGCCGATGCGCTGCGCAACCTGGCTGAATTTAAACGCGCGCACGGATTATTGTTTGTCATTGGCGCTTCCATTCTTGCCGGCGCGTTACTTCCGGAAATTTTTCTGATCCTTTTCTTTCAACGCTGCCGCCCGCAGCGCGCGAATCTTCGCAACCTCGCTTTTACGATCCCAGTTTGGGGTTTCGACGGATCGCTTGTCGATTTACTCTACCGTGCGGAAGCGCATTGGTTAGGCGACGTCGTGACGCTTCCCGTCGTCCTCGGGAAAATCTGTATCGACCAGTTTGGCTACAACGTATTTTTTGCGGCGCCATTCGGTGTCCTTACTTACGAATGGAAGAACAGCGGAATTTCCATGCAGCCGCTCCGCGACCTCTTCACCTGGCCGCATTATCGCGACAAAATTTTTCCGACGTTGCTCGCGACCTGGGCGGTCTGGATACCCTTGATGGCGATCATCTATTCATTGCCGCTGGTGCTGCAATTTCCGCTGTTCAGCCTGGCGCTTTCGTTCTGGGTCTTGCTGCTCACTTACATGACGAATCGCTTTGCCGGTAAAATCGAGGCCGACGCGCCGATCGCCTTGGCTGTGATGAAAACGAACAACCTCAGTTCGATTTGCCGTTGACAAAAAACTGCAACGCTTCGCGCACCCCGGCGCCGTGTTGGCGTTGGGCGACATAGCCGCCTGCATCGCGCACCGCCGCTTTTACTTCTTCAATCGCGTTTGCCGGACACGCCGGCATGGCCGCGACCTGGCCGTCGAGCATCGAGATGTCGTTGTGATGATCGCCCGCCGCGAAAATGTTCTCGCGCGGAATGTCGATCAAACGCGCCAGCTCCGCCAACGCTGCGCCTTTGTGATAATCGGCGTGACAAAATCGAAGATAAATCGTGTTGCGCTGATAATTGAACTTCGGCTCTTTCGCGCGCGCCCCTTCGATGAATTCAACGATGCGGTCCATTTCCTGGTCACTCTCTGCCCGCAAGCCTTCCAGTCCCTGGGAGTGATAAATCAGCTGGGCTTTGGTCTTCCGGGTCACGAAATCTACGACTTCGGCCATGATTGATTGGGCGGACGAAAACAACTCGGCGTGGTCACGGGCGCAGCGCTCGTTCCAATCGCCGAACGGTTCCCATTTTTCGCCGTTGTTGCCCGGGCGGAAAACTTCGCGTTCGGTCGTTAAAATAAAATCGGGACGTACCGGAAATTCGAAATCGGTCAGACCGGATTCGAGCAGATCGACCGAACGGCCGGTGTTAATCGAGAAAAGAACGCCTCCGCTTTGCAAATCGCGGATCAATTCCATGCAGCGCGCGTCCAGGACCGGTTCGCTCACGCGCGAGACCAGGGTGCCGTCGAAATCGATGCTGAGAAGCCGGATGTTCATTGTCGCCGGACCCGCCTTCGGTGGGCAGCTCCTTCAACACAAATGCCGCGAACTGATATTAAGTGCAAACGGAAGGAGGTGGGCGACCCAGCTGATTGTTTCAATCGGCTGCCTTGGCGTGGAGCGGGCCGATCTTACGATTGATTCAATTGCGCGCAGGAGCAAGAGTAAGACTGAGAGGAAGAGAAAGAATTTCGATGAAATCGGCTTACGAGCTGGCGATGGAGCGACTCGCGAAAAATCAGCCGATCGTTACTCTGAGCGACGACCAGAAAAAGCGGCTCGCCGACGTCGATTCAACCTTCAAAGCGCGGATCGCGGAGAAAGAATTGTTTCTCAAGGATCAAATTCGCACTGCGCAAAGCGCCGGAAAATTCGAAGAAATGGAATCGCTCGAGAAGCAGCTGGCATCTGAAATTCGACGCTTGCAGGAAGATTGCGAAGCGAAGAAAGAAAAGCTGCGCGCGAGTTTTGTAAAATAGCTGAAACGCGATCACTGAGTGCGTTGGCGAACGACAAGGGTCACATCATCAAGTCGCCGCCGTTAATGTCGAGCGATGCGCCGGTGATGTAGCCGGCGGCCTCGGAGGTGGCGAAGCAAATCAAATCGGCAACTTCGAGAGCGGTACCGAGGCGCGGCACGGGATAGTTCTCGGCCAGACGTTCGAGCAACTCGTCCGAGGCGTGTTCGCGCGTCAGCTCGGTGTCGATCATGCCGGGACAAACGGCATTCACAGTGATGCCGAACTTGCCAAGCTCCTTCGCGGCTGCGCGCGTCAGTCCCAGGAGTCCGGCCTTTGATGCGGTGTAATGCGCGCCGCCAAGTGTACTAACCATCCGACCGGCCGAGGAGGAGACATTAATGATGCGACCGTACTTTTGAGCGCGCATTGCCGGAAGCACGGCTTTTGTCATCAAAAAAGGCGCGGTCAGGTTGACCTCGATTGCCTTACGCCATTCCTCGGCGCTAAGATCCGGGAAGCGCGTCGACAGCGGAAGCGCCGCGTTGTTGACTAGGATGTCGATCCGTCCGAAACGCTCGAGCGTGCGACGAGCGATTTCGTCCGGGATGCCTTCCGCCGCAACGTCGCCCGGCACGGCGAAGGCGCGCTCACCGATTTCCTTCGCCAGCGTCTCAGCGCGTTCCGAATTGCGAACGTTGACAGCGACCGAGGCGCCGCGCTCGTGCAGCCGCGCGGCGGCCGCGCGTCCGAGTCCCCGCCATGCACCGGTGATGACCGCAACGCGTCCCGCAAAATCAGCTTTTTCCATCCGGAGAATTATTTCAGCGTAGCTGGAGCTTCGCGCACGTTAAACTTCTTCGCCCAGCGAGAATTAGGGAACAATTGTTAATCTAATTCGGAACCGCGTTATCCGCCGTGCTCGGCTGTTGATGCGTTAGCCGGCGTTTGGACAAGTTCGGATCCAAAAATCCGAGCATGTGCGCTCGCCTGATCGTGCGCACGCCTTCCTCTTTTTGCAGCTCGGTGATGCTCTGGCGGAAGCTTTCCATTTTCGTCCAATGCACTTTTGGACGGAAATGATGTTCGGCGTGATAGCCGTTGTAGAAAAAAAGCCAGTTATAAATCTTGCCATAACTGCTCACCCCCCAGGCGATCGGTTTGTCCGGATTCGCGCCGTAGTGGCGATAGTAGCCGTTCAAATAACTGAAGCAGTGTCCGAGGTAGAAAAACGGCAGAAAATAAAAAATCACGTAACGCCAGTTGAACAGAAACATGATCAGCAGCGTGGTCGCGAACGCGGCCAGCTCGATGTTGCCCCAAAATAAATCGCCGTTGCCGCGTTTGCGGAGTTCTCGTTTGATTGCGCCGACGTCGTCGCGGAAAAAACTCAAGAACACGTAGCCCCACGGGTTTTCCGCTTCGCCATCGTGACCGTGTTTATAGATCGAGATCCAATCGATCGTTGCGCCCTTTTCATCCGGTCGGTCGGCGTTGCCTTTGTGATGCTGCATGTGAACGGCGTTGTAGTAGGTCTGCGAGAAACAGCAGGCGACGGACTGAGTGACTCCGAACAGGCGGTTCAGGATTTTGGAACGAAAGAATGGATTATGAATGAAGTTGTGGCCGACGCCGTTGATGTTCGCGTTCACCATCAGCGAGTAAAGGAATCCCAGGATCAGCATCACCCAGAGCGGCGCGCGCGGGTACAAGAAGAAGAGACCGAGAAAATAGGCGAGATGGAAAAGCCCGGCCGCCGCGGGGACTGCGTCCCAGCGGGTGTGCGCGAACAATCGCGAATTTGTCGCGGGTCGGTCGATACGAATCGTGTCAGCGTTCATGGAGGCGAGTACCATTCGCGAAAGAGACGGCGTCTGGCAAGTTGTTCATTGCCAATATTGAGTTCGCACGCCTAATTTAGCCCCTCATGTTCGCGCTCCAACCAGAAATGAAAGTCTTCAGCGGCACCGCCAACCGCGAGCTGGCCGAGCGCATTTGCAAATATATCGGCGTCCCGCTCGGCCAGGCCACGATCAGCTCTTTCCCTGACGGCGAGACTTACGTGATGATCGAGGAGAACGTGCGCGGCCGTGACGTTTTTCTTATTCAACCCACGTCACCGCCGAGCAATGAACATTTGATGGAGCTGCTCATCATGGTAGATGCCGCGCGTCGCGCCAGCGCCGATCGGATCACCGCCGTCATCCCGTTTTTTGGTTACGCGCGTCAGGACCGCAAAGATAAACCGCGGGTTCCGATCACTGCGAAGCTGATCGCGAACCTGCTGTGTGCGGCCGGGGTCAATCGCGTGTTGACGATGGACCTGCACGCCCAGCAGGTGCAGGGCTTTTTCGACATCCCGGTCGACCACCTTTATTCATTGCCGGTACTAATTAAGTACCTTCGGCAAATGCTCACCGGCAAGACAGTCGTGGTTTCACCCGACATTGGCGGTTTGAAAATGGCCTCGGCCTATGCGGAAGCGCTTGGCGCGAACCTCGCCATCGTGGCGAAGGAACGAAAAAGCGCGACTGAAACCGAAGCGCTCTACCTCATCGGTGAAGTCAAGGATCACGATGTACTGCTGGTGGACGATCTGACCGAGACGGCCGGAACGCTCACCTCGGCGGCAGAGCTTTTGAAAAGGCGCGGGGCGAAGAAAATCTACGCTGGCGTCTCGCATGCGGTCCTGGTCGATGTCGCCATCCCTCGGTTGCAAAAGTCCAAAATTGAGGAATTAATAACGACCAACAGCACGCCGGTTCGCCCGGTGGAAGGATTTAAAACCACCGTGCTCTGCGTTTCCGAGCTACTCGGCGAGGGGATGAAACGGATCCATAACGATGAGTCGGTTTCGTCGCTGTTTAAGATCGACAAGTAACGAAAATGGCAAAGCAAGTTAAACTCAAGGCAGAACCGCGGACGGCGACTGGACGTTCGGCTGCGCGCCGATTGAAAGCGCGCGGCATTGTTCCGGCCGTTGTTTACGGCGGAAAAGAAAAGTCCCAACCGCTCCAGGTTTCCGCACGCGACATTAATGCCATGCTCAGCCATGCCTCGGGCGAAAACATTCTGGTGGAGTTGGAAATCGCCGGTCACAAAGGGACGCGCACCGCGCTTTTGCAAGAAGTCCAGCACTCGCCGGTAGGTGGCGACGTTCTCCATGTCGATTTTCACGCGATTTCGATGGACGAGAAAATTCAGGCCGACGTGCCGCTGGAACCGTTGGGCGTTCCGAATGGTGTGAAGAATTTCGGCGGTCTGCTCGATCAGAATTTGCGCGCGCTGCCGATCGAGTGCTTGCCACGCGATCTGCCAGACAAAGTTACGGTGGATGTATCGGCGCTCAACATCGGGGATGCGATTCACGTTCGTGACATCAAACTTCCGTCGGGCGTAACCGCAAAAGTTCAACCTGATCTCACGGCATTCTCAGTAATGGCGCCGGTGATTGAGGAGGAACCGGTCACAGCGGAAGCCGAAGCGGCCGCGGCAGCAGGTCCGGAAGTGATCACGGCCAAGAAGGAAGAAGGCGAAGCCGCGGCGCCGGCTGCTGGCGCGAAGGGGGCACCGGCGGTGAAGGGCGCGCCCGCACCAGCGGCCAAGGGTGGCGCTCCGGCTCCAAAGGAAAAAGAGCCAAAGAAGTAGAATCGATTTGTCCGAGCCGGACTGGCACTGATTTCGGATTTCGATTGCGCGACAGTGGAAGAGAAACCGATTCGCTTGGTCGCAGGCTTGGGCAACCCCGGCGCCGAATACGTGCATACTCGCCACAACATTGGCTTCATGGTTGCCGATCTTCTTGCTCACGAAGGCGGACTCGCTTGGGAGAGATCGGGCAAATGGGACGCGGCTACGGCAAAATTTGGGGATGCGCTCCTGGTCAAGCCCGCGAGCTACATGAATCGCAGCGGCCATCCGCTTTTCGCGATCGCGCAGTTCTTCAAGATTGCTCCGCAGGAAATATTGGTCGTGTTGGACGATTTCTCATTGCCACTCGGGCGATTGCGGATTCGTCAAAGTGGGGGGCCCGGCGGACATAACGGACTGGAATCGATCATCGCCCAATTTGGCACGGAAGAAATGCCGCGATTGCGAATTGGAATTGGTAACGCGCCGGCCGAAGCAGCGAGCGATTATGTGCTCAGCAATTTTTTCGAAGAGGAGAAACCCCTCGTGAGATCGACAATCACGCACGCGGCGGACGCGGTGAAATGTGCGATTGACAAAGGCGTCGTTTCCGCGATGAACACTTTCAACAAAATCGAAGAAGAAACATGAAGAATCGTTACGAAGCATTGCTCGTCCTCAATTCGCAGGGAAAGGAGGACAGCGTGCACGACATTGTCGACCGCTTGGAGTCCGAATTTAAAAAGGAAGGCGCCGAGATCGAGCAGGTGCAAAAAATGGACAAGCGCCAGTTTTCCTACGCGTCAGGTCCACTCGACGCCGGATTTTATGTGAACTTTATTTTCCACGCAGATCCGCAGCTGGTCACCAAGCTGCGTTCCAAATTCAAACTCGATCCGGAAGTGTACCGCCAGCATTACCAACGGTTGCGCGCGAAGAACGAAAAAAAGGAGCGGAAGGAAGAGCCGGCGAAAAAGTTGGCGCGTTCTAAATAAATCCGATAGACCTGGCGCATGGCCAGTTTTAATAAAGTCATTCTCCTCGGAAATCTGACGCGCGATCCCGAAGTGCGTTATACCCCCAAAGGCAGCGCCGTTTGCGACCTCGGCATTGCTATTAATCGT
>Ga0209807_1000650_pt1 | contig 15960 bp, 18 predicted proteins | sample GraSoiAngelo_154_FD_186168 | JGI IMG/M metagenome (GOLD analysis project Ga0209807, IMG submission 186168) | Grasslands soil microbial communities from the Angelo Coastal Reserve, California, USA - 14_1009_13_20cm (SPAdes) (version 2) | ecosystem: Environmental > Terrestrial > Soil > Grasslands ... | reverse complement strand
GCGGACTTGTGATCACGCAGCTGCCTGATCCGCATGGCGACCATTTCCACCTCGGCGAGGCGATTGTCGCGGCGCGTGATGCGACCGGGTTGCGCAATCCGGCGGTCTGGGCCGCGCTCGAACGTAAGGGCCTGATCCGCCCGAAGCTGCCTCAAGCGGTGATCCTGACCGCGCTCGGGCAGGAATACGACACCGGGATGCGGGATACGATCCTGCACCGCGCCGAGCATTAGCTCAGGCGACTCGGCTTACCAGACGAAGCGCGCCGCCGCGGCGACCGGATGGATCCCGTTCTCCCCGAGCGCGGGTTTGATGCGCTCGGGATCGAGCGTGCCATTGCTGCTGAACTCGGCCGCATGGATCCCGCCGGCAATAAACAGGCTGTCAATGCCGGCACTGGCGGCGCCTGCGATGTCCGTGCGCAGGCTGTCGCCGATCGCTAGGATGCGGCGCTTGTCGGCGATCCCGAGCAGGCCGAGACAGCTGTCGTAGACCGACGGGTGGGGTTTGCCGTGCGATCGCACGCGACCGCCCAGGCGCTGATACTCCTCCGCCAAGGCGCCGGCGCAGAGAGCCGGCTTGCCGTTATGCACCACGACGAGATCCGGATTGGCGCATACCATCGGCAGCCTGCGGGCGAGCGCGGCGTGCATGACCGGCATATAGGTCTCGAGCGCATCCTCCCATTCGGCGGGGCCGGTGTTCAGGATGAAGTCCGCCTCAGCCGGCGTGTCGACAAACGCGAGGTCCAGCCCCTCGCGGATTTCGAGGTCGCGCTCGGAACCGATATGCAGGCAGCGGTGCCCGAGCGCGGCATAGAACGGCTCGCTCCGATGCTTGAGATGCAGCCATGCTTCTTCGCCTGAAGACATAACGCCGTGATAGAGCCGCTCCGGAACCCCGATCCGGGTGATGCGCCGGATGACATCGTCCGACCGGCGCGGCGCGTTGGACAACAGCACGAGCCGTTTGCCCGCTGCGATCAGCCGCTCCATGCAGTCGAGCACGCCCGGGAACGGCGCCGTGCCGTCATGCACGACACCCCAGAGATCGAGGATGAAGCCGTCATACCCCGGTGCAATCTCTCGCACGCCGCTGATGACGCGAATGGTCACGATGCCCCGCTGGTGCCAACCGAGACTTGCGGAACCTTAGCATGGTCGGCGCCGACCGCCTCGGCGACAGCAGCGAAACCGTCACGGTGGAGCAGAGCGGCTAGACCCGTCTTGATTTCGCCGACCAGGGTTGGGCCGCCAAAGACCAGCGCCGTATAGAGTTGCACGAGCGATGCGCCGGCGCGGATCTTGGCATAGGCATTTTCAGCATTCGCTACTCCGCCCACGCCAATCAGCGGTATCCGGCCCTCCGTCAGTCGATAGATCTCCGCGAGCAACGCCGTTGATGGCCCGAACAACGGCCGTCCGCTGAGCCCTCCGGCTTCGCTGGCCCGGGGACTTCGCAGCCCCGGCGGGCGCGCAACCGTCGTGTTGCTGACAATGATCCCGTCGATGCCAGCCGCGAGCGCAACCGCGGCGATATCGGCGCGCTCTTCCGCGGTGAGATCCGGCGCAATTTTGACCAGCAGCGGCGGCCGGGCGCCGGATTGGTGGCGCGCCTCGAGCACTTGGCGCAGGAGCGCTTCGAGCGCGGCGCGGGCCTGCAGCTCACGCAGTCCCGGCGTGTTCGGCGACGACACATTGACCACGAGATAATCGGCAAGCGGTGCGGTGCGGCGCACCGCCTCGGCATAATCGGGTGCGGCATCGGCGCTGTCGCGGTTCTTGCCGACATTGACGCCGACAATGCCGGCCTCGTGCCGGCGCGCCCTCATGCGTTGCACGACCAGGTCGAGCCCGCCGCTGTTGAAACCCATGCGATTGATCAACGCGCCGTCGGCTTCGAGCCGGAACACACGTGGTATCGGGTTGCCGGACTGTGCCCGCGGCGTCACCGTGCCGATCTCGACAAAGCCAAAGCCGAGCCGCAGCAGCGGTTCCGGGGCCTGCGCATCCTTGTCGAAGCCGGCGGCGATGCCGATCGGGTTGGAGAAATCGAGGCCCCACACTCGCTGGTGCAATTCGGGCAGATCGGGGGCCCGACTTGTGCAGCCTAATCCGGCGGCGAGCGCCGTTAATGTCAAGCGATGCGCCGTCTCAGGTGGCATCGCCCGCAACAGTGGCCGCACAAACCAATAGAGATCGGGCACGTCTCAGGTCGCGACGAGCTCGGCGGTGCCGAGCTCTTCGACTTCCACAATGGCGTGGTCGCCGGCGGCCGGGAACTGAATCGGCACCATGCTGCCGGTCATGACGATCATGCCGCGTTTGAGCGGTGTCCCGGCCACCGCCAGCTTGTCGGCGAGCCAGGCCAGCGCATTGAGCGGGTTGCCCATCACATCGCCGCCTATGCCATGACCGATCTCGCGGCCGTTGATCGTCAGGCGCGCCACAACGTTCGCGAGATCGAGGCGCCGCCAATCGCTGACCGGCTGACCGACCACGGCGCCGGCATTCCACACATTGCCGGCGACCATCGCGGCCGCGCTGAGTCGCTTGTAGTCGTGTCGCAGATCTTCGAGAACTTCAATCGCCGCCATGCAGCTCTCCACCGCGGCAGCGACGCGACCAGCGCTTCCGCCCTGCGGCAGATCCTCGCCGAGCCGCACCGCGATTTCGGTCTCGATCCCGAGCCGGCAGTAATCCCGCACCGGCAATTCGGCGCGGCGGTGGCGCACCTCGGTCGCGAAGATCGCGCCGTAGCACGGCTCGTCGACGCCGCACAGCTTCTGCATGATCGGCGTCGTCAGACCGATCTTGTATCCGACGACCTCGCCCCGCCCGCGCGCTTTCTCGATCTCCTCGAAGGCGGCGCGGACCACGTAGGCCTCATCCAGGTCCGCCGGCATCAGCTCGGGCGGCAGGAGGTCGATCTGATGTCGCTCGCGAAACAGGGCGGCGATGCGCTCGGCCTTCTGCCGGGAGTCGAGAGCAGGCATTCGTTATAACTCCGTGCGGACGCGCAATTCGCGGCGGATGATCTTGCCGGTCGCGGTCAATGGCAACTCGTCGACGAACACGATTTCGCGCGGCGCCTGATACCAAGCCAACCGCTGTCCGACAAAGACGCGGATCTCCTCGGCAAGCGCCGGCCCGGTGTCGGTGTCCGGCTTCGCGACGACGAAGGCGCGCACGATCTCGCCGCGCAGCGGATCGGGGTGGCCGACCACCGCCGCCATCAGCACGGCCGCGTGCTTCATCAGGCAATCCTCGATGTCGGTTGGGCCGATGCGATAGCCGCCGCTGGAGATCAGATCGTCCTCGCGCCCCTTGTACCAGATGTAGCCGGCGTCATCCTGCAGCGCGACATCGCCGGTCAGCAGCCAATCGCCAGCGAATTTTGCGGCGGTCGCTTCGGGATTGTTCCAGTAGCCGAGAAACATGACTGGATCGGGACGCTTGGCAGCGATGATCCCGGTCTCGCCGGGCGGCAGCGGCTCGCCGTGATCCGATACAACGGCGACTCGATGCCCTGGGATCGGACGGCCCATGGAGCCCGGCCGCACCGGATAGAGCGAGGCGCAATTGCCGACCAGCAGGTTGGCCTCGGTCTGACCGTAGAATTCATTGACCGCGATGCCGAACGCTTCCTTCGACCAGGCGAGAATGTCCTCACCGAGCGCCTCGCCACCGCTGGCGACCGACCGTAGGTCGAGCCCGAAGCGCTCGCGCGGCGAGGGCACCGTCCGCATCATCTTCAGCGCGGTCGGCGGCAGAAAGGCGTTGCGCACGCCGTGGCGGCCGATCAGCGCGAAGGCGTCCTCCGGATCGAATTTGCGGGCGCGATGCGCCAACACCGGCACGCCGAAATAGAGGCTCGGCAGCAAGACATCGAGGAGCCCACCGATCCACGCCCAATCCGCCGGTGTCCAATAGAGATCGCCCGGCTGCGGGAAGAAATCGTGCGGCAATTGCACGCCGGGCAGATGCCCGAGCAACACGCGATGCGCATGGAGCGCGCCCTTCGGCTTTCCGGTCGTGCCGGAGGTATAGATGATCAGCGCCGGATCTTCGGCAGCGGTATCCGCGGGCGCGAATGCGTCACGGGCGCGTTCCAATATCGGCCAGAACAGCGGGTGACCGCGGGTTTCGCCTTCAACGATCAGGATTGTTGCGAGATCGGGTAAGGTCGGCGGGATGTTGGCGAGGTTTTCGCCGTCGGTGATCAGGACCTTGGCGCCGCTGTCGGCCACCCGATGTTCGAGCGCTTCCGGGCCGAACTGCACAAAGAGCGGCACGGCGATCGCGCCGAGCTTATAAATCGCGAGATGCGCGATCGCGGTTTCGGGCCGCTGCGGCAGTAGCACGCCGACCCGGTCGCCGGCCTTTACTCCAAAGCCCGCCAGCGCGTTGGCGGAGCGGTTCGAGAGCCGCTTCAGATCATCGAAGGTGAACCGTTCAACCCTGCCGTCGGGCGCCTCATAGATCAGCGCCAGCCGGCCAGTGCCGTTGGCGTGGCGGTCGCAGGCGGCGACGCCGATATTGAACCGCGCCGGCACGTCCCAGCGGAAGCCGCGATAGACGTCCTCATAGCTGTTGCCGTGTTGGAGCACCGCCGACCTAGCTCCTCTGGCCGATCCGCGGCGAGGCGTGCGTGGCAAGGCGCTGGCCGAGCGCGAACCCGGTCATACGATGGCGCCATGCCGTGTGCAGCAGGTCAGCCAGACGCTCGGCGGCCGATGAAATCGGCAGCCCGGCGGGATGAATATTGGACAGGCAATTGCGCGCCGCATCGACCGTGCCCGGCGCCGGCTGCCAGGTCACATAGACCCCCAGCGAGTCGGCAGCGCTGAGACCCGGCCGCTCGCCGATCAGTACAGCCGCGAGCGCGGCGCCAAGAATGCCACCAATCTCGTCCCCGATCGCGACGCGGCCCCCTTCGACGATCGCGGCGGGGCCAATCCGAAGAGATGGGCCGAGCCGGAGGAGGGTGGCACGCAGCAGCGCCCCGGCGTGCGCATTGACAGCCGTGGGGGAAAGTCCGTCGGCAATCACAAATAACATGTCGATTGCAGCTGCGGGACAAGCTCCTAGGCGCTCGCGCGATTTGGGATCGAGCCGCCGCCCAAGATCGGGGCGGCGCAGGTAGGTGGCGCGGTCTCCCGCCGCCGAGCGCAGGGAGAGGGGCTCCAAGCCGCACTCTCGCACTTGCGTAGCGATCGCTTCGGCGTCGAATGCGGCGTATACCGCGTCGCGCGCCCGGGCATGCGCCAGCTGAAAATCGAGATGCGCCTTTGTCGGCAATGCTGTGCCGGTGCGGCCGAGCCCAACCCGTGCCGGAGTCGCTCGGCGCAACTCGGGCCAGGATTGAGCGCGGCCCTCGCTCATTGGAGCGCCGCGACAAGCCGCTGCAGGGGCAGCGCCTTGTCCAGATGTTCGTGGCCGGTCAGCCGGCCTGCGGAATCGGCAATGCCCATGCGTTCGAGCCAGGCTTCAAACTCCGGAGCCGGGCGCTTGCCCAGCACTCGACGGAGATACAGCGCATCGTGGAACGAGCTGCTCTGATAGCTCAGCATGACATCGTCGGCGCCGGGGACGCCCATCATGTAGGTGCAGCCCGCGACGCCGAGCAAGGTCATTAGGGCGTCCATATCGTCCTGATCGGCTTCCGCATGATTGGTGTAGCAAACATCGCAGCCCATCGGCAGTCCGAGCAGCTTGCCGCAGAAATGGTCCTCCAGCCCCGCGCGTATGATTTCCTTGCCGTCGAACAGGTATTCCGGGCCGATAAACCCAACCACCGAATTGACCAGAAACGGATCAAACGCGCGCGCCACGGCGTAGGCGCGGGCTTCCAATGTCTGCTGGTCGACGCCGTGATGCGCCTCGGCCGACAGCGCGCTGCCCTGACCGGTCTCGAAATACATGACGTTGCTGCCGACAGTGCCGCGGCCGAGCGACAGCGTTGCGTCCCGAGCCTCCCTGAGCAGCGCGAGATTGATACCGAAATGGCGGTTTGCCGCTTCGGTCCCGGCAACCGACTGAAAGACCAGATCGACTGGCGCGCCGCGCTCGATCGCGGCGAGCGCCGTCGTCACATGGGCCAGCACGCAGCTCTGACCGGGCAGATCGAGCCGCTCGCGCAGCTGATCGAGAAAGCGCGTCAATTCGAGATATTTATTGAGGCTGTCGGTCGCCGGGTTGATGCCGATCACGGCGTCGCCCGAACCCAGCATCAGCCCGTCGAGAATCGAGGCGGCGATCCCGCGCACGTCATCGGTCGGATGATTGGGTTGCAGCCGCGTCGACAACCGGCCTTCGAGCCCGATCGTGTTGCGAAATCGGGTCACGACCCGGCATTTCGCCGCCACGCTGATCAGATCCTGCAGCCGCATGATCTTCGACACCGCGGCGGCGATCTCGGGCGTCAGCCCGGCGACTATGTGGGCGAGAGCCGGGGTGTCAACGGCATCCGAGAGGAGCCAATTGCGCAGTTCGCCGACGGTCATCGCCGCGATCGGGACAAAGGCGTCACGGTTATGGCTGTCTATGATCAGCCGGGTGATCTCGTCCGTCTCGTACGGCAGGACGGGATCTTCGATCAAGCGGCGCAATGGCAGATCGGCTAGCGCGAGTTGCGCCGCGACCCGTTCGGTCATATCGGCCGCCTCCAGCCTCGCCAGCCGATCGCCCGATCGGGGTGGCGTCGCGCGCGCCAAGAGCGTCTTCAGATCGGCGAAGACATAGCGGGTCCCGCCGACCGTTTCCGCGTAGCCCAATCCTGGTTCCTCTCGTGGTGGGATAAGCTCGCGGCCGATCATATCGTCTCGCGCAAAGTCCGTCCCTTGTGCCGCGACAATGGCTCCCGCATATATCGCGGACGGCCTGCCCGGCCCCGCCGCGACGGAATTCATGGACGATGTCGCCCAGCCGCTGCTCGATTTCATCAAGGCGCATTCGGACTGGGCCGCGCTTGTCATGTTCGTCACGGCCTTCGGCGAGTCGTTCGCCTTTCTAAGCCTGCTGTTTCCCGGCACGACCGTGCTGGTTGCTGCCGGGACTCTGCTGTCGGCCGGCACCCTCCCTTACGCTTCAATCCTGATTGGCGCGATCTTCGGCGCCGTGTTCGGCGACTCGGTCTCGTATTGGCTCGGCCGCAACTTTGGTGGCGGCATCGCTCGGGTGTGGCCGTTCTCGCGTCATCCCGAACTGTTATCGAGGGGAATCCTGTTCTTTGAACGCCATGGCGGGAAGAGCGTGTTTATCGGCCGTTTTTTCGGGCCGGTCCGGGCCGTTGTTCCGCTCGCCGCCGGCATCATGCAAATGCCCCGCGGCCGCTTCTGGCTGGCTAATGTGATCTCGGCCCTGGTCTGGGCGCCGATGTTGCTTCTGGTAGGCGATGTGGTTGGAGAAGTCGGCGATCGCCTGATCGGCACCGCCAACACGATGATCGTTGTTTTCGGCGGGCTGATGCTCGTCGGGATCGCAGCGGTGATTTGGGCGGCTTTTCGCGCCGCCCGCCCAAGGGCCTGAGGTCCTCCTAGCGGCTGCGGCCGGCCGCTGCGGGCGCTGCACGCTCCCCAATCCGGGCATGAGCGACGATGTAATTGTCGACATGCGTAGCCAGCGTGTCGGTGCTTTCGAGGAAAAAATGATCGGACCCGGGAATCTTCCGGTATTCGATCTTGATGTCGCGCTGATGCGACAGCTTGTGAACCAGCTTCTGCACCGACTCGTGGGGCACCAGAGTGTCCTGATCACCTTGCAGGATCAGACCGGAAGACGGGCAGGGCGCGAGGAAACTGAAATCATACTGGTTGGCCGGCGGCGACACCGAGATGAAGGCATCGATTTCCGGCCGCCGCATCAGCAGCTGCATGCCGATCCAGGCGCCGAACGAATAACCGGCGACCCAGCAGGTCGGGGCGTTCGGGTTGTAGCCCTGCAGCCAATCGAGCGCCGCCGCGGCATCGGCCAGCTCGCCCTCACCGCGGTCAAAGCTGCCCTGGCTGCGCCCGACGCCGCGGAAATTGAACCGCAATGTCGAAAAGCCCCGCTTCACGAAGCACTGATAGAGCGTGTAGACGATCTTATTGTTCATCGTCCCGCCATGCAGCGGGTGCGGGTGCAACACCAGCGCCATCGGCGCATTCGTGCCACGGGCGTGATGGTAGCGGCCCTCGATCCGCCCCTCGGGGCCATTGATAATCACTTCAGGCATAGCAGATCCAACAGGAATCCGACTCTACAGGTCGGGTAAAGACGCTATCTTCTCTGGGCAATGTTCTGGCCACCCTCGCCCTCATACTTGATCGCCCTGGTCGGACAATTATATGGTGGTGTCGATGTCACGCGAGCCGGTGCGCGCAGCAGCCCGTCTCGGTCTCGACGATAACATAGTGACGGCGATGCTTTTCCAAAACCTGCGCGACGAGATTGATGCGACTTTAGCGCGCGATCCGGCGGCGCGCTCGCGGCTGGAAGTCGTGCTGTGTTACCCCGGTTTCCAAGCCCTGCTCTATTTCCGGGCCGCGCATTGGCTGTGGGAGCGCCGCTTCTACCTCCTGGGCCGCTTCGTCTCGCATGTCGGGCGGGTGCTGACCGGCATCGAGATCCATCCCGGCGCCCGCATCGGCCGCCGGCTGTTCATCGATCACGGCATGGGTGTCGTGATCGGCGAGACCGCCGAGATCGGCGACGACTGCACCCTTTATCACGGTGTGACGCTGGGCGGCACTCGGCCGTCCCGCGAGCAAGGCGGGCAAAAGCGCCATCCCACCATCGGCAACGATGTCATCGTGGGCTCGGGAGCCCAGGTCTTGGGTCCCTTCCGGGTCGGCGATGGCGCCCGCATCGGCGCGGCGTCTGTCGTGCTGAAGGAAGTGCCGGACGGCGCCACGATGGTTGGCAACCCGGCGCACCAAGTCGGTCGGCGCGCTGCTTCGGAGGCAATGCCGCCCGTGTTTGAGCCCTATGGCATCAGCGGCGAGATCCCCGACCCGATCGCCCGCCCATTGGCCGCGCTTCTTGACGAAGTTGCGGCGTTGCGGGCCCGGGTCGCCGAAGTCGAGCGGGAGAGCGACGCCCCGAAAACGGCTGAGCCGACCGTCGAACCCCTCCGCAGCCGCGTCGCGAGGGCGAACCCGTGAAGCTCGGCGCCAAGGCCCGGTATGCCGTCATGGCGATGGTTGATCTCGCGCGCCACAGTAACGGCGCCCCGGTCTGTCTTGCCGATATCGCCGAACGCCAGGAGATTTCGCTACCCTACCTCGAACAGCTCTTCGCCAAATTGCGGCGCAACGGCTTGATCAAGAGCGTGCGCGGGCCTGGCGGTGGCTACCTCCTGGCATATGATCGCGACGATACGCGCATTGGCGACATCATCGCGGCCGTCGACGAGCCGATCCATGCCGTGCGATGTACCCCCGGATCTGTTACCGGCTGCCGCATCGACCGGAGCCGATGTTTAACGCACGATTTGTGGGAAGAATTAAGCAACCAGATCCACCTTTTTTTGAGCTCGGTATCGCTCGGCGACGTCTGCGAGCGGCGCGTGCTTGGAACCAGCGGCATCGCCCAGCGCGAAATTTACCGAGCCGCCAAAGCCTCCTGAAATCGGATGACCCGACGCGAGACCTACCTCGATTGGAACGCGACCGCTCCCTTGCGGCCGGAGACCGCGGCCGCAGTGACGGCGGCCTTGCGCGACTGCGGCAACGCGTCTTCAGTGCATCGCTGGGGTCGTGCCGCGCGGCAGCGCGTCGAGAACGCCCGCGAGATCGTTGCGGTATTGATCGGCGCCGATCCTGAGGGCGTGGCCTTCGTCAGCGGCGGCACCGAAGCAAACCAGCTAGCGCTTCTCGGCAGCGGTCGCGAGCGAATTGTTGTCTCGGCGGTTGAGCACAGCTCGGTGTTGCAAGCCTTGCAGCATGCCGAGCGTATTCCCGTCAGCGCGGACGGTATTGTCGATCTGGGGCGGCTCGAAGAGTTGCTCGCTTCCGATCCGCGTCCCGCCCTGGTTTCGGTGATGCTCGCGAACAACGAAACCGGCGCGATCCAGCCGGTTGCCGATGTCGCCGATGTCGCGCATCGCCATGGCGCCTTGTTCCATTGCGACGCGGTGCAAGCCGCCGGCAAGGTCCCGGTCGATATTGTTGCAATCGGCGCCGATCTCATCAGCCTGTCCGCCCATAAGCTCGGCGGCCCGCCGGGGATCGGTGCCCTGATCATTGGTGGCTCGGTCGAGATCGCGCCGATGATCCGCGGCGGCGGCCAGGAGCGCGGCCGCCGCGCCGGCAGCGAAAATTTGCCCGGCGTCGCCGGGTTCGCCGCGGCGGCGGATGCGGCGAGGCACCGCCTCGCCGATTACGAACGCGCCCAGACGCTGCGCGATAGCCTTGAGGCGGCCGTTCTTGCGACAGCGCCTGAAGCCATTGTCATCGGCGCCGCAACGCCTCGGCTGCCCAATACCAGTGCGATCGCGCTGCCCGGTGTCTCTGCGGAGACGCAGGTCATCGCGCTTGATCTCGACGGCGTCATGGTCAGCGCCGGGGCGGCCTGCTCGTCCGGCAAAGTTGGCCCGAGTCACGTGTTGCAGGCGATGGGCGCTGTCCCGGAGATTGCGGGCTCGACGATCCGCGTCAGCTTGGGCTGGAGCACGACCGAGGCCGAGATCGAGCATTTTCTCGAAGCATGGACGGCGATGTACCGGCGGGTGAAGCCGCATGCCGCGGCAGCGAGGGCGGCATGAGTCTTTCGAGCGCCGCGTTGGCGCAGCGGCCAAACACGCCGCCGATCTATCTCGACAATCAGTCCTCCACGCCGCTGGATCCGCGCGTGCTCGAGGCGATGCTGCCCTATTTCACAGAGCAGTTCGGCAACCCGCACAGCGAGAGCCATGTCTATGGACATAACGCGATGGCGGCGATCGAGGCGGCGCGTGGCGAGGTGGCGCGGCTGATCGGCGCCGATCCGCGCGAAATCGTGTTCACCTCGGGTGCGACCGAGTCGAACAACCTCGCGCTCAAAGGCGCGGCGCATTTCGCTCGGGCGCATCCCGTCGGCGACGGGGTTCGGGATCACCTGATCGCAATGACGACCGAGCACAAATGCGTGCTCGAAAGCGCCGCCGCGTTGGAGCGCGAAGGTTTTGCTGTCAGCTATCTGCCGGTCGAGCCAAGCGGCCTCGTGTCACCCGACCGGCTCGCCGCTGCGATCACGGATCGCACGTTGCTGGTCTCGATTATGGCGGCGCATAACGAGATTGGCGTCATTCAGCCGCTTGACGAGATCGGTGCGCTGTGTCGGTCCCGCGGCGTCTTGTTCCACACCGATGCCGCGCAAGCCGCCGGCAAAATTCCGCTCGATGTCGAGGCGATGAAGATCGATCTGATGTCGATCTCCGGCCACAAGATCTACGGTCCGAAGGGTGTCGGTGCGCTTTATGTCCGCCGCCGCCCGCGGGTGCGGCTTTTGCCGCTGATCGATGGCGGCGGCCAGGAGCGGGGGCTCCGTTCCGGCACGCTGCCGACACCACTCTGTGTCGGTCTCGGCCGTGCCGCCCAACTGGCGCGCGCGGAGATGGGGGAAGAGGCCCCGCGGGTCCAACAACTCCGTGACCGGATCTACGCGCATCTCCGCCGCCGTATTCCCGATCTGCAAGTCAACGGCGAACTCGAACACCGCCTCCCCGGAAACCTTAACTTCTCGGTTCCCGGGATTACCGCATCGGCGCTGATCGAGGCCTGCCAGAGCGTTGCGATGTCGACCGGCTCGGCCTGTACCTCGGCCAGCGTCGAGCCCTCATACGTGCTGCGTGCCCTGGGTCTTCCGGACGACCGGGCTAACGCCTCGATCCGGCTGGGGCTCGGCCGCTTTACGACCGCAACGGAGGTCGATTTCGCGGCCGAAGCGATCGCCGCCGCCGTGTCGCGGCTTCGGCAGGCCGGCGGGGCCTTCGGAGCAGGTTGACGGATCGCCTCATCACAGCGATATGAAGGATATCGGGAGTAGAAAGCATATGGCGCAAAAGCAGGCTTTGGTCGTAACGGATGCGGCGGCGCAGCGCATCCAGGCGCTGCTCGCCGATCGCGGCAAACCCTCGGTTGGGGTCCGGGTCGGGGTGCGGGCGCGCGGCTGCTCGGGCCTGACCTACACGCTCGAATACGCCGACGATAAGGGTAAATACGACGAGATCGTCGAGGATAAGGGAGTGACCATCTTGGTCGACCCTAAGGCCGTTATGTTCATCATCGGCACCGAAATGGACTACGTCGAGGAGAAGCTGCAGTCGGGGTTCGTGTTCCGCAACCCGAACGAGAAGGGCCGTTGCGGCTGCGGCGAGTCTTTCCACGTTTAGAGACATTAGAGCGGCGATACCCGGACCACGGGCGTCCCCGCCCTCATGCGGCCGAAATGGCTGAGGCCCAAAGCGTGTTGGTGACATCGTGAAACTGTTTCAAATCGAGGAGCCGGATGGCTCGCCGGTCGATCCCGATGCGCCGGGCGCGGCGATTGGAATTGATATCACCGGTGGTCAGGCCGAGGTTGCCTTCGCCGTCGGCGGCAACGCCGCCGTGCTGAACGACCGCGACGGGTTCGAGGTCGATCTGGCTGTGCCAGCTCTCTCTGCTGCCGTTCCGGAATGGCAGGCGCTGCTCGAGCGGGCGCGGCTGCGCGCGGAACGCGCCTTGGCCCGTCCGGTCACTCATGCGGTCGTCGTTGCTGATGCAGCGGCGTTTGAGCGCCTTCAGGGCGGTGCGGCCGAGGGTGATTTGGTGCTGTTGCGAACCGTGACGCCCGATCAGCTCCCTGCGGCCGAGAAGCGCGCGCTGGCGGCGGCGATTCTCGCCGAGGATCTGGCGCCAACGCCCAGCGTGGCTTGACATAAATGCCGAAGATGATCTTTGTCGAACGCAATGGGACGCGGCGCGAAGTCGACGCGCCGCTTGGCTTGTCTGTGCTCGAAATCGCTCACCGCAACGACATCGATATCGAGGGCGCTTGCGAAGGCTCGCTTGCCTGCTCGACCTGCCATGTCATCGTCGACCCGGAATGGTACGAATTGCTGCAGGACGCCACCGAGGACGAGGAGGACATGCTCGACCTCGCCTTCGGCCTGACCGTAACGTCGCGGCTCGGCTGTCAAATCATCATCACCGAGGAGCTTGACGGGCTGACTGTGCGGCTGCCGGCTGCGACCCGCAATATGCTGCTGCGATGATTTCCGGGACCCTATACGGCCGGCTCGTCGATAGCGCGGGCGATGCGTGGCGCAGCTACACGCGGCATGAATTTGTGCTGCGGCTCGCTCGCGGCGATCTGCCGGAGGCGGCGTTCCGGCGATACCTCGTGCAGGATTACCTGTTTCTGCTTCATTTCGCCCGCGCCTGGGGTCTCGCGGTCTACAAATCCGATACGCTGTCGGAAATGCGCCGGGCGCAGTCCCTCCTCGCCGCGATCCTGGATGTCGAGATCGGTCTCCACATCGATTACTGCCGGGATTGGGGCCTATTGGAAGCGGCGCTTAAGGCCGAACCGGAAGCGCCGGAGACTGTTGCCTATACCCGTTTCGTGCTCGACCGGGGCGTCGCCGGCGACCGGCTCGATCTCGAAATCGCGCTGGCGCCGTGCATGATCGGCTACGCCGAGATCGCCGCCGAGCGGATCGCCGATCCGGCCACCCGCCACGACGGCAATCCGTATCGCGACTGGCTCCTGATGTACTCCGGCGATGAGTATCAGAAGCTCGCGCGCGAATGCGCCGCCGCGCTCGACGAGCAGTTCGCGCGACGGGGCGGCGAGGGGCGGCTGCCAGCGCTCGCCGCAACTTTCACGGCGGCTGCTCGGCTCGAAGCCGATTTTTGGCAGATGGGCCTCGCGGCCGCGCGATGATGCCGCATCCGGATATCGATCTCCCCGGCGACCCGGCTGGTCACCGCGTCGTCGTCGCGATGTCGGGTGGGGTGGATTCCTCGGTCACGGCCGCGCTCCTCGCCAAGGCTGGGTTCGATGTCGTCGGCATCACATTGCAGCTCTACGATCACGGCGCTGCCGTCGGCAAGAAGGGCGCTTGCTGCGCCGGTCAGGATGTGCGCGACGCAGCGCGTGTTGCCGCTCGTCTAGGCATTCCCCACTATGTCCTCGATTACGAGGCGCGCTTCCGCGCCGCGGTGATCGAGGATTTCGCCGAGAGCTACCGGCGCGGCGAGACGCCGATCCCGTGTATTCGCTGCAATGAGCGCGTCAAATTCCGGGACCTGTTAGTGACGGCGCGTGAGCTCGGTGCCAGTGCGCTGGCGACCGGGCATTATGCCCGGCGCGTCGCCGGTCCGGCCGGGCCGGAATTGCACCGCGCCGCGGATCCAAGCCGAGACCAAAGCTATTTCCTCTGTCGCACGACGCGCAGCGAGCTTGAGTTTCTTCGCTTTCCTCTAGGCGAATTGCAAAAGGATGAGACCCGCCGGCTCGCACGCGAGTTGGCGCTTCCGGTCGCGGCGAAGCCCGACAGCCAGGACATCTGTTTCGTGCCGCAGGGCTCGTATGCGGCTATCGTCGAAAGGCTGCGACCCGAGGCGGGCGAGCCTGGCGACATCGTCGACCAGAATGGACGCGTGCTCGGCCGCCACAATGGCATCGCGCATTTCACGGTTGGCCAGCGCAAAGGGCTGGGTATCGCCGCCACCGAGCCGTTTTATGTGCTGCGACTCGATCCCGAGAACCGTCGCGTGATCGTCGGCCCGAAGAGCGCGTTATGCGAGACGCGCGTTCATCTCGGCGAGCTCAACTGGCTTGGTCCGCCGCTGCAGCCAGGCGAAATGGTGCCGGTCTCGGCCAAAGTGCGTTCAACGCAGCCGCCGGTTTCCGCCACCCTCCATGCCGGCGCCGCAACCGGCGCAGCGGAGCTGCTGCTCTCCGAGCCCGCGGGCGCGATCGCACCGGGCCAAGCTGCGGTGCTCTACGATGGCGAGCGGCTTCTCGGGGGCGGCTGGATCCGCCGCGTCCCGGAAAATCCCGCGCTGCAAGCGGCGGAGACGGGCGCCGCCGCGGCTTGACCGCATAAGGGCCATCTCCTATATGCGGGGCCTCCCGGCGGGGTAGCTCAGTTGGTTAGAGCAGGGGAATCATAATCCCAAGGTCGGGGGTTCAAATCCCTCCCCCGCTACCACTCTCCTCAGATGTTCAGATGCGCATCACCGCGGCGGCACCGGTCGCTGCTTTGTTGCCGCGACGCGCGTGAGAAGGTCGCGTGCGGCTTCCGCATCGCCCGGGGGTGCGGAGCGGGGCGGCGCTGGAATTGGAGCGGCTCCCGGAGACCGCTGTATCGACGCGATTGGTATCGCAAGTTTAAAGGAGCTCTCCACCTCGGGCATGAGCGTCACGACGGCCGCCAAGATCGCCGCAATGGGCGCACCGGCGGGACCTGCGAGTTCGAGCGGTATCGTCGGATTTGCAACGATCACCGTAATGACCTCATTCACCCCCTTTACGAAGTCGACAACAGCGTCAGGGGAGGCGGCGGCTTGTGTGGTCAGCTCCCATCCGCCTGCATTGATCGCTCGAAAGGCATTGGTCAGTGAGGCTTGTGCCGCGGGGGATATCGCAAGAGCCGGAACTTGCGCCACGACAAACCGCCAAGTGGCATCGAGTGCATCAGCAATGAGCTGGGCATCTGTCCCCGCCCTGCTTAACGCACAGGCGGTCAAGCCGGGGAGGAATAACAGGCCGGCCGCCGCCCGCAATGCGCTTCGGCGCGACAAATCTGCCGTCTTCATTGCGGTGGCCTCTCAGGTCAATCAACCTGAGATTATGATAACAGCTGGGGCCGGCGACAATGCTGCCGTGGCGCATCCACGATCAGGGCGGCCCGCCGAGCGCGGTGCCGTTCTCGCCGACAACGCGATAGTGGGTGACGCCGCGCGCCGGCGCGTGCTTCTGAGTTTGAACAAGCCAGTACTTGGCCTCG
>Ga0209807_1000648_pt1 | contig 15968 bp, 13 predicted proteins | sample GraSoiAngelo_154_FD_186168 | JGI IMG/M metagenome (GOLD analysis project Ga0209807, IMG submission 186168) | Grasslands soil microbial communities from the Angelo Coastal Reserve, California, USA - 14_1009_13_20cm (SPAdes) (version 2) | ecosystem: Environmental > Terrestrial > Soil > Grasslands ... | reverse complement strand
TCCATTCTCATCGGGCAAAGTAAACTCCGGCGCTTTATCATTAATATTCATGACAGATGCTCCTTACAGCCCAAAGTTATACAGCACGGTGTGGCGAGCCGTCATCATCGCCGGCCTGGCGCTGGCAATCGCCCCGGTTCTGCCAGCTCAATCCAGCCGTCGAGGTGCTGCGGACAAAGGACCACGTGCGCTCGGACTGCTTGAGCTTGCAGCAAATGGCAAGGCTCATCTGATTCCGATCACAATCATGTACGACGGCAAGTTTTATGATGCCAGCGCATACAAAGCCGCGCCGGTTCCGATGGCGCTCGAGGGTGGTACGGTTTACGAAGCGGTGAAAAGCGGAGTCTCTCAAGGGCTGTTTACGATTACCGGAGCGGCGCACGCAGGAGCGAACTGGGTTGGAGAAGGAACCTGGAAGTCAGCCGAGCAACTTGCGGCCGCTGCGGCGAAGAAAGAAGCACGCCAGACTAAACCGGCAGAGGCTGAGGTTGATCGTCCTCCTGTCCTGCGGCGTTCCGGCTCAGACAAACCGGCCGCAACTGAGACTACGAAGCCGTCGACTCCGCCGGCTACTCCCGCTCCTGCTGCGGCTTCGGCTCCGCCTGTTCCTGTACAAACTGAAGAAGAAGATCCTAACCGCCCGCTGTTGAAGCGCGGGAAACCGTCAACCGAGGCCAGACCGGCCAAGCCTGGCGGCAGTTCGACAATCGCGAGTCCGTCTGCTAAATCCGCGGCAGCCAGCGCAAAAACCGGATCAGTTCAGCTCATCCCAGCAATCTCCGATGCTGATGGTCCTGAGCCCAGCAGCTACACATTCAGCACTAAGCCAGAGGAGGAACAGCAATTCCGAAAGAAAATTCTGGCACTCGCGGCTGACGAAGTGCGAAGTCGCGATCGCCAACTGGCCGGCGAAACGATTGCCCCGGCACGAACGCAACGGTCTACCATCTCGCGGGAGCAGCCCACGTTCAAAGATCCGCAGCTTCGCATCTTCGATCTCTCTAGCAGCAATGAGCCGGTGCTAGTACTGACCACCTCTGCCCACATGCCACGACGTGCTGAGCGCGAATATTTCGTTACATTGGTCGCACGCGAAGATTTAAATGGAGATCTGCACAAGGCTTTCTCCAATGTAACTGATTCGCAGCATCTCGACGTTCGGCAACGCATGGAATTGATCGACGCCGTGGACGCGGATGGCGATGGGCGTGGTGAACTGCTGTTCCGCCAAATCTCCGACGCAGGACGAGCGTTCAGTATTTATCGCGTCATCGGCGATCAGTTATATCCGTTGTTCGAAGGAACGCCGCAGTAGGGGTGCTGCAGGCTGCGGGAAAAGTCTCATTGGCCGCCTCAGGGCTAAAAGCCCCGATTTTGTTCCACTTACGCGGCGGCACTAAGCAGAGCCAGCGCTGCGACAACGATCTTCATGGCAAGCGATCGCGCCTTCATTTGTTCAGCTCCAATATAGATCTATTGTGGTATGACATTCTAGATCGCCCATTATGTAGGCTGTCGCGTTATGGAGGAATTATGGACAGCCGGAGCAGACGGAAGTTCGTGTTGCGAAGTATCCGAAAGACAGCTCCAGGGAATCCGTTCCACGAAAAAGCCGTGTCCCGAGTCAACGAGGTAATAGGCCACCGCGGAGGGACTGCCGGCAGGAAAATTTTGATTTGACAACGTGCCTGTGGAACGACCATTGCTCTCGACGGTTTGGAAAGTGCGGGTGAGCGGCGTATTGCCCTGTGCCCAGCGCTTGCACCTGCGCTAAGCAACGCTTGGTCCGCGAACGGCCTAAACGAAATAGCGGCGGTTTAATAGCGTCAATGAAGCGAAACGTATTGAGGGCGACTGATTCCACCGAAGAACTGAGCCGCCTGATCCGTCAGGCTTGTTTGGTCGCCAAGGACTCCGCATTCAACGTGCGCGAGTTCGTGCGGGACTCTTCGAAGATGGCCTATCTTGCCGTCAAAGACTGTGAAAAAGAGTTAGACCGGATAGAGCGCGATGTAGACGAAAGGATGACCAGCGCTATCACCCAGGTCAGCGAAGCGCAAGCTCGGGAGCTGCTCGCGTGCCTGAAGTTCATTATCGATCTGGAACGGATAGGTGACCTGCTTTGGTCGGCAGTAAAGCGGTTGCATGAAATCAGAAGCGCTGTATCGCGAAACGACACCTTCGATTTACTGGAAATGTCGAGCGTTCTTGAGCAAATGCTGGAACGCATTCACCAGGGTTTCATCGAACGTGACTTGCAAAACGCCCACTGGGTGCTGCGTACCGATGCCCGTATCGACCAGGCTTGCGCCGCAGTGTTTCGCCGCCATCTCGAAATCGGCAACCGCCGTCACCGTGAACACAGCACCAACCTTCTATTCGTTGCCCAGGCGTTTGAACGCGCTGGAGATCATGCCAAGAATCTTTCCGAAGAACTGGTTCACCTGATCGAAGGCCGCAGCGTTCGTCACGAACAGAAACGCAGACAGGCGCAAGCATGACGCCTGCGATTTCCCTAACCGCTACTTCGGGATATCAAAGCGATAACCAATCCCCCGCACAGTTTTCAGATAACGGGGGTTGTCGGGATCCGCCTCAATCTTTTCCCGCAGCCTCCGGACGTATACGTCCACCGAACGCTGAGTGACAAATGCGCCCGGGCTCCAAACCGCATCCAGAAGCTGATCGCGGGTAAAAACGCGCGACGAATGGCGCGCCAGATAATCGAGCAGGGAAAACTCACGTAAGGTCGTGGATATCAGCGTCCCACTTACCCGGACCGTCATCGAAGAAACGTCGATCTCGATGTCGCCGAATTGGGAGGGGCGCGGTTCTGACCCTCCGTCGCCGCTGCGCAACACCGCGCGTACTCTCGCCAGTAGCTCTCGTATGCTAAAAGGCTTGGTGATGTAGTCGTCGCCACCTAATTCCAGGCCGCGAACCCGGTCCACTTCGCCTGCCTTGGCCGTAAGAAAAATAATGTACGCCCCGGCTAGCAGTTTGTTTTGTCGTATTTGGCGGCAAAGCTCGAACCCATCGCTTCCTGGGATCATGATGTCCAGCAAGAACAATGCCGGTGGGGTTTTCTTTGCCTCATCGACAACCGTGGCGGATCCGGCAAACCGGCGTGTGGCATAGCCTGCGGTGTTGAGGTGATGGCAAATTAAGCGGGCAATATCTGTATCATCCTCAACTACAAAGATCAGCGGAATGTCCGCATTGAGTTCTTTGGATGTTTCGTAAGAGCCCATTCGGGAGAGAACGTGACCGGACATCAAGATCCATCAAAGTTGCTTCATTACCCTTGGGAGAGCTTGAACCTTGAATGTTGCGGGATTGTTTCTGTTGAATGAAATCTATATTAATTCCGGGCACAAGCCATTAATTGGCCGCCACTATGTTTAGCCCCGGATGAGTATGCCAATCCCTCGACTGACCTTCAAGCGCAAGACCTTTGGCACGGGCGGAATGCGGTCGATAAAATCATCCATGTAACGAGTGAGGGGTACTGGGGTCCCTCTGACGTGATGTAATTCGTTATCGGGGCGAGTTTCTCGTTGTTAATTTCCTGCAGGAACGGCTGCAGATCATCCGTGACGCAGGCCAGTGCGGGTGTGCGGATACCGTCAAGCGTGACGTCGTCGAACATCTCGTCCCCGTCCCGGCTGGCTGGAAATGTGAAATTTGTGCGCTCGCTGTTTACACGCTGGTTGAGGTAATCGCCCTCGATAACACCGAGATAAGCGAATATGCCGGCATCAAGACCTTTTACTTCGATAGTCAGGTCATTGACCGAGAGCAAGCGGCAAACCGTGACCCCAATCCGATTAGGCCGGTTCTTCCCCCGCTGAGCGAAAATGCCTACCTCGGGCCACTCCGCACGCCCACGCAGCCGGCGCACGCCAAAATAGATTTCCGAATCTGGCATGCGGTGGCTCAATCCGCGAAATTACTTCTCCCCAAACCATCATCGAGTGGCTCGCGAATCGGGCTGTGAACGAAACCTATAGGGGTAAAAGTAATGTGCGAGAGCATGCTGCGATTGTAATTAGAACGTCTGCCAAGATAGCAAAATGAATTCAGCGCCAAAATGTTATTGTGAATTGCTATATTCAAGAATTTCGGCAGCAGCTTAGAGGAGATGCATGGGACTGGCGATTAAGCCGAAGCAGGATTGCCGCTGGGACCTGGTCAGCCTGGGCGAAGTCATGCTCCGGTTCGATCCAGGCGAACGGCGTATCTCAACGGCACGAACGTTTGAAGTGTGTGAGGGCGGCGGCGAATACAACGTGGCACGCGGACTGAAGCGCTGCTTCGGCATGGATACCGCGATAGTCACTGCCTTTGCCGCTGATCCAGTTGGCCGCTTGCTTCAAGATCTGATTTATCAGGGCGGCGTTGATCAGTCTCTGGTGCGGTGGGTTGAGCACGACGGCGTCGGCCACACCGTCCGCAACGGCCTCAATTTTACCGAGCGCGGCTTCGGCGTGCGCGCGGCGGTTGGATCTTACGATCGTGGGCACACCGCGGTATCGCAACTCAAGCCTGGCGATATCAATTGGGACGAAATCTTTGGAAAGCATGGCGCTCGCTGGTTCCACACCGGGGGTATTTTCTCGGCGCTTTCGACGACCACTCCTGAAGTTGTGTTGGAGGCCGTGCAGTCTGCAAAGCACCACGGCACGATCATCTCCTACGACCTAAATTATCGCCCGTCCTTATGGAAATCCGCCGGCGGCAAGCAGCAGGCACAGGAAGTCAATCGCCGCGTCGCACCGTATGTGAATGTAATGCTGGGTAATGAAGAGGACTTTTCCGCCGCACTCGGATACCAGGTCCCTGGGCTTGATGAGCATCATTCCCAGCTCGAAGTAGATGCGTTCAAGCATATGATTAGCAAAGTTGTGAAGGATTATCCGTTCCAGGTGGTTGCCACCACACTCCGCAAAGCAAAAACCGCCACCCTGAACGATTGGGGAGCGATCTGCTATTGCGATGGCAAGTTTTACCAGCCGAAAAATCGCGAAAATCTTGAAATCTTCGATCGCGTCGGAGGCGGAGACTCGTTTGCTTCCGGTCTGATCTATGGCTTTCTGGCTGGGAAGGACCCGCAGTGGGCGGTTGAATGCGGCGCCGCTCACGGAGCGCTCGCCATGACCACCCCGGGAGATACCAGCATGGTGACATTGAAAGAAGTCATACAAGTGATGGAGGGAGTCGGCGCGCGCATCGCACGTTGAAGCATGCAAGGAAAAAGGACCGCAAATGGATAAGCAGAAGGTTCGCGATCGAATAGCGGAAATTGGCGTAATTCCGGTCGTGCGCGCCTCTTCGCCCCGGCAGGCCATGATCGCTGCGGAGGCAGTCTGCGAAGGGGGCATCCCAATCGTTGAAGTGACGATGACGGTGCCCGGCGCTGTCGACGTGATTCGCGAACTGAAAAAGAGCAGCCCTTCGGAGGTGCTCATTGGAGCGGGGACGGTGCTTGATATTGAGATGGCACGACGCTGTGTGAAGGCTGGCGCCCAGTTTCTGGTCAGTCCGGGCTTGGATGTTCAGACAGTTGAATTTGCGGTACGTGAGGGAATATTGATGATGGCGGGAGCGTTGACCCCGACTGAGGTGATCAACGCCTGGAACGCGGGATCAGATTTCGTCAAGATCTTCCCTTGCGGCCAGGTAGGCGGAGCGAAGTACATCAAGGCCCTCAAAGGCCCACTGCCACAAATTCCGCTAGTGCCCACCGGCGGCGTCAACCTGAACACCGCGGCTGAGTTTATCGAAGCCGGCGCCGCAGCTTTGGGCATCGGTAGCGAATTGGTGCAGTCTGACGCGCTCAAGTCTGGCAAGCCAGAGATCATCGTCGAAAAGGCGCGTAAGTTTCTTGCGATTGTGAAGCAAGCGCGGGAGCGCATATCTTCGCCGAATGTTCCGGTTACCAGTTCTGTCGGAGAAATTTATTGATTGACTCCGCTTGCCAAAAACCCTCCGTCTACAATCAGCAAATGCCCGGTTATGAAGCTGGCAGCGTCGGAAGCCAGAAACACGGCTGCGCCGCCAAGCTCATTGAGCTGTCCGAACCGTCCCATTGGAGTACGCAGCAGAAATTCGCGCCCACGCTCTGTTCCATCCAGCAAGGCAGCGTTCAAATCTGTTCGAAATACGCCTGGAACGATCGCGTTAACGCAAACGCCCGACTTTGCCCACTCGATCGCCAAGGATTTGGTTAGTGCGCCAACTGCGGCCTTGCTGGCGCAGTAAGCAGCAACTTCGTATAGCGCAACAAAAGAAGCCAGCGAAGCGATATTAATAATGCGCCCGTAGCGCCGCTCAACCATGTGGCGTCCGAAAACTCGGCATGCGCGCAAGGTCCCGTTCAGGTTCGTTTCCATGATTGCTTGCCATTCTGACTCGGGTACGCCGAGGGTTGGCGAGCGTTTGGTGCGGCCGGCGCAGTTTACGAGGATTTGCACGCCCCCGAATTCCGCACAAACTGCATCCAAGAGCTGCGTGAGGGTGCCCTCATCTGTGACATCGCATATTTGTGCCAGCGACCGCCGGCCCAGCGCCTGCACTTCCACCACTGCAGAGCGCACCTGTTCGCTCCGGCGGCTGGTGGGAACAACATTCGCTCCCGCTTGCGCCAACGCTTTAGTAAGAGCGAGACCGATACCGCTCGTTCCGCCGATCACAACTGCAGTCTTGTTTGTGAGATCCAGAAGAGGGTAGCCCATGAACAGTCCTTCAATACACTTTTTGGAGGGATGAATTATATAAGGGTGGAGGAGGCCTTGAAGTCGCTCGGCTTGCGGTCAAGATGAAACGTTATTAGTATCGAATGCGAAAATTTTACGTCTAAACCAGCAGGTCGCAGTTCGGATGGAAGTGGCATGAGCAGGGCTATCTGCCCAACAACTTTCAGTGATCTGGAGGCAGCGCATGCGGAATGATGATCCGAATCCGAAGGATTCCAAAGACCAACCAGACAGCTCAGGCGTCAGCCGGCGCGATTTTCTCAAAATTTCTGGGATTTCGGTCGCAGTGCCGTTAGTCGCTAGCCCCAGGATGGTGATGGCTGCTGGCGAGGAGGTGCCGGTTCACGGGCCGGGCAAAGTCCCGATGGGATTCACTATCAACGGCAAGAACTACAAGGCGAGTCTGGAACCGCGCGTGACCTTGCTCGATGCTCTTCGCGATCAATTTGAACTCACGGGCGCGAAGCGAGTCTGCGATCGTGCCGAATGCGGCGCGTGCACTGTGTTGATGGATGACAAACCCGTCTACGCCTGCTCGGCGCTGGCGATTGAGGCACAGCATAAGGCGATCACCACGGTCGAGGCTCTTACGCAAGATGGCAAACTGCACCCGGTGCAGCAATCATTCGTCGAGGACGACGCTTCGCAATGCGGCTTCTGTACTCCTGGATTTGTCGTCGCCTGCAAGGCATTCCTCGACAAGCACCCGCGGCCCTCGGCTGAAGATGTCCGCCGTGGGCTGAGTGGAAATCTCTGCCGCTGCGGCACCTACCACGGCATTCAGCGAGTCATCGCGCAGATGGCGGAGAAAGGAGCCTGAGTTATGACGGATTACGCATGGCCCGATGCCGAACACCGCACGCTCATCGGCAAGCGCATCACGCGCGTTGATTCACCCGTCAAAGTCTCCGGCCAGGCGAAGTACACGTATGACGTGCATCGCCCCGGCATGCTCTACGGGAAAGTGCTGCGCTGTCCGTATGCGCACGCAAAGGTCGTCAGCATCGATACCAGCGCGGCGGAGAAGATGCCGGGAGTGAAAGCCGTCCATATCGTGCAGGGGCCGGGAGCGAATATCCACTGGGCAGGAGATGACATTGTCGCGGTCGCGGCGGTCGACGAACCCACGGCGGAAGATGCCATCCGCGCAGTTAAGGTCACCTATCAGCAACTCCCATACTTGGTCAGCGATGCTGAGCCTCCTCAGGGCGCGGCGCAAGAGCAAGGACCGCTCAGCATGGATGACATTGATGACATGCTGGATAACCAAGTCCCCAGCCAGCAGATGGTCAGCCAAATCCAGCAATACGGAATCACGGCGAAACCAACCGAAGAAATACTCAAGATGCTGAAGTCGGATGGGGCAACGGACGCAGTTCTCGACGCCATTCGCGCGGCCACGGTTCACCCCGGAGCGGGCACGCAAACGAAATCGAATTATCAAAAAGCAGCAGCGCAGACTTTAGGCGATCCTGACAAAGGTTTCGCTGACGCGGAGGTCGTTTCCGAAGGCGTTTATGGGATTCCCGTGATCACGCATTGCTGCCTGGAGAGTCACGGATCGATTTCTGAATGGACAGATCAGGATCACCTGTTCACCCACATTTCCACGCAAAACGTTTCCGGCATTCCTGGACAAATGGCGGAACCGCTGAAGATTCCAGCCACCAACATTCGTGTTCATCAAGATCACATCGGCGGAGGTTTTGGCAGCAAGTTCTCTCCTGATCGCTGGGGAATTTATACCGCTGAACTCTCAAGGAAAGCTGGTGGCAAGCCAATTCGCATCATGCTGGAGCGCGATTCAGAACTGAAAGTCGCTGGCGCGCGGCCATCCGCTTATGCACGCGTGAAAGTGGGTGCGAAAAAGGATGGCACCATTGTTGCCTGGCAATCGGACTCGTGGGGAACAGGAGGTCCCGGTGGCGGCGGCATGCCGCCCATCCCGTACGTATTCACAATTCCCAACCAGCGCAAGCAACACACTGCCATCCGCAACAATATTGGTCCGGCACGAGCCTGGCGGGCGCCGAACCATCCTCAAGCAGCGGTCATTACTATGTGCGCCCTGGATGACCTCGCGGCCAAGCTGAACATGGATCCGGTCGAATTTTTCGGCAAGAATCTCGACATCACGAAGCCGCGTCAGGATATTTACCGCGAGGAGCTGGCCATTGCGTCCGACCTGATGGGCTGGAAACAGAAGTGGCATCCAGGCGGGCAGAGCCAATCTGGCGGTATGGCACGCGGCGTGGGTGTTTCCTTCCACACCTGGGGCGGGCGCGGCCACAGCAGCGACTGCGATCTCACGATCCATCCCGATGGTTCTGTCGATCTCAAACTGGGTTCACAAGACCTTGGCACCGGAACTCGTACCTGCATACTCATGGTCGCCGCCGACACTTTGGGAATCCCGCTGGATGCGATCAATCTTCAGATTGGCGACACGAATTACCCGCCGTCGGGCGGTTCCGGCGGTTCGACGACCATCGGCGGCGTCAGCTCTTCGACGCGCCGCGCTGCTGTCGATGCACGCGATGCGCTGTTCGCGAAGGTCGCGCCCGCGCTTAATGCGCAGCCCGATCAGTTGGAGTGCGTGAATGGCACGGTTCGCATAAAAGGTGATTCAAGCAAATCTCTGAGTTGGAAAGAAGCCTGCTCGAAGTTGGGAGCAATGCCGCTAACCGTACGCGGAAAGAATCCTGACAGAAGCAAGCCGCCCGATCTTACCAACAGCGGGGTCGGCGGCGTACAGATGGCTGAGGTAGAGGTAGACACCGAAACCGGAATCGTAAAAGTGAAGAAGATGGTCGCGGTTCAAGACTGCGGATTGGTCGTGAACCTCAAGACTGCTGAGAGCCAGTGCTATGGCGCATTGATCATGGGGATCAGCTACGCACTTTTTGAGGAGAAAGTGATGGACCCCGGCACTGGGCGCATGCTCAATGCAGATATGCAGTTTTATCGGCTGGCTGGATTAAACGACATTCCTGAGCTAGTCGTTCATATGATGACCGGCAAAGGCTATGACGAGCGCGGCGTAATCGGACTCGGCGAACCGCCGGTGATTTCGCCGGGTGCGGCAATCTCGAACGCGGTCGCGAACGCCATTGGTGTGCGCGTGCCGTTTCTTCCGCTCACGCCCGATCGCGTCTTGGCCGCACTGGGACAGAAGGCAGGTGCCTGATGAGAGCATTTGAATACGTCAGCCCAAACAGCAGAGCGCAGGCTGTCAGCTTGCTGGGAGCCGCCTGGGGTAACACAGAAATTCTCGCGGGCGGAACCGATTTGCTCGCGCTGATGAAAGACGATGTGATCACTCCCAAGCGGCTGGTGAATATTAAAGAGATCAAAGATCTGCACGGCGTGTCTTCCAGCGCGCAGGGATTGCGCATCGGTGCACTAACGACTCTCGGCGATTTGGCGGACTATGCAGACGTAAGAGCCCATTACCCGGCTCTGGCCGAAGCCGTGATGGAGGTTGCGAGCCCGCAGATTCGCAACATGGCGACGATTGGCGGCAATCTGTGCCAGCGTCCGCGCTGCTGGTATTTCCGCAACGGACTAGGGCTGCTGCCGAAAGACGAGAGTGGCAAAGAGCTGGTCGCGGACGGAGAGAACCGCTATCACGCGATCCTGGGTAACGAGGGTCCCGCCAAATTCGTCAGCCCGTCGACCATCGTGCCAATCCTCATTGCCTACGGTTCCAAGATCCGTCTGGAAGGACCGAGAGGGAAGCGCGAGCTGCCGCTGGAGAAATTCTTCGTCATTCCAAAAACCGAAAGTGATCGAGAACACGATCTACGCCCGAATGAGATCGTCACTGAAGTCGTTATTCCACCCGTGCCAGATGTGAAAGCCGCGCACTATGAAATCCGCCAGAAGGAAGCCTTTGATTGGCCGCTCGCTGTCGCTGCTGTCGCATTGAAGATGAACGGCTCGAATGCGCGGTCGGCACGGGTAGTCATGGGATACGTTGCCCCGGTGCCCTGGGCTTCTGCCGAGGCAGAACAGGCCTTGACTGGACAGCCGGTCAATGAAGCTACGGGCCAAAGAGCTGCCGAGGCGGCGCTGAAAAATGCCAAGCCGCTCAACCACAATGCTTACAAAGTGCAACTTGCGCGGGTTGCGGTAAAACGCGCCATTTTAAGAGCCGCGTCAGGAGGTGCCGCATGATCAGCGAAGCCGATCGCTTCAACACCAATCATCCGGACCTCTGTCCGGCGCTGCGCTGGAAGGGACAGTTCATTCTTTCCGAGCCGGACCCGACTGTGCCTCGCTCGAACGACGGCCTGTTCTGGTGCATTCACACCCAGACCTGCATTGGCCCAGATGGCGAGTTGGCCGAACCCGGTAAGTGCAATTCCAAAACCCGCGCCTGCCATGGCACGGGTAAATGTGGTTAGGTGGGTCCTGCTTGGTTCTAGGGCGATAATATGAGCATCGAATCTTGGTAAGGAGTCTTGGTATGCGTCATCACTTCTCGATTGATATAGCACTACTTGCGCTGTCACTCTGTCTCTCCGCAGCCGCTCAGCAAATTCGCGGCGACTATCTTGAGACCCGCAGCGCCGATGTGTACACCGGCCAATGCTTCGCCAACGGCGAGGTCAATTTGGTAGGGAATGAAGCAATCCTTGCCTGGCATGTGCAGGGCGGAGGCTGGGACGGTGTGCCGCTGGAAGGACTAACTATAGCCGCAGCGGTGCGGACGAAGGGCACGCTTGGAGATCCTTATGAGAATCCCTATCCGGCAAAGGCGGTGCTGCTGGTCGACGACCAAGCCAGTCCGCAGCAGCGCGCCGCATTGGTGAATTTCGCCAAACACATGGGCGGCGAGCTGCTGAATAACGTCGAGCAAGTCTTACCTGTGCAGATGGAGTTGGTAGTCAATGCGGAACATCACGGCGCCGCCATGCTTCGCGCTGGCAGGTTTGCGACCGTGCAGACGCGCTCGATCGGCGACAAAGACCATCTTTGCGGAAACGAAGAGACCTATTATCCGCCGCTCACCCAGTTAGCGCATTCAATGCCAGCGGTCGCCCTAACGGATTCCTACAGCGGGCCGGGGCTAGGGACTTCCTGGGATCTCCACGGTAAGCGGAGCGCCTTTGTGGGTACTTTTGCTCGATAATTTAAGGAGAGAGCACAAGGGTGCGGAAGAGCGCGTTCTCGATGATCGGCGTCCTGGTGCTTTCGCTGATCTGCACCGCCCAGAATGGCAAGATCGAGAACCTGGGGCCGTTGACCGACACGAGTGTTCCTGACGCCGTTCGCCAGACACTTGAAGCTAAGGGATATCGCATTTTGCTCGATGACGGCATGCCCGCCTGCGAGCTGTGGCTGCGCAAGAACGTGCCCGCCCAACCGAAGAAGGATTCTCAAGACGTGATTTACACGCAGCTTGGCGAGTCTGCACTGGTTGGCGTAGTGCATTTTCCAAAAGCTGGCAGTGATTTTCGCGGCCAGGCGATTCCCGCTGGCTTTTATACCCTTCGCTATGCGCTGATTCCCAACGACGGCAACCATCTTGGCGTCTCGCCCAACCGTGATTTTCTGCTCATTGTTCCTGCCGCATCCGATACCGATCCCACCGCCACTTTCAAATTCCAGGATCTTGTTGCTCTTAGCCGGACTGCAACAGGAACAAAGCATCCGGGGCCTTTGAGTCTCGTAGCGCCAGGTGGCGCCGGACCTGCTGTTTCCAAGGATGACCAGGATCACTGGATTTTTTCTGCTTCCCTTAAGCTTGCGTCGGGAGAGGATCTCCCTTTTTCGCTTGTCGTGAAGGGAGTGGCGCAGCAGTAGGTCGGTAAGACTCCCGCCCGTGACCCCGTCTGCGACCATAGTGTTATGCCGATTGCAGCACGCCGCAGCCGCCTTGTTTAGAATTCCTTGGATCGCTACCTGATATGAATAAAGCTTGCTTGGCAGTCGCACTCATGTTCATCACCGCGCTTCCGTGCTTCGCTCAGAGCAAGAGGCTTGTGCCGGACCACGTCCCTCCCAAACGCTCGTCGCAAATCCAGGATGGATTCGGCATCAATTCCGACCTGCCGCGCGATCCCTATTTGCCGTGGAACCAGTGGTGGTGGACACGCATGTTCGACGCCGGTTTCAAGTGGGTTCGCATTGGTCAATATGAGAACAGTTCAGATCGCACTAGCTGGGACTGGATCGAACAAAGGCGCGGTGTGTACGCCTCCTCGCCGGAACTGGAAGATGCGGTAAATTCGTTGCTCGACAACGGCGTCAATATCCAGGTTCAGCTCCTTTATGGAAACGTCATGTACACCTCGCCCAGCGGGAAGTTGCCGGAGACGAGCACTCCCGAGCCAGGATCCTTCCATAATGATGATCGCAGCTTGTACTCCATCTACTGGGCCCCCTGTCACTCCCGAGCAAATCGCTGCATTCAACCGCTACGCCGCCTGGATGGTGAATCACTTCCGCGACCGCATCCACTATTGGGCCTTATGGAATGAGCAGGACATCGGGTATTGGAATTCATGGGGAAATCCCGAGCAGTACGGCAAACTTCTGGCTCCATTTGTCGACACCGTGCACAAGACGGATTCGCAAGCCAAGGTAATCTACGGCGGTCAGGCGGATCCAACGCGTGATTTCACCCGGCGGGCGTTCGAAACGTGCAAATGCGCCTCGGGAATCGATGTCTACGCCTACCACACCTATCCCGGATACGGGCAGAACCTGAATCCGGAAGCCATGGATTACGGGGCTTATCTGAACGAATCTCCGCGGCAACTGCGCGAGCTTGTGACCCATTATCCCGGGATCAAGCCGGATGTTCCCTTCTTCGACGATGAGTTCAACTCGATTCCGTCATGGACGGGCTCGGACGAATCAGTGCAGGCGAAGTACGTGCCGCGCGGGTTCATATATAACCTGGCGGCCGGTGTCAAGACTTTCGTTTGGCTGCTTGCCGCTGGGACCGATGGCAATGAGTACGATGATTTCGGCCTCATCCACGGGGTTACGAATCATGAGTCCGATTGGACCCCAAGACCGGTCTTCTACGCCCTGCAAAACACGAACGCGCTCTTTTCGGACACGAGCTTCGATCCCTCGATTGAAATCGACAGTCCCGAGCTTCCGGCCCTGCGCCGCCACACCGGTTTTCCGTTCATGGGGTATGGGTTCCGCAACCGCAACGGCAAGACGATTGTCGCCTACTGGCTCGCGGCACACAGTCAGCCAAGCAATGTGTTCCCGCCGCTCTATGCCACCATGTCACTGAAGAACAGCGGCATCGTTCATCCCGTGCTGGTGGATATCGTTTCCGGGGAGATCAAGCCTGTTGAATGGAAGCGGGGTACGACTGATACCCTGGACCTGCTGCCCGTAAAGGACAGCATCCTGGCCGTCACGGACGAGAATTACTTCGACTGGCCGGTGCTGCCGGAAGCGCCCAGTTCGCTTAACATGTTTGTCGCGGGCAAGGCTGCGAAGTTAACCTGGCAAGTCCACGGCGGAGATCCAACCGCGGTTATCGTGGAACGCCAGATCGGAGATGGGGTGCAGGAACAAGGGCCATGGGATCGGATCGCGAGATTACCGGCAACTGCGACTGAATACACCGAATCCGGTGTGAAGAGAGGTCAGGCGTTCGCTTACCGTGTCCGTGCCGTGAACGCCAACGGTGAGTCCGCGTACTCGAATATCGTACGAGTAAGGCTAAGATAGCCCGGCAGTCTGCCACAACCTGATCAAATCGCTTATGAAGATCACGCAGTGCTATCCCGGGCGAGCACAGCGGCTACGCGGCGTCAGCGGCTCAGGTGCCTGAGCCGTCCGGCCGGTCCGGAACAATACCCCAACCTCTCAAACCAACGTATACACCTTGGCTTCCCATGAAAACAGCGGCTCGCGGCCGACAAATTCAGGTGCGACCAGCCGGTCTTGCGTGATTTCGCGCCAGCGTTTTCCCGGCGGTGTCGCCGGCCAGTTCGGAACACGGTACTCGCCTGCAAGGCCGCCATCGCTCACGAAATCCGAGAAATTCGCGACCACGATCACCGGCGCCTGCGTATTGTTGCCTCTCCGCCAGACCAGCACGCGCTTGCCGTCGTTGAAATCGGTGTGGATGAAGGTGGTGTCGTCCACTGATAATGCGGGGATCTCAGTGCGGGCCTTTACCAGCCGCGCGACGTGCTCGAAAATCCGCTGTCTCCAATCATCCTGTAGCCGGCTGAAGTCGACCGGATCTACTTGTTTGCCGCCATCCTGGGTGACGTGGCCTTGGCTGTCGAAGCGGTCATGCTGGTCCGCGAACTCTTCGCCTGCAAGGATCATTGGGATACCCACAGCCGTCAGGAGACAGGCAAACGCCAGCTTCACTCGCCGTTCGATATCCGTAACGCCCGAATTGTTGAAGAAATTGAACAGCCGCTCTCGTCGGAACCCCTCTACATCATGCGAGGTCAAATAGTTGATCGCCTGAGCGCCTTGACTAAAAGAAAGCGCGCGACAGTCGATCGCCCTGCGCACAGTTTCCTCGAAACTTAATCCGTCTTCTGTCAGGCCGATCAGCGCGGCGCGGATCAGCGCCCGGAACTTGTCATTCCATAACCCGTCGAGCCTGCCTTGCGTAAGCAATGCCATTGGCTCGGACAGCTCTTCCCCGACGACGAGAAAGCGCGCATCCGCACCGTCGCCCAACGCCTGCGCCGCCCACCGCTCTTTCCAGAGATCGCGCGCGCGATTCTTGAAATCGCGGATGAAGTCCCAGTTCGCGACGTTCTCAACGCTGTCCATCCTTATGCCGTCGATTCGGATGTCGCGCATCCAGCGCGTCAGGTACGAGTACATATGCTGACGCGCGGGCACCGTCACGATATTCTGTCCCGAGACTGGGTCATATGCCGGTGCGCGCAGCCCGCGCGTATAGCGGAAGAGTGTGCTGCCGAAACCGTCGCGGATATCCTGATGTCCGTCGGCACGACCGGAGGTCAGGGCATCGGGGTCGTCCGGGTGGTCCTTGGCATCCTCGATGCAGAAATTGTCGAAATCAATGGTCTGGTACGGCTCCACGCGGCCGAACGCCATCACCATGTCCACAAAAAAGCGGATGCCGTGCCGATGGCACGCAACTACCAGAGCAGCAATATCCGCGTTCGCTGTAGATGAGGTGTTCCCTTCCGGAAAGCCAAGATCATGATCGGGCGCCAGGAAGTGAGCCGTATCGTATCC
>Ga0209807_1000645_pt1 | contig 15987 bp, 20 predicted proteins | sample GraSoiAngelo_154_FD_186168 | JGI IMG/M metagenome (GOLD analysis project Ga0209807, IMG submission 186168) | Grasslands soil microbial communities from the Angelo Coastal Reserve, California, USA - 14_1009_13_20cm (SPAdes) (version 2) | ecosystem: Environmental > Terrestrial > Soil > Grasslands ... | reverse complement strand
AGCCAAAGATCCGGCACTCAGCGAACTGGTCCGTAAGGAGCAGGATCTTTCCAAGCAGTTGAATGCGCAACTGGGTACGCTCAATAATGTGCTCGCGCTATCGTCGGATGAGCGCGATGAAAAAGGCGTGCAAGCGATCACCGCTTCCATTGGCAGTCTGCGGGCGCAGCGGGACAAGGCGCGCCAGGAAATCAATCAAAAATTTCCGGCTTACGCCGATCTGGTTTCGCCAAAGCCGCCGACGATCGACGAGATAAGAGCCACGCTGGTGGATGGCGAGGCAATGCTGTCTTTCTATTTCGGTCTGAATAGAAGTTTTGTTTGGGCCGTGCCAAAGGCAGGTCCTATTGCGTTCGCCCAGATTACGGCGAAGAGCGGGGAGATTGAGACCAAAATTCGCAAATTGCGAGAGGCTCTCGAGCCGCAGGCAGCCATGATCTCGGATATCCCCGACTTCGACTTGGGGCTGGCTTACGGACTTTATGAGTTGCTCTTGAAGCCGGTCGAAAGCGGCTGGAAGTCCGCCAGGAGCTTGATTGTCGTCACCAACGGTGCGCTAGGCTTGCTGCCTGTTTCCTTATTGCCGACGGCACCGGCTGTAGCCAAGGATGGCGATGAACCTCTATTTTCGGGCTATCGAGGGGTGGCGTGGCTCGCCCGAACCCATGGGGTGACGACGATACCCTCGGCGGCGGCCTTGCGCACACTCCGGCAGCTGCCGCCCGGCAAGCCCAATCGGGAAGAATTCGTGGCATTTGGCGACCCGTATTTCAACACGGACCAGCAAGCCGAAGCGGAAACCGCAGAGACCAGAGTTCAGATCGCCGACGCGAGCAACAACCTAAGCCGTGGAATGCCGTTGAAGCGGCGCAGCAGCCCAAAACTTGAGGGCGTGGATAGCGCGGAATTAGGCCTTTTACCGCGGTTGCCGGACACGGCCGACGAATTGAAGTCGATCGCTCTCGCATTGCACGCCGACCCGGCCAAAGTGCTGCATCTCGGCAAGAACGCGACGGAAAGCGCGGTCAAGACCCTGGATCTTTCCGGGTTCAAGATCCTGGCTTTCGCCACGCACGGCCTCGTGCCCGGTGAACTCAACGGCTTGACGCAGCCGGCCCTGGCATTGTCATCGCCGACCGTCACGGGAGAGGACGGTGACGGCCTTCTGACAATGGAAGAAATTCTGGGCCTCAAGCTTGACGCGGATTGGGTCGTTTTGTCGGCCTGCAATACCGCTGCCGGCGCCGGCGTCGGTGCCGAGGCCGCTTCCGGACTTGGTCGTGCGTTTTTCTACGCGGGAACCCGGGCGTTGTTGGTCACGAACTGGTCGGTGCACTCGCAGTCTGCCCGACAACTGGTTACCGACTTGTTCAAGCGTCAGGCAGAAAATCCAAAGCTGGGACGCAGCGAAGCACTCCGGCAGGCGATGATGGCGCTCGTGGACGGACCCGGTTATCTTAACAGCGAAGGCAAAACCGAATTCACTTACGCGCATCCCTTGTTCTGGGCGCCGTACACGATTATCGGTGATGGCGGTGCACGTTGAAGCACTTTCCGACTGTACGGCGAGATCGCGGATACATGATCAGCAAGATTGGTTGGATACTGGTGGCAGCCAGCCTGTGCATGTCAGGCGGGGCTCATGCGACCAAGTTGATTACCGAAGAAGAAGCTCAGCTGCCGCCGCCGAAAGGAGCGGTTGCAGCGGACCGACGCGGGATTTTGCGAGCGCCGAAGGTGGAGTTCATTTCACCGGGCGATACGGTGCATTCGCCACTGCGGCTTCAACTGAAATTTGAGTCGTTCGGTGGCGCCAAGATTGATCCAGACTCCGTCAAGATGACGTTTCTGCGAACACCAAATGTCGACCTCACCACCCGAATCAAGCCATTCGTGCAAAATGCGGGTATCGATATGCCCGACACCGAACTACCGCCAGGCGAATACATCATTCGAGTTGACGTCAAAGATAGCGATGGTCGCGTCGGCACCACCAGCTTCGTTCTAAAAATCGTGCCCTAGTACCATGGTGCCGTGTCCCTATTGCCTATCGCAAAATGCCGAAGGAACACTCGTTTGCGTCATTTGCTCGCGAGATATTGCAATACCAGCGACGCTAATGGCTGAACGGGACGAACTTCTGCGCAAGCGCGATATCATTCGGGAAGAACTTCACAGGGCGCGGCGCGAAATTGAGATGATTAGAAGTCGCAGGAAATCTCGATAGCACCGATGGAATGTCCTTTTTGCGCTGAAACCATCAAGGACGAAGCCATTGCTTGCAAGCACTGCTCGCGCGACTTGCGCGTCGTGCGCCCTATGCTGCTTGAAACCCAGGATCTCGTTGCGGAATTGGATAGGCTGAGACGCGATCTGGATCGCGTAAATACCAGGCTTGAGCGATACAAATATCCAGTCCGCTATTTTTCTTCCCACATCGTGCTGTATGTTCTCGTTCCCACGGCACTGCTGGTGATCGCGCATGTCGTGGTCACGATTGTGCTGAACCTCTCTCCGCTGCCGTTGCGGCTGGCGTCGGTTCTCATCCCTGGCCTGTTCGGCTTCGCAGCCTATCCGCTAAATAAAGTCTGGCTCGAGGGTGCGCTTGCGCTAGGAAGCGTTACGGCAACCTTAAGCATCACGTTCATGCTGATTGTGACAGGACTTCATGACCAGGTACCGATCGTGCCGGGATCGTTCGTCGAATGGCGTGAGGTCGTCGAATACGGCAGCAGTATCTTGCTTGCCTTCGTCTCGGGTAACATCCTCGGCGTCTTGATCTTTCAGGCGTTGCCGAAAGTACTGGCGCAGGGCGGCAAGCCAAATGTCGCGGCTTTCAAGATTGCGCGGTTGCTCGGCCACCATGTCGGCGAGGAGCAACTGCGCCGCAGGGCGCGTCTCATCCAAGACCTCATCCATACGGCGGGTCCACTCGTCGGCGTGGCTGTGACGGCCATCGGTTCGATATATGCCGGGCTCAAGGGCGTCTTGAGTTGATGCCTCCTGTTTCGATCGAATGCCCGATGTCCCCTGTGCCTCACGCAACGTCCGCCTGGGCGCTCTCCTTCTTTTCCCTTTCCTCCGCGGCGAGCGCATCGAGATCGACGAGTTGCGGAGCGTCCGCAGGCAGATCGCCATCGAACCCTCCGCTGCCATGAACGTGGATTAGGGTCTGTACGCGCCGAGCATTCAGATAATCCGCATGCTGATGCCGCAGGGCGACCGGCAGCAACATCTTTGGCAGGGCGACCATCGCGAAAGCCGGGACCCTGCGCACTTCGCTGCCCTCGCGCCACAAGAGCGGATTGAGCGTGTAGACCAGTTGCCGCTCGATCTCAGGCAGTGGCACGTGCTCCGGGGTTGGTGGCGCGAGCACGAGGTTCGCGTTGCCCGCACGGGTGCGCACGGCCGCTGATCGCAGCTCCCAGCAAATCAAATCCGCAGCCGCGAGCACCTCGCGGCGCAGCGCATCGACGCTTGCCGAGAACCTGGTCGCTTCAGGTACCGACGCCGTGCTTTTTGTGACGGCGTCCACGAGTGCGGCAGCACCGGCACCAAATCCTGGGGCAGCCTGCTCGATTGCCGCGGCCAACCCCTCGATCTCGTCCGCTGCCATGTCACGGCCACGCTGCGCTTTGGCGTCAGCCAGGGCGCGCTCGGTGGAGACGATCTGCTCGTCGAACTCCGCCAATTCGGCGCGTAGGGTTTTGGCGCGCTCCTCGACAGTACGCAACTTGGCCTCTGCCCGATCGAGCTGGGCATTGCTGGCACCGGCCACCGCCAGCCGTTCGGCCGCGGTCCGCTTTTCGACCAGCAACGTCTCGGCCGTGCTCAACCGCTCGGCCATCTTCTGCCGCACCGCCTGCTTATCCCTCAGCGCACTTTCAAAGCGCTCGATCGGGCTTAGCTCACGCTTGAAAAATGCCATACGATATCCTCGCGGACCTCAGGGTCATCCGCCGAATCAGTCGGATTCAATGTGCCTTATTGCTAGTCGGGAACTTGGATAACATTGCGGCTTAAGATCGGCACCCGTGAGCTGGTGCCCCCCTACAACCAATTTGCCGTCGCACTGCCGCCGCAACCATTACAGCGGGTTCACGAACCGAACGGGCTTCCGAACCACGCAGTGGATTGATTTGACATTCGCCACCCACCTACTGTCCTTTCCAATCCACAGTTTCGCGAGAGGGCAGAATTTGGATTCAAAAATAGCGACGCCGCTCGATCAGCGGTTCGAAGAGGTGGTCACAACCGAGCAGGATTTGCGGAGAGTTGTCGGGCCTGCCAACCGGTGGTTCACCAGCAAGATTCTCAGGAGGCTCGATCGCCGATGCCGGGAATTTATCGCCGCCTCTCCATTCGTCGTGGTGGGTTCGACCGATGCCTTCGGCATGGTTGATCTGTCGCCAAAGGGAGATCGCGCTGGATTCGTAAGATGCCTTGACGATGCGACCCTCGCGATCCCGGATCGTCGCGGCAACCGCCGCGTCGATACCTTCCACAATTTGCTACAGAACCCCGGCGTCGGCTTGATCTTCTTTGTGCCGCAGCAGCGCGAAACGCTTCGCGTCGCGGGTCGGGCCATGATTGTCCGGGATCAGGGTATCAGGAGCGCGATGGTGGACGATGGGCGCCTGCCCGAACTCGCGATGGTCGTCGGCGTCGAAAAGGCGTTTTTCCACTGCGGCAAATGCATCACGCGCTCCAATCTCTGGAATTACGAGGCCTATCGCGCGCAAGCCGCTGAATAGCAGGTTTGCCGGGCGCAGCAGCCTTGCTAGCGCTCCGGCACCGGTAGGGGCGGCCGCAGCGACGATCGTGACGTGCCGAGAACGGGAGACGATCGCTTCGAAGCTGCGGCCCGCAATTGGCTGCGCGCTGGGCTATCGACCGATTCCAGATAGGAGGTGAGCGCCCAGGCCGAGCTCGAATTGGTCGCGTAGTGATCCTGCAGGAACAGGTACAGCGTGAGGCTGAAGCGGCCTTTGGCAAGCCCGCGTGCGCTGTGATGACATGTCGCGCAACCATCCGCAAACAGCTTGGTGGCTGATTTTCCCTGGTCGAGATTCTGGGCGTGCGCCGCACCGACTGTCAGCGCAGAAATTGCGCCAAGGGCGAGCAGGCCGCGCCATAGCCGCCCGCGCAGCATAAGTCCGGAGCCTACTTGCATGCTGCAGTGGTCCTTTGCCGCAACCCAGCCGTCCTCGTGGTCTCAGGCAATTGCCGCCCCCATACCGTACCCTCCGGGATGGTTATGGTCGAACAACGTCAAAAAGGCGGCAGTGCGTACGGCGGGCATCCAACGGCGAAGCCGTCGTCTTGCGCCCGAACGGCCCGTGTGTGCCAGACATCGGCAGCTACATCTGCATCGACGGCGATGATTTTCCGCTCGAGCCCATTCTTCACCTGCAGCAGCAAGGCTCTGTTTCTCAGCACATCGCGCCGGTTCCGTTCGTGGAACAAGAAGACGAAGATGCAACCTCCAATCGAGAATTCCGGTGCACAGTCATTCGGCAATCTTGTAAAGCCCGATCGCCTCGATACGATCATCATTGATTCCGAGGCGGCGAACCGCGCTTGGCGGCGTGGCCGTAACATCGGTCGACTTTTGGGGGCAACGATGCGAGCGGTTCGGTTCAAGGCCCGAAATTTCAAAATCATGTCCAGCCTGGCTTTCAGCTTGGCGATGTTGCCTGCAGCGAGCCATGCCTTCACGCAGGAGGATCAACGGCGGCTTTGCACCGGCGATGTTTTCCGCCTCTGTTCGTGGGAAATTCCCGACGTCGAGCGGATCACGGCCTGCATGCGCAGGCAGCGTGCCAACCTGAGCGAAGGCTGCCGCAGTGTTTTCGGCAAGCCGTCCGATCAACCCGCTTCGACGAAGTATACCAACAGGTATTGACCAGCCTTATCTTGCTGCGCATGTCGTTGCCGATCCAGCGCTCGCGCGACACATCCCGCTCGGCCGCCTCGGCCGCAGTGAAGACCTGGCCCCGATGGCACTGGCCGTGTTGTCGAACCGCGTGTCGGCCTATGTCACCGGTGCAGCGATCGTGGTCGATGGCGGCTTGTCACTGACGAACTGGTTCGATCCTCCCGAGCTGGACGATCTCTGACTGAATACCACCTCGCAACCCGGGATCGCGGGTTGTTGCGATCCCTCGGGCCAATCGATTGATCTTGCTACTGTCAGTTTGTCTTGTCAGTTGGTCTTGGCGGCGGCGCGCACGAAAGCGGCCAGTTCGGTGTTAAAGCGAGGGGCGTCCTCGTAGAACGGGGAATGGCCGATCCCCTCATAGATGGAGAGCTTGGCCCCCGGGATGATCGAGGCGGTATACTGGCCGGCGCCGACCTTGGCGTTGCGGTCTTCCGCGCCATGGGTCACCAGCACGGGCAGCTTCAGTTTGGACATCATGTCGCTGGCATCGAGCGGACGGCCGCCAAGGCCGGCCCGCACCTTGGGCAGCACCATCATATTGAACGCGAGCATGGTCTCATAGTCGTCGGCGCTCGGTTGCCTGGAGAAGCAGCCGTGCAGGAAGCTTCGCGTTGCCGTGATGTTGATGACAAGATCCTCGGATGCCATCAGCGGCAGGTTCTTGATATTGTCGCCAATCAGGGCGGGATCAACCTTGATCGGAGCATCGACGAAGTTGATGCCGGCAAGCTGGTCTGCACCGTGGGTCGCAAGATAATCCGAGATCACGCGACCGGCATAGGACCAGCCGACCAGCACCGGGCGTTTGAGCCCGGCGGTGTCGATCACCGCCTGCACCTCGTCACCCCAGGCCTTGGAATCCCGGTAACGCGCGGCATCCAGAGGCTTGTCGGAATTGCCGTGCCCGCGCAAATCGTAGGTCACGATGCGAAACTCCTTGGCGAGGTCGCTGTCGACCTGGCGCATCCACGACAGATGACTCTGTGAGAAACCGTGGATGAACAGGATTTCCGGGCCGGCCGGGTTGCCCCATTCCTGCGCCGATATGGTCAAACCGTCGGGCGTCTTCACGGTGATCGGCTTGTACTTCAAGCCCTCGCCAAAGCCCGGCTGCGCCATTGCAATAAGCAAGGCGGCCGCGACCGTCGTTTTCACGAGGTGGCTGTCGTGCACGGTCATCTTCATCGAAATCCTCCCTTTGTTTTTCTTTTGGCAGGACGTCGAGCCTAACACGCGCATGATGGGGGCGTAAGTTCCCAAGCCAGCGACGCGTGCCATCCACACGTTTGCTGCGGCCCAGTGGGCAGATGGTCCAGTGGGCACCGGAACGAGAGCTCCCGTTCGATCGTTAAGAGGAAACCCGACGACCGGTGGCAACGGTCACCGCTAGCTCCGAGTGGCGGAACATCAGGGAGGCCGACATGATACCCGAGACGCAAATTCACATGATCGCGCGGCAGATGCTCGAGAAGCACGGCTTGGAGGCTATCGCCCAGGCAGCCCAGAAAGCGGTTGCTTGCGAGAGCAAGGGCGAGGCGGAAGAAGCAAAAGAGTGGCGCCACATCGAGGACGCCATGAAGATCATGCGGGGCCCGCATCACAGCTGACGCGCCGTTGCAGATCGCGGCGACGCGTGCTTAATACGCGCGGCCTTGATGCTTCGCGTGCCATTTCGGGCCGGGCCCCCGCATGTAATGAAGCTCAGGCCGATAGTTGGCAATTCTCATCAGTCTATGCCATCGCGTCACGATCACGCTTAGACACCGGAGAAGCGGCAGCGACGGCGATTGCGCGACCCACATGGCGCCCCTCAATGCAGTTTGCCGAGCGCGGAGGCGAACGGCACGCTGAAGATCTCCTCGCCGATATCATCGCTGACGTGCAGGACCCAGCCACGCCAATCTTCCAGGTTGGGTCTTGTGATGAGCGAACGCACGACAACGGCGGCGTGCTCGCGCGCCTCAGCCAGATCGCGCACGGCAGCGCCGCATCGATCGGTCAATACTCCCTGGGTGTTGGAGTAATGGAAATAGACCTGAGCCATGTTCCGCCTCCTGCGAAGAGCGACGTGCAGGCTCAACGGATAGCAGCGGGACTCGCCGCGGAAAATCCGGACAAACCCGGTAAGGGAAGCTACGGCGGTCTCTGTGTTTATTGTGCAACTCAACGCCATGATTTCTGCACTATTCGGGAAGCATATGGAGCAACCTGACGCTGTGGAGGCCAGGCGGTGCCGAGGTCCGGGATTGCATTGTTGCTGATGGGGCTGCTCGCCTTTGGGCTGGGCGGCTGCATGCAAGCGACGCTCGCGCCCTCGTCGGATGCCAATTTTACCCCACGCGACCGCCAGTTGCTCGCCCATCCACCCTATGCGCGGGCGGACATTCCCGAATCCTATCGCCGGCATGTCGTGGACTATTCGCGCAAGGAGGCGCCAGGCACGATCCTGGTCGATACCGATGCGCGTTATCTTTACTACGTCCTGCCCGGCGGCAAGGCGATCCGCTACGGCGTGGCGGTGGGGGAGGAAGCGCTGGCCTTCTCCGGCGTCGCCGCGGTGGGCCGCATGGCAGAATGGCCCGATTGGATCCCGACGCCCGAGATTCAGGCGCGGCTCGGCCCTTACCCGCCGCGCATTCCCGGCGGTCCGGCCAATCCGCTGGGGGCGAGGGCGCTCTATCTCTACGAGGGCAACAAGGATACCCTATACCGCATCCACGGCACCAATCAGCCGGAATATATCGGTCAAGCCATCTCCTCCGGCTGCATCCGCATGACCAACGAGGATGTCATCGATCTCTTTGATCGGGTGAGGCAGGGTGCGACCGTCGTCGTGCTGCCGCCGAGCCAGAGCGCATGGACCGCGCCCGTCCCGGGTCGCCGCATCTGATCAATCGTTGAAGCCGCTGGCTCCGCGCCGCCTCGCGAGGCTGTGGCACAATAATCACACCTGAATGCAATCGTGTCGTTGATGTCGTGCCTGGTCCGATCCGGCCACGGTTCTGCCCTCATTGGATTCCGCCCTTATGGTCGGTCGGATTTCCGTTTGGGCGCGGGGGCGCTGGACTTGGGGACACGACATGGCATCCATCGGATGTGCCAAGACCGCGTGCGCCGATCTTTCGCACGTCTTTCGGCTGCTGACGATCGCTCTCGCAGGGGCTTTGCTGACGGCGTGCGCCCAGTCTTCCGTCGTCACCAGAAATTCCGGATTTGTCGGCGGCAGTCGACAGGCGTCGCTGCAACACGATCGAACGACGTCGCTCGGCACGAACCGGCGTGTCGCGTCGGTGAAAAAGCACACGCCGTTCGCGCCCCACAAAAATGCGCAGACACAGATTGCCTCGCACGGACCTGTTGCCTCGCAGGGACTTGCCTCTTTCTACAGCGAGGGAGCACGGACCGCGAGCGGCGAAAAGTTCGATGCGCGCGAATTGACCGCCGCCCATCCGACGTTGCCCTTCGGCACGAAGCTGCGCGTGACCAACGTCGCGACCGGCCGATCCGTCACCGTCCGGGTCAATGACCGCGGTCCGTACGTTCCGGGTCGCGTGGTCGACGTTTCGTCTTCCGCGGCCGATGCGCTGGGAATGGTTGAAAGGGGCGTTGCAAAGGTCAGACTCGATGTCGTCCAATAGCGCCTCAATGCGTTTTCAATTTCGTCTCAAATCTGCCTCCCGACTCAAGCCAAGTGAAAGTGGATAGGCCGGCTGGGAGCGCGTTCGGTCATTGGGTCTAGGCCCTGCCGCGGGGTGACATCTCGTGGAGGCAGCGACGGGACCCGATGACCTCAGACGGAGCGACCCCATGCGTGTCGCAGTGATCGTTGTGACGCTGTTGGTGGCGACCACGCCATCGGAAGCTTCCGAGTCCTGCATGACCAAGGCTGAAGCGCGTCAGCATTTTCCTACCATGCACATCTACTGGCACGGCCTGGATCATTGCTGGGGCGCGATGCCGGCAGGAAGCCATCCGATCCATCAAGTTCGGCGCGGAGCTCCCAGCCGCGAAGTTCAGCGCGAAGTCGATCAGCCCAAAATCGATCAGCCCAAGATCGATCAGCCAACATGGCGCGACTCGATGTCGGCGATGTTGCCCGATGACGACCCGATGGGGGCGTCGCGGGAGGCGCGGCCTGATGCGAACGATGATGCTGACGCGCCTACGCGATGGGGAGATCGCTGGGTGGAAATCGAGCAATCCCCGCTCGCCGCGCGCTCGGTCGATATCGCCCAGTCCGCCCCGCCGACGATCGAAAGGGAGCCCGAGGCCTGGATCGTGTTGCGCGGCCTGGTGTTGGTGTTGATCGGCTTCGCGCTGATCCTCGGGGCGATCGTTTTGCGCGCAGCGCGTGCGCCGCAGCGGCCTTGGTTTGGAGATGAACGACCCGTTCATCTTCCGGGACAAATTTAGCTTTTCGGCTGATGCGACAATCTCTCCCGGAACGCTCGATCCATTCGCGCGTTGCGCTTCAAATGATGGAGGAGATTCGCCATGCGCTTGAGAGGAATTTTCGTTGCAGCAATGTTGCTGACGCCCACCGCCGCGCTTGCGGCGCCGGGCATTGTCACCACATCGGTCGGCATGAGGGCAGGGCCCGGGCCAGGCTTTCCGATGGTCGATCGCATTCCCGGCGGTGCCCACGTCAATATCCATGGCTGCATCAGGGGCGACGCCTGGTGCGACGTGAGCTGGTCCGGCGACCGCGGCTGGGTTTCGTCGCGATATCTCGAATATCTCTACCGCAACCGCTACGTCTATCTGCCTGACTATGTCGACGTCGTCGACGTGCCCATCGTGCCGTTCGAGCTCAACTCGTACTGGGCGAGCTACTATCCGGGCAGGCCTTGGTATCACCGCCGCGCCTATTGGAGCAGCTACTGGCAATCCCACGCCCGCTTTGCAACGCAGGTCCCGTCCGAGCGGACCGCGCGTTTCGGCAGGACCGAGGCGCGCACGGCCATCACGGAAGGACGGACACGCCCCGGCTTCGCACAGGGCGTAACGCGTGAGCGGGGCTTTGCCCGTGAGCGGGGCTTTGCCCGTGAGCGCGAGGGTTTGGCGCGTGGGCGCGAGGGCTTTGCCCGTGGACGGGAGGCGCAAACCATACAACAAGGACGCTTCGCCCATGTGAACGGCCCCGGCCGAACCACGCAGCCGATGGCACGCGGGCATGAAGCCACGCGCTTCTCCGCCGCGCCAACGCGGCCTGCCATGCAGCCGCATATCGCGCAGCCTAATGCGGCGCGTGTCGGTGGCCCGCCGATGGGCGCACGCGCCCAGATGGGCGGCCCGCGCGCGGCACCCGCGATGCCGCATCCGGGTAGCGGCGCACCTCACGTCAACGCCGCGCCCGCACCGCATGTTGGCGGCGGCGGACCGGGCGGAGGCGGCGGTCCTCCCGGCCATCAGCGCCACTAGAAACGAAAAAAGCCCGGCCATGAGCCGGGCTTTTTGCTGCGGACAACTTGGTCGCGACCCTGCAGAGAACGGGCGATTGGCACGAACGTTGCTAGGATTACGGCAATACTTGATTCTGCGCTGTGAGCTAGTCATCGATGAAACTCCGCATTCTGTTCGCGGCGCTGCTGATCGCCGCGCCCGCTTTCGTACGTGTCGCTTTCGCACGTGACGATGGTCGCTATGCCGGCTCGCCGCTCAAGCCGTGGTTCGAGAACCTCGCGAGCGGGAAGGGCCCGTGCTGTTCGGATGCCGACGGTGCCGCCCTTGCGGATGCGGATTGGGAATCCAGCAATGGCCACTACCGCGTTCGGATCGAAGACCAATGGTGGGACGTGCCTGACGAAGCGGTTATCACCGAGCCGAATAGAGCCGGCCGTACCATGGTGTGGCCGATCTATCACCGCTGGCCCGACCATATGACGATCGATATTCGCTGCTTCATGCCGGGAAGCATGACTTAGCGTGCGATGAGCGCGGTCAGTCACCGAAACAATGCGAAATAGATGACGTAAAGCCAGCCCAGAATGCCGTGAATGATCGCCCAGAGTATCGAATGGTTTGTCGTGTAGGAGATCGCGATCGCAAGCGCGGAGCCAAAGCCCACGCCGTATTTTGCGCCCTCGACCCGAACTCCGTAGTAGCGACTGCCGTTCATGTTGATCACCTCGCTGTCCGTGCGCGCGAGCATACATCCGCATTCTCGCGGCGTCAGGCGCCCGAGCTATGCATCAAACATGTCCCTCGAAAGACAGAGGGCGCAGGGAAAGCCGGGTGCTCGATGCACCCGCAGCCTCGCACGCAACAAAAAAAGCGCACGAGCGTAGTCACCACAGGTTCACCGAAACATTCCGGCCTTCCCTGCGCGATGGTTTACGGCTTATTCCGCGCTCTCCCCGGTGACCGGGCTCTTTTGCCACCGTCGCCTGCAGGGCATTACCTGCAAACTTGACGCCAGCGTCGGGGCGTCAGGACCACACGGCTTTGCCGTCCGCTACAGCATCGTTCGTCTTGCGACACCAAAGCGTCCACCGCATCCCGCGCCAACGTTCGTGACGACCGCGAAGCGCCCCTCTTGGAGGGCACGAGACGGCAGACTCTGTGGCTCTGATTTGCCCGACGGCACAAGAAAAATATTTTTCGCAACAGGGCTGGACACGAATTCGCAACGCCGGCGCGTCGGGCAAATCACGCTGGCGTCGCAAGCCGTCCGCGGTGTGCCGGTTTGCCAAAAGCCGGTCTTGGGTGGTTGCCACTTGGCAAACACCGACGGAAGATGAGGGCTTGGTCGAGCAAGCCTTGGTCGAGCAAGCCTTGGCTAGAACGCAGGAGCATTCGATGCGCACCGATTTTGAGACGATCGTCGTTTCCCGCGACGACAATGACATCCTGCTGGTCACGCTCAATCGGCCCGAAGTATCGAACGCGCTGAACACGCGCATGGGGCTCGATCTCGTGGAGTTGTTCGAAGCGCTCGCGGTCGATTTGGAAGAGGCGCGCGTGGTGATCATCACCGGCCACGGCGAGAAGGCGTTTTGCGCCGGCGGCGATCTCAAGCAACGCAACGGCATGAGCGATGAGGCCTGGCGGTCGCAGCATTTGATTTTCGAACGCATGGTGCGGGCGCTGATGGGATGTCCGATCCCGCTGGTCGCGGCCGTCAACGGCGCGGCCTATGGCGGCGGCTGCGAGATCGCAGCCGCCTCGGACTTCGTCTATGCCGCAAGCAATGCGCGCTTTGCGTTGACGGAGGTCACGCTTGGCATCATGCCGGGCGCGGGCGGCACCCAGAATCTGGCCCGTGCCATAGGCGAGCGCCGCGCAAAGGAGCTGATCCTGTCGGGCCTCCCGTTCACGGCGCTGGAGGCGGAGGCATGGGGACTCGTCAATCGGGTGGTCGAACCGGAAAGCCTGCTGGAGACCACGCTTGGCATGGCCCGGCGCATGGCCGCCAATGGGCCGCTCGCAGTGCGTCAGGCCAAGCAAGCCATTCATCGCGGCCTGCAGATGTCGGTGTGGGACGGCCTGGCATTCGAGATCGAGGCCTACAATCGCCTGGTCGGAACCGAAGACCGCCGGGAAGGCGTGCTCGCGTTCAATGAGCGGAGGAAGCCGGTGTTTCGGGGGCGTTGAATTAATTCTACTGCGCCATCAAACCCTCATGGTGAGGAGGCGCGAATGCGCCGTCTCGAACCATGTGGCCTCGGTGCTGATTTCTCGGCCTCAATCCTTCGAGACGCTTGCTTCGCAAGCTCCTCAGGATGAGGGAGGGAATGAAGCCGACGGCGCAGATCAATCGTCGCTCAGCAGAAATTCTTGCTGCATACGTTCGACCACGCCCGTGAGAGCCTCATTGACCATCTTTCTGTCGGCCTTGCCGAATTTTACGCCGTGAACCGCCCAATTCGGATCGAGATTCGATTTCGGCGGCGTGTGCCGGACGATCACCCCAACCAGGTCTTCGCAGCCGGGCGCAGCCTTCCTGACGGCTTCCGAGATCGCCAATTCAAGCTCCGGGATGGCCACCGGAACCCGGTGATCCCTGCGCCACCACTTCTTCTTTGGCGGCGGGTTCTCTGGCGACGAGGCAGGCGCCTGCTTGATCGCACCTGGCTCGCCCTGCCGAATGGACGATGAAGAGGTCGCCGTGGCCGCCGCCATGATCTTCACGGCAGGTTTCGATGCGCTTTTCCGTGGAACTCGATAGCAGAGCGCCCACAAGTTTCGCGCCTTCGGAATGGCCCAACCAATCAACGCCTTGAAATTCTTGGCGGCGATCGAAATAGCGCTGCCAGCGCTATCCTCCTTGGTCGCGTCGTGCAAAATCAGCGAAAGCAGCGCAACCCACGGGATCAGGATCAAAATCCAGGCGAACATCGTAGGTCACTCGTCGCCTTTTGGGCGTCGCGCCCGGTCCAGGTTCCAGGCCTTGTCCAGATTGCGGGCTTGCGCGAGCGCAGCCGCGCCTGGCAACAGGGTCGACGTCAGGTCAGCCTCGGTGAGATCGGCACCGGCGAGATTGGCGTTGGTCAAATCCGCTCCCGCAAGGTCGGCGTGGGTGAGATTGCAATTCGAAAGATTGGCGTTCTGCAGCTTCGCAAAGGAGAGGTCGGCGCGCAAGAGATTGGCGCCGCTCAGATCCGCATTTCTGAGATCGGCGGATTTGAGCACGCCGCGCATCAGGCCCATCGATTGGTTGCGCATGTCAGCGGACAGATCGGCGCCCGCAAGCCTGGCTCCGGCCAGGCTGGCGCCGGAGAGATCCCCGGTGATGCGCGCGCCGCTCAAATCGGCACCGCCGAGCTTGGCGTGTTGCATTTGCGTGCTGAGCAGCGATGCCTTGACGAGGGAAGCCTGCGTCAAATCCGCCTCGATCATCCAGGCCTGGTTCAGGATGGCCCGATCGAAGTGCGCGCCTTTCAGGTTCGTCCGATTGAGCTTTGCCAGCCGAAGATTGCTGGCGGAAAAATCAAGCCCCGAGAGATCGAGCCGCGACAGCCGCTTTCCTTGCAGATCGGCAGCGTGCTGGTCCGCGCCGCCTTGCGGCTGCGCCTTGAGAGCCGCGTCGACCTCGTCGCGCGTCATCTCCGATGTCGACATGTCCGGACTGTTGAGGTCGACATAACGCAGCATGTCCTGCGCCACGGCGTCAAGCGGATGAACCAGCAGCGCCGCTATCGACACAGATGCAAATGCGAGACGAAACAGCATCGCCGTCTCTCGGCTATCCGGCTCTGCTTGTAGCACGATAGACGGGCGTCGTCTCTTGCGGATTTCCCGGCGGGTGCGATGGTTCGCGGCGCGCAATAGTCCTACTCCGTCATAACCGGTTTATCCCCTCGTCCTGAGGAGCGCGCTCTTGCGCGCGTCTCGAAGGATGAGGCGAAAGAAGGCGCCGGGGCCTCGTGGTTCGAGACGGCGCGTACGCGCCTCCTCACCATGAGGGTCTAATAACGCAGTAGGGATAGCGCAGCGTATTGCGCCGCATGTTCCACAATTCCGGGCCACGGCTTGCCCATCGCAACGCTGCGAAAACTCCTTGGCACGGTCATCTTTTCGGCATCAGCGGAGGTACTATCCAAGGTTGTGGATGGCGTGGAGCGGGGCGATGGTGACTGAGCTGCAAATCAAGGTGGAAAGGTACGAGATCAGGGCCGCCGATTACGAAGAGCATGCCCGGCAGGCGGCCGAAGGACCACAGCGGGCCTTTTACGAGGTGCTGGCGGGTTACTACAGCGGCCTCGCGACGGACTTCCGGCAAATCATCGAAAAGCGAAAGGCCGTATAGGCAGCCCGCGTGAGGCAACGCCCCCTGGTTCAAGAACGCGGACCGCCGCGTACTGTGATCCGGTTTCATCAGTTCACGCGCGATCTTGAGTAAACTTCATGACGCGCGACTTTGGTGTTTCGGAACAGACAGGGGATGGGCGGGTTTCCGCTTTGCCTCCTTTCATGTAGCATTGTCGCATGAGCGAAACCGAGATTTTGTTTGCGGGCCTGCGTCGGTCGGCCGACGAAGCAGTTGCGGACATGCTCGAGCGTATGGTGCGGGACGCGCCGGATCATGCCTTGAACAAAATAAATGC
>Ga0209807_1000644_pt1 | contig 15989 bp, 16 predicted proteins | sample GraSoiAngelo_154_FD_186168 | JGI IMG/M metagenome (GOLD analysis project Ga0209807, IMG submission 186168) | Grasslands soil microbial communities from the Angelo Coastal Reserve, California, USA - 14_1009_13_20cm (SPAdes) (version 2) | ecosystem: Environmental > Terrestrial > Soil > Grasslands ... | reverse complement strand
GCTCGATGATCTCGCAATCAGCGGATATCGCTTCGCGGTCTGCACCAACAAGCTTGAATGGCTGTCGAAGCTGTTGCTCGACCGGCTCGGACTGAGCGCTCGATTTGCGGCGATTTGCGGCGCCGATACCTTCGGGGTCTCAAAGCCGGACCCGGCCATCCTGCGCCAGACGGTGGTCCGCGCCGGTGGGCAATTGTCCTTAAGCGTAATGGTCGGCGACGCCGGCCCGGATATTGGCGTGGCGCGCCGGGCTGGGGTGCCGGTGATCGGTGTCGGATTTGGCTACACCGATGTGCCGATCGCCGACCTCAAGCCGGATCGGCTGATCCACCATTTGGGCGAACTGCCGGCTGCCGTGGAAGCCCTAATGCTGCAGCAAAATTCCGTTTAAATTATTGATCTTGCTACAAGTATCTCTCGGTCGACGCGTTAACCAATAATTAACCGGGGAACCCCGCCTTGTTGCGCGGTGGTGCCGACGCTCCTATGGTCCGAGCGGGGATTGTGGCCGTAGGCCGCAAAGGCGGGTTGATCATGCGTCGTGTCATCGCGATTGCTGTGGCGGGAGCCAGTCTGGGCGGCTGTTCCTCGATGCCCTCGTTCTCGTCGTTCTCCTGGGACAGCTTCAAACCAACCCCGCCGCCCATCCAAGTCCAGCTTGAATCGACCCCGCCGGGGGCGGATGCCCGTACCTCGCTCGGACCCGGCTGCAAGACCCCTTGCTCGGTGGACGTGCCCGCGCCCGACGCCGGATTTTCGGTGACCTACACCCTCAACAGGTTCCAATCAGCGACGATCCCGGTCCAGGTGATCCGCAACCCCGGAGATTTCGCGACGCCGGCATCGACCATCACCGATCCCAGTCCGGTCTTTGCAGAACTGCAGCCGGCCGGTCCGCCGCCGAGGGCTGGGCGGACCGTCATGCACAAGCCAAGAAAGCCGAAGCCGCCGAAGGGCGCGAGCGAACCTGCCGACTCGCCATTCCCGCAGCCTGGCGCCGCGTCGCCCCCGCCAGCCTCGTCGACTCGCTGAGCAATAGCGCATTGTAGCCCAAGTGCATCATGCCTACATTGTGACGGCGGAACCACGCCGTGCCGATCACGGTCCGCAACCCGCAGACAAGGCCTGTTGCATGAACGAACTGTCGCGTCCCCTACCCTCGCTGTCCGCTCCGATGACCGATCCATTCGGCCGGACCATCAGCTATTTGCGGGTGTCGGTTACCGATCGCTGCGATCTGCGCTGCTTCTATTGCATGTCGGAAGACATGACTTTCCTGCCCAAGGCCGACCTGCTCACGCTCGAAGAACTCGACCGGCTTTGCTCGGCCTTCATCGCCAAGGGCGTACGCAAGCTCCGGCTGACCGGCGGCGAGCCGCTGGTCCGGCGCAACGTGATGTCGCTGGTGCGCTCGCTCTCGCGGCACCTCGCCAGCGGCACCTTGCGCGAACTGACGCTGACCACCAACGGCTCGCAGCTTGCGCGGTTCGCCGCCGAGTTGCGCGACCATGGCGTCCGTCGCGTCAACGTATCGCTCGATACGCTCGATCCAGCGAAATTCCGCGCCGTCACCCGCTGGGGCGACCTCGACAAGGTGTTGTCCGGCATCGAAGCCGCGCGATCGGCGGGCCTCGCAGTCAAGATCAATGCGGTGGCGCTGAAGAATCTGAACGAGGACGAAATCCCCTCGCTGATGGAATGGGCGCACGGCAACGGCATGGCGCTGACATTGATCGAGGTGATGCCGATGGGCGAGATCGGCGAAGGACGCATCGATCAATATGTGCCGCTGTCGCTGGTGCGCGCGCGCCTTGCCCAGCATTACACACTGACCGACCTCGACGACAATACCGGCGGGCCCGCGCGCTACGTCGGCGTCAGCGAGACCGGCGGCAAGCTCGGCTTCATCACGCCGATGACTCATAACTTCTGCGAGTCCTGCAACCGGGTGCGGATCACCTGCACCGGCACGCTGCATACCTGCCTCGGCCAGGAAGATGCCGCCGACTTGCGCAAGCCGCTGCGGGCTTCAGTGGACGACGCACTGCTTAGCGCCGCTATCGACCGCGCCATCGGGCAAAAGCCCAAGGGGCACGACTTCATAATCGATCGCCGCCATAACCGGCCGAGCGTGAGCCGCCACATGAGCGTGACCGGCGGTTGAGATTCATTCCGCCCGCCGGCGAAAAATTAACTGTTCCGCGCCGCCTCAATTTGCCCATTTTCCAATTGACGGCGCCATGAGGCGCTGAAATGGTGCCCTTGCTTTTTGCATGCCCGGCAGGATAAGCCGCTGCGCCTTAACCGGTGCGGTCAAGACGGCAAAAGCATTCAGGGGAGGACAATCGGTGCAATCGCTCTTGCAGATGAGCCGCCGTATAGACGCGTTCACGACGTGGACGGGCAAGCGTCTGGCATGGCTAATTCTAGTTGCCGTGGTGGTGTCCGCGTCCAACGCGATCGTACGCAAGGCGTTCGATACATCTTCGAACTCGTGGCTCGAGCTTCAATGGGTGCTGTTCAGCATGGTTTTCCTGCTGTGTTCGCCCTGGACGCTGCTCGACAACGAGCACATCCGGATCGACATCGTGAACAATCTGCTGCCCAAGCAGGTGCGCAACGGGATCGACGTGATCGGACATCTGTTCTTTCTGATGCCACTGACCGTCGTTATGATCATCACCGGTATACCGTTCTTCCGTCGATCATTTGAAATCAACGAACAATCGGGCAACGCCGGCGGGCTGCCGCAATGGCCCGCCAAATCGCTGATCATGATCGCATTCGCGTTCCTGCTGATCCAGGGCATCTCCGAACTGATCAAGCGGATAGCGGTCATGCGCGGGATGATTCCGGATCCACATGCGTCACAGGTGAATGCGATCGAGGCCGAGGTCGAGCACGTCCTCGAGGCAATCGAAAAGCACTGATTGGGACGCGGGTCGCAGGGAGAATAGATGTCAGCGTTTCTGATCGCCAATATGGCGCCGATTATGTTCGCATCACTGGTCGTGGTGCTGCTGCTCGGTTATCCGGCGGCGTTCTCGCTCGGCGCGGTGGGGCTGATCTATGCCCTGGTCGGCATTGGGCTCGGGGAGTTCCGGCCGGACTTCCTGCAGGCACTTCCCGAGCGCGTCTATGGCGTGATGAACAACGACACGCTGCTGGCAATTCCGTTCTTCACGTTCATGGGACTGGTGCTCGAACGATCGGGCATGGCGGAGGATCTGCTCGACACTATCGGGCAGTTGTTCGGCACCGTCCGTGGCGGCCTCGCCTATGCTGTGGTCTTCGTCGGCGCGCTGCTCGCCGCCACGACGGGTGTGGTCGCGGCGTCGGTGATCTCGATGGGCCTGATCTCGCTGCCGATCATGTTGCGTTACGGCTATGACCGCCGGATGGCCACGGGCATCATCGCGGCTTCCGGCACGCTGGCGCAGATCATCCCACCGTCGCTGGTGCTGATCGTGATGGCCGACCAGCTCGGCAAATCGGTCGGCGACATGTACGAGGGCGCGTTTGTTCCGGGGCTAGTGCTCGCGGGCCTTTATGCCCTGTACGCATTTTTCGTCACATTGGTATTCCCCAAGGCGGCTCCTGGATTGCCGAAAGAGGCGATCGGCTTTCGCGAGAAGGACGGCAGCCGCGGATTGCTGTCGTTGGGCGCGCTCTTTCTTGCGAGTTGTGTGTTCGGATGGTTTGTGATGCGGAACTCCGAGTCGCATGGTGCCGACTTCGTCGTGCTCAGCATGTTCTTCGGCATCCTGTTCGCCTTCTTCGTCGCGGTGGTGAACTGGATCATCGACAAGTTCACCGGATTTCGTTTCCTGTCCGCGATGGCACAACAAACCACGTTTGTGATGGTGCCGCCGCTGTTCCTGATCTTCCTGGTGCTGGGCACGATCTTTATCGGCCTCGCGACGCCGACCGAAGGCGGCGCGATGGGCGCCGCCGGCGCGATCATTCTCGGCGCGGCCAAGCGACGGCTAAGCTGGGACCTGATCCGGCAGGCGACCGAATCGACGGCAAAACTGTCGGCCTTCGTGGTCTTCATCCTGGTCGGCGCGCGCGTGTTCTCGCTGACCTTCTACGGCGTCAACGGCCATGTCTGGGTCGAGCATCTGCTGACCTCCCTGCCCGGCGGCCAGGTCGGCTTTCTGATTTTCGTCAACGCGTTTGTCTTCGTCCTCGCCTTCTTCCTAGACTTCTTCGAACTCGCCTTCATCGTCATTCCGCTGCTCGGGCCTGCCGCCGAACACCTCGGCATCGACCTGATCTGGTTCGGGGTGATCCTCGGCGTCAACATGCAGACCTCGTTCATGCACCCGCCGTTCGGCTTCGCGCTGTTCTATCTGCGCTCGGTGGCGCCGAAGGATCCCTATGTCGATCGGGTTACCGGCAAGCGCATGGATGCCGTGACCACCGGCCAGATCTATTGGGGCGCGGTGCCGTTCGTCGTGATCCAGGTCGCCATGGTGCTGCTGGTCATTATGTTCCCATCGATGGTCATGCACTACAAGGGCGCGCTGTCGACGATCGATCCCAACACAATCAAGATCGAAGTCCCGCAAATGGACGTGCCGCCGCTCGATTTCGGCCCACCGCCGAAGCAATAGCGATCAAACAATTGCAATTTGCCGGTTTGCGCAAACAGAAAAACCCCCGAAGCTCACGCTCCAGGGGTTTTCCGTTCAACTGAACTATCGTGCGAGAACCGTCTCGCGCGATCAGCTCTGGGCGTGACGCGCCATGAAGTTGTCGTAGCCGACTTCCGCGACCTGGAACCACTGGTAGCTGTTGTTGGAAAACGCGGTCAGGGATTCATAGACCTTCTTGAAATCCGCATTGCCCGCGGCGACCTCGTTGTGCAGCTCCTTCGCCGCCTTGAGAGAGGCTTCCATGATCGGCGGCGAGAAGGCATGCAGCTTGGTACCGTTCGCGAGCAACCGCCGCAACGCCTGCGGATTGGACTGGTCATACTTCGCCATCATCCAGTTGTTGGCATAGTGACCAGCCTGCTCGAGCACGCTTTGATAGTACTTCGGCAGCGCATTCCATTTATCGAGATTGACGAACGACAGCAGCATCGGGCCGCCTTCCCACCATCCGGGATAGTAGTAGTGCGGCGCGACCTTGTAGAATCCGAGCTTCTCGTCATCGTAAGGACCGACCCATTCCGCGCCGTCGATCGTGCCTTTCTCGAGCGCGGGGTAGATGTCGCCGCCGGCGATCTGCTGGGGGACCGCGCCGAGCTTCTGCATCACGCGCCCGGCAAAGCCGCCGATGCGGAATTTGAGACCCTTGAGGTCGTCGACCGCAGTGATTTCCTTGCGGAACCAGCCGCCCATCTGACAGCCGGTGTTGCCGGCCAGCAGCGAGACGACATTGTACTTTTTATAGAACTCGTTGAGGACCTCTTTGCCGCCGCCCAGCATGTACCAGGCCTGGTTGATGCGCATATTGGGTCCGAAGGGCACCGACGAGCCGAAGGTGAAGGTCGGGTCCTTGCCAAAGTAATAATAGGATGCGGTGTGGCCGATCTCGACGGTGCCGTTCTGTACGGCATCAAGAACCTGCAGGCCCGGTACAATTTCGCCGCCGGCGAAGGTCTGAATCTGAAACTTGTTGTCGGTGGCTTCGGCAACGACCTTGGACATCATTTCGGCGCCGCCATAGAGCGTGTCGAGAGACTTGGGCCAGCTCGTCGGCATGCGCCATTTGATTTCCGGCATCGATTGCGCGATCGCCGGCGCCGACATGGTTGCAGCGCCAGCCGCGCCCAGTCCGGTGACCTTGATAAAGTCTCGTCGCTTCATTGAGCTTTTCCTCCAGTGATGTGTGCGTCAGCCTTCGTTTTGAGGCTTCGGCGGAGCATGGAACATCCGGTTCCGGATTGCCATCCCTGCGGAACACAAAAAGCCCGGCCTCGTTCAAGGCCGGGTTTTTGGTCTACTACTTAAGGCGTAAGTGCCATTCTCGCGAGAAGATTTATTAGACGCGTTTCCTTGACGCGATCGGGTCTCCACCTCGCTCGAAAACGCTAATCAGCCGCGGGTGCGCGAGCGGATCATGAAGCTGTCGAAGGTATATTCGGCGACTTGCCACCACAGATATTCGTCGGAGCGATAAGCCTGCATCGCATCGATGGATTTCTTGAAGTCGGCATTCTTGACGGAAATCTCGGCCCACAATTCGTTGGTCGCCTTGAGGCAGGCTTCCAGCACCTCGTTGGTGAAGGGACGAAGCTGCGTCCCGCCGGCAACCAAGCGCTTTAACGCGGCCGGGTTCTGCATGTCGTAGCGCGCCGCCATCCAGCTATTGGCATTCGCCGCGGCGTTATTGACGATGGCCTGATAGGTTTTCGGCAACTCGTTCCACTTGTCGAGGTTGGCGAAGGCGTGGACCATTGGACCGCCTTCCCAGAATCCGGGATAGTAGTAATACTTGGCGACCTTCTGGAAGCCGAGCTTCTCATCGTCATACGGCCCGACCCATTCGGCCCCGTCGATCGTGCCCTTCTCCAGCGAGGGATAGATGTCACCGCCGGCGAGCTGCTGTGGCACGACGCCAACTTTCTGCAGCACCTGGCCAGCAATGCCGCCGATACGAAATTTAAGTCCGGAGAGATCGGCGACCGTCTTGATCTCCTTGCGAAACCAGCCACCCATCTGGGTACCGGTGTTGCCGCACGGGAATCCGATCACATTGGCGGACTTCTTGAAGAACTCGTTGCCGATCTCCATGCCGCCGCCTTGATACCACCACGAATTCTGCATGCGCGCATTGAGGCCGAACGGCACCGAGGCATAGATCGCAAAGGTCGGATCCTTGCCGACGTAATAGTAGGAGACGGTGTGGCACATCTCGACGGTGTTCTTGGACGTCGCATCGAGCGCCTGCAATCCCGGAACGAGTTCGCCCGCCTGAAACACCTGAATCTGAAACTTGTTGTCGGTCATTTCGGCAACCTGTTTCGCGAAATATTCGGCGCCACCGTAAATCGTATCTAGCGACTTCGGGAAACTTGACGTCAGGCGCCATTTGATCTCCGGCGAGGACTGCGCAATCGCAGGCGAAGCCACCGCGGTTGCCGCTGCGCCGGCTGCCGAAACCTTCAAAAACTCACGACGCTTCATTAAGGCATCTCCTTGTTGGGGCGTTTTCCCGTAGTGACTGGTTCTTCCGGCAACACGATTTTTCACGTCGACCGAAGGCGTTCTGGTGGGGCGGTTCAGAAATTCTGGCGAACTTCGGATTCGAACACTGGCGGGGCTTTAACATGGAAGTTCGGCTGCGAAAACGCGACAAAGGCATGACTGCACTGAACGAAAGTCGCATGCCGCTCAGGCGGCGGCGATCACGCCCTTGAGCTGATCCCGGACCTTCGCGCCGATGGCACGGTAGACCGCTGCGTGCGGGCCGTCCGGCTCGCTTTCCACGACCGGCGTCCCCGAGTCGGAGGTAGCGCGGATCGACATGTGCAGCGGAATTTCGCCGAGAAACGGCACGGCGAGCCGCTCCGCCTCGTGCCGCGCACCGCCGTGTCCGAAGATGTCCGAGCGCGTGCCGCAATGCGGGCACTGGAAATAGCTCATATTCTCGACAATGCCGAGAACCGGCACGTTGACCTTCTTGAACATCGCCAGTCCGCGTCGCGCGTCGATCAGCGACAGATCCTGCGGCGTCGAAATGATGATCGCCCCCTTCAGCGGCACATTCTGCGCCAGCGTGAGCTGCGCATCGCCGGTGCCGGGAGGCATGTCGACCACGAGGATGTCAAGCGTGCCCCAAACAACGTCGCGCAGCATCTGGGTGATCGCCGACATCACCATCGGCCCGCGCCAGATCATCGCCGTATCTTCCGCAACCAGAAAGCCGATCGACATGATCGCAAGCCCAAATCGCACGATCGGGATCATCTTCTTGTCGTCGTTGAGTTCAGGCTTTTCGCGGATCCCTGTCAGCCTCGGCACCGATGGCCCGTAGATGTCCGCATCGAGCAGGCCGACGCGGAGGCCGAGGTCGCGCAGGCCGAGCGCCAGGTTGAGCGCGGTGGTCGATTTGCCGACGCCACCCTTGCCGGAGGCGACCGCGATCACCGCTGCAACGCCCGGAATTTCGCTCTGTCGCGACATTGGTGAGGCCGGACTGTGTGGTGGCCGATGCGACGCGACCGGCGGCACGCCTTGCGCGGGACGATGCGGCGCAGGTGCCGCAGCGCCCGGCTTGCGCTCAGCGGTCAATGCGATCATGGCGGCGGTGACGCCGGGAATGGCGCGTACGGCGGCTTCCGCCTGCGCGCGCACATTTTCCCATGCACGGGCCTCAGAGGCCTCGACATTGATCGAAAAGAACACCTTGCCGTCGCTGACCGATATCGCCGACAACACATTGGCGTTGGTCAAGGCGACGCCGCGGGGTGACATCACCTTGGAGAGGCAATCCAGAACCTGCTGCTGCGTCACGCTCAAGCGCATCTCCTATGACTTTACGGATGCGACCCATAGAGCGTTGCAGCTCAAAAGGCTACATCGCCCCGATATCGTCCGTCCGTTCGGAGGGCGCCGATCCGCCCTGCTCCTTGGCGGCCTCGTAGTTCAATTCGATCATGACGCCGTTGGGGTCATTGACAAAGATCTGCCAGAGATCGCCACCCGGAACCTGTCGGGCTTCGAACGGCATGCCCTTGGACGTAAGCCGCTGCCTCATGCCGGCAAAATCCCGGCTAGCGAAAGCAACATGATGGACAACGCCGGAATCGGGCTTTTGTGGCTCGTCGGTCCTGGAAATATCGACCAGATGCACCACCGGCTTGCCTTCCGAATACATCCAAGCGCCGGGAAAAGCGAAATTCGGCCGAGCGCCTTTCTCCAGTCCCAGCACATCTTGGTAGAAGGCGACGGTGTCGTTCAGCTTCCGGGTCCTGATATTGAAATGATCGAGCACGCCTACACTCATGCGAGCCACTCCCTTTTTTGTGAACTTCGTTGGGAACCCATTCTAGCCCAAACCCTGCCTTACCGCCAAACGAAGCCGTTGCCCTTCACGGCGCAGGGGTTATGGTGCGGCCTCCCTCCACCTAGAACAAAACCGGCCAGTTCAATGCGCCCGGCAAAACCCAACGCTCAGAAACAAGGTTGCTCACATGGCTAAAGTCGCTTTTCTCGGTCTCGGTGTGATGGGTTTCCCGATGGCGGGACACCTCGCGAAAAAAGGCGGCCACGACGTGACGGTGTACAACCGGACCGCCGCCAAGGCGAAGCAATGGGCCGACAAATTCGGCGGACGCACCGCGCCGACGCCGAAGGCCGCCGCCGAAGGCCAGGATTTTGTGATGTGCTGCGTCGGCAATGACAATGATCTGCGCGCGGTCACGCTCGGCGCGGATGGTGCATTTGCGGGCATGAAGAGAGGCGCGGTTTTCGTCGACCACACCACGGCATCGGCGGAAGTGGCGCGCGAACTGGACGCGGCCGCCGCCAAGACCGGCTTCTCCTTCGTCGATGCGCCGGTATCCGGCGGACAGGCGGGCGCGGAAAACGGCGTGCTGACCGTGATGTGCGGCGGCAAGGAAGACGGCTATGCGCGCGCGGAGCCCGTCATCGCGGCCTATGCCAGAATGTGCAAGCGGCTCGGGCCGGCCGGCGCCGGACAACTGACCAAGATGGTCAATCAGATCTGCATCGCGGGATTGGTTCAGGGCCTCTCGGAAGGGATTCATTTTGCGAAAAAGTCCGGACTCGACGTTCATACGGTGATCGACACCATCTCCAAGGGCGCTGCCCAGTCCTGGCAGATGGAGAACCGGTACAAGACCATGAACGAGGGCAAATTCGATTTCGGCTTCGCGGTGGAATGGATGCGCAAGGACCTGTCGATCTGCATTGCGGAATCGCGGCGCAATGGCGCGAACCTGCCGGTGACCGCCCTCGTCGATCAGTTCTATTCCGAGGTCGAGAAGATGGGCGGCAAGCGCTGGGATACCTCGAGCCTGCTCGCGCGGCTGGAACGGTGAGCTCTCGAGGGCGGCGACTGCCGCGCACCAACCAACAAAGCGGGCTACAGAAGGAAAACAGGCGATCACAGCCTGGCGCTAATCCTGCTCCGCCCCTTCGATGAAGACCGCAAGACCTCGGAGTACGGCGCCAAGCCGGTCCCGACCGACCGAACGGGCGTAGCGGCGCTCGAGTTCGGCCATGACCTTAAGGCTGTCCAGCATTAACTGCTTGCCCGTTTTGCTGAGTCGAAGGATACGCGCGCGCGCATCCTTTGGATCAGCTTCTATGCGAATGTAACCGGCATCTTCGAGCTCCGTCGCAAGTCGGCCCATCGCCTGCTTGGTAATCCCCGCACGCTCCGCTGCAGCCGTCACGGTACTGCCGGCAAGGTCGATATTGGACAGCAGCGTCGTGTGGGTGGAACGCAGGTCGGTATAGCCTCGGGCATGCAGGCCCTCCACGACATGCCGGTTCACGATACGCGAAGCACGCAACAATAACTGCCGCATGTTCCTGCGGCGCTCCCTCTCGATGGTCAACACGATCGCAGCACCTTTCGGTGGGTCTTGCTTCATATCGTAACCTTGGGTTACCTTTGTCGGAACCCCAGGTTACCAACTCATACCGGAGCCGCGCAATGACCAACCATCAAACCTTCACCGATCCCGACGCCGGCACTTGGCTGAGGATCGACCGGCTGCCGGGCGTCGAACTCATGCCGCTTGCCCAGCCGGTGCCCGATGGGTCCATTCACCGGGCGCGCTTGGTCGTGGGCACGACCATCCCGGTCCACACCCACCCGGCCGACGAATTCGTGCTCGTGTTGTCGGGCACTGTCGAAACTGGTGGCAGGCGCTGCGGAGCCGGCACGTTCTGGGCAACGCCGGCAGGTGTCCGCCAAGGTCCGCACGCCGCTGTCACGGACGTCGAGCTGTTGACCATGCGGCTTGGGGCCATGGGGGCGTTCGGCGACAATCCATGACGACCACCGCCCACCATTTCTGGCTCTCGCCGTGCCAAAACGCGGAGCTTTCGAGCCCGGCGAGAGAGGTTAATTTAACCGCCCGTTAACGAGATTCTTTAGCTCTTTAAGGCAGCTCTTAAGGATTTGGCGCCAGAGATAGACAATGCAAAAAGTCCGCGCGGTCGCGGGCAGGATTTGTGTTGTTTGATGAGTGAGCCCGCCGACAAGCCCGAAGTTGTGCAGCTTGCGGCCGAGCTGCAGATGGCGGCGCCGGCCAATAGCCGCCGAGCCGCGGCTCAGCGGGTACGCGAGGCCCGTGACCGGTTAACGTCATCGAGCGGAACCCGCCCCGCCTTCGATACCGAACTGCTGCGCCAATATGCGCAGACGCGCATCTCGGCCGCCTACGTCGTGATGCTGCTGGTGGTGGCAACCGGCCTGTTATTCGGCTTCTGGATGCAGCCGTTCTCGGCAGCCGCCTGGACCTGCGGCATGCTCTGCATCCATGCTGCCATCATCCGCAACTGCTCGAGATTCCTGGCCGAGCCGCCCTCACCCGCCGCAACCCGCAAGTGGCAGACGCGGTTCGTCCTGCTCGACCTGCTCTATGGCCTGTGCTGGACGGCAGTCCTGGTCCATCCCGCACTCGATCCGGCGTCGGATACGTTCATGATGTTCCTGATGCTGCTGGTGATCGCGGTATCGACCATGCTGGCGGCTAATCTTCCGATCGCAGCGTTGGCGGCGACCGCGCCCGTCACCGTGGCGATTGCGCTCAATTTCGTGCTCGGCGGCACGCTCGACGAATACGTGCTCGCCGTGCTGGCGCTCGCGGCAGAAGGATATTTTGCGCTGCTCGCCCGCCGCCTGCATTCGACGACGCTGGCGACGTTGGAAGCGCGCGCCGAAAAGGACGCGCTGATCGGCGAGCTCGAGCAGGCGAAATCGATTTCCGACGAGGCAAGGCATCGCGCAGAGTCAGCCAACGTCGCCAAGTCGCGGTTCCTGGCGCAAATGAGCCACGAGCTGCGGACGCCGCTGAACGCCATCCTTGGGTTTTCGGAAGTGATGAAAAGCGAGATCTTCGGCGCCCATGCGGTCCCCGTCTACAAGGAATATTCGGCTGACATCCATAACTCCGGCGTACACCTCTTGAATCTGATCAACGAGATTCTCGATTTGTCGCGGATCGAAGCCGGCAGGTATGAGCTCAACGAGGAAGCCGTTTCGCTGGTCCATGTCGTCGCCGATTGCCATCATCTGTTGAAGCTGCGCGCTTCAAGCCGCGGCATCACCATTCACGAAGTGTTCGAGCAGGGCATGCCGCGGATCTGGGGCGATGAGCGCGCAACGCGCCAGATCGTGCTCAATCTGTTGTCGAACTCCATCAAGTTTACCCCGCAGGGTGGCGAGATCTGGCTCAAGGCGGGCTGGACCGCATCCGGCGGACAGTATCTCAGCGTCAAGGATACCGGCTCGGGGATCGCGGAGGACGAAATCCCGATCGTGCTGGCCTCGTTCGGCCAGGGCTCCAATTCGATCAAATCCGCCGAGCAAGGCGCAGGCCTCGGCTTGCCGATCGCGAAAAGCCTGATCGACATGCATGGCGGCACGTTCACGCTCAAGTCAAAGCTGCGGATCGGCACCGAAGTCATCATCACCTTCCCGCCGGAACGGGTGATGTCGGCCTTAGCGCCGATGACTGAGGAAGCGCCGCCGCTGCAGCCGGAGGATGCGAGCCCGACCGTGATGAAGGATACACGCCCGCCACGCAACAAGCCGATCATGAACGCAGGGACCGGCCTGTAACTGCAACAGAACTTCTCGACCACCGCTGTAGGACGCTTGCGCAAGCAACTGAATAAGTTTCACTATCCAGCAATGAGCAAAGAAACGCCGTGCATCGCAGTCTGTATGATCGATCCCAAAACCAATCTCTGCTTCGGTTGCGGACGTACGCTTCCCGAGATCGCGCGTTGGCACCGCATGGAAAGCGCCGAGCGGCTTTCCGTGATGGCAGGCCTCGCGGCGCGGATGGCCGAGGCTGGTGTTGCTCAAGTGGCGCCCCGTCCCAAGCCGGACTGACGGGCGGCGACGGTCTTGCGGGGGACGCGCGATGAGCCGCCTGCTGCTCATGCTGTTGTTGCTGGCGGCAGCCGCCGGCGCCGTGACCGCCTACCGCGATCCCGAACAGATGGCGCGCGCCAGCGACACCGTATCGGACCTGCTGCGCCAGCGCGCCAAGGCACCTGGGCGCACCGTGCGAGTGGTCCGAGGCCAAAGCGGCGAGTTCGCGCTGCAAGCCAGGATCAACGGCACCGCAGCGGCGATGGTGGTCGATACCGGCGCGACCTCGGTGGTGCTGACCTATGAGACCGCGAAGGCCGCCGGGCTGCCGCTGGAGCTGCTCGAATATGATGTCGAGGTCCAGACCGCAGGCGGCCACACCAAGGCGGCCCGGCTGACGCTCGACCGCCTCGCAATCGGCAAACTCGTCGAGCGTTCGGTGCCGGCGCTGGTGGTGCCGCACGGACAGATGAAGACCAATCTACTCGGCATGAGTTTTCTGGATCGGCTGGAAAGCTGGGAGGTGCGCGCCGACACCTTGATGCTGCGCGGTTTCCCCGAGCCCAAGCTGTCACGCAGCGATCGCGGCCACGGCACGCTCGTCGACTAGCGCAATCGCCGACAGTCAGGCGCAGTCCCGAGGTCCCGGTCATCCGGTGAGACAAGGGCCGGCTCAAAGGCATCAAACAAAACTGAATAAAAAAAGCGTCTCAGCCGTGGGCGAAGGCTGAGACGCTTTGGAGATTTCGCAGGACGAACGGACCGCGGAATTCGCAGCTGCGCTTTCTCCGACAGCAAGACCGAGGTTTGGGTAGCGATATTCCCGAATGCTTGCGCGGTCGAATGATCAACGAATGTTGCGACTGCCCTGAGCGGTGATAACGGCGGGTTGAGTTCTCCAAAACTGTGATCGGGAATTTCATAACTGCAGCGAGAATCTTCCTGTCAGAAGCGCGCGGGTGACGTGATAACCGACATGGAGATGTTAGATGACTAAATTTGCCCTTGTTGGCGTGGCGACAATTCTGTCTACGGCGCTTGCAGCTCCAAGCCTCGCACAAGCAATTGTCCAGGCGCCCGGCTCAAACGCATTTTACCATCCCAATGGAGATTTCAAGCTCGGACCGATCCCAACTCCGCAGCGACAGGAAGTTGCCCCCCGCCGCGGACCTGCCAACGCTACGGCATTGGCACCGTGTTTCCATCCGTCGATGGCCGGAACAGAAACGACGACCAGACCCTGGTCGGCGCCGGTGGGCCACCGCCAGCCGCGTGCTGTCGATGTTGGCACATCAGTCCCCCAGGGTGACCTCGATCAAGAAGATGTCGACGTCGATCGGAAGATCAGCAGCGTCTGCCGGGGCTGTTAAGCGCAGCCGAGTCCGAGCGGTACGTTTCAGAAATCTCTCATCACTGACAGGGCCGCCCTGTCGTTACAAACGGCGGCTCGCTATTCCGTGAAAGCGTGCTCGGGAATATCCAGACTCAAGCTTGAATCTTTCTGGCAGAGGCGAACATGCAAATCCCCGCCGCAAATAGCGGCCCTGCGATGACGCAAAGTCCGCAATCGAGGAGTCTGGTGATGAGGATCTCATATCTTCTGGCGGCGCTATTGTTCATGTCGTCACTTGCGACGTCGACGACGGCTCAGGAGCGAATGCGCAAGGGTGTCGCTCGAACGCAGGCATACGGGATCGAGGGTCGCGAGATCGCAGCTCCGCCCTGGAGCGCCGCCTGCATGACCGACCATGGCCCAAGCGAATGCGACGAACCTATGTGGGTCTACGGCAGCCCGCGCGCGCTTTCGCGGTACCGGAACGCGTTCTGACTTCGACGGCAAATCAAGCACTGCGGCAGGTCGCCATCCAGCTAAACTTTAATTCAGTTCAACCCAAACGTCTGTTTAATGGAGCTACCAGTTGGCCAGACGTATTCTTACGACAGGCAGCCCGGCCGCGTGTTTCCTCCCTGGTGCGGTATCGCATCGCTGCCAAAGCGGACGGCTTCGCGCAGCCTTATCTCCCTCCCTCACTAAGGCAGGCGGGAGCTGTCCGCCTCTTTTTGCAAAAGCTGCCGAAAAAAGCCGCGAGGCAGATTTTCGAGACTTCGGGGGTTGGTCACCCCTCATTCGCGGGACGTGCGAGCGGCGACGCCCGCGGCAATCGCTCGAGTTGCGCGGACGGTCGCCGCTATCGCCTCAGAGCATCGGGACCGAAACGCTGCCCGACGTCGGGACGCACCTCATCGAGGTGCAATCCACTTGATCGCCGCCAATCGCAAGGAGAAATGCATGAATATCGACGTTAAGATAAATATCGACCTTGCGGGAGTTGGAATTCCCGACAGCAAGCTCGCTCGCGAAATAACGGAGCTGGTACGGGATACCGAGACGCCACTTCTGTTTCACCATTCGAGCCGTGTTTATTACTGGGGCGCTCTGGCGGGCAAGCGTCACGAATTGAAATTCGATCCGGAGCTGCTTTATGCTGGCGCGATGTTCCACGACATGGGGTTGACCCATCAGCACAGCAGCGCGGACGAGCGCTTCGAAGTTGACGGCGCCAATGCCGCCCGTGACTTCCTGCGCAGCCACGGCATCGGACAATACGATATCGACACCGTCTGGACCGCGATCGCCCTGCACACGACGCCTGGCATACCGCAGCACATGCATCCCGTCGTAGCTCTGGTGACGGCCGGCGTCGAAATGGACGTGCTTGGCCTGGCCTATTCCGAATACAGCGACGCGGAGCGCGAGGCGGTGGTGCATGCACATCCGCGGCCGCCGCATTTCAAGGAAGACATCATCCAGGCCTTCTACGACGGCAACAGGCACAAGCCGGAGACGACCTTCGGCAACGTCAACGCCGACGTGCTCGCAGACAAGGATCCGCACTTCACCCGCGTCAATTTCTGCAGCGTCATCCGAGGATCCGCCTGGCGCGGGTAAGCCCGCTAAC
>Ga0209807_1000641_pt1 | contig 16024 bp, 17 predicted proteins | sample GraSoiAngelo_154_FD_186168 | JGI IMG/M metagenome (GOLD analysis project Ga0209807, IMG submission 186168) | Grasslands soil microbial communities from the Angelo Coastal Reserve, California, USA - 14_1009_13_20cm (SPAdes) (version 2) | ecosystem: Environmental > Terrestrial > Soil > Grasslands ... | reverse complement strand
GCTTCTTTGAGACGGGTCATGGCCATGCGGTCGTTTCGGAGGCTTATGCCCGTCTGGCGCTGGAACTCGGTGAGCAAGTACTCGACTATCGCGTTGTCAATATCTGTACCGCCTGTCTGAGTGTCCCCACTGGTTGATAGGACCTGGAAGACTCCGCCGCCGAAGTCCATTAGGGTGACGTCATGTGTTCCGCCTCCGAAGCTGAACACCATTATTTTCATCTCCTTGTCCGCCTTGTCCAACCCGTACGCGAGACATGCGGCAGTGGGTTCGTTGATTATTCTAGCAACCTCGAAGCCCGCGATTTCTCCAGCGTCCTTGGTTGCTTGTCGCTGGTTATCGTTGAAGTGAGCTGGGACGGTGATTACCGCTTTCTTGGTCGCGCGTCCAAGAAACGTTTCGGCGTCTTGTCTTATCTTCTGAAGTATGAACGCGGAGAGCTGCTGTGGAGTGTAGTCTTTCCCGGCAATATGAACCTTGTAGTCGGTGCCCATCTTCCTCTTGATCTCTATGATGGTCCCGTCGGGGTTTGTTGCGGCCTGCCTCTTTGCAGGTTCGCCGACAATCAACTGGCCCTCTTTGGTGAATGCGATGACCGATGGGAACATCTTTCCGGCGGCGGTCTGCCCCTCGGCACTTGGGATGACGACCGGGCGTCCGGCTTCCATTATCGCCGCAGCAGAATTCGTCGTTCCTAGGTCTATTCCTATGATCTTCTCTGTTTCTGGCTTACTCATGGTCCCCGATCTCCTCTAGAGGTGCCTTCTCGGATTTAGACTCACGCTCAGCGGAATTCTCAGCTACTTTGACTATGCTGGGTCGCAGGACCTTCCCCTTTAGCGTGTATCCTTGCCGGATCTCTTCCACGATGGTTCCCTCCTCCTTATCTGACACAACTCGAAGCGCGGCGTCGTGGAGGTCAGGGTTGAATTTTGACTCTAGGCTGTGAATCTTCTCTACGCCCTCTTTTGATAGGATGCTCTGTAACCGTTTGTGGACCATTCCGACTCCCTCTATTATCGTAGGGTCCTCTCGACTTTCCTCTGCCTCTCTGAGAGCGAGTTCCAGCTCGTCGTTGACCACTATGAGGTCGGATAGGAGGCGTTGGTTTCCGAACTGTCTAATGTCAGACGTCTCTTTCTCCACTCTCTTTCTGTAGTTTTCGAAATCCGCCTGAAGGTACTGCAGACGCCGCAGATAGTCCTCTGATTTCGATTTTTCTTTCTCTAGCTCTGCACTGAGCTCCTTCAACGTGGTTTCAGGGTCTTCGCCATCCAGGGGCTTCTTGGAAGGCGGTTGAGCCTCTACAGTTTCAGTTGCAAGATGTCTCTTTTTCTCGCTCACCAAAATCACTCCCTTCTCCCCTCTCCGAATTCCATTAGGCTAAGCTACGATCGATTTGAAGCGTCAGGGAAAAATTAAACCTTCTGACACGCCGACCAATGGTGTGGAGCGATAACGGCGAACCAATGTCAAAGGGGAACCGGGTTTTTGTCAACTTCCGGGAAAGGACGTCTTGTGTTTCTCTTAAGAGGCTGGTTTGGTTACGCTCGATTGATAGTGCACATAGAGCGTGATAGAATCCATTCGGAGGATCATGTTTGGGTCTATTGAGTCATCTTACTCATCCAAAAGGCAAGATTTGGATCGCTCTTGACAAGGGGACTTTCCAAGAGGGAGAGCCGGTCGTGGGCAAGATCCATGTGGAAGCAGAAGAGTACATTCCGTCCATCGGATTGAAGGTTGAAGCAAGGGTTGTTGAGAGTTGGAACGAGATGGTCTGGGTCACTCTCCCCAACAACCAGAGGATCCAAGAGAACCAGCGTCGGACCAACAATCTCTACCAACGCGATGTACAAGTCACCGGGGCTACTGATTTCGGAAAAGGCCCAGCCCGAGAATTTCCGTTCAGTGTGGGTATTCCTCCCTGCAGAGCGACAAGGGGTGGATCTTCCGTCCAGAACTTATTGAAGGCGGTCTTGCAGGTCAAGGGAAGACCTGACATGACCAATGAGACTCAAATCGCGTTTGTTCCAGTCGGTGCCTATGGTTCCATGCCGATGAATGTCGGATATGGCCCGGGACCGATGCCAGCAGGCTATGGACCAAACCCCGGTTATCAGCCAAATCCAGGCTATGGAATGCCACCCATGAACCAGGGCTATCAAGGCTACCAAGGCTTTGGTCAGCCAGGATACGGTGTTCCACCGCCACAACAGCAAGCGCCATCGGTGAAGGTCCGCTGTAAGTACTGTACGGGACTAATGGACGCGAATGCGTCAAACTGTCCTACTTGCGGCGCCCACCAGTAGACGGGTCTTTTCCTCTAGGACGAGGACGATACTAGCAGGACGCCAGCGACAATCAGTACAGCGCCTGTTCCTGAGTATATGTTGAATGGGTCATTGAATATTATCACTGATAGCGCGACAGCAACAATCACTTCTATCGGAAGAATGATCGAGGACACCGTAGACGACACGGTTTCTAACCCTTTCATTAGGAAATAGTAGGCTCCTACAGTCGCAACCACCGCTAGGAACGCAGTGTAGAAGGCCGCTTCCCAGCCTAAGTTGACAGAAGCACCCTGGTCCAACGGGATGGCCAGGACAAGAAGAACACCTGTGATAAGAATCATACCTCCGGTGACCGCTCGTCCTCCCTTCTGGACAACGATGTCCTTGGAAAAGATGAAAACTAAAGCTATGGTGACCGCTGTTCCAAGTATCAGCACGTCGCCCAGGAACTGGGCCTGACCCAAGCTCACGACCTGACCTCGGGTAACTACCATGCTCGCTCCAAGAAACCCTGACAATACTCCAAGACCTTTCTTCGCCCCTATCATTTCGCTTCCACGAGCCCAAGATAGAATCGGAATCATCAGAGCCGCTGTGCCTATGATCAGGGCTGCATCCGAGGAAGTTGTGAACCTCTGTCCCTGAAACTGCAGTACATATCCGAGGGCATTGATGAATCCCACAACCCAGATGGGTCTTGCACGGAGAAGGGTCCAGTCAACCCATCCGTTTCGACGAAGAAACAAGAGAACCAGAAAAGAGGCTAGTGAAAACCGAAAAGCCACGAATAGGTCTGCGGGAAGAAGATTCAGCCCGAGCTTGATTATCGGCACGCTTGTACCGAACAGTATCCCGGAGAGAACTGTTGCGAAGATTCCAGTTCTGAGAGCCGATTCTTCTCGCCTTTGGATGAGCCGGTCTTGTGCGCTGGCTTTAGAGTATAACTCCGGCTTGAGAGGGCCAAGCGCGTGGAGATTCAGCTAGGCTTATCTTCTGGTAGAACCCTAATTCCTGCACGACATGAGCGCTACAAGTCTCTTGGAGAGGGAAGAAGTCGAGTGCGCTTACTGCAAGGATTCGAAGCCAGCTACAGAGACGACTTGGTTTATGGCTGAACCAGGCGAAAAATCAGTACGGTTGTGCGATTTCTGCTATGAGGAAGCAAGGAAACAACTCCGCCTCCTCCGGATCGTTCGAAACCGAGGAGACTACCCCCTAGAAGTAGCATCGTAACTGAAATAACGACCTCTTCGAAACAGCAAACTCGCGCGCTTGCATCAGCGTAGCTTCTGACTGGGGCCTTCGTCCCATCATTCGCAAAGGGTTATTGCCCTTCGTATCCCCCACTTTTGAACACTAAACGTTGCCATCGAACGATAGAGTCGTCATTCTCGGTTGCGGGATGGGAGGAATGGCAACATGCAGCCTCTTGGCCGAGCGTGCCCCGTCAGCACAGATCACAATCGTGGAACAAAAGAAGAACTTCGAGTTCTCTCCCTCCTTCCCTCTGCTGGCAATGGGTCGCCGCGAACCCGGAAAAGTCCGACGAGCCCTATCGATCCCGAAAAAACGGAGAATCAAGCTGATCAACGATCGAGTCCGTTCGATCGAGACATCTTCGAAAATGGTCAGGACTGAATCGGGACAGCTCCATTATGATCATCTAGTCATTTCGATGGGCGTCGACTACTCGCCTAGCGAGATTCCCGGAATGGAGACGTACGCTCACCAGTTTTACGATTTCGACTCGGCGATGAAATTGCGTGATGCGCTAGAAGGCCTTGAAAATGGAAGGTTGGTAATCGGAATATCGCGATTGCCTATCAAGTGTCCTGTCGCGCCGTATGGTTTGGCGTTGCTCCTGCAGGATCACTTTGCAAGGGCGAAGAAGAAGGTCACGATTGAGTTTTTCACTCCAGAGGCTCATCCAGCCCCAGCTGCAGGTCCTGTGATTGGTAAACAAGTGGAGAGGCTCTTGGCAGCCAAGGGAATAGCGTTTCGCCCGAATGTCAAACTTTCAAAAGTAGAAAAAGAAAGGGTTGTGTTTGAGGGAAAGACAGAGCTCCCATACGATCTGCTAGTCGTTGTTCCGCCCCACAAGTGTCCAAGCGCCGTTGTTGAGGCTGGATTAACCGACTCGTCCGGTTGGGTTCCGGTCAGTCCGCAGATCTTGGCCACGAGGTTTGAAGGAGTCTACGCGATTGGAGATGTCACCGCGATCGAGACGCCTCACGCGCACGTTCCGTTTCTGCCGAAGTCGGGGTCGTTCGCCCTCGGCCAGGCTGAAGTTGTATCCAACAATATTGCAATGTCTATCACGGGAAAGGGGGAACGAAAGATTTGGGATGGCACTGGGTCTTGTTTTCTCGAAGTTAACAGGGGCGAAAGCGCCATGCTCAGGGGCGAGTTTCTCTCAAACCCTCCGCGACTGGAGTTTCACCCACCCCGCAGAAAATGGCAGGTGGAAAAGACGAAGCTGGAGGACTACTGGATGAAGTATCGATTCTAAGAAGCGACGCAGCCGTGGAAGGATTGAGCTGAATCACGTTCTGATCTCGAATCCGGGGCCCTATTGAACCTGAAGGAGCTACGCTTCGGCTTCGATTTCTCCGCGGTGGACCTCGTGCCCGCATGAGCCCAAGAAGACGTCCAGCCCGTCCGGCACGGCATCGCTTCGGAATGGACTCACATGCACAAACACTCCTTCCCGATGATCAATAGGACACTCTGCTTTGATCAGATTCTTCGCCTTGGTTCTAGGCCTCTGCCTGGAAACCGGGTCCAGTCTAGCCGACAGTTTCTCAATCTTAAGCCCAAGCAGACCCGCGTAGAGTCCGCTGATGCAAAATATACCGCTTCCGGCTAGCAATCCTACGACGCCTGTCAGACCTAGTGCGTCGCTGGATGTCATTGCAAAGTAGAGAGCGACGACAGGTGCGATAACGGCTATGCTAACGATGATCTTGCCCATAATGGAGAGAAAGCCCATGTTTTTTCGACCCTACGGAATCTACTTCTTTTGAAAGGACTTGGCTTTACTGTTTCTTTTTGGAATCTCTCTCGCTTACAACGCTCTCGACGTGTTCGATGATCGTCTTGAGAGGCGTCCCAGGCCCAAAATTTCCCGTGATACCCTGTTTCTCCAACAACGGCTTGTCCTCGTCTGGGATAATCCCTCCACCCACTAACAGAATATCGCCTCCACCTTTCTCTCGGATGAGCTTTGCAACCTTTGGGAAGGCGGTCATGTGAGCACCGTTTAGGAGACTCATAGCAACAACATCTACATCCTCATCAATAGCCATCTGGGCAACCTGTTCTGGAGTCGCTAGAAAGCCGGTGTAGATTACCTCCATGCCCGCGTCCCGGAAAGCCCGGGTCAAGATCAGCGCACCTCTATCGTGGCCGTCTAGTCCAGGCTTCGCAACAAGGATACGAATTCTCTTGGCCGGTTTCGATACTGGTTTTTTCTGCGAGGGCATCGGATCGTTCTGATCATCCGAAGAACCCGTTCGCTAATAAGGACTATCGGATCTATTCAGCTGTAAAGTTCGTCATATCGCTTGTATTTCCAGTACGCCATGGAAGCAAGCCATGATACTACGAATATGCCGATTATTCCGAAACCCATGGTCTCGAAATCGAGCGTCCCAAGCCATTTCCAGAATGGACCGGTCAACTTCAGCTCGTTAGACAGGACTTGGAGAAGTTCGACTCCGCCGATCGCAAAAGCAACCGCGACGGATATGATCGTCACAGTAAGATTGTAGTATATTTTTCGAATTGGCCTCAGAAACGCCCAGCTATACGCGGTCAGCATAGTAATCCCATCAGTCATATCGACCAAGACCATTCCACAAGTGAACATGAAAGGGAGAACGAGGATCATCCATAGAGGAACTGTCGATGATACTCCGACTCCCACGGTGATAGCTATCAAGGCGATCTCGCTGGCAGTGTCGAAGCCTAGTCCGAACAAGACTCCGATAGGATAGATCTGCCAGGGCTCGCGGACGATTTTGAATAGTCCTTTGAAGTAGCGGTTTAGGAATCCCCTGTTTTCCAGAAGATTGTCCAGTTCCGACTCGTTCATCTTTCCCTGTTTGAGGGTCGTGAACACTCGATAAATTCCGAGGACGATTACGACATTGATGAGCCCGATGAGAAATAGGAAGACTCCAGAGACTGTTGTTCCTATTATCGCGCCGCTGCTTCGAAGGGCAGGAATCTGATCCCTTACCACGTTGGTGGCGAGAATGAGGGAGACGATAAGGCCGACGACGACCGTCGAGTGGCCTAGGGAGAACCACATGCCAACGGTAAGGGGGCGCTTGCCTTCCTGGAGGAGTTTCCTTGTGGTGTTGTCGATCGCGACAATATGGTCGGCATCCACTCCGTGACGCAGTCCAAAGGTGAAGGCGAGGACTCCCAATCCCGCAAGCAGAGCCGACAATTGCCCTATGATGATTGAGGCTGCGAGGCCAGCGAGGGTGGCGATGGCTAGGGCCGAGTATATGATGGAGATTCTGAGTTTCTCGGCTGTCGAGAGTCCGAGCTTTGAGTGATCGAATTGGAGTTCAGTCAATTCAGAAGACACCCGCCCCCAAGAGCCTTTATGGCTCCCGGCGCATATTGACAGGTTGTCTCGATCTGACCCGTCTATGTGGTAATATAAAGTCTTAAGTTGGTAATACTTTTAGCCGACTCGGCCGCGTCGAGTAATACTGTGAGGCGATGAATTGATGTTGAGTGATGAGGGGGTTACCAGAATAAGCATGTCTCTGCCACCTGAGCTTCTCGAAGCCTTCGACAGGGCTTCCGAGCATAGTGGCTACAGGGATAGATCAAAAGCGTTACAGGCGGCGATGCGATCCTTCATCTCGGATTTTGAGACAGGAGTCAGAGGAGGCCACGTTGTCGGATCCATCGTCATGGTCTACAACCATGAGACTCATGGCGCCGATGAGGGTATCACAGAAACATCTCACCACCATAGACAATCCATTCTCTCATCCCTGCACGCCCACATCGACGCTGCACACTGCCTTTGCGCTCTGTTAGTCCGCGGCAAAGCCCAAGATATCACGAGATTGGAGAGTGAGCTGAAGCGACAGAAGGGAATCATGCAAGTCAAATCCTCTTATCTGAAAACAGAATCGGTCTAGGGAATTACCTGTAGAAACAAGAATGTTCAGCTCGGGAGTTGTTCTACTTCGTTATCACCCCGCCGGAGAATAATCTAAACGGAACTTCTGGTCGCGGACGTTAGGTATGCTCTCCCACCATCGTTGTGGAACCGTGTTGCGAACAATGCGTCCCTGATGTAGTTGATCTTGAAGAGAGACGAGAACGTTGCCTCGATCTCCCCCCTCGTAACTCTATGTGGTCCACCCCAGCCAGTAGGCTCTTTCTCGCTGAAACAGAGCATGAAGTATTTTCCATTAGCGACTAGAACTCTAGAGATCTCGTGAGTGTAAACTGGCCGGTCGTTATCGGGAAATGTGTGGAAGAGTCCCGAATCGATAATGTTGTCGAAGAGCCCGTCCTTGAAGTCCAGTGAAAGAACGTTTCCGGCTCGGAAATCAATTTTCAACCTTTTCTCAGCGGTTTTCGCCCTTGCCACCGCAACCGCTCGGCTTGACAGATCGACTCCGGTGACAGAGAACCCGTTCTCCGCGAGATAGAGCGCGTTCTCACCTGTTCCGCACCCGACGTCGAGAACTCTGCCCTTACTCAGTTCTCCGGCCCGCACGAGCTCTACGAAGGCTGGTTGCGGCCGGCCTACGTCCCATGGTGGTACGGTCTTGTAGGCGTCCTCCCAAGAGCTCAAGAATAGACAAATTCGTTCACCGACGCCAGATTCAAGAACGTTATGAAATTGGACTCTTGGCGGATCGCCTCTGGTGGCTCCCGATTGCAAAAAGACTCTTTAGACGAGCATAGACGAGCATGTATAGCATTCGTGAATCGGATTGGAACAGCTTCAGAGAGAAAGCCTCCTTTTACCGACCGTCTTGAGATGGTTGCTTGAAGAAAACGAACCCTCCAGTCAATACTTTACGCTTACTGAGCTGATGGGACGGGACAAACAGGACACTTCTGTTCGAAAGGCTAGAGAGAGGATTGGGCGAGAAGGATGGGCCGCCAAGATTTTCGCGAAACAGAAAGATAACACGTACTGGGAGAACAAAGAGTCATGTTACGTTCCAAAGTTCAGCTCCACAGGATGGCAGCTAGCGGTCCTCGTGGACCTCGGAGTAACATCAGACGATCCAAGATTCGCGAACGCTGTCGAGCATTTTTTTGACCTTCACAATGTTGAGACAGGCGGGTTCTCTATGCGTCCCAAGAGTCAGAAACCGTACGAGCCGCATGTTTGCAACACTGGCAACATGGTTCGGGCACTTGCAAAGGCGGGATACTCAAAGGATGATAGAGTCCACAAGGCGATGGATTGGCTGCTGACCAAGCAGCTGTCTGATTCCGCTTGGAACTGCTCACCCTCCGGGAAACACGGGTCCTTTCTGGCAACCGTTGAGCCCATGTGGGCTCTGTCTGAGATGATCTCGCACGAGCCCAGAGCTGCATGGAAAGAAGCCGCAGCCAGCTCTTCTGAGTTTGTTCTCAGACACAAAATCTACAAATCCGACAGGGATGATTCAGTTGTCCTCTTCGACTTTCTGAAGATACACTATCCCATGCACTACTGTTACGATTTCCTGCACGGGTTACGGGTTCTGGCAGAGCTGGGGGTCCCGAGAGATGAGAGGATGGATGATGCGCTGAGAATGTTGCGCGCCAAGCAACTTGTAGATGGACGATGGCCATTAGAGGCGGTGTACCGTGGCTGGCGACACTCTTACCCAATGCATGGAACTGAAACGGTGTCAAGACCTGAGGAGCGCGAACTCGTAACGGAGGGATGGGGTACCGACCGGACCTTGCAACTGGAAGAGGCAGGTAAGCCCAGCAAATGGGTGACGCTCCAGGCCTTGCTTGTCCTGAAGCGACTGGGATTGCTTGAGCAATCATCCTAGGACGCTAGAAAACCGATCGGATGAGTCCCCCGTCGATTGTGAGCATTGTCCCATTGATGTAACTCGCTTTCTCGCTCGCAAGAAAGGCGACGAGATACCCTACTTCCTCTGTGAGACCGTATCTTCCTGCTGGAACGTCCTGGAGCATCTGTTTCATGGCCTCATCCAGGCTTTTTCCCGTTCTCGATGAAACGTCCTGGGCAACCTGTCTCTGCCTATCGGTGAGTATGTGTCCCTGCATGATCCCGTTCGAGGTTATCCCCCTCGAACCATACTCGAGTGCAAGAGACTTCGACAATCCAGCAAGACTCAGCCTGACCGTGTTGGACAAGACTAGATTCGGGACCGGCTGCCGCAGTGTGGAGGATGTGATGTAGATGAGCCTCCCCCATTTGCTCTGAACCATCCCTGGAACGACTCGTTTTGTGAGCCAGACGGCACTCATCAGAAGCAGTTTCACGCCCTGCTCCCAGTCATCATCATTGAGATCAGCAAACGTCCCGGGTTTCGGTGGACCGGTGTTGTATGCAAGAATATCTATCGTGCCAAACTTGCTTGTGGCTTCACCCACGAGAAGATCAATGTCGGCCTTTATGGCCAGATCTGCAGTTACCGAGTGCACATTTTTGTTTCCAGTTTCGTTCGCAATCGTGTCCCGGGCCTTTGAGATCGAGTCTCGATTCCTTGAAGAGACTACTACTTTGCAGCCTTCCGAGGCGAGAACTTTGGCCACGCCGAGTCCTATTCCCTTGCTCGAAGCCGGGACCAGAGCTACCTTGTCCTTGAGTCCAAGTTCCAAGATGCTCCAGCCTTATCGACCTAAGGAGATTAAAGTTGGTACCGAGTTAAGAGACGTAAATGGATACTAAGGCCTACTTGGAACGAATCGGGTACCGCGGGGGAACTCGACCCAACTTTGACGTCCTTCGCAGACTAACCCGGAAACATTTGCTCTCGATCCCCTTTGAGAATCTCGACCTTCACCTCGACCGGCCAATAATCCTCAGCGAGAAAGCGTTCTATGACAAGATCATCAGGGAACATCGCGGAGGATTCTGCTACGAGCTGAACGGTTTGTTTGCCACTCTACTAGATGAGCTGGGTTTCAAAGTATCCATGCTCTCAGCACGTGTCGCCCGGAAGGGTGGGGGTTTCAGTCCGAACTTCGATCATATGACCTTGCTCGTGCAGCTTGAACATCCGTGGCTCGTCGACGTGGGATTCGGCGACTCTTTCACAGAACCAAAACGGCTCGACATGTCAGGTCCACAAGCTGACCGTGAGAAACAGTACCGTTTCACTCGAAGAGATGGCTGGACCCTGCTGTCTAGGAGGCCGAAAGGAAATGGTGTCTGGGAGCCTCAATACCTGTTTAGCCTGCGGCCTCGAAAGCTGGAGGAGTTTATTCTGAGATGCCGCTGGCAACAAACCTCTCCAAGATCGCACTTCAAGAAAGGCCGCATATGCACTCGCCTCACTTCCAACGGGAGACTATCGCTTACTGATACGAAGTTCATTGTGACCCGAGGCGGTAGGAGGAGTGAGCGACCGGTCAAGGACCCTCAAGAATTCGCCATGCTGCTACGACGGCATTTTGGCATCGATCTAAACTGATGTGATTCAGTTCATTGCGAGATACTTGTTCTCGAGATAGCCGACGAGTCCTGATGGATCGTATCCTTTGCCGAAGACCCTGTTAAGCAGCTCCTTCGGCGAATATGTTGACCCCGGTTTGTGAATGTTTTCCGCTAGCCAGCTCTTTAGAGGAGCTATGCTCTTGTCTCCCTTGATCGGGAGCAATCCCTTCTTCGTCAGAGCGCTCCACAGCATTCCCGCGATGATGTTTCCGAGAGAGTATCCAGGGAAGGTGGCGAACTGTCCCCAGCTCCAGTGTATATCCTGGAGAACTCCATCCGCGTCCTTCTCAGGCCTCTTGCCGAGATAATCCTCTATCATATCATCCCATATAGATGGGAGCTCTGACACTCTGATCTTTCCCTGTAGGAGTTTCTTTTCGAGCTCATACCTCATTGCAATATGGAAGTTGTAGGTCAGCTCGTCCGCTTCTACCCTGATCAGGCTTGGTTTTACCGTGTTGAAGTACGAGTAGAGTTGCTTCTGGTCATAACCGGTTACAAAGCTCAGGTTAGCCTTCAGGAGCGGGTAGAGCAGCGGGACGAACTCTTTGCTCCTTCCGACAATATTCTCCCAGAATCTGGATTGCGATTCATGAACGCCCGCAGATACGCCTGAGGCGGTTGGTGTGAACTGTAGCTCGTGGTCTACTTGAAGCTCGTAGAGGGCGTGGCCGCACTCGTGCATTAGTCCGAACATTGATGCCTTGAAATCCTTAGGCTCATACCTAGTGGTTATCCTCACGTCATCGCTTCCAATCCTGACCGCGAAGGGATGAGTGGAAACGTCCTGCCGGAACCTCTTCTCAGGCATGCCCAGCAGCCGAAGAATCCTCTCATTCACCTGCTTCAACGAATTAACATCATAATCTGCATCCTCCAAAGCATGTCTCTCTGGAAATACGCCCTGGGAGAGAGTCTTGGCAAGGATCTTCTTGAGCTGCGGGATAAGTTCGGAAAAGATCCTGTCAAGGTCAGTGGTTGTCAGTCCTTCCTCGGACAGATCTAGGAGTGCATTGTACGGATTTCCTGACGGGTCGAGATGGTTTGCTTCTTCCCGTTTCAGCTCGGTTATCTTCTCGAGATGGGGCTTGAAAATAGTGAAGTCGGATTTCTTTCTTGCTTCTCTCCACGGGATATTCGCATCAATTGTAGCCTTTTGTAATTCCTCAACTAGTTTCGGCGGGACTTTCTGGTAGTAGTTGAGTTCTCTCTTGACGACGCGGACAACGCCTTTTTCGGCATCGTTGAGCGCCTTCAGTTTCTCAGCTTTCTCAACAGGACCTGTCAGGTCGATGGTCATTTTCTGCCGGAGAAGCTCGATCTCTGATTGTGCTTGGCCTCTGGCGCTGGCTCCTGCTTCTGGCATGTTGATCTCGAGGTCCCAGCTCAAGAGGGACGAAGCGTGGGCCATAGCCGCGACTGACCTGTATCGGGCAAGAATATCCAGGACAACAGGATTATTGAACGGACTCATGGAAGCGACCATCTCTCTCGATCTCTATCTACCTAAAAACTTGGTCGATCTTTCCAATTCAAATTCGCACTGATCATCACAATGCAAGTTGGTGAGGTCCGCCGAGGTTGGTTCGTTTCTCCCTCGATTCGAAATCCATTGGTTTCGTTGGAAGGCTCTCTTGAGCCGAGCCAACTCTTCTATGCAACCTCCTTTTTCGGAAAATTAAGAAAGCCGCCACCACTGCGACTACGGTTCCCGCAACTATGGGCAGAATGTAGAGAGTTTGGTTGGGAGAAGCGACCGCCATATAGGTTAGCTGGGAGCCTCCGGTGATAACAAAACGGCCATCTCCGGAGATAGCGACGGTTGTAGCTACGTTTCCTTGCCTCGCACTACAGATCAAGCCTCCTGAGCGATCATAAACGAACAGCCCCCCTCCCAAGGTTACTAGTGCTGTCCTTGACCCATCGCCTGAAGTGCTCGCCGTTTCCAGGCCGGATAGTTGCTGGTAGCTATCGGCAGTGATAGGGTTCGCGCTGAAGAGCTCCTTTCCACTCAGGCGGTCATAGAGTCGAAGCGTGGCATCTATGGTACCGGGATATCCGGTGATAAGGGCGATAGTAGAACCATCTCGGGAAAAATCACCAAGATGAAGAGTCGGGAAAGCTGTCGACAAGAGGGTACTGTTGGAGTCTTTTCCAAAAATGCTGATGCTAGATCCGTTTGCTGCGGCCACGAAGTCGCCTGTCCTACTAATCTGAACGGATAGCCAGGAGCCCGTCCTAGTCCAGAGTGTTTGGTTGTCATGTTGAGAGAAGAAGTAGAGAATACCAGTGTCGGGATCAATAGTCGCCAAGTAAGCCCCCTCGTAGGACAATGAAATCGGTGCTGGGCCCGGGCCTGGATAGACATCATGGGTTATGTTGTGGAACCACAAGGGAACCATGCCAGCCCGTCGGAACATTGCAATAGAATCCAGCACTCCACCCTGAAATCCAACATGCACAGGCAGCAGTTCATGAACGGCCACGTATTCTCCATCTCCCGAAACGGCACTCGTGGCGAAAGCACCGAACCCAACAAATGATGTATTTACGTAAACCGGAGTATTAAGAGTCCAAAGCGGAAGGCTACTTGCTCGCCCAAGAACAGCAAGGCTTCTTAGCCGCAAAACATCTCCCCCGGTCGAAAGATACGCCCCATTTTCAGACATTGACACCCTGACGGGACCATCTAGAGTGAAGCCCGTCGCATAGGTCCATATGGGTCGGCTACTGTTGCTAGCAAACATAGTTACGGTGCCGTTTCCTGAGGGACCGCCGCCAATTGGAGAGTGGATTGATCCAACGGACACGTAGTTTCCGTCAGCCGAAATTCCCAAGGAATCGACACCTGAAACCATCGAGGTCCAAACGACAGGGCATGTACCGGTACTAGAGAATAGATCGATAAACGGTTCCGAGGTAAGACCGATTGATAGGCAGATCACTAGAAGGCACTTGAACGACATAGGCCTGATTGAGAAAGAGCGATTATCTAAATAAGGAGATTCCGAGGTGCGACGCATTTCTTATCCAGCAAAAGATAATACTCAACAGGGTTGAGCAGTCAATCTATGGGGAAGGCTACGTCGGATTTCATTCGCGTTGCTTCCACAAGTGAGATTCCTGAAGGCAAGATGAGAAGGGTCATCGTCGATAGTCTACAGGTTCTAGTTGCCAACGTGAAGGGCAAGTACTACGCTATTGGAAATGTCTGCACCCACTTGGGTGGACCTTTGGACAAGGGTATCCTCGAAGGTCATGAGGTAGAATGTCCTTTGCACAGATCCCATTTCGATGTCACTAATGGCCAGGTGAAGAGAGGTCCCGCTATGAGGCCAGAGCCTGTCTATGATGTTAAGGTTGAAAGTGGTAGTATTCTAGTGCGACCGAAACAGTAGTTCATTACGATCTCCTCAATTCGGTTAGGCTACGCCTGTTTTGCACCGCAGCTGGTGCAGAAAACCGCGACACTTGGAAGCTTGGCTCCACATTTGAAACAGAATTTTGACTCGACCTGAGGTTGCTGCTGGGACATTGCTGGCTGCTGTGGTACTGGAACCGACGAAAAGGTCTGTGGGGCAGGCTGTCCCCAGCCTGGCGAGGGTGGCCGATCTTGAATGGAGAAGTACGCGACAACTTGGAAGATCAAGGCAACTAGGAGAATCAGGAAGCCTACGAATACGATCGTGAGGGCCGCACCAATAAGGTAAAGTAGACCGGTGGTTTGCGAACGCGCTTACGTTCAGTCGCTGTGATATCTTCTCGTATGAACGTTTGAGAAAGATGGCAGATATGACTGCAAAAACCCAGAACGCTCCAAGTATGCCAAAGAATAGTAGAAATCTGGGGAAGCCAAGACCAAATGTAAAGAGTCCTGTGATGGACCCTGTAACGATAAATGCGACAAAAACAACCGCTCCAATTATTGCTGTTATGGCGGCGAGGAGGGCGTCGTCGAAGATACTCTTGTCCTGAACAGTCTCGGATATTTCCTTGGTCGCCAGTAGAATTAGTATCCAGCCAACAAGACTGACGAAGGGTAAGAAGACGAGAATCCCGCCCACTCCCCCAAGGGTCTTCGCCGAGGACAAGGAGCCCATGGCGGAAGCCTCTACTGCTCCGAACTTAAGGCTGGAATTATCCTAGTCGTCATTGGCATGACTACTCTTCCTTCCAATTCATCAACATACTGCCAAGTACGATGAAGAATGCCGCTAAGCCTAGGGCGATGATCGTGTTTGTCAATGCTTGGGCCGGTTCCGCGTAGATCAGCGCATCTCGCAGCCCATCGTTCACGTATGTCAACGGCATGAAGTTGGCTATGATCTTCATGATATCGGGCAGTGTCTCGCGTGGCCAGAAGGTTCCGGCCAGGAACATCATGGGGAAGGTTATCGCGTTGGCAGCCGCATCCGCGCTCTCCGCTTCCTTTACGAAATTCGCGAGAACCATGCCGATGCCTGGGAAGAGGAGTGCGGCGGCAACTACCAATCCCACGGTGTAGATGTCGATGGTCCCGTGACGCCGAAGAGGGCATAGCCGAAGAAGAGGATTACGACGAGGGAGATGGTGGCTAGAATCATCTGGTAGCCGACCATTCCGAGAATCCATTCGATCTTGCTAAGGGGTGTCGTGGCGAGTTTCTTGATGATCTTCAGTTCGCGGTAGCGTCCGTTAGTATTCACGGCACCAAAGACGCCTGTGGTGAGGAGGGTCATGCCGATGACTCCGGGAATGAAGAAGTCAATGTAGCGGATGTTCCGGGTTACGATGCCAACTTGTTGAAGATTTAGGTGGTCAGGCGCACCGGCAATGGCGGCTGCATAAGAGGTGGTGACCGAGTGCACTATTCCGGCGAGCGATGCGGAGGCTTGGTCGCTCTGATCCATGTAGAGCTGAATTGTAGCGTTCTTTCCGTTCATCAGTGTAGCGTTGAAGCCTAACGGGATGACTAGCAGTCTCTGGCCTCGATTATGGAGTTGGGCGTCGCTTTTCACGTATGCTAGCGGGTCCGGTTGCTCTGCCGCGACCGTGTGGAGATTGAAGGCGCCAG
>Ga0209807_1000633_pt1 | contig 16091 bp, 13 predicted proteins | sample GraSoiAngelo_154_FD_186168 | JGI IMG/M metagenome (GOLD analysis project Ga0209807, IMG submission 186168) | Grasslands soil microbial communities from the Angelo Coastal Reserve, California, USA - 14_1009_13_20cm (SPAdes) (version 2) | ecosystem: Environmental > Terrestrial > Soil > Grasslands ... | reverse complement strand
ATACTGCTTCGCCCGCTCGAATTCGCTTAGCGCTTTTGCAAGCGTCGCCTCGGATCGGTACAGCTTGATCCAGCCGGTCCGCCGCAACAGTTCGCCCGCGCCCGCTTCCACGATGAGTTCTTCGTGCTCGATCATGCTGCGCCGGATCAGCGGCAGTTCGGCCATCGCGCTGTGCAGCGCCCGTTTTGGCGAGGATGCGAGAAAGTAGCGCACCAGCCATGGCAGGAAGATCGGCAAATCGGTGATACTGTAATGCGCCTGCGGCGAGCGGTTCAGCGCGTAGCGCAGAATTTCGCGGGCATCGCGGGGAAACATATAGGGGAAGACCGAAGCGCTTTCGATGATGCCGGCATTGCCGAAGCTCGTGCCTTCGCCGGCGAGCTCCTGGCGATCGAGTAGGATGACGTCGCGTCCTCGCTTCTGCAGATGCAGGGCCGCGCCAACGCCGACCATGCCTGCACCCAGTACGAGAACGTCGGCCTTGAGTTCCGCCATCCGGCGCTCCGAAAGTTGAATGTGTCCCACTCACCACCGCCAGCCGAAGCTAGCTATTGCGGCGCGGGTGCGCAAACCGGGCCGAAATCGCGCTTGCGCAGCGGCCAAACTCTGGCAACATGGCTCGATCATGGCCGGCCGATATTGCAGAAATTGCACGGCGCCCCAGCGGAGAGCGTGGACAAATGTCGGTACGTCATACCCTGGTTGCAGCAGCCACCCTCGCAATCGCCGCCTCAGTGATGGCACCGGCATCGAGCCAGACGCTGCGTTATGCCAACCAGGGCGACCTCAAATCGCTCGATCCCTACACGCTCAATGAGACCACGACGCATGCCCATCTCGGTCAGATCTTTGAGAGCCTGATCACCCGCGACAAGGAACTGAAGATCGCGCCGGGGCTGGCGGAAAGCTGGGAGACACCGGAGCCGACCCGCTGGCGTTTCCACCTGCGCAAAGGCGTCAAATTCCATAATGGCGATCCGTTCACCGCCGATGACGTGGTGTTCTCGGCCGACCGCGTTCGCGCCAAAGGCTCGAACCTGCAAACCCGCATCGACGCCGACGTCAAGGTCGTCAAGGTCGACGACTACACGGTGGATTTCATCCTGACCAAGCCCAATCCCATTCTCAATTCGCAATGGGATACCTGGTGGATCATGGACAAGAAATGGGCCGAGGAGAACAACGCGACCGCGCCGACGCCGGCTGCGGCGACCACCCCCACCTATGCGTCGCTGCATGAAAACGGCACCGGACCTTTCACGATCGAGAGCCATCAACCTGGCGTCAAGACCGTCTTCAAAGTCAACCCGAACTGGTGGCGCAAGCCCGAACATAATCTGAAGGAAATCATCTTCACGCCGATCGCCTCGGAAGCAACCCGCGTGGCGGCGCTGCTGTCCGGCGAAGTCGACATTATCGAACCGGTGCCGCTCCAGGATATTGCGCGGGTCGACGCCAGCCCCAACGCGCAGATGCTCAAGGGTCCGGAAATCCGCACCATTTTCTTGGGCATGGACCAGACGCGTGATGAACTGTTGTTTTCCAGCATCAAGGGCAAGAACCCGTTCAAGGACGTGCGTGTCCGCGAAGCCTTCTACAAGGCGATCGATATCGAATCGATCAAGACCCGCGTGATGCGCGGGCTTTCGACGCCATCGGCGCTGATGATCGCGCCACAGCTATTTGCATTGTCCAAGGATTTCACGCGACCGAAATACGATCCCGACGGCGCCAAGAAGCTCTTGACCGAAGCCGGCTATGGCGACGGTTTCGAAGTCACGATGGATTGCCCGAACGACCGCTACGTCAACGATGCCGCGATTTGCCAGGCGGTAGTCGGCATGCTGGCCCGCGTCGGCGTCAAGATCAATCTGTTGGCGCAGCCCAAGGCGCAGTACTTCGCCAAGGTGCTCAAGCCCGGCGGCTATCAGACCTCTTTCTACATGCTGGGCTGGACGCCCGGCACGCTGGATTCGCACAACGTGATGTACGACATCATGGGCTGCCGCGACGATCCGAAATCCCCGCGCGGCGAAACCAATCTCGGCGGTTACTGCAACAAGGAATTCGACAAGCTGACCGACCAGGTGTTGCAGGAGACCGACACCACCAAACGCAATCTGTTGATCAAGCAGGCCTTCGAGATCGCGATGAAGGACTACGCCTACATCCCGCTGCATCAACAGGCGCTGGCGTGGGGCGTATCGAAAAAACTGAAGGTAGTGCAGCGCGCCGACAACCAAGTCCTCCCCTACTGGATGGTGAAACAGGACGAGTAGAACAGACCGGATTTCGACAGTCCCGGCGGCTTCATGCTCCCGGGACTTTTCTTTTCAGCTCGCAACGATGCGTGCTAGTCAAAAGAGGCAGTGAAAGGACCAGATGCTCGCTTTCACTCTGCACCGGGCGATCCAGGCGATCGGCGTCATGATCGCGGTCGGAATCATCGCGTTTTCGATGTTTCGCTTCGCGGGCGATCCGGTCAACCAGATCGTCTCGCTGGATACGCCGCCCGCCGAACGCGCCGCAGTCCGCCAATCGCTGGGTCTTGACGATCCCGTGATCGTGCAATTCGCGCGCTACGTCGGCAATGCGGCTCAGTTCAAGTTCGGCGTCTCCTATCAGTTTCGCCAGCCGGTTACCGCGCTATTGATGGAGCGGATGCCAGCGACACTCGAACTCGCGACCTGTGCCACCATGCTTGCAATGGTCTTCGGCATCCTGATGGGTGTCTATTCGGCGTTGCGTCGCGACACGCTGCTGGCAAAGGCGTTCCAGGCGATCTCGCTGATCGGAATCTCGCTGCCGACGTTCCTGATCGGCATCCTCCTGATCTATTTGTTCGCGGTGGTGCTGGGCTGGCTGCCGTCGTTTGGCCGCGGCGAAGTGGTGCGGATCGGCTGGTGGACCACGGGGCTCTTGACGGTCTCCGGGTTGAAGGCGCTGATCATGCCGTCGGTCACGCTTGGCCTGTTCCAGATGACCTTGATCATGCGGCTGGTGCGTGCCGAGATGCTCGAGGTGCTGCGCACCGACTATATCCGCTTCGCGCGGGCGCGGGGCCTGACGACGCGCGCGATCCATTTCGGCCATGCGCTCAAGAACACGCTGGTTCCCGTCATCACCGTGGCGGGCCTGCAGTTTGGCTCGGTAATTGCATTTGCGATCATTACCGAGACCGTATTCCAGTGGCCGGGCATGGGACTATTGTTTGTGCAAGCCGTACAAAACGTCGATATCCCGATCATGGCGGCTTATTTGTTGTTCGTGTCGCTGATCTTCGTCACCATCAATTTCGTGGTCGATATCCTCTACACCGTGGTCGATCCACGTCTGCGCTCAACCATCAGCGGTGCGGCCTGACGATGAGCGACACCGTCGTCCCCCATAAAGCCAGTTCGAGCGCCCCGCGCGCGGGCATGACTTCGGCGCCTTGGCTGGCCCGGCTCGGCGCGAGCGATGTGTTCTATTCATTCCGCCGCTCCCGCCTCACCATGGCGGCCGCCGCGGTGACACTGCTGTTTTTCCTGATCGCGATCTTTGCGCCCCTGCTTGCGGTGCAGAATCCGTTCGACCCGGCGCAGTTGCAACTGATGAACTCGCGCATCGCGCCGCTATGGACCGCCGATGGCCAAAGCCCGTTCCTGCTCGGCACCGACGAACAGGGCCGCGACGTGTTTTCGGCGATCCTGTACGGCTTGCGCATTTCGCTCACCGTAGGCCTGCTCGGCGTGCTGTTCTCGGGCACGCTCGGCATCGTGCTCGGGCTGATCGCGGGTTATTTCGGCGGCGCCGTTGATAGCCTGATCATGCGCATTGCCGACGTTCAGCTCACCTTCCCGGCGATCCTGATCGCGCTGCTCATCAACGGCGTCGTCAAGTCCGTGTTCGGCAACCGGTTAGATGCCATGAGCATGCTGGCGGTGCTGGTGGTTGCGATCGGCTTGAGCTTCTGGGTGCAATATGCCCGCACGGTGCGCGGCTCGGTCATGGTGGAGAAGAACAAGGATTACGTCGCAGCCGCGCAGTTGATCGGCCTGCCGGCGCCCGTCATCATGCTGCGTCACGTGCTGCCCAATACGATGGGGCCGGTGCTGGTGATCGCGACCATCAATCTGGCGCTCGCCGTTATCACCGAGGCGACATTGTCGTTTCTCGGCTCCGGCATGCCTGACACCATGCCCTCGCTCGGCACCCTGATCCGGATCGGCAACAACTATCTGTTCGCGGGCGAATGGTGGATCGTCGCCTTCCCGGGGATGGCGCTGGCCGCGCTGATCCTGTCCATCAACCTGCTCGGCGACTGGCTGCGCGACGCGCTCAATCCGAAGCTGAGATGACCGAGCCCGTTCTCTCCGTGCGTGACCTTCAGATCGAGTTTGCGCTCCGCCGCGGTACGCTGCGCGCTATCGACGGTGTGTCCTTTGATATCGCCAAGGGCGAAGTGCTTGGCGTGGTCGGCGAATCCGGCGCCGGAAAATCCGTCACCGGCCTTGCGGTGATCGGCCTGATCGATCCGCCCGGCCGCATCGCAGGCGGCGAGATCTATCTTTCGGGCTTGCGGATCGACCATCTGCCGCCGGAAGATCTTCGCCGTATCAGAGGCAAGCGGATCGGCATGATTTTTCAGGATCCGCTCACCAGTCTCAATCCGCTGTACCGGATCGGCGACCAGATCGTCGAGACCATCAGGACGCATACCAGCCTCTCCGAACAGGCCGCCCGCAAACGTGCGATCGACCTCTTGGCCGAAGTCGGAATCCCCGCGCCGGACAAGCGCATCGACGGCTATCCGCACGAATTCTCCGGTGGCATGCGCCAGCGCGTGGTGATTGCGCTCGCGATCTGCGTCGAGCCCGAGCTGATCATCGCGGACGAACCGACCACGGCGCTCGACGTCTCGGTGCAGGCGCAAATCATCTCGCTGATCAAACGCCTCGGGCGCGATCACGGCACCGCGGTGATGCTGGTGACGCACGACATGGGCGTGATCGCCGAAACCTCCGACCGCGTCGCGGTGATGTATTCCGGCCGCATCGTCGAGATCGGCCCGGTGCAGGACGTCATTCAGAACCCGCTGCATCCCTACGCCAAGGGATTGATGGGCGCGATCCCGACGCTGGCTGGCGAAGACAAGCGGCTGGTGCAGATACCAGGCTCGATGCCGCGATTGTCCGCGATCCCTCAGGGCTGCTCGTTCAACCCGCGCTGCGCTTTCGCCTTCGATCGGTGCCGGATCGAACGGCCGGAACCGATCCGGCACGGCACGCAGGCGGTGGCCTGCCATCTCTATGATGCCGGCGTCGAGGACTCCGCGGCATGAGTGTGGCGCCTTTTGTCGACATCAAGAACTTGCGTCGCGCGTTCGACGTCTCAAAACCATGGCTCAACCGCGTGCTCGAAGGCGGCCATCTGGAATTTCTGAAAGCGGTCGATGGCGTGACCTTTGATATCAGGAAGGGCGAGACCTTTGCCCTCGTGGGCGAGTCCGGCTCCGGAAAGACCACGGTGGCCCGGATGGTGGTCGGACTGTTGCCGCCAAGCTCGGGCGAAGTCGTGATCGACGGCGTGTCGATGACGGATACAAGACAGGCGCAGGCGCGCCAGCGGTTGCGCCGCCGCATCCAGATGATCTTTCAGGATCCCTATGCGAGCCTCAATCCGCGCTTCCGGGTCGATGCGATCGTCGCCGAACCGATCCGCGCGTTCGAGCTGATCCAGGGCGAACGCAACATCCAGGATCGGGTCGGCGAGCTGTTGAGCCTGGTCGGCCTGCACGCCGACGACGGCATCAAGTATCCGCACGAATTCTCCGGCGGGCAGCGGCAGCGGATCGCGATTGCGCGCGCGCTTGCCTCGGAAGCCGAATTCATCGTCTGCGACGAACCGACCTCGGCGCTCGACGTCTCGGTGCAGGCGCAAATCCTCAATTTGATGCGCGACCTGCAGGACAAGTTCGGCCTCACCTACCTCTTCATCAGCCACAATCTCGCGGTGGTGCGGCATATGGCGAACCGGATCGGCGTGATGTATCTCGGCCGCATCGTCGAGATCGCGGAAGGGCGCGAACTGTTCGCACGGCCGCGCATGCCATATACGAAAATGCTCTTGGGCGCGGTGCCCGATCTCGCGATGTCCGGCCGACAGCGGATTCCGGTCAAAGGCGAAATCCCCAATCCGATCGATCCCCCGCCCGGCTGTGCGTTCAACCCGCGCTGCCCGCTGGCCTTCGAGCTCTGCCGCCGCGAGGCGCCGGCGCTGATCGACGGGGTCGCCTGCCACGCCGTTAACACCGCTCCCGCGCCGGCCTGATCACAGCGATGAGAGCGTCGCCGCGGTTGGCAGAAGGCCTACCCTGTGGTCAAGTGCGCCCGCGCCGACGCTTAAAGCAGAATGATGGACTTCCATGAGCAACATCAATCCCGATCCGTTCACGACCAGGCCGGAAATCGAAGGTACGTTTGGCGTCGTGACTTCCACCCACTGGATCGCCACCGCGGTCGGAATGGCGACGCTGGAAAAGGGCGGCAACGCGTTCGACGCCGCTGTCGCCACCGCCTTCACGCTGCAGGTGGTCGAGCCACATCTGAACGGTCCCGGCGGCGACGTGCCGATCATTGTGCATGACACCAAACGCGGCCGCACCGAGGTGATTTGCGGCCAGGGCCCGGCCCCAGCGCGGGCCACCATTGCGCACTACCGCAGCGAGGGCCTCGAGATGGTGCCCGGGACCGGACTGCTGGCGGCCTGCGTGCCCGGCACCTTCGAATCCTGGATGCTGCTGCTGCGGGACTACGGCACGATGCGGCTGCGAGAGGTGCTGGAGCCTGCGATCGCCTACGCCCGCGACGGCTATCCGCTGGTCGAACGCGCCTCCGCCACAATCAAGACCGTCGAGCAAATGTTCCGGAAGCATTGGAAGACGTCGGCGGCGGTCTATCTGCCGAACGACGAAGTGCCAAAGCCCGGCACGCTCTTCACCAACCAGCAACTTTCGAAGACCTATGCCCGCATCCTCCAAGAAGCCGAGAGCGCGGGCTCCGACCGCACCGCCCAGATCGAACGCGCGCGCAAAACCTGGTCGCAGGGTTTCGTGGCGGAAGCGATCGACCAATTCTGCCGGACGCAGGAGGTCATGGACGTTTCGGGCTCGCCGCATCGCGGCGTGCTCTCCGCCGACGACATGGCGCGCTGGCAGCCGTCGGTGGAGGCGCCGCTCTCCTATGACTACGGCCGCTACACCGTGTGCAAAGCCGGCGTCTGGAGCCAGGGGCCGGTAATGTTACAGCAGCTTGCGCTGTTGAAAGGGTTTGAGCTCGACGGGCTCGACCCCGCAGGGCCCGAATTCATTCATCTCCAGGTCGAATGCGCCAAACTCGCTTTTGCCGACCGCGAGAAATTCTACGGCGATCCTGATTTCACGGATATCCCGATCACGACCCTGTTGTCGGATGCCTATAACGATGAGCGCCGCAAGCTGATCTCGGAAACCGCCTCGCTGGATTTCGTGCCGGGCTCGGTCGAAGGCTTTGGTTCAATCGTAACACTGCGCCGCGCCGAGGGTCACCGCGAGGCCGTCGGTGCCATGGGCGCGGGCGAGCCAACAGTCGGGCGTTTCGGCGAGGTGCGCGGCGATACCGTGCATTTCGACATCATCGACCAGGCCGGCAACATGGTCTCGGCGACGCCGTCCGGCGGCTGGCTGCAATCTTCGCCCGTGATTCCCGAACTTGGCTTTTGCCTTGGCAGCCGCGCGCAAATGTTCTGGTTGCAGGAAGACCATCCGGCAGCCTTAGCGCCGGGCAAGCGCCCGCGCACCACGCTGTCGCCGACCCTGGCGCTGCGCGACGGCGAACCGTACCTCGCCTGGGGATCGCCCGGCGGCGACCAGCAGGATCAATGGACCACGCAATTTTTCCTGCGGCACGTCCACGCCAAATTGAATTTGCAGGAAGCGATCGACGCCCCGGCATGGCATTCCGAGCATTTCCCGATCTCGTTCTGGCCACGCACCGCGCGGCCCGGCGTGCTCGTCGTCGAAAACCGCGTGCCAAAGGCGACCGTCGATACCTTGAAGAGCCGCGGCCATATCGTCGAGACCGGCCCCGACTGGTCGGAAGGCCGTCTCACTGCTGCCTCTCGTGTTGGCCGCCGCCGCCGCGCTGCCGCCAATCCACGGGGCATGCAGGGCTATGCGGCCGGACGATAGAGCATGATCCGGAAAAGTGGGAACCGGTTTTCCGAAAAGATCATGCTCAAACAGGCAGAGAGATGACCTGGTCGATCATCGCCCGCGACAAGGCCACCGGCCAGATCGGCATTGCGGTTGCGACTAAATTCTTCGCGGTCGGCGCGCGGGTGCCGCACATCGCGCCCGGCATCGGCGGCATCGCGACGCAAGCGCTGGTCAATCCCTATTACGGCATCGACGGCGTCAAGCTCCTGCGCGAAGGCAAGAACCCGCGCGAGATTGTAGATACGCTGGTATCAGCCGATCCTGGCCGCGACAGCCGGCAGCTTCACGTCATGGATGCGAGCGGCCGGATCTCGGCCCATACCGGTCGCGACTGCATCGACTGGTGCGGCCACATCGCGGGCGACGGCTTTTCGATTGCCGGCAACATGCTGGCAGGCGCGGCGGTGCTCGACGATACCGCGAAGGCTTATCTAGCGAACGCGACGCTGCCGTTTGCGCGACGCCTGATCGCGGCGATGCGCGCCGGCGAAGCCGCGGGTGGTGACAAGCGCGGCAAGCAATCGGCGGCGCTTCTGATCCACGGCAGCGAGGAATGGTCCGATCTCGACCTGCGCGTCGACGACCACGCCGATCCGCTCGTCGAGCTCGATCGCCTCGAACAGGTGAGCCGCGAGCGCTGGGTGCATTTTCGGAAATTCCTGCCGACGCGCGACAACCCGGCGGGGATCACCGATCGCGCGACCATCGAGGCCGGCATCGAAGCCGCGATTGCGGGTGAGAAATGACGGTCCCGCCGCTGATTGAGATCAAGGACCTGCGCGTGCTGTTCCATGGTGATGACGGCCGCACGACCCATGCCGTCGACAGCGTCGACCTATCTGTCGCCAACGGCGCCACGCTGGGACTGGTCGGCGAATCCGGCTGCGGCAAAAGCGTGACGTCGCTCGCGATCATGGGCCTGCTCTCGAAACATTCCGCTGACGTTGCCGGCTCGATCCAGTTTGATGGTTTCGATTTGCTGGAAGCGTCCGACGAAACCCTGCGCGACCTGCGCGGCAATCGCCTGGCGATGATCTTTCAGGAGCCGATGACTTCGCTCAATCCGAGCTTTACGATCGGCGACCAGATCATCGAGACTATCCTGCGCCATCGCGGCGGCTCGCGGCGCCAGGCGCGGGCGCGCGCGATCGAGCTGTTGCGCCGCGTGCACATCCCCTCGCCCGAAAAGCGCATCGACGAATACCCGCACAAGCTTTCCGGCGGCATGCGCCAGCGTGTGATGATCGCGATGGCGCTCGCTTGCGATCCAAAACTCCTGATCGCGGACGAGCCGACCACCGCGCTCGATGTCACCCTGCAGGCGCAGATTCTCGATTTGATGCGCGAGCTGAAGGCCGCAAGCGGCGCTGCGATCATTCTGATCACCCACGATCTCGGCGTCGTCGCCGAAGTGTGCGACGAGGTCGCCGTGATGTATGCCGGCGAAATCGTTGAACGCGCGGCCGTCGGTGAATTGTTCGCGTCCCCCCAGCATCCCTACACAGTCGGATTGCTGGGCTCGATCCCGCGGCTTGGACGCCGCGCGGCGCATCTTGCGACCATCGAAGGCGTGGTACCGAATATGACAAAGCCGCCGTCCGGCTGCCGTTTTGCGGCGCGCTGCCCTTTCGTCGGCGATGCTTGCGTCAAAGCGCCGCCGCCGCTGGCGCAGCTCAATCCCACGCACTGGTCGCGCTGCATCAAGGCGCCGCTGGAGAGGCTGGTGTCGTGACGGCCCTGCTGGAGGTGAAAGATCTCGTCAAGCATTTCGTCGCCGAGCGATCGCTGTTCGGGCGGCCGACTGCGTATATCAAGGCCGTCGACGGCGTGAGTTTCACCGTTGAGGCGGGCAAGACGCTGGCGCTGGTCGGTGAATCCGGTTGCGGCAAATCCACGGTGAGCCGGCTGGTGCTGCGGCTGATCGAACCGGACAAAGGCCACATTCAATTCGAAGGCCGCGACCTGCTCGGTTTCGATGCGGACGAATTGCGCGCCTTCCGCCGCAAGGCACAGATCATCTTCCAGGATCCCTATGCCTCGCTCAATCCGCGCATGACGGTGAGCCAGATCCTGGGCGAGCCGCTTGCGCTGCACGATCTCGTCCCGTCAACGCAGCGGCGCGCCCGCGTCGATGAATTGCTGCGCCTGGTCGGGCTCGAGCCCCGTTTCGCGCGGCGCTACCCGCACGAATTCTCCGGCGGTCAGCGCCAGCGCATTGCGATTGCGCGGGCGCTGGCGGTCGAGCCGAAACTCATCATCTGCGACGAGCCGGTATCCGCACTCGACGTCTCAATCCGCTCGCAAATCCTGAACCTGCTGCGCGACCTCCAGGAGCGCCTTGGGCTGGCTTATATCTTCGTCTCGCACGACCTCGCCGTTGTGAAGCACATCTCTGACCGCGTCGCGGTGATGAATCTCGGCGGCATCGTCGAGGCGGCAGATACCCAGTCGCTGTTCGCCTCGCCGCGCCATCCCTATAGCCGGGCGCTGCTATCTGCGATCCCCATTCCCATACCGCAGGCTAAACGGAGCCGCATCGTGCTGCAGGGAGAACTGCCCAGCGCACTCCATCCGCCTTCCGGCTGCCGTTTCCACACCCGCTGCCCGTATGTGATTGATCATTGCCGCTCTGAAGTGCCGGAACTTCTGGCGGATGCCGCCGGTCATGCCACCGCTTGTCATCGCACCGGCGAGTTGCCGCCAGCGGACGCGATCGTGCCTTCGGACACCGGCTTCTCGCCGAGCCTGGAACGGCTGGTGGCCGCTTTCAGCGCTTCAGAAGGAAGTACCGGCATCGGCCGGGGTTGATATAGTCGGGACCACAACAACGGCGTTGTGACCGAGGAAGATGAGGTGCGTACGATGAAGATTGTTCGTTCGGCTGTGACTGCGGCGGCACTGTTGCTGTCTTTCGAGGCGGGCGCGCTCGCAGAGACCGCGCTGCGTATCGGGATTGCCCAGGATCCCGACATTCTCGATCCCTCGATCGGCCGCACCTATGTCGGCCGCATCGTGTTCTCGGCATTCTGCGACAAGCTGTTCGACATCGACGAGAAGCTCAACATCGTGCCGCAGCTGGCGCTGTCCTACGAAAGCTCCGCCGATGGCAAGGAGATGACGATCAAGCTGCGTCCCGGCGTAAAATTCCACGACGGCGAACCGCTTGATGCACAAGCCGCGAAATTCTCGATCGAACGCCACATGACCTTGCCGACCTCGTTCCGCAAGTCGGAGCTTGCGAGCGTCGACCATGTCGAGGTGGTCGATCCGCTGACGATCAAGCTGGTTCTCAAGACGCCCTTTGCACCGCTGATCACGCAGCTTACCGATCGCTCCGGCATGATGGTTTCGCCAAAGGCGGCAAAAGAGGAAGGCGACAAGTTCGGGCTGCACCCGGTGTGCGCGGGCCCTTATAAATTTGTCGAACGCGTGGCGCAGGACCGTTTGGTGTTCGAGAGATTCGCCGATTACTGGAACAAGGACAATATCTTCATCGATCGCGTGGTGTTCCAGCCGATCGTCGATGCCACGGTACGCCTCGCCAACCTAAAGTCCGGCGCGCTCGACCTGATCGAGCGGGTGCTCGCCACCGATATCAAGGACGTGCGATCGGATCCGCGGCTGGTGCTGTCGACGGCGCCCGAACTTGGCTATCAAGGCCTCACCATCAATATCGCCAACGACAAGAACAAGGGCGCGCTCAGCCAGTCGGAGAAAGTGCGCCAGGCGCTCGATTTGTCGATCGACCGCGAAGCACTCAATCAGGTCGTGTTCAATGGCGAGTTCACGCCGGGCAATCAATGGGTCAGCCCGCAACATCCTTACTACCAACAGGCGTTCCCGATTCAAAAACGCGACGTCGAAAAGGCGAAGGCGCTGTTGAAAGAGGCCGGCGTGCCGCTGCCCATCCCGGTCGATTTCATGGTCCCCCAGGGAGCCGAGGAGCAGGCCGTCGCGCAGGTCCTTCAGTCGATGGCGGCAGAATCGGGTTTCGACCTGAAGATCCGCGTGATCGAGTTTGCGACTTCCTTCAAGCAGGCACAGGCGGGTGAATTCCAGATCTTTCAGATTCCCTGGAGCGGCCGGATCGATCCCGACGGCAATTCCTATGTCTTCCTGCATACCAAGGCGCCGCAGAATGACGGCGGCTATTCCAACCCCGAGGCCGACAAGGCGATGGAAGATGCGCGCCTGGTCAGCGATCCCGCGCAGCGCAAGGCGATTTATGAGAAGATGACCAAGGTCGTGCTCAACGACGAGCCGATCATCTATATCTATCACCGCAAGCTTTTGATTGCGCACACCGCGAAGCTCGAGGGCTATCGGCAAATGCCGGACGGCCTGGTGCGCGTGGTCGGGCTGAAGTTCAAGTGAGTATGATCGTGCACACGGTCTGACCCATGCTGAATTTCCTTGGCAAGCGTATCCTGCAGTTGATCCCGACACTGTTTTTCGTGTCGATCCTGATCTTCTCGCTGCAGCATCTGTTGCCGGGCGATCCTGCGCTGGTGATGGCGGGCGAGGAACGCGACCCCGCCGTCATCGAGCAGATCCGGCAGCAATACCGCCTCGATCGGCCGATCCCGGTGCAGTACTTTTACTGGGTCAAAGGAGTGCTGTCCGGCGACTTCGGCGAGTCGCTTCGCGTCAAGGCGCCGGTTCTCAGCCTGATCGGGCAAAAGCTGCCGGTGACGATGCAGCTCGCCGCGATGGCGATCGTGATTGCCTTTCTGATCGGCATTCCCGCCGGGATCATTTCCGCGGTCAAGAAAGGCACCGTCTGGGATTATGGCGCGAACCTGTTCGCGCTGTGGGGTATCTCGACGCCGAATTTCTGGCTCGGCATCATGCTGATCTTCCTGTTCTCGATCGAACTCGGCTGGCTGCCGGCGTCGGGCTTCGTGCCGCTGTCTGAGGATTGGCGTGCCAACCTTGCCTCCACCATCATGCCCGCCTTCGTGCTGGGCAACGCGATCGCGGCGATATTGATGCGGCATACCCGCAGCGCCATGCTGCAGGTGCTGGAGAGCGATTATGTTCGTACCGCCCGCGCCAAGGGTCTTTCCGAGCGCTCGGTCATTCTCAAGCACGCCATGCGCAACGCGCTGACGCCGATCATCACGCTCGGCGCGCTCGAGCTCGGCACGCTGTTGTCGGGCGCGGTGCTGACCGAACAGATTTTCTCGATTCCCGGCTTCGGCAAATTGATCGTCGATGCCGTGTTCAATCGCGACTATGCCGTGGTGCAAGGCGTGGTACTGGTGACCGCGACGATCTACATCGCGCTCAATTTCATTGCCGATATCGCCTACATCCTCGTCAATCCCAGGCTCAGGGCGTAGCGCATGACCGACGCCGCGCTCACAACGTTCCCGGCCGCAGATGCGGACGAAGCGCTGGAAAGCCCGGCCCGGCGCGCGCTGCGCCGGCTCCTCAAGCGCAAGGGTGCGGTGGTGGGCCTTATCGTGATCGTGACATTCATCCTGCTTGCGGTGTTCGCAGCCTTGGTTGTCCCCTATGATCCGATCGCGACCAGCTGGACGCTGGTGCGAAAGCCGCCTTCGGCACAGCACTGGTTCGGCACCGACGATCTCGGCCGCGACGTGCTGTCCCGCGTGATCTATGGCGCCCGCGCTTCGCTGCTCGCGGGTGCGATCTCGGTCGGGATTGCGCTTTCGATCGGGGTGCCGTTCGGGCTGTTGTCGGGCTATCGCGGCGGCTTCATCGATGCGCTGATCAGCCGGATCACCGATGCCATGCTGGCCTGCCCGTTCCTGATCCTCGCTATTGCGCTGGCCGCGTTCCTGGGCCCGAGCCTTGGCAATGCCATGATCGCGATCGGGATCTCGGCAACGCCGGTGTTCGTGCGGCTGACCCGCGGCCAGGTGATGAGCGTCAAGGTCGAGGACTATGTCGAGGCCGCGCGCGCCATGGGCAATCCGCGCTGGCGGATCGCGCTGTTCCACATCCTGCCGAATATCATGCCGGCGCTATTGGTGCAGATGACGCTATCGATCGCAGCCGCCATCATCGCCGAGGCCGCGCTGTCGTTCCTGGGGCTAGGACAGCAGCCGCCGGCGCCTTCCTGGGGCAGCATGCTCAACGCCGCGCAGCGTTTCCTGACCAATGCGCCATGGATGGCGATATGGCCGGGGCTCGCGATTTTCCTCGTAGTGCTGTCGCTCAATCTGGTCGGCGACGGCCTGCGCGACGCGCTCGATCCAAGGGAGCGATGATTGTCTTACCTCGCCCCGCTCTTGTCCGCCGAAGCCCGCCTTCGGGCGAAGGCGGATGCGGGGAGAGGTCGGATTGCGACGAGCGATGCGGAGCATCGTCCGGTGCAATCCGGGTGAGGGGGACTCTCCGCGCATTCGGTGTTCGTGGAGGCAGCCCCTCACCCCAACCCTCTCCCCGCGAAGGGCGGGGCGAGGGAGCCCACTAAATCACCGTCTCCCGCATCACGCGGCGGCAATCCATCTCGAATTCGAGATCGATCACCGGCGGATGAGCGAAATGCCAGGTGAGGCCCGAACGCGCGGCGCCGCGGCGCACCAGTTCGTCGGCAACGACCGGGTGGAAATCGTGCACCGTATAGGCCTGCACCGCGGTGGTGTCCTTCCAGCCGAAGCCGAATGCGTCCATGCGGCCTTCCATTTCCCGCGTGGTGAAGCGGACTTTTTCCTTGATGCCATCAGGGCTGACATCGCGGTAGCGCACGGTACGCTCAGGATAGCTTCCGGCCCCGCCGCGCAATTCGGCGCCGCCGGCGATTACGAAGCTCGGCGTCGTGCTCTGGCTCGGCCGGGTGAAGGAGAACGCATAAAATGACGGCTCCGACGGCGGATCGATCTCGGGGCAGACATTGCTTCGCGCCACTGGATTGATGGAGCTGCCGTCGTAGATTCCCCACTCCGCTAGTGTTTTCACATAGTGCTGATTGAATTGGCGAAAGCCGTCTTCGGTAAATGCCGCCGGCGAACGCAATTCGCAGGCACAGAACGACGTCAGCGGCCGGCCCGCCGCCTGAATATATTTCGCAGCTCGCGCAAAGCCGTCGGCGAGCGGCAGCCATTTTTCGAAGCGCACCCGCTCGATCTCGTAACCGGAATTGGCCGCAGCACCGCTCGAATATTGAAACACCGCCGGAATGAATCGATAGTTGCCAGGTGCGAAATCGCTGGTCATGTCCGTCCCTTCGTATCTCCGCGCAAACGCGTTCCGCGTTTGTCGCGAGGTTATTCCAGTTGCATGCGGACGCCCTTGGCGCCGTTGAGCAATCGCTTGAGATGGAATCCAGCTAGCGGATCGTCGGCGTGCAGCCCGACCAGCGCGGCAAAGGCCGGCATCGCCGCGGCATCGCCCGCTTCCAGCTTGGCGAAGGCTTGCGAATATTGCGTCATCGCCGGTGCGATGAACACCTCGGCGCGCAGCGGCTCAAAGGCGCGCAGCGGCACGCTGCGCCCGCGCAGCATCAGATCGCCGACCGGCCGGCCCTTGAAATTGTCCGCCGCCTTCGCCACCGTCGCGCTGACGCAGATACGGGTGCCCAAAACCTTGTTGGCGGCCTCGAGCCGGGCTGCGATGTTGATGGTGTCGCCATAGGCGGTGTAGTCGAAGAAGCGGCTGCCGCCGAAATTGCCGACCAGCGCGGGACCGGCGTGAACGCCGATCCGGGTCACGCCGAAATTGACACCCTTCGCCCTCCAGCGCTCGCGGAACGCCTCCGCCCAGCGATCGAGATCCTGCGCGCAGGCGATCGCGCGCGCCGCATAATCCGGCTGTTCGCCGGGCGCATTGAACAGCACCTGGATCGCGTCGCCGATGATCTTGGCGACCGTGCCCTCATGCGCGAACA
>Ga0209807_1000632_pt1 | contig 16098 bp, 18 predicted proteins | sample GraSoiAngelo_154_FD_186168 | JGI IMG/M metagenome (GOLD analysis project Ga0209807, IMG submission 186168) | Grasslands soil microbial communities from the Angelo Coastal Reserve, California, USA - 14_1009_13_20cm (SPAdes) (version 2) | ecosystem: Environmental > Terrestrial > Soil > Grasslands ... | reverse complement strand
GCGGGGCCGCTCTCGTCGGCACGCTCGCCGGCCGCGCCCCTCGTGCTCACCGTGATGATCCCCGCGCGGAGAGTCACGAAGCTCGGTACGTCCCCGACTTTCCACCGGTCTTCTCGACGAGGCGCACATCGGTCAGGGTCGCTCCACGCTCGACGGACTTGAGCATGTCGTAGAGCGTGAGCCCGGCGACCGAGACCGCGGTGAGCGCCTCCATCTCCACGCCGGTCCGCGCGCTCGTCGCGACCGTCGCCTCGATCTCGATCGCGTCCTTACCGAGGACGAGGTCGACCGAGGCGTGCGTGAGCGGCAGCGGGTGGGTGAGTGGAATGAGGTCGCTGGTGCGCTTCGCGGCCATGATCCCCGCGAGGCGCGCGGCCGCGAGCACGTCGCCTTTCGGCGTCGCACCGTCGCGCACGAGAGCGATCGTCGAGGCCGACACGCGGAGCAGCCCGCGCGCGACGGCGCGCCGCTCGGTCACCGCCTTCGCGCCGACGTCGACCATGCGGGCGGCACCCTTGCGGTCGATATGCGTGAGCTTCTTCCTTGCCGTCATCGCGCTTCCGGCTGCTCGGTCAGGATCACGTCGACGACCTCGCCCTTCTCGAAGCGCGATGGCCCGACCGGCAGATCGATGAGGCAGTTCGCAAGCGACATCGAGCGAAGGATTCCCGAGCCCTGCGGTCCGGTGAGCCGGACGGTGCCCTCCTCCGGGTCGTGAATGCCACGAGCGAAGAACCGAAGCGACCCCAGCTTGTCGACGGGCTCGCCCAGCCGCGCCTTGACCTTTGGCCGCGCGACGTTCGCGCGCCCCTGCATCCGCAGCAGCGCCGGGCGGACGAAGATCTCGAACGTCACGAGCGCGGATACGGTGTTGCCCGGCAGCCCGAAGATCGGCACACGACGGTCGCCGTCCATGAGCTCGCCGAAGGCGAGCGGTCGTCCCGGACGGATGGCGATCGCCCAGAAGTCGATCGTGCCGAGCTCGGCGAGCACCGGCTTCAGGTGGTCGTGATCGCCGACCGAGACCCCGCCGCTCGTCACGATCGCGTCCGCCGCGAGTCCCTCGCGGAGCGCAGTCCGCAACGCGTCCGGCGAATCAGGGACGATGCCGCGGACCCACGGCTCGGCGCCGGCCGCGCGGACCGCCGATGCGAGGGTGTAGCGATTGGAGTCGCGGATTTGCCCGCGCTCGATGGGCGCGTCGAGATCGACGAGCTCGTCGCCCGTCGAGAACACCGCGACCCGCGGACGTTTGCGCACTCGGACGCGAGCGCGACCGACCGATGCGAGAAGGCCGATCTCGGCGGGGCGCAGGACGGTCCCCGCCTCGAGGACGCGCTCGCCTTTCCTCAGATCCTCGCCGGCCTGACGGATGGACATCCCCTTCGGGGTCGAGGCGGCGATCGTGACGACGTCGTTCGCGTTGTCGGTGTCCTCGACCCGGACGACGGTGTCCGCGCCCTCGGGCATGGGCGCGCCGGTCATGATCCGCATCGCTTCGCCGGGTCCGACCTCCCGATCGGGAAAGCCTCCGGCCGCGACCTCGCCGACCACCCGCAGCTCGACCGGAGCCGACGCGACGTCATCACCGCGAACCGCGTAGCCATCCATCGCGGAGTTGCGAAATGGCGGGACGTCGCGGTCGGCTGCGATGTCCTCGGCGAGCACGAGGCCGAGCGCATCGAGGAGCGGCGTCTGGACCGCGGGAACCCTCGGTACTCCCTCGAGGATGCGCGCGAGCGCGTCGTCGGCACTCATGAGCTTCGGTGCGGGCCTCGCGCTTGTCGCGCTCTTCGGCATGGCGCGAGTTTAGGCCGGGTACACGCCGATCTCGGTCGCCTTCACGCTGACCCAGACTTCGCCACCCTCGGCGAGATCGAGGTCGTGAACCGCGGCCGGCGTGACCTCGGCGACGATCGACATCTCGCCTTCGACGCCCACGCGCACGCGGTCGCCCTGAAAGTCGAGCGCCGACGCATGACCGTGCCACACGTTTCGCGGCGAGCCTTCCGGGCGCGTGCGATGGAGCGCGACAGCGCGCGGATGGATCGTGGCGAAGACCTCGCCCTCGACCCCGTCGGCGGACTGGACCATGGCACCGCCGACCAGCGCGACGTGCCCCGCAGTCGCGACTCCGCGAAAGAGGTTCACGCCGACGAGATCGGCCACGTAGCGCGACCGTGGCCGCTGCGTGACCTCGGCCACGGACCCCGTTTGCACGATCCGACCGCCTTCGAGGATCACCAGACGGTCGGCCAGTGCGACGGCTTCGAGCGGATCGTGGGTGACGACGATGCGGATCCCGGCGAACGACGCGAGGTGGCGCCGTAGGTCGCGCCGGACCGAGCCGCGCGCGGACGCGTCGAGCGCCGCGAGCGGCTCATCGAGCAAGAGGACGCGCGGGTCGATGGCCAGAGCTCGTGCGAGCGCGACGCGTTGGGCCTGGCCGCCCGAAAGGGCACGCGGTTTCGACTCCCCGTATTCGCCGAGGCCCAGCCGATCGAGCCAGGATGCCGCCCGCACGCGCGCCTCGGGCCCCGAAGTCCCGCGCGCGCGAAGGCCGAATGCCACGTTCTCGAGCGCGGTGAGGTGGGGAAACAACAGGTAGTCCTGGAAGACCACACCGATGGGCCGGCGTTCAGGTGGCATCCGAACGCCCCGCGATGTGTCTTCGAGGACGACCTCGTCGAGCTCGACACGTCCGCGGTCCAGCGCGGCGAGTCCCGCGACCGCACGAAGAAACGTTGTCTTACCAGCCCCGTTCGGCCCGAGCAGAGCCACGATCTCCCCGGGCGCGGCGTCGACCGCGACGTCAAGGTCGAGCGTGCCGAGCCGAACCGCGACCGTGGCCCTCAACATCAGAACGCCCGCAGGTACCGGTCGCGCATGACGACGAGGATCGCGAGCGCCACCGCGAGCAGGACCAGGCTCAGCATGATCGCGACCTCGGGACGCGTCTCGAGGGCGATGTACACGGCGAGCGGAAGGGTCTGCGTGGTCCCCGGAAGATTCCCCGCGAACGTGATCGTCGCCCCGAACTCTCCGAGGGCTCGCGCCCAGGACAGCACCGCACCGGCGAAGACCGAGGGTGCGATCAGCGGCAAGGTCACCCGCCGGAACACGAGCCACCGGCCGGCGCCGAGCGTCCGCGCGGCATCTTCGTACCGCCGATCCATCGAGCGCAGCCCCGCCTCCACCGTGAGGACGAGGAAAGGCATCGCCACGAACGTGGCCGCGAGGATCGCCCCGAAGGTCGTGAACGGGACGCGGATACCTATCGCCTCGAGTGCGGGACCGAAGAGGCCGCGGCGTCCGAACGCAAAGAGGAGGGCGACTCCGCCGACGACCGGCGGCAGGATCATCGGGAGGGTCGTCAGCGCTCGCGCCACGTCGCGCCCTGGGAATGGAACGCGGGCGTAGACCCATGCGAGCGGCACCCCGAGCACGAGGGCCAGTGCGGTCGCGGCGAGGGAGACGACGAACGAGAGTCGGAGCGCGGTCAGCGCCTCGGGTGTGGTGAGATCGATAAGCGCGGTCTGCCAGGGCGCTCTCGAGAGAAGTCCGACGAGCGGCAGGACGAAGAAGGCGACGGCAAAAATCGCGAGCGTCGCAATGAGAATGGGCGGGCGTTCGGGTCTCACGGCCGCGAGAAACCAAAGTCCCCGAGCGCTTGCTGTCCCGCGGGCGAGATGACGTAGTCGACGAACCGATACGCCAGCGCGGCGTTCTTCGATCCCTTCACCACAGCGATCGGGTAGTGCGCTATGACCTGGTGCCGATCCGGGATGTCCACTCCCGTCACGCGAGCTCCGGCGGACTTGACGTCGCTGACGTAGACGATCCCTGCGTCTGCCTCACCGAGGATCACTTTGTTCAGCACCGCGCGGACGTCGATCTCCTGGCTTACCGGATTCGCCGCGACACCGGCCTTGGCCAGCGCTTGGAGCGCGTACTGCCCCGCGGGTACGGACGGCGCCGCGATCACCAGGACGACATCTCGGCGCGCGAGATCGGCGAGGGTAGACACCTTCTTCGGATTGCCGGCCGCCACCGCGATCTCGAGCCGATTGCTGGCAAATTCAGTGGGAGCCCCGGTGGCCAGGCTCGCAGTGACGATCTTTTGCATGTTGGTCTGATCGGCGGACGCGAATACATCCGCGGGCGCGCCGTTCGTGATCTGTGTCGCGAGGGTGGAGGACGAGCCGAAGTTGAGATTGATCCGCGCATCGGGGTTCGCCTTTCGCAGCTCGTTCCCGATCCGTCCGAAGGCGTCGACGAGCGAAGAGGCCGCGAATACCGTCACCTCGCCGGCGAGTGGCGCATCGACGCCCGTCGAGCTCTGAGAGCACGCGCCAGCTACGACGGCTGCCGCGAGACCAAGCGCGAAGGCCGCGCGCAGGTTAGGTCGAGCCACGAGGGCGTTGCGCGATCTCGACCACCACGTTCGTTGCCTTCACGACGCACACGACGGCGGCGCCAGGCGCCAGGGCCAGCTCGGTCGCGGCCTCCGCCGTCATGAGGCTGACAAGTCGGTGCGGACCGGCCTGGACCTCGACGACGGCCGCGACGCGGTCCTTGGCGACCCGCGTCACCACTCCGGGGAAGCGATTGCGTGCGGACTGCTCGGCGTTCGGCCGGCGCTTCCGACGCCGTTCCGCCAGAACACCGCGAATGTCGGCGAGCCCGACCAGCCGTTGGCCGCCGGCGGACCGCCGCACGCGCAGCTTTCCCGACGCCTCCCAGCGGCGAAGGGTGTCGATGGAGACTCCGAGAATTTCGGCGGCCCGACCGACACGTACGCCCTGATACATAGGTATCTTCGTTGATTTGGCCATGAATACCTATATATCGTACCCGAGCCAGGCAGGCATCAGATTGGCGCGGGCTTCGTTTGCTAGGCGACCGCCCTGATCGGTGTGACCTGTACCTGATTCTTGCCTTTGCGCTTGGCGTCGTAGAGCGCGGCATCCGCCGAGCGGAAGAGATCGTCCGCGCCGCCGGCCTCCAGGGAGGCGATACCGATCGAGACCGTGCAGAGCGTCCCGCCCTCGTCCCGTACGGCGAGCATGGTGAGCATCCGCTCGGCGAGGACGCGCGCTCCGGCGAGGTCGGTCTCGGGGAGAATCGCGACGAACTCGTCACCGCCGTAGCGCGCGACGAAATCGGTCGAGCGGATCGAACCGCGCAAGGCGCTCGCCACGCCCGCCAGCAGCCGGTCTCCGGCGGCGTGGCCGTGCTGGTCGTTGACCCGCTTGAGCGCGTCACTGTCGATGACGATGAGCGACAGCGACCGCAAATATCGATGGGCGCGATCGACCTCGTTGGCGAGCCGTTTCTTGAAGGCGCGCGCGTTGGGCAGGCCGGTCAGCTCGTCCGTCCTTGAGAGCTCCTGGACCGCTTCATGGGCTTGGGCGGCAGCGATCGCCAGAGCGGATTGGTGTGCGAGCGTCTTCGCAAAGCGATAGTGGTCGTCGGAGTAGCTTCCAATGCCCATCTTGACAGCGCGGATCACGCCGACAAGCCGCTCCTCGACGAGCAGCGGGACGACGATCGCGGCCTTCGATGCGAGAGGCACGTTCCCGATCCGCTGGGGTCGCGGATCTTTCGAGACATCGTCGATCAGCGTCGCCTCACGATGCAGCGCGCACCAACCAACCATGCCTTCCCCGATCGGTAGCGGCTTTGCGCGGACGCTCTCGTCGTAGTCGGCTGGATAGAGCCGCGGGTCGAAGACCAGAGCCGCGACGTTCAATACGGCGCGGTCGGCATCGAAGAGATAGACAGCCGTCGAATCGGACGTGGTCACTTGCTGGAACGCTCGGACTGCGGCGTCGAGCGTCCTCGCGAGATCGAGCGTCGCCGCGTGGGCCGCGACCTCGTTCAACGATTCCAGGACGGCGATATCTTGCCGGTTCCGCGCCGCGGTCCGCGCGCCGATCAGCGCGAGCGCGACGAGCTGGGAGAACGCGACCAGTGCCGCCTCGTCATCCGCGGAGAAGGCGTCGAGATCCTTGCTCTCGAGGGCGAGGACGCCGATCAACCGCTCCCCGACCGCTATGGGGAGGCACAGCTCGGACGCGCATTCGCCGACGACCCCCAGATAGCGCGGATCCTTTCGCACGTCGCGAGCGTTGAGCACCTGAAGCGTCTCGGCGCACTGTCCGGTGAGCCCAGAACCGAGACGGGTCTTGAACGAGCGCACCTCGGCGCGATCGCTGGCGGGACCACCGGCCTCGGCCATCTCGAGCTCGCCTGACTTCTCTCGCCAGAGAAGGATGTAGCGCATCTCGTAGCCGAACCGCTCGCCGAGGAGATCGATGGCGGCCCGAAGGACCGCGCCTTCGTCTGCTGCGGCCAGGAGCATGGTCTCCGCCGAGCGCACCAGCAGGCGGACGATTTCGTTGGCGCCGGCGTGGCCCGTCCGAACGATGTCGCTCACGAGCTGAAGGCTAATTCGGTAGCGCGCGACTGGGCCATGGCGAGGAAGTCATCCGCTCTGTAACGGTGATCGAGTCCCGCAGCCGAGGGGGTCAAGGTTCCGAGACCGTTGCAGTTACAGGCCTACTCAACGTTTGTTTGACCAGTCGGTCTATGGTCACCGCGTGGTCGGTGGGACGACCGTGTTGGGGCCAGCCCCGAAGCCTCGCGGCTGGCCTTTGAGTGCGTACATGGCCTTGCTCGTCGTCCTGTTCGTGGTCGTCGGTGGGGTGAGTGCGCCCTACGTTCGCGCGCGGGCCGAGGCAGACGCCGAACGCGCGGCAGAAGAGGACGCCGTCATTGCGCAAGAGCGCGTCCCCACCGGTGAGGTTCGCCTTCTAGACAAACCCTTCACCCGCGATGCACTGCTCCGCTCGGTCCAAGAAGCGCTCGGTTCGAAGAGATGACACCAGAGCAGAAGAAAATCCGGCTCCTCGTCGTGGACGATCACGTCGCCATCGCCGAGAGCCTCCGGGTGCTCCTCTCTCGAGAAGCTGACTTCGAGCTGACTGAGGTCGCCCACGACGCGGAAAGCGCACTACGAATCGTCCGAGCCTCTCGACCGGGCGTCGTCTTGATGGACCACGGGCTTCCGGGGATGACCGGCGCGGAGGCGACGACCCACGTGCTCGCGGAGTCGCCCGAGACCGCGGTCGTGATGTTCTCGGGGGGGATGACCGATGATGAGCTCGTCGTCGCCATCGAATCCGGGATCCGCGGTTACGTCATGAAGGGCGCCGCGGTCCCTGAGGTTATCTCAGCGATCCGGCGCGCGGCCGCCGGCGAGATCCTCCTCGCGCCCGATGAGCTCGCCCGCCTGTTGAAGCATGGGCGCGCCAGAGCCCGCGATCGCAGCGAACGGGAACGCCAGATCGCCACTCTGACCCCGCGCGAGCGTGAGGTCCTCGGCCTCATGGCCGGAGCGAATGAGCTTCCGGCGATCGCCGAGCGAATGGGTATCAGCGTCCACACCGCTCGCGGCTATATCCAGGCCATCCTGGAGAAGCTGCACACCCATTCGAAGCTCGAGGCGGTCGTTCGCGCGAACGAATTGGGCCTCCTAGGCCCCTAGTACTCCCGCAATCACTGGGTCGGCCGACCCCGCGCCCGCCGCTGGTGGGCCAACCGCCAAAGAGCGACGCTTGCACCCGTGAAGCCTCAGAAGAAGCCGTCGTGGCAGTACGCGGCACTCGTGGCGACAGCCGCGTGGAGCACCTACGTCGCCCTGTTCGTGCCGGTCTACGGAGTGGCGGGGAACGCCACTGCCGCCTTGATCTTGCTTCCGGTCGCACTCGCGGCGTGGATGCGGGGGGCTCGAGCTGGGGTGATCAGCGCGGTCCTGACGATCCCGGTCAACGCGCTGCTGTTCCAGATCGTCGGATACAAGGACGACTTCTCGGCGATGGTGGGTGGCGTTGTCGCCGCTTGCGTGTTCGCCCTCGTCGCGTGGGGTGTCGGCCACCTGCGCGACACGAACCGCCGCGTGGTCGAGCTCACTTTCCACGACCCGATCACCGGCCTTCCCAATCGCGTGGCGTTCCTGAACGACATCGAATCGTCCCTTGCGGCGGGAGACGCCGCCGCGCTCGTGCTCGTCGGCGTCGATGGGTTGGACGATGTGAACGAGACGTTCGGATTCCAGATTGCTGATGACATCATCCGCGAGGTCGCCCGCCGGCTTCGCTTCCTCGGGTTCGCCCTTGTCGCCCGCCTGAGTGACGGCGCACTCGGCGTTCGCGCGACGAGCTCCGCCTCGGACGAGTCGCTCGCGAACATGGTGCTCTCGGTGTTCGAGGCGCCGTTCATCCCGGGTGGCGCGGTGCTTCGTCTCGTCGGCCACGTCGGTATCGCCCGATCGGCAGGATCAGGTGACTCCGCTTCAGAGCTTTTACGGCGCGCAGACGGAGCGCTCCATCGGGCGTCCGGCAGCGCCGCGCGTTGGTCGAGCGCCGTCCGGAAAGAAGGATCCGACCGCGAGCAGGCCAGCCGTCTTCAGACCGTCGCAGCGCTCCAATCGGCGATGGTCCGCGGCGAGCTGCTGCTTCACTTCCAGCCTGTCCTTGGTGTGACCGACAACGCGGCCCGGTGTTTCGAGGCGCTCGTGCGTTGGGGGATGCCCGACGGCAAGCTCGTTCCGCCCTCAGCCTTCATCCCGCTGGCAGAGCAGACCGGCCTCATCGTGCCGATGACCGAGTGGGTCCTCGATGAAGCGATGCGCAACTGCGCCACCTGGATGGCCGCAGGCCACGAGACGTTCGTGGCCGTGAACGTCAGTGCCAAGAGCTTCGCGCCGTCCGCCGGTCTCCTCGACGTCATCCGTACCCTCCTCGATCGTCACCAGCTCCCGGCCTCGCGCCTCGGGATCGAGATCACCGAGACCGACGCGATGATCGATCCCCGCCAGACCGCTCAGGTATTGACGGCGCTGAAGGAGCTTGGCATCAAGACAGCGGTCGACGATTTCGGCACCGGCTACAGCTCGCTCGGTTATTTGAACCAGCTGCCCCTCGATGCGGTGAAGATCGATCGCTCCTTCGTTCAGCGGATGCTCACCGATGCCGGCACCGCGACGATCGTGCGCGCTGCGATCGATCTGAGCCACGCGCTCGGTCTCGAGACCGTCGCCGAGGGGGTCGAGGATGACGCGATGCTGAAGCGACTCGCACACATGGGGTGCGACCGCGTACAGGGATACCTCTTCGCAAAGCCGATGGCTGCCGCAGACGTGCTCCCGTGGCTCGCGCGACACGAAACGGCGACGGCGAAGCAATCGGACGAGGAGGCGGTGCTGCCGTTGCCGATCACCTCGCGGATGGCCGCACCCAACGCGCCCACGATCCTCGTGGTCGACGACGAGCACCCGCTGCGCGTGGCCGCCCACCGCATGCTGAGCGCCACGGGTTTCAATGTGCTCAACGCGGCCACGGCGAGCGAGGCTCTCCGCATCTGTGCCGAGTACGACGGCGCTCTCGATCTCGTGCTGTCGGATGTGTTTCTGTCGGACTGGCGTGGTAACGAGCTGGCCGATCGCCTGCGCGAGACGTACCCGGCCCTTAGGGTTGTCCTCATGTCAGCAGATCCCAGGGCGAAGCTCCTGGCGAAGGACACGAGCCTGCTCTTGAAGCCGTATACCCGAGCCGAGCTCGTCGCGCACGTCCGCGACGCACTCGCAGCATGAGCCGCATCCTGGTCGTCGACGACGACGAACAGCTGGGGCGTTCGATCGCGCGTGTTCTGGAACGCGAAGGTCACGAGACCCGGATTGCGGAAGACCTGCGACTCGCGGAGACGTTCACCGAGTACCGTCCTGACCTCGTCGTCGTGGAGCTGCAGACGTCGTGGGTCGGCGGCCTCCCCAGTCTGCGAGAGCGTTTCGAGGCGGTGGCGCGCCGTCCCACGCCGTTCGTCTGCACGGTGGGCCGACGAGAGCTCTATCGCAGCATCGCACCGGCGTTTGCGATCGTCGACGACTGGCTGGCAAAACCCTTCGACCCGGAAGAGCTCGCGACACGAGTCGACACGGTCCTGCGCAGGTCCGCCACGCCACGCGTCTAGAGGCTCACGCCGCGTCCGACTGGGCATCCCGCTCGAGTTTTTCCTGTGCCCGCCGCAGAAGGGCGGTCGTGGTCGCCACGTCTTCGCTCCATGTCGCCGCACCCGCACGAACGCTCCAGCGCGCGGTGCCGAACGCGCGCACCGTCGAGGTCATCGTGCACATGAGCTCATCGAGTCGCGAACGGACCAGCGCCGCGAGCCGCTCTCCCCGATCGGTATCGCGCGCGACTGGGGCGATCGCCGCGACACCCCACTCGCCATAGCGGTAGGCGGAGACGTCACCGCCGAATAGCGTCCCGGTCGCCCCCAGTGTCGCGCGGATCGCGCGATGGACCATCGCACGGCGGGTGGCCTCGCCCACCGCATCGACATCGACTTGGGCAAGCACGACGGCGAAGGCCGGGCCCCCATCGCGGGCGGCGGCGATCCGCTCCCGTACCGACGCTACGAGGACACGATCGAGATAGGCCTCGGCGACCGGACGCTCGCGAGGCGGCGTCGCCTCGGCGACGATCGGAAACGGGCGCGGGTCGGTGTTTCCCAAAAGCCGAACGAGCGTCGGCAGCATCGTCGACCATCGCTCGCGTTCGGCGGTTCGTTCGGCTGCGCCGAGCGCCGTGAGGCAGACGGTCGCCGCGGCCGCCGGCGCGAGATAACCGCCCTCGATCAGGGACTGCAGCGCGCGACCGAACGCGCCCGAGGCAAAGGGCAGCCGCTCCGCCGCGATCGCGGCAAGGAGCGCGGCCGGTCGAGCCGGACCCGAGACGAGGCTCTCCAAGAGATACAGACGAAAGAACGCGGTCGCGAGGCCGGTCGAGCTGGGGCGGACCAATCTCCCCTCCGAGGGCAATAGAAAGAGCGACTCCCCCTTGAGATGGCCCGTCACGTGCCCTGAAGGCGCGACGATGGGCGCGGCGGAGCGCGCGGTCCTGATCGTCAACCCCGCTGCCGGCAAGCGGCACGCCGAGGACGGCGACCTCGCGGACTGCATCCGCCTGCTCACCGCCGCGGGCTTTGATATCGATCGTCGCCAGACCGGCACAGCGGGCCCGAGCTCAGCCGACCTCGCGAAGAGCGCGCTGGCCGATGGCGTTCGCGTGGTGCTCGTCGCGGGCGGCGACGGCACGGTCGCGCCGGCCGCGATCGCTCTCCTCGGCAGCGACGCGACCCTGGGAATCCTTCCGTTTGGAAGCTACATGAATATCGCGAACGGCCTCGGGATCCCGCTCAAGCCGATCGCCGCCGCGCGGGTCATCGCCGAGCGAAAGGTAAAGCATTCGGACGTCGGCGAGGTCGCGGGAAAGGTCTTCTTCGAAACGTGCGGCATCGGGATCGACGCGGACATGTTCGGCGCCGCGCGACTCGCGGAGCGGGGGCGCTGGGGGCCTGCGTTCCGGCGGATCGTGCGCTGGGCTACGGCGAACTCACATCGTGTCGACATCACCGTCGACGGAAAGACGGAGCGCCATCGCGTGCTTCAGATCCTCGTCGTCAACAGCCCGTACTACGGGTGGGCACTGCCGGTCGTACCGAAGGCGGACATGACCGACGGTTTGCTCGACGTGGCGATCTTCCCGCGAAAGGGGAGGGTCGACCTCCTCAAATGGATGGCGACGATCTGGCACACCGGCGGCCCCGGCAGGCCGCCGCGCGTGCTGCGTGGAAAAGTCATCGAGATCGCGTCGCTCGAGGCCCTTCCGGTCCACGCCGACGGTCAGATCGCGGGCAGGCTGCCTATCACCGTGCGCTGCTGCGAAGGCGCGTTACGCGTGTTCGCATGAACTTGCGGCCGATATCGACCCACGTGCGCACGTGGATCGCGAAGCCGGAGAGCGTTCCCGTCACCTCGCCCTCGCGGAGCGCCACAAGGAGCTCTTGCGGGCCGACGAAGGGCGCAACGTCGACGTAGGCGCGCCCGATCTCGATCGGGCGGTGTGAATCGCTACCCACACCGCCAGGGAGGTCGTGCGCACGCGCGAATTCGAGGGCTCGCACGTTGCTCGACGATGCGACCTCGCGGGCATTGAACACCTCGACGACGTCGAGCTTCGGCGCGACGCGCTCGAGGACCGATCGGCGAAGATGCCGCCGGCGGTTCCGGCTGAATGGGTGCGGGACGTAGGCGAGTCCGCCCTGCTCGTGGATGAGGTCGATGCTCTGCTCGGCGGTGAGGCCCGGGGCGACCCTCTTCTCGAGGTAGAGGCCCACGAGCTCGCCGTCGGCGGTCGTGATCTCTTCTCCAACGATCACCTGAAGACCAGTGTTCATCTCCCGAAGCCGGAGCCCACCCTCGATCGTGTCGTGATCGGTGATGCAGACCGCGCCGAGCTCTGCCTTCCGAGCGAGCTCGGCGAAGCTGGCGAGAGCGACTCGGCTGTCGCGCGAATACTCGGTGTGCATGTGCATGTCGAGCCGTACGCGATCCATCAAGCGCGTGTGCGGCAGTTCGCGTGCCGCGGGCGACTCAGGTCCTGGCCGGCTCCATATCGTCTCCGCCCGCGAACGCGAGGATGTCAATCACCTTGCGAACGTCGTCGCTGAGGGCGGGGTCCGTCGCGGCGTCACCCATCAAGAGCATCGCCCAGGAGGCCGTTTTCGCGTCGAGGGCCGGACGCTGAATCTTGCGCGACTCGCGAGCCCGCGCGAGCGCGGCCACGAGCCGCTCATGCGTTTCTTTTCGTAGGTCGCGGCCGAAATCGCGGAGGCGGCCGTCGGTCTCACACCCTTCGATCATCGCTCGCAGCAACGCGGGGTCAGACCCCGCAAGGACACGCGAGACTTCCGCTGCGAGGTCGCTGGCCGGCTTCGCGGCGAGCGCATCGAACACGCTCACGCGGTACTGGTGTTCGTCGTCCATCAGAAACCGCATCAGGTCGGACTTGTCCGGAAACTGCTGGTAGAACGTGCCGATGCCCACGCCTGCCGCCCGACAGATCTCGTGGACGCTGGCCCCATAGCCGGTCTGGCTGAAAGCGGTCCGTCCGGCGGCCAGTAGTCGTGCGCGCTTTTCTGCGGGGCGCCTCTGCGAGCGTCCGGTGGGTCTCTCGGCCACGGTTTAAATGTGTACGGACCGAACGCACGGCGCAACCTGCGTATTGTCCCGTTCGTTTGTAGGGGAGTCGCGCCCGTGCGACTGCAGTTTTGGAAGGGGAGCGCACACTCGCACCATGGGGGGCGAGGTGGCCCGGTCGGCCATCGATCAGCAGCGCGCTCGCATCGCCGTCGTGGACTCCGACGGCACCATCACGTGGACCGACGAAGCGTGGGCTGCCGATGACGGCGAAGCGAGCCTCCCGCGAGTGCCGATCCGCGCAAATCTTCTCGAGATTTACCGCGAGCACTCCGACCCCCGAGCGCGGGCGATCGCCAACGCGATCGCGGCCGTCCTCGAGGGAAAGGCGACCTATTTCGAAATCGAGCACCGCTCGGACCCTGGTAGCCCCTCTGTTCTCACCTCGGTGGCGGCCCTTCGCGGCAGCGGTGCGGGTGCGGTGGTGATCGACAAAGTCGTGGGTGGACGCGAGCCGCCTGAGCGTCATCGACCGACGGTGGTGGGTGCTGGCGGCGGGGCGCCCTTCGGCCACGAAGGCGAACGGCTGACGCCGCGAGAGCGCGAAGTGCTCGATCTGATGGCGATGGGGCTCGACAACCGGGCAATCGCAGCGAAGCTGGGGATCGAGTACACGACCGTTCGCGGCCACGTCCGGGCTGTGATCGAGAAGCTCGGAGCGCGCTCGCGCCTTGAGGCGGTCGCTCGTGCGTACCGGAACGGCTGGGTGCCGAAGGGGTGAGTCTCGGAAGAGACGAGCGCGCCGCACCGGTCTATCCGGTTCCGAGTCACGTCTGTCTTCTCCATCATGGGGAAGCGGAGATGCGGCCCGCGATTCTGGAGTTCATGCGGGAGGTGGTGGATCGTCCGAACGAAGCCCTCTTCTGTTTCGGCGAGCCAGGCGTGGGCGAACGCCTGTTGCGCGACCTCGACGCGCATATGGGTCACGAGGTCAGTGGCGATCGCCAAGCGGGCCGAATCATGGTCGGTGAGGCCCACTCGGACGTGGACCAGCAGCTCGAGAACTTCATCGCGCCGCTCGAAGAGCTCTGTGCGCGTGGATTCGCGCTCGTGCGATTCGTTGGCGTCGTCGCCTGGGACGTTCGGCATTTCCCGCCACCGGAGGATTTCCTCTGGTTCGAGTCGAAGATAAACGAAGTGATCGCTAACTTACCGGTGATCGGTCTCTGCCCGTATGACCTCGCGCGCATACCCACTCGCGGGATCGCTTACGGGGCCCTCGAGACCCACCCCTTCGTGCTCAGTGACGGAGTGCTTCGCGAGAATCCGCAGTTCATATCACCCGATCGCTACCTGCGCGAACGACTGCTGCGGCTTTCGTGGCTGCAGGGCGAAGGCCCTTAGCTACCGAGCTTCGGCAGACCGTCGAGCGCGTGTCCGATGTAGCCGAACGCGATGAAGCCGAATACAGCGAGACAGACGAAGAAGGCGAAGATCCAGAGCAGGAACGCCGTGTTCCGGACTTGGGTGCTGTCGTCCCTAACGCGCTTCGCTTGTTACTTCTCCTCCATCGACTTCGCGATGGCGGCGAGGAACTCCTTGTTCGTCTTGGTCTTGCCGAGACGCTGCAGCAGAAGCTCGGTGCCTTCGATCTGGCCAACCGCCGAGAGCATCTTTCGGAGCAGGATGACCTGTCGCATGACCTCGGGGGCGAGCAGCATCTCCTCGCGGCGCGTGCCTGAGGCCGGGATGTTGATGGCGGGGAAGGTGCGGCGCTCCTGGAGCTTGCGGTCCAGGATCATCTCGGAGTTGCCGGTCCCCTTGAACTCCTCGTAGATCACGTCGTCCATGCGGGACCCGGTGTCGACGAGGCAGGTCGCGAAGATCGACAGCGATCCACCGCCTTCGATGTTTCGCGCGGCGCCGAAGAAGCGCTTGGGCGGGTAGAGCGCGACGGGATCCATACCACCGGACAGGGTCCGGCCGGACGGCGGGACCGCGAGGTTGTACGCCCGTGCGAGACGGGTGATCGAGTCGAGGAGAATGACCACGTCGCGTCCGGTCTCGACGAGGCGCTTCGCGCGCTCGAGGGCGAGCTCCGCGACGCGAGTGTGGTTCTCGGTCGGCTCATCGAACGTGGACGAGAACACTTCGCCCTTGATGGATCGGCGAATGTCCGTCACTTCCTCGGGCCGCTCGCCGACGAGGACGACCATGATGTGGACGTCCTGGTGATTTCCGGAGATGCCGTTTGCGATGTCCTTCAGCAACTGCGTCTTGCCGGCCTTCGGCGGCGACACGATGAGCGCGCGCTGCCCATAGCCGAGGGGATTAACGAGGTTGATGAGGCGCTGGCTGAGGTTCGCGCTGTCGACCTCGAGGTCGAACATCTCGTCCGGAAAGACCGGGACCAGGTTCTCGAACACGGGTCGGCGCTTTGCCTGCTCCGGGTCGATGCCGTTCACCGCTTCGACACGCAGCAGGCTGAAGTACTTCTCGCTGTCCTTCGGCGGTCTCGTCTGGCCGGTCACGAAGTCGCCGGTCCGGAGACCGAGGCGACGGACCTGGCTCGAGCCAACGTACACGTCTTCGGGTGAGGGGAGGAGTGAGCGGCGGCGCAGAAAACCGAAACCGTCTTCGACGATCTCGAGGATGCCCTGCGCGAAGATGTTTCCTTGCGCTTCCGTCTGCGCTTGCAGGATGCGCGTGATGAGGTCCTGCTGGCCGAGGCCGGCCGCGCCCTCGACGTTGAATTCCTTGGCGATCTCGGCGAGCTCTTTCGGCTTCTTCTCGTTCAGCTCGGTGATCGTGTAGTACTTGCGACTTGGTGCGGGAGGCGGAGCCTCGCGCCGTGTGGCTGTCGCGGTGGCGGTGCCCCCGTTCGTCGTCGGACCGTTCGTGGCTGGGCTGTTTGATGCGTTCGTTGCGGGAGTCTCTTTGGTCGTGGGTGTCTCCGATGGGGTGGGTTCTGGATTGTCCAAGCGGTGTGTTCGCTCCTTAGTTTGCCTGCGGCCTTGTCGCCCAGGTCTCTGGCTTCGTGGGTCCGGTGGGCGCAT
>Ga0209807_1000631_pt1 | contig 16129 bp, 12 predicted proteins | sample GraSoiAngelo_154_FD_186168 | JGI IMG/M metagenome (GOLD analysis project Ga0209807, IMG submission 186168) | Grasslands soil microbial communities from the Angelo Coastal Reserve, California, USA - 14_1009_13_20cm (SPAdes) (version 2) | ecosystem: Environmental > Terrestrial > Soil > Grasslands ... | reverse complement strand
GCCTGACCGTTCAGACCTCACGGGAGATGTCGCTCTGGCGCAGCAAGCGGATGCAGGAGGTCCGCGGCATCATCGAGGAAGCGGCCGGCGTGGACGTGACGGTGCTGATCACCGGCGAGACGGGCACCGGCAAGGACGTCGTCGCCCGCGCCATCCATGCGCTGTCCTCGCGGCGGTCGGGACCGTACGTCAAGGTCAACTGCGCGGCCGTCCCGCGCGAGCTCCTCGAAAGCGAGCTCTTCGGCCACGAGCGCGGCGCCTTCACCGGGGCCCACAAGCTGAAGGTCGGCAAGTTCGAAGCCGCGAACAACGGGACGATCTTTCTCGACGAGATCGGGGACCTGCATCGCACGCTGCAGGCGAAGCTCCTGCACGTCCTCCAGGACGGTGAGTTTTCGCGGGTGGGCGGCCGATCGACGCTCAGGGTCGACTGCCGCGTCCTCGCCGCGACGAATCAGGACCTCGAGCGCGGCGTCGCCGAAGGCCGCTTCCGGGAGGACCTCTACTACCGGCTGAACGTCATCCAGATCGTCGTTCCGCCGCTGCGCGAGCGCATGGCCGAGGTGCCCGCTCTCATCGACTACTTCGTCGAGATGTACGCCAAGATGTTCCGCCGCCAGTCCTACACGGTCTCGCCGGCCATCATGGAGCGCCTCCTGAGGCACCACTACCCCGGCAACGTCCGGGAGCTCGAGAACCTGATCAAGCGCCTGATCGTCCTCGGCAATCCGTTCCTCAGGAACGCCACGGACACGGCGGCCACGGCGCGCCTGTCGTCGGGTTCCGCCTCGGTGGTCGACATCTCCTTGAAAGAGGCCTCGCGCAAGGCGTCGCTGGCGGCGGAACGCGAAATCATCGCGCGGGTGCTCGAGGAGAACGGTGGCAACCGTGTGCGGGCGGCCAAGGCACTCCGCATCAGCTACCGGGCCCTGCTCTACAAGATCAAGCGCGTAGGCTTGGCGCGCATCCGCCCGACGTTCTCACCGACGATCACCAGCCTCCCGGATCCCCCGGAGTTGTGGAAGTCATGAGTCGCGCGCAGCTGATCACCATACTCGTCGCCCTCAGCCTCGCGCCCGGAGTCTCGGTCGCTCCCGTCCGAGCCGCCGACGCGTCTGCCAGCCCGCAACTCGAGCAAGGGCGGGTGCAGCGGTTCCGCATCGGCCCCGAAGACACGCTGCAGATTTCCGTATGGAAGAACGAGGCCATGAGCCGCACCGTGCCCGTCCGACCCGACGGCATGGTGTCGCTGCCGCTGGTGAACGACGTGGAGGCCGCCGGTCTGACCCCGATGGAGCTGCGGGACCTCCTGACCAAGAAGCTCGGCGAATACATCCCCAACCCCGAGGTCTCGGTGACCCTGACCGAGGTCCGCAGTTTCAAGGTCTCGGTGATCGGTGAGGTGGCGAGGCCGGCACGGTACGAGCTCAGGGCAGCGACCACCGTTCTGGATGCGCTGGCCATGGCCGGAGGCTTCACGCAATTCGCGTCACGACAACGCATCGTCGTGTTGCGCGGCGATGGCAAGTCGATGAAACGCGTCCCGTTCAACTACGGCAAGGTGATCGCTTCCGAGCAAGAGAACTTCTACCTGGAACCGGGCGACATCGTCCTGGTGCCGTAGTCATCTCGCGGACGAACGGAGGGGAACGGTGGCGGACAAGTCGGGGAAGCGCTCGGGCCTGGATACGGCGCTGGCCGTGTGGAGCCGGCGACGGTGGCTGGCCGTCGCCGGCTTCGTGCTCCCCCTGACCGCGGGCGTCAGCGTCATCACGTTTCTGCCGAACATGTACCGCTCCACCGCGACCGTCCTCGTCGATCGCCAGCAGATCCCCGAGACCTTCGTGCGCTCGACGGTGACCAGCGCGCTGGAGACCCGGCTCCACACGATCAGCCAGGAGATCCTCAGCCGCTCACGGCTCGAAGAGCTGATCGACCGCTTCCGGCTCTACACCGAACTGCGGAAGCGAGTCCCGTTCGAGGACGTCATCGCGAGAATGCGCTCCGACATCAAACTTGATCTCAAGAGTGTCGACGCGAGAGGGCAGCGCGAGGCGACCGTGGCCTTCACCATCAGCTACCAGGGCAGCAACCCGGGCACCGTCGCGGAGGTGACCAACACGCTCGCGTCCTTCTACATCGAGGGCAACCTGAAGAACCGCGAGCGGCAGGCCACGAACACCGCCAAGTTCCTCAAGGTGCAGCTCGCGGAAACCAAGGGTCGGCTCGACGTTCAGGAGCAGCGGGTGAGCGAGTTCAAGCGGCGGCACCTCGGCGAGCTGCCCCAGCAGCTGGAGACCAATCTCGCCACCCTCGAGCGGCTGTACACACAGCTGCGGTTGAACGCGGACAACCAGACGCGCGCGGCGGAGAGGCGGCAGTCACTGTCCAGTCAGCTCGCGGAAGCCGAATCCCTGCTGTCCACACCCCTCTCGCCGACCGTCGTCATGGGGACCGCGGCCGAAACGCCCGAAGCGCGTCTGATCCGCCTGAAGGAGGAGTTGGTGCGGCTTCGGCTCCAGTTCAGCGAGAAGTACCCCGACGTCGTCCGGACGGCGGCCGAAGTTCAGGTCCTCGAGCGCCAACTCGAAGCCGCCAAGTCGCAAGAGAAGAGACCCGAGGCCAAACCGCCGGCGGCTTTTCAGGCTCCCCTCACGCCGTATGTGCTCCGGCTGAAAGAGGCGCTCGGCGACGTCGACGCGGACATCAAGGTGTACAAGGGCGAGGAGAAGCGGCTTCGCGACGGGATCGCCGCCTATCAGGCCCGCGTCGAGAACGTGCCGCGGCGCGAGCAGGAGTTCAGGGAGCTGTCGCGGGATTACGACAGCACGCGAGAGCTCTACCAGACACTGCTGAAGCGCTACGAAGAAGCGCAGCTCGCGGAGAATATGGAGCAGGGGCAGAAGGGCGAGCAGTTCCGGGTGCTCGACCCGGCCCTTGCGGACACCGTGCCGGCGGCCCCCAACCGCGCAAAACTGCTCGTGGTCGCGCTGATGGGTTCCCTCGGCCTCGCGCTCGCGATGGTGATGGTCGCGGAAAAAGTCGACACATCGTTCCACGCCGTCGATGACCTCCGCGCCTTCTCCCCGGTGCCGGTCGTCGTGAGCATCCCCTTGATCGTGACCCACGGCAGGATCCGGCGCCGCCGGTGGCACATGCGCCTGGCGGTGTGCGCGATCTTCATCGCGCTGATCGGAATCGTCGCCACCGCGTATTTCGCCGCCCACGGAAACGAGCGTCTGGTCGGCGTCCTCGGGCGTGGCGGGTCCTGAGGGCCGGCATGTACCTGTCCTTCTACGGGCTCAAGGAAAAGCCGTTCAACGCCACCCCGGATCCGCGCTTCATTTATATGAGCCCGGCCCACCGCGAGGCGCTTGCCCAGCTGGTGTACGCGACGCGCGAACGCAAGGGCTTCAGCGTCCTCACGGGTCGGATCGGCACCGGGAAGACGACGCTGCTGCATGCGCTGCGACAGCGGCTCGACGGCCAGACCGCGGTTGCCTTCGTCGTCAACTCCAGCCTCGACTTCGACGGCATCCTCGAGTGCATTCTCGACGACTTCGGCATCGCCAAGGGCATGGAGTCCCGCTCGCAGCGACTCCTGGCCCTCAAGAGCTTTCTCCTCGAACGGGAGCGGATGGGCCAGGCCACCATCCTCATGCTCGACGAAGCGCACAATCTCGATCCGCAGACGCTGGAGCAGATTCGCCTGCTCTCGAACTTCGAAACGCCGAACACCAAGCTGCTGCAGATCGTCCTGGTGGGCCAGCCCGAGCTGCGGGCGGTCCTCCAGTCGCCGACGCTGCAGCAGCTCAAGCAACGCATCGAGCTGCGCTGCCAGATTCCACCGTTGGCTCGAGACGAGGCCCGGGAGTACATCCGGACGCGGCTCCGTGTCGCCGGCGCGCCGGACCTGGGCGTATTCACCGACGCCGCCGTGGAACGGATCACGGAATACTCGGAAGGCATCCCACGCCTCATCAGCCTCGTCTGCGATCACAGTCTGCTCTTCGGGTACGCCGATCAGAAGCGCCGCATCGATCGGCCGACGGTGAACCAGGCGATCGACTACCTCGAGGACGACGCGACGGCGCCGCGTCGGCTCGGACGCGTGCGCGACGCGATCGCACGTCGCTTCGGTGGCGCCGGTCGATGGAGTGTGGCCGTCGCTCGAGTCGCTCTGTGGAGCGTGGCGGCCGCTCTCTCCGGGCTCGTGGTGGCCCTCGCGCTGAGGCTCGACGCCGGCGTGCTGGCTCTCGTGCAATCGATGCACCACCTGGCGAACCGATGAGCAAGTTCCTTCAGGCGCTCGAGCAGGCGGAGCACGACGCGGCGCTGCGTCGCGATCCAGCGCCTTCGAGCGATGAGCGAGCGTCGACGGCACTTCCACCGCCGGCGGACCGTGTCGCGCCATGGGCGGCGGAGTTGTCGCCGGGCGTCTCCGAGGAGCTCGATGAGCATCTGGTGAGCCTGCTTGCCCCAAGCTCCTTCGCCGCGGAGCAGTATCGGGCGCTGCGCTACGAGATCGAGCAGCGGCACAAGTCGAACGACCTCTCCGTCGTCGCCGTGTCGAGTCCCGGCGCCGCCGACGGCAAGACGACGACGGCCATCAACCTCGCGGGGGCGCTGGCCCAGTCACCCGACACGCGAGTGCTCCTCGTCGACGTCGACCTCCGCTGGCCATCGCTGGCGACCCGCGTCGGCCTCGGGGATATCGGCGGTCCGGGTCTGGTGGACGCGATCCTGGACCCGACGCTCTCGTTGCCGGCGGTCGTGCACACACGTCCGCACCTGAATCTTTCCGTCGTGACCGCGGGCCGGCGTCGGGCCACGCCGTACGAGGTTCTGAAGTCGCCGCGGCTCGGCGAGCTCCTGGCGGAGGCCCGCCGGCGATTCGACTACGTCATCGTCGACACTCCCCCGCTCGTCTCGGTCCCGGATTGCCGGGTGATCGGCAAATGGGTGGACGGCTTCCTCATCGTGGTGACGGCTCACCGGACGGCCCGGAAGCTGTTGGAGGAAGCGCTGCAGGTCATGGAGCCGGCGAAGATCGTGGGCCTCGTGTTCAACGAGGACGACCGCCACCTGTCCAGGGACGCGTATCCCTTGAGGCGGCCGGCGGGCAGGAGCACCAGGAGACATTCCGCCTCGAACGACTGACGTCCAGCTCAGGAGAGCTGACGTCGGCGGCGGGCGGGACGTGCGAGCCCGATCTGGGTACGCACGCCACAGGTTGTGATCATTGGTCTCGGGTCCCGGGAAGGGGATGGAGACCAAAGGGGGCGAAGCCTTGTCAGAAGCTGTTAGCGGCGTCGTGGTCCCTCGCTGGCGTGTCCTCTGGACGCACAGCAATTCCGAGCAGCTCGTGTACGACCAGCTCGCCGGGAAGGGGCTCGAACTGTTTCTTCCGACGGTCGAGGCGTGGTGCCGGCGCGGCGGGACCCGACGCCTGTCTCGCCTTCCGTTGTTTCGCGGATACCTCTTCTGGCGGCACGCCATGGACAAGACGTCCTACCTCGAGGTGTGCAAGGCGCGAGGCCTCGTGCGCGTGCTCGGAGAGCGCTGGGACCAGCTGGCCACCGTCCCCGATTCCGAGATCGAGGCGATTCAACGACTCACCGGATCACGGTTGCCGATGCTGCCCCACCCGTATCTTCGTGAAGGACAGCGGGTCCGCATCACGCGTGGACCGCTCGCCGACGTCGAGGGGATCCTGGTCCGGATAAATCCCAAGAAGGGCCTGCTCGTCGTCTCCGTGAATCTCCTGCGACGAAGCATCGCAGTCCAGCTCGACTGCACGGCGCTCGAGGCGGCCTGAGAGGCCGGCGCCCCATGTGTGGAATCGTCGGCTACGTCGGCCACCGGGATGCGATGTCGGTCATTCTTCCTGGACTCCGACGCCTCGAATATCGGGGCTACGACTCCGCGGGCATCGCGACCGCAAGCGATGGCTGTCTGGACGTCCGCAAGAAGACGGGAAAGATCGCGGCGCTGGAGATGGCGGTGGCGGGCGATCCGCCCCGTGGAACGCTGGGCATCGGGCACACCCGATGGGCCACCCACGGCCGGCCTTCGGACACCAACGCCCATCCACACATCGATTGTCTGGCGGGGCTGGCCGTCGTGCACAACGGCATCATCGAGAACTATCGCGACCTCCGCAAGACCATGGCCGCGGAACAGCATCGATTCCGGTCACAAACAGACACCGAAGTGATCGCTCACCTGATCGAGCGCCATCAGGCCGACGGCCTGGTCAGCGCCGTGTCGCGAGCCGCCCGAGAGCTCGAGGGCGCCTATGCCATCGCCTGCATCGCCGCCGACACCCCGAACACGCTCGTCGCCCTCCGCCGCGGCAGCTCTCCGCTCGTCATCGGATTCGGTCAAGGCGAGATGTTCGTCGCCTCGGACGTGCCGGCCCTCTTGGGCTGCACGCGCGAGATTCTCGTCCTCGAGGAGAATGAGATCGCGATCCTGACCCCCGAGGGGCTGACGCTGCGTTCCGTCGATGGAGTCCCGGTTCGACGACATCCCACGACCGTCCCCTGGGACCAGGAGGCGGCAGAGAAATCCGGGTACCCGCATTTCATGCTCAAGGAGATCTTCGAGCAGCCCGAGGCCGTCCGAAACACGATGTGCGAGCGGGTCGACCCACAGGAAGGGCATGTCCAGATTCCCGAGCTCGGGCTGAAGGATCGGGACCTCGCGGGCCTGAGCCGCCTGTGCTTCGTGGCGTGCGGAACGTCATGGCACGCGGCGCTCGTCGGCAAATACCTCGTCGAAGCGTTTGCGCGGCTGCCGGTCGACGTCGATGTCGCGTCGGAATTCCGCTATCGGCGGCCGGTCGTGGACAGTCGCGTCCTGGCGGTTCCGATCTCGCAGTCCGGGGAGACGGCCGATACGCTCGCCGCCCTGCGCGAGGCCAAGGATCACGGCTCCCGGACGGTCGCCATCTGCAATGTGGTGGGCAGCTCACTGGCGCGGGAGGCGGACGGCGTCGTCTATACGCGGGCGGGCATCGAGATTGGCGTCGCATCGACGAAGGCATTCACGGCGCAGCTCATCGCCGTCACCCTCATGGCGCTCAAGCTCGGGCTCGCGAGAAACATGATGGACACGATGTTCGTGCGTCAGACGGTGAAGGCCCTGTGCGAGCTACCCGATCTCCTCTCCGTCGTCCTCGACCAGAGCGACGCGATCCGTCGCGTGGCGGCACGCTTCGCCGAGTGCGACCACGCCCTGTACCTGGGCCGTGGCCTGAACTTTCCGCTGGCGCTCGAAGGCGCGCTCAAGCTGAAGGAGATTTCGTATATCCACGCCGAAGGGTACCCGGCCGGCGAGATGAAGCACGGCCCCATCGCGCTCGTCGACTCGCGCATGCCCGTCGTCGCGATCGCGCCGCGCGGGGAGACGTACCACAAGATGGCGAGCAATATCGAGGAGATCAAGGCGCGCGACGGTATGGTGATCGCCGTCGCGACGGCGGGCGACGAGGAGATTCACGCGAAGGCCGACGTCGTGATTTCCGTTCCCGCGACGCTGGAATGGCTCCAGCCCGTCCTCAACGCAGTCCCGCTGCAGCTTCTCGCGTACCACGCCGGAGTGCTGCGCGGTTGTGACGTCGATCAGCCTCGCAACCTCGCGAAGAGCGTGACCGTCGAGTAGGAGAAGGCCACCTCATGTCCGACACCTCGCCCGACCCCATCGACCACGCGACAACGCTGAGCCGTCTCATCGCGACGCACACGGCGCGCTTGACCATCATCGGTCAGGGGTACGTCGGTCTCCCGCTCGCCGTGGAGTTCGCCAAGGCGGGCTTCCCGGTCACCGGGCTCGACACGGACCTCGACCGCGTGACGGCTCTGGCAACGGGCCGGTCCCACGTCCCCGACGTGCCGAGCGAGGAGCTGCAGGCGCTGCTGAAAGCCGGACAGTATCGCGCGACCGCGGACGCCGCGGTCCTCGCGAACAGCGACGTCATCGTGATCTGCGTGCCGACTCCGCTCGGGAAATCGAAGGACCCCGACATCTCGTACGTGATCACCGCGTCGAAGGAAGCCGCCTCGCGCTTTCACCCGGGCCAGCTGATCGTTCTCGAGAGCACGACCTATCCCGGGACGACCGAGGAACTCCTGCTGCCCCTGTTCCAGGCGAACGGGGGCACCATCGGCGAGGATCTATTCCTGGCCTTCTCGCCGGAGCGGATCGACCCTGGCAACGCCGCGTTCAAGGTCGGCGACATCCCGAAAGTCGTGGGCGGGGTGACGCCGGCATGCAGCCGGATGGCCGCGGGCCTGTACGGCGAGATCGTGCCGCGAGTGCACGAGGTCTCGACCCCGAAGGTCGCGGAACTGGCGAAGCTCTACGAGAACGTGTTTCGCAACGTGAACATCGCGCTCGCCAACGAGTTTTCGGTGATGTGCCGCTACCTGGGGGTCGACAGCCGAGAAGTCATTGACGCCGCCGCCACCAAGCCGTTCGGCTTCATGCCGTTCTACCCCGGACCGGGCATCGGCGGTCATTGCATTCCGGTGGATCCGCTCTACCTGTCGTGGAAGATGCGGCTCAACGGCTACCAGGCGCGGTTCATCTCGCTCGCCGACGATATCAACCACTCGATGCCCGGGCATGTGCTGAGCCTCGTCGGTGAGGCGCTCAACGATTCCGGCCTGGCCTTCAAGGGCGCCCGGATCCTCGTGCTCGGCGTCGCTTACAAGCGCGGCATCGGTGACACCCGCGAGTCGCCGGCGTTCGAGATCATCGCGGCGCTGCGTCGCAAGGGCGCCGAGGTGTCCTATGCCGATCCGCACGTCCCGGCGCTCTGGGTCGACGGGGCGCCGATCAAGGCGGTGGACGTCACCAAGCCTGAGCTCGAAAGCGCCGACTGTGTGCTCGTTCTCACCGATCATCCGGAGTTCGACTACGCGGCGGTGGCCCAGCATGGGCGGCTGATCGTGGACACCCGTCACAGGGTGCCCTCCCTTACGCACGGACGCGGACGTCTGGTAAGGCTCTGACGCGGGCGCGACCCGCAAAGCGATGACCATGGGCCTGTTCCGGAAGAACAACCTGCGTTCGCCCGCCGCCGGGGACGCGCCCGCCGGCGCGAACGGATCGCCGGGCGGCGCCGACGGGCTCCTGCCCGAGCGGGAGTTCGTTCGCGCGCTCACGCTCGAGCGCAAGCGGGCGGAACGCTCCCGCAAACTGTTCGTGGTGATGCGGCTCGAGGTACGCCCGCCGCACCCGAGGGCCGAGCGAGACACCCTGCTGGGGAGGACGCTGCCGATCGTTCGCGCCTCGATCCGCGAGACCGATATCGCCGGCTGGCACGAGCAAGACGCGGTGCTCGGCGTGATCTTTGCGGAGCTCGGAACGGGCGGCAAGGAGTCGGTCCTGGGCGCCCTCCGCGCCAAGATCACCGCCGCCCTGCGCTCGACGTTGCCGCCGGAGGAGATGGAGCGCGTTCACATCACGTTTCACTGTTTTCCGGACGACTGGAACGCCGGCGAGCCGGGGCAGCCCGTCGGCAATCTGTATCCCGACCTCGTCGAGCGCGACGAAGCCCGTCGCGTGGCCCGCGGGATCAAGCGAGGCATTGACCTGCTCGGCGCCACCATGGCGCTCGTCGTTCTCACACCCGTGCTCGTCGCGGTGGCGATCGCGATCAAGCTGACCTCGCGGGGGCCGGTGCTGTTCCGGCAGAAGCGCATCGGCCAGTACGGCGTGCCCTTCACGTGCCTGAAGTTCCGGTCGATGCACGCCGTCAACGACGCGCACATCCACAAGGACTACGTCACGCGGCTCATCGCGGGGCGCATCGACCACGAGCCGTCCGGGGCCAACGGGAAGGCCGTGTACAAGCTGACGAACGATCCTCGGCTCACGCCCGTCGGCGCGTTCCTGAGGAAGCTGAGTCTGGACGAGCTGCCGCAATTCTTCAACGTGCTGCGGGGACAGATGTCGCTGGTCGGCCCCCGCCCGCCCGTTCCCTACGAGCTCGAGGTGTATGACGTCTGGCATCGCCGGCGCCTGGTGGAGGTGAAGCCCGGCATCACCGGCCTCTGGCAGGTCAACGGCCGTAGCCGGCTGCGCTTCGACGATATGGTGCGTCTCGATCTGCAATACGCGACGACATGGTCCGTCTGGTTGGACATCAAGATCCTGCTCCGGACGCCCCACGCCGTGCTCTCCGGCGAGGGCGCGCACTAAACGCGCGCCCTCGCTCTCACCGCCGCTCAAACGCTTCCACCTCCAGGGTAAAAACCATGATTCGAATGGGTGTGATCGGCTATGGCTATTGGGGTCCGAACATCGTCAGGAATCTGCGCGGCGTAGACGGCTGTGAAGTGGCCACCGTCTGCGACCGCAGCCCGGGGGCGCTCACGCGGGTGGCCCAGGCCTATCCGGAGGTCGCGACCACCAGGGACGCTTCTGAGCTCATGACCTCGCCGAAGATCGACGCGGTGGCGATCGTGACGCCGGTCCACACGCATTTCCCGCTGGCCAAGAGCGCTCTGCAGCACGGCAAGCACGTGTTCATCGAGAAGCCGTTCACGGCCACCACGGCCCAGGCGGAGGAGCTCATCGAGCTGGCCGCGCGGCGAAATCTGACGATCATGGTCGATCACACATTCCTGTTCACGGGGGCGGTCAGGAAGATCCGTCAGCTGATGGACGAGGGGGTGCTGGGGGACATCTACTACTACGACTCGACACGGGTCAACCTCGGGCTGTTTCAGCACGATGTGAGCGTCGTGTGGGATCTCGCCCCCCACGACCTTTCCATCATGGATTTTCTGATCCACGGCAAGCCGGAAGCGGTCATCGCGACCGGCGAGACCCACCTGAACGGTCTCGTGGACGTCGCCTACATCACCGTCTATTTCCCGGGGAACACCATCGCGCACATCAACGTCAACTGGCTGTCGCCGGTGAAGATCAGAACGACGTTGATCGGGGGCGAGAAGCGGATGCTCGTCTGGAACGACCTCGAGGCCGACGAAAAGCTCAAGATCTACGACAAGGGCGTCGCCATGAACGGCAACGGTCATGGCAATGGCAAGCAGGGACTCTACGAGCTGCTCGTCAGCTACCGTTCCGGCGACATGTGGGCGCCGCGCGTCGAGCAGACCGAGGCCCTCAAGGTCGAGCTCAGCTATTTCATCGACTGCGTGAGGACGACCCAGACGCCGATCAACGACGGTGTCGCCGGACTACGCGTCGTTCAACTGCTCGAGGCGGCCGATCGATCGCTCAAGGAGCGAGGCCGGACGGTCACCCTATGACGAACTATCACTGCATCGCCCCGGACGTGAAGCTGGGTCAGGGCGTCACGCTCGCGAAGTTCATCAACTTGTACGGCTGCGAGGTCGGGGACAACACGAAGATCGGCGCCTTCGTCGAGATTCAGAAGAACGCCCGGGTCGGGAAGAACTGCAAGATCTCCAGCCACACGTTCATCTGCGAGGGCGTGACGGTCGAGGACGACGTCTTCATCGGCCACGGCGTGATGTTCATCAACGACTCCTATCCCCGCGCGACGATCAACGGTCAGCTGCAGACCGAACAGGACTGGAAGGTCGAGACCACGCTCGTGAAGCGTGGTGTCTCCATCGGCTCGGCCGCGACGATCCTCGCCAACGTGACCATCGGCGAGAACGCGCTCATCGGGGCCGGGAGCGTGGTGACCCGTGATGTACCGGCCAACGCCATCGTGGCGGGAAATCCCGCGCGCCAACTGCGGTATCTCATTCCCAACGGAGCCGGAGCAACCCCATGACGACGAACGGACATATTCCGATGCTGGATCTGGTGACGGTGCACCGTGAATTGGAGGAGGAGCTGGTCTCGGTGTTCCGGGCGGCGCTCGGGACGGCACGGTTCATCGGCGGCCCGATGGTCGAGGATTTCGAAGTGGAGTTCGCCGAATTCTGCGAGACCCCGCATTGTGTCGGGGTCGGGAGCGGCACCGACGCCTTGCGCTTCGCGCTGATCGCCGCCGGAGTGCAACCGGGCGATACGGTGGTGACCGTTCCGAACACGTTCATCGCCACCACCGAGGCCATTTCCCAGGCCGGCGCGCGGCCGGATTTCGTCGACATTCACGAGCTGACCTACACCCTCGACCCGCACGCGCTGCGCGTCTACCTCGAAGCGGAATGCGTCCGCGACCCGCGGACACGACGCGTCGTGAACAAGCGCACCAACAGCCCGGTGACGGCCGTCATCCCCGTGCATCTGTACGGGCAGACCGCCGACATGGATCCCATTCTCGAGCTGGCTGACGAGTACGACCTGATCGTGATCGAGGATGCCTGTCAGGCGCACGGCGCCGAATACCTCTCGAGGAAGGACGGCCGATGGCGCAAGGCCGGCTCGATGGGCCACGCGGCGGTCTTCAGCTTCTACCCCGGCAAGAATCTCGGCGCGTGTGGCGAGGCGGGGGCGATTACCACGCACGACGAGGGCCTGGCCGAGCACTGCCGCAAGCTGCGGGACCACGGGCAGGCGAAGAAATACTTCCACGCCGTGGAGGGGTACAACGGCCGCCTCGACGCCGTGCAGGCGGGCATCCTGCGCTCGAAGCTTCGGTACCTCGCCAAGTGGAACGAGCAGCGTCGCGAGTGCGCGCGTGTGTACGACGAGCTGTTGGCCGACGGCGCCGCCGCCGTCACCGTCCCCCACGTGCCAGCCTGGTCGAAGCCGGTCTACCACCTCTACGTCGTTCGAACAGGGTCCCGCGATGATCTGCAGCGCCACTTGGCCGACGCCGGCATCGGGACAGGCATTCACTACCCGGTCCCACTTCACCTCCAGCTTGCCTATGCCAGGTCGGGCTGGAATCGTGGAGACTTTCCGGTGTCCGAGGAAGCTGCGACCGAAATCCTGTCACTGCCGATGTTCCCAGGTTTGTGTCCGGGGAGTCAGCGTCGCGTGGTCGACGCCATCTCAGCCTTCGCCTCGCTTCGTTCTGCCACTCGATAACTCTTACCCGCGCCGCGATGAAAATCCGCAGCCGCCGCTTGTTGAAGGCTCTCTTTGCCTTGAAAGGCAATTTGCGCGCCGGCGCGACACCGCAGCCGCGGGTCTTCGACGGTGTCGCGGTCGCGCCCTTCAAGAACGATGCACGAGCTGCGGCCTGCATCTCCGCGGACTTCGAGTTGAGCTGGGCGTTTCGCCACCATCCGCAAGAGGTGGCCCGAGAGCAGGGACGTCGGGAACGCGACAACATCCCGGTGCTGCTGGAGATCTTCGAGCGCTGTGCCGTCCCGATCACGTGGGCCACCGTCGGTCATCTGTTTCTTGAACGGTGCAGCAGGACCTCTCACGGACTGGCGCACCCGGACATGCCACGCCCTCCCCACAACGCATCCTGGGCGGGTGACTGGTACATGCATGATCCCTGCACCAACTCGGGCGATGACCCGCTCTGGTATGCTCCCGACCTCATCGAGCAAATCCTACGAAGCCGTGTCCCCCATGAGATCGGGACTCACTCGTTCAGCCACATCGACTTCTCGCCCGCGTGCTCGAACTCCATCCTGGTCCGCCGCGAACTTGAAGAGAGCGCCATCGCCATGCGCCGGTTTGGCGTCACGCCAAAGTCATTGGTCTACCCGTTCAACCGAATGGGGCATATGTATCATGACGTTCTTGCCGAGATGTCGATCACTGCCGTCCGGCACCGCGATCGACGCATCAGACTCTCGTATCCCGAGCGAATGCCTTCCGGCGTGTACAAGTTCTATGAAAGCATGAATCTCCGGCGGCCCAGGCACTACGATTATCTCGACAAGGTGAAGATATTCGTCGAGACGGCGGTGGCCCGGCGCGCCGCGTTTCACCTTTGGTTCCATCCCTCTGATCCCCGACCCCTCCTGGAGACGGAGCTTCTGGACATCGCGCGGTATCTCGATGGCCAGCGACGAGAGGGGCGCGTGTGGGTCGCACCTATGGCCGAGATCGCCAGCTACTGCGAAGCACGGCACACGTTGACGCCCCACGTCCACCGGACCGACGGCGAGATGGTGGTCCGCTGGCGCGGCTCGTTCGCGAGTGAACGATATGGTCACACGGACCTCACTCTGGTCTTTCCGCCCCTCCCCCGGCCTCGAATGATCACGTTGAGGAACGGCGGGACGTGCCGCGAGCTGCCGGTGGCGCCTTCATCTGACCAGACGGCGGCGCGCCGGCTCATGATCAACATGCCGACCACCGCTTCGTCACTGCATCTCGTTTTCTGATGCTCGATCCACGGTCTCGACACTTGCGTCCCTCTCCTTCGATGGATTGTCAACGGAGCACGCTGGGAGCCCTGACGCCCGCACGCGGAGCGCCGGGCGCGCATTGCGAGCGCCGCGCCGGACGACCGTCGCGCGGCCGGTTACGCGTGTTGCTGTGCATAGACGCGTTGGGCGTGGGCGGTAAGGAGAGGCAGGCCGTCGAGCTCATCAAGGGCCTCACCCGCCATCCCGAGCTCGAGCCCCATGTCATATGTCTGGCCGCCGATGACTTCTATCTCGACCAACTGACCGGCGCGACGATTTCCGTCGCGTTCGCCACTCGGCGCATGCGGTGGGACATCGGCCTGTTCCACAGGCTCTATCGGCTCATCAGGCGGCATCGGCCGCACGTGATCCACACCAACGGCCTGATCTCGTCGTTCTACACGCTGCCCCTGGCCCGACTGATGGGTATTCCCCTGATCAATGGATCCATCAGAAACGCGTTTCACCGAGGCAATTCCCGCTGGCGTGTGGAGAGACTGCTCGCCAAGATGTCTGATTACAGGGTGGCGAACTCCTTTGCCGGTCTCCGCAGCCGGGGCTTTTCGCCGTCGGGAGCGAGAAACGTCGTGATCTATAACGGATTCGACTTCGGTCGGGTCGAATCCTTCACCACGAACGAGATTCCACGCCGCGATCTCGGCGACGGCCGTCTGAAGCACGTTGGCATGGTCGCCGAATTCAACCGCTTCAAGGACTATCCGACGTTCATTGAGATGGCGCGGCAGCTGAGCACGAAGAGAAGCGACGTTCGTTTCCTGGCGGTCGGGAGTGGGCCGACCTTGCCGGCAGGCAAAGAGCGCGCGGCCGGGGTCGACGCGATCACGTTTCTCGGCGAGCAAAAGAACGTCGAGCCGATCGTTGCAACCTTCGACATCGGTGTGCTCGCGACATTCACCGAGGGGATCTCGAACAGCATCATGGAGTACATGGCCTTCAGAAAGCCGGTGGTGGCGACCGATGGAGGCGGCACCCGCGAATTAGTCGTCGATGGTGAGACGGGGTTTCTCGTGCCCCCGAAGGAACCGGACGCTCTGGCCGCCAGGATCGAATACCTGCTCGACCATCCGGAGATCGCGCGACGGATGGGTAAGGCCGGCGAAGCAAGGCTCAGGCGCAAGTTTTCGACGGACACGATGGTGGACGAGACGATCAAGCTTTACGAGCGGGCCGTGGCCGAGCGATGAGGATCCTCTTCGTCACGAACATGTACCCCACGCCGGAGCGGCCGGGCTATGGAGCCTTCGTGCGGCAGCAGGCGGAGCAGTTGCGTCGTTTCGGCCATACCGTCGACGTCATCAATATTCTCGGCTTCCGCTCGCGACTGCATTATTTGAAAGGTGCTCTTGATGTTCTCCGACGGACGCGGACGACGCCATACGACGTCGTGCATGCTCACTATGGATTGACGGCGCTTCCCGCGTGGTTTCGCCTCCACGCCCCGCTTGTCATGACGTTGCACGGAAGTGATGTCCTCGGCGGCCGCCTTGAACGTCTGTGCAGCCGGTTCATGTCGCGTCTTGCCGATTCCGTCATCGTTGTTTCGGAGGAGATGCGGCGAGTGATCCCCGGCATCGTGATCCCGTGCGGTGTCGATCTGGACCTCTTCAGACCCTTCGACCGTGACGAAGCGCGAACCCGGCTGGGCTGGCCGTCGGATAAATATCTGATCCTCTTCCCATTCGATCCTCGACGTCGCGTGAAGAGGTATGACCTGGCCCGAGCGGCCGTCGATCGGCTGACCAAGGAGGGCATCGCGGTTGAGCTGATCACCGTCTTCGGTGTGGACAACCGCGAGATGCCGTGGCACTACAGCGCGGCCGACGCGATGCTGCTCTGCTCGG
>Ga0209807_1000629_pt1 | contig 16149 bp, 8 predicted proteins | sample GraSoiAngelo_154_FD_186168 | JGI IMG/M metagenome (GOLD analysis project Ga0209807, IMG submission 186168) | Grasslands soil microbial communities from the Angelo Coastal Reserve, California, USA - 14_1009_13_20cm (SPAdes) (version 2) | ecosystem: Environmental > Terrestrial > Soil > Grasslands ... | reverse complement strand
GCGTGGGGCCGAACGCGTTCAAGTCGATAGCGATGCCGTAGGCGGCGCTCGCGGCCAGCGCCGGAGCCGCGACGGCGAGCGGCGCCGTGGTCGAACCGATCGCGCCGCCGGCGTTGAGCGTCACTCCTGTGCCGCCTTGAACGCCGTTGCCAAGGGGGCTGCCCGATGTGGAGATTCCCGCAAGGGGGAGACCCGCAGCAGACCTGCTGCCGGTGATGTTTCCAGTAGCCGAAATCGAAGCAAGCCTGGAGGCCGAGACCCCTTCTAGCTCCAGGTTTCCGGAGTTGTTGAAAGTGAAGTTGCCGTTGCTGGCGGAACCCTGGAGAGACTTGACGGTGTTGGTCAGATCGAGCTTGACGTCCGTGCCGGCGGCGACAAGCGAATCCGTCGTCAGCGCCGCTGTCTGGGCCTGGGTCACTGCTCCGCCCGCGACGATGTCGATCAAGCCACAACACGTGCGGGTGATTCCAGCGCCGTCGAGTCCCCCGTAGGCATTGATCGCTCCCCCGAGAGCAATGTTGCCGGGAGTGGATATCAGGAATTCACCGCCGGTGCCGCCGAGACCGATCGCGCTGCCGGTGCCGCCGTTTCCGCCGATCGCAGAGATGGGGCCCATGGATCTGGCATCTCCAGAGATCGAGATCGTTCCCGCTGCGCCGCCGTTGCCGCCCGCGCTTCCTGCGGCTCCGTTGCCGCCCGCTCCACCGTTGGCGAGGATGTTGCCGCCGACCGTTACCGATTGTCCCTTGCTGCTGATCAACACGTTCCCCGCAGAACCGCCGGAACCGCCTTGACCGACGGTCACAGTGGCCCCGTTGCCTCCAGAGGTGAGAATGCCGCCAGAAATTGCCACCGTGCCGGAGGTTGCAGTGGCAAGACTTTCGATCGTTACATCCCCGCCGCGAGAGCCGGCCACGGGTCCGTTGGGGCTGCCGTCCGCTCCGTGAGTGTCGATGAGGCCGTTGACGGTGACGTTGCCGCCGTCGGTCGCAAGCTTCACGCCGCCGCCGACCCCCAAGGTTCCACCGCTTGTGTTGATGTTGCCGACGGCGACGCCGTAACCGAGGAGATTGGCGCTCCCGCCGTTGGTCGTGATGTTGCCGAAGCCGGAACTCGAGGTGATGCTGCCGACTCCGCTCGCGGAATTCGACGCCGGATCGTTAGCCCTCAGACTGATGTTCGTGCCGTTGACGATGATGTTGCCACCCAGGTTGATGTTGTTGCCGGCTTGCGCGGTAAAGGCACCTCCCCCATAGGTGAGGTTCAGGTCTGTCTGCAGATTGATGTCGTGATGCGCTTGAAGGGTCACAGTCCCGTTCGTGCGCAAGCCGGCATCTATCGTGCCGATCGTAATCTGAGATAGGCCCAACACGGCAGGATCGTCGAAGCAGATTCCGGCCGGGCAGGTCAGCAGATCCAGGCCGATAGCTGCGATATTTATGTCAGTCGGATCGAGCAGCCACTCGCCGCCGTTGCCGTTCGGCGCGCTCGTGTCCACGCTGCCGAATGCCTGCAGCGCCTTGCCCGAAGTCTCGACGAAACCGCCGTTGCCGCCTTGCGAGCCGCCGCGCGCGGAGATGCTGCCGAAGAACTTCGTGGACTCGTCCGACCATACGATCACGCGGCCGCCATCACCGGTGGTGCCCGCATCGGCACGGATGATTCCGTCCGAACCGATCACGGTCTGCTGCGCGTTCTGGATGTCGGGATTGGCGCCGTGCGCGTCGCCGCCGACGAGGACCGTGCCGCCGCCCGAGTCGCCCGATGCGTCGATCACACCGTGGCCGATCACGCCGACGCGCACGCCGAGGGCGTGGATCGTTCCGCCTTGGCCCGAGCTGCCCGTGGCCTCCACCGTTCCGGAGATGAGATTGGTGCCGCCCTGCGCTTGAAGCGTTATGGTGCCTCCGCTCGGTCCGTTGGCGGCGGTGAGGCTGCCGGCGTCCAGGGTGAGATCCCGCGTGGCGATCAGGCGGATCTCGCCGTTGGCGCCGACCACGGCGCTGTTCGCCTCCACGACGCCGCCCTGGCGCACCAGCGCGCCGAACATGCCGATGCGGCCGGAGTCGGAGATCAGTCGTCCCAGGTTGAGCGCCTGCTCGGCGTCAGCGACGATGTGCACGGTAACGAAAGGGGAATTCTCGGAGACCAGCTCCACGCTCTTGCCTGCGGCCAGCACGATCTCGCCCTGCGGGGAGCGGATGACGCCCGAGTTTTGCACGTCCGCGCCGACCAGGAACACCCGCCCGCCCGCGCCGCCCGAGCTCGTGTCGATCACGCCGGCGTTGGAGACGGCGCCCGCGCCGGGAGTCTCGGTGAAGCGCAGCCGTCCGTTGAGGAAGTCCTGGTCGGAGAGATTCAGGCTCGAAGCGACGAATCCTGCGACGTCAATGCGCCCGGTCGAACCGATCACGACGCCGCTCGGGTTGATCAGGAACACCCGGCCGTTCGAGGAAAGTATCCCGTCGATCACGCTTTGCGGGATCACTCCGTTCGCGCCTACCACGCGGTTGAGCACCGCCGAGGAACCCGAGGACTGCAGGAACTGCGTGATCTCGTTGACGCCGATCGAGAAGCCCTGCCAGTTGATGATGGCGCCGGCGCTGTTGGTGATCGTCAGCGTGTTGCCCGAGCTCGCGAAGGTCGCGCTGCCCGAGCTGACCGTGCCGCCCGTGGGATTGGCGAGACTCGGTCCATTGGAAAGACCGAAGCAGGCGGCCACCGAGAGCGCGATCAGCTTGGGCTTGAAATCGACTCGTCGCCTGCGCTTGGCGCTGGAACTGGACATGGCTACCCCCCGATAGACTTCATTTCCCGCAGCAAACTTCATTCCCGCAGCAAACGGGAAACTCATTCTAGACCCCGGTCGCAGGCGTGGCATGTGACTTTTCGCACAAGCGGTCCGCCTCAAAAGCTGTAAGCGACGGCGCCATGCGCCCGGTATTCTCCCTTCAGACGGGTGCCCGCATCCTGGGTGACCCGCGCGACATCGAGCCGGAACGCGAAGGACTTGCCCTGGTTCGCGCGTACGCCCAGGCCGAAGCTCCCGAGCTTGTTTTCCGGGCCGCGCTCCGGAATATTGTCGTGGCCGCGCGCCGCGTCGTAGAACACGAGCGCCCGCGCGCGCCAGGTGCTGCCGATCCACGATCCGAAATCCGGGCCGTAGCCCTCGAGCGAGAACCGCCGGCCGACGTCGCTCGCCGTCTCGCGCTCGTAGTAACCGCGCACGCTGTCGGCGCCGCCCATCCCGAATTGCTCGCCCGGGACGAGCAGGTCGCGGGTCTGCTGGGCGTTCGCGGCCGCGCGCAGGATGAAATCCGAAGGCAGCACCTGCGAGAAGACGACACCTGCGCGCCAGATTGAATATTTGGCCGAAGCGCCGGCGCGCGCAGGGCGCCTGACTGGGTTTCCGTTGCTATCCACGACTAGGTTTCCGCTGCTATCCAGGATTCCAGTGAAGGCTTCCTGATCGCCGTTAGGTCCACCGGGAATGTTGCGCGAGTAGGAGACGTTGAAGGACAAATCCCGCCCGACCTGCGACGCGCGGCCGATGTAGGTGAGCGAAACCGGCCGGACCGTGATGTCCGGAACCTCTGACTGGCCAGAATCCGCGAAAATGACGCTGTTCTTGTACGCGCGGTAATCCCATCCGAGCGCGACCCGATGTTCGTGGCTATCGATCCGCCCCAGCAGTTGCGTGTAGCGCAGCCCGAAGACCGTCCCTTTGCCCGACACGGTGAAATCATTCAGCACCGTGCCCGAATTGACGCTCGAATACCCGGCGAGGACATCGACGACGCCGCTCAATTTGTATACGGGCACGCGGTATGCGGCGCCGAAGACCTTCACGTCGGACGCGTGGCCCGGGGAGCTGAGGTACTGCGCATTGATCACGTCGTCGCCGTTGAAGAGGTTCGCGTTCTGGTAGCCGAGGCCGGTGCGCAAGTTACCGGTCGCCGGAGTGCCGGTGTTGTCCGCGGACATCGAGACCCTGGAGGGTTTTTCGTCCGTGACGCGAACGGTCGCGTCGACCTGGCCGGGGTCGTCAGCGGCCTGCAGCGCCACGCTCACTTGCTTGGCCGGGTTCTCGTTCACGAGCTGGGCGTGCTGGCCGATCGCGCGCGTGTTCGGGGAGGTGCCTTCTTTCAGCGAAGGCAGGCCCGCCCTGACGTTCTTTTCGTCGAAAAAGCGATTGCCCTGTATCTGCACGCGCCGGATCCGCGCCTCGACCACGCGCAAACGCACCTGGCCGGAGCGAATGTCCTGCTCGGGAACGCTCACGCGCACCGCGTTGTAGCCGCGGCGGGTGTAGACATCCTGCAGCGCTTCGAGCGCGCGCTGAATGTGTCCGAAGTCGCGGTCCTTTCCGGAGAAGGGCGCGAGAATCCTGTCGAGTTCCCCTTGCGAAAGGATCGTATTTCCGTCGACGAGAAAACGCTGGATCGTGAACCGCGGCGGGGCCGGCGGCTTGGAGGGCGCCGCGACCGGAGCCTGTGACTGCGGTCTGGGAGGCTGCGGCTTCGTCGGCGCCTGAGCAATTGCGCTGCTCGCGCACAGCGCGAACAGCGATACGAGCAAACGCAGCGCGCCCACCGTTGGTGTTGGAGCCACCTCGACCCTCCCTCAGGAATTTCCGGCCTTGGTCTTCATATAGTTCAGCGGTCCGCCGCGGAAGGGCGCGAAACCGGTAGCGAAGATGAGTCCCGCGTCGACGAGGTCGGCGTCGGCGACGATGCCTTCGGCGACGACGGCCCGAGCTTCCTCGAGGTAGGGCGCGATGAGCTTATCGGTGAGTTCGGGCGTGGCGCCGCGCGCGGCGCCTTTGCGCGCCTTGCCGTTCTGCCAGACGTAGTAGCCGCGGCCGGTTTTCTTGCCGAGATTTCCCGCGGCGACGAGTTCCGCGAGTTTTCTCGGGGGTTCTGCGCTTTCGCCCGCCAATTCCTTGCCCACCGCGAGGCAGATGTCGAGGCCCACCGTATCGGCGAGCTCGATCGGCCCCATCGGCATGCCGAACGCCGTGACCGCCGCGTCGAGCGTCTCCCGCGCGACGCCTTCGTCCACCATGCGCAGCGCCTGGTCGATGTAGGGACCGAGCACGCGATTGACGAGAAAACCCGGCGAGTCCTTGACCGGCAGGGGCAGTTTATCGATCTGCCGCACGAAGGCCGCCGCCCGCTTCGCGACTCCCGAGTCGGTGGCCGCGCCCTTGACCACTTCGACCAGCTGCAACTGCGGCACCGGGTTGAAGAAATGGATTCCCACGAGGCGCGACGGATCCTCGAATTTCGCGCCGATATCGGCGAGCTTGAGGCTCGATGTGTTCGAGGCGAGGAGCGCCTCCGGCTTCGCCGCCGCTTCGAGCTTCTCGAACAGCTCGCGCTTCGCCTGCAGGTTCTCGAAAATCGCCTCGATGACGACGTCCGCATGCCGCGCTCCGTCCCCGGCGACGTCGGGAATCAACCGGTCGAGCGCATCCCGGATCCGGGATTTGTCGCGAAGCCGGCGTTTGAAAAGCTCGGTCGCGCGCTTCATCGCCGGCGCGAGGCGCTCGGCCGACTGGTCCTGAAGAGTCACCGTCAGGCCGCGCATCGCGCACCAGGCGGCGATGTCTCCGCCCATGACGCCCGCGCCGACCACGTGAACGTGTTGCGCCTTGAAGTCGCTGTCCTTTCCGAGCGATTTCAGGCGCTCCTGGAGGAAGAAGATGCGGATGAGGTTGCGCGCGGTATCGCCCTCGAGAAGCCCGATGACCGACGCCGGGTCCTCGGGTCGCGGCGCGAACGGATCGCCGTCGTATCTCCGCCACAGCTCGAGGATCGCGTAAGGCGCGGGATAATGATCCGGCGAGGCCCGGGAAGCGAGCTCCCTTCTCGCGAGGTGAACGACGAGCGGACGCATCAGGCCGGAATTCATCAGCCGCTGGAAGAGTGGCAGTGTTCTCGGGCGGGGCGCCTCGAGCACGATCACGCGCGCGGCGTTGTCCTGGATACGCGGCGGCACCGCCTCGTCGACGAGACCCAGACGCTTCGCGCGGCGCGCGTCCACGGCCCGCCCCGTGAGCAGCATGTCGAGCGCCGCAGTCGGGCCGACGAGGCGCGGCAGGCGCTTGACGCCGCCCCAGCCCGGAAGGATGCCGAGCATCACTTCGGGAAGCGCAAAGCGCGTTCCGGGCTGATCCACCGCGACGCGATAGCGGCAGGCGAGCGCGAGCTCGACGCCCCCGCCCATGCAGAAGCCGTTGACGAGCGCAAGCGTCGGGAACGGCAAGGCCGCGAGTTTGTTGTAGAGATCCCAGCCGCGCTTGACCAGGCGCATCGCTTCGTCCGCGTCCTTGATCCGGGTGAACTCCTCGACGTCGGCGCCCGCGATGAACCCGGAGTCCTTGGCGGAGCGGATGATGAGCCCACGCGGATTCTTCGCGCGCAGCTCGTCGAAAATCCGGTCGAGCTCTGCCATCGCGTCGGCGGACAGGACGTTCGCGGATGCGTCCTTCTTGTCGAACGACAGCCAGACGATGTTGTCGCGGTCGGTCTCGAGCTTCCAGTGCTGGTAGCTGTCCACCATGACGGTCACAGCGCCTCGACCAGCATCGCCCCGCCGAGGCCCCCGCCGATGCAGATCGAGGCCATGCCGCGCCGCGGCCTTTGGCGGGCGGTGCCGGCGCGCTTGAGCACATGCAGCAGATGCAGCACGATGCGCGCGCCCGAGGCGCCTACCGGGTGGCCGAGCGCGATGGCGCCGCCGTCGACGTTGAGTTTTCCGCCATCGAGCTCGCCCAGCGCACGGTCCAGGCCCAGCTCCTCGCGGCAGTACTTGTCCTCCTTCCACGCCGTGAGGCAGCCGAGCACCTGGGCCGCGAACGCTTCGTTGATCTCCCAGGCATCGAGGTCGTTGAGCTCGAGGCCGTGGCGCTCGAGTATCGGTGTCGCCGCGTGCACCGGTCCGAGACCCATCTGCGCCGGGTCCAGGCCCGCCCACTGCGAATCGACGATCCGGCCGAGCGGCTTCAGATCATGGCGCTTCACGGCCTCCTCGGTCGCGAGCACCAGCCACGCCGCGCCGTCGGTGATCTGCGAGGAATTTCCCGCGGTGACGTTGCCGTACTTCCGGTCGAAAAAGGGTTTGAGCTTCGCAAGATTCTCGGCCGTCGAATCCTTTCGAACGCCGTCATCGTCCCGGTAGAGGTTTCCCTCGTCGTAGATCGGCGTGATTTCCGCCGGCAGACCGTCATGCGGGTTGCTGAATGCGCCGCTCTCCTGCGCGCGAATGACGCGGGCGTGGCTCTCCGCGGCGTATTCGTCCATTTGGCGGCGACCGATCCCGAAACGATAAGCGACATTCTCGGCCGTTTGACCCATGAGAAGGCCCACGTAGGGGTCGGTCAGGCCTTTCATGATGCCGATGATGGGCGAGAGCAGTTGAGCGGGTTTCAATTTCAGGAACATGCCGGCGCGCTGGAGGGAGGTCTTCGCGGCCATGTAGTTCGAGAACCAAATGACCATGGCTTCCGAGTAGAGGAGCGGCACGCGCGAGAGCGCGTCCACGCCGCCCGCGAGGACCAGGTTCGAGCGCCCCGAGAGCATGTTGGCTACGCCTGAATCGAGCGCCTGCATGCCGGAGGCGCAGTTGCGCATCACGGTCCAGCCCGGGACCTTCTGCCCGCAGCCCATGCGCAGCGCAGCGACCCGCCCGATATTGACTTCGTCCACCGAGGGCGCCGCGCAGCCGAGGATCACCTCGTCGAGCTCCGTCGGTGCGAAGGGCTGTCGCACGAGCAGGGCTTTGCCCGCGGCGGTCGCGAGGTCGCTCGCGGAGAAGGGGCCCGGCCGGTTGCGCGATTTCAGAAACGGCGTGCGCGCGCCGTCGATGATGTAGATGTCCTTGGGCATCGTGCCTCCGATGACGGGAAAACCGGGGACAGACCCCTATTTTTGATTCCTATTTTTGATCACGCATCGTATGAAAGCAACTCGGGGAAAATAGGGGTCTGTCCCCGGTTTCAAGCGGCGGCGCGCTGAGGTTGCGCGGGCCGGAGCGCTTCGGACAGTCCGAGATCCTGCGGGAAATGGTCCACGCGGATCACCTCGTCGCGCAGCTCCGCTGCGCGCTTGAGCAGGGCTTGCTCCTCGGCGCCGATGACATGCGCGGCGAGCGCAGCCTGCGCGAGCTCCTCGGCGGTTCTGCCGCGTATCGCCCCGGATTTCTGGGCCGCGCGGATCCTGGCCTCGACCGCTTCGGCCTTGATCGCCGCGTCGAGCGCGGCTTCTAGGCACCCGAGCGGTTCGCTCTCAGGCGTAGGGAGGTACATGCCGGCGCAAAGCCGGTCGCGAGCCGCCGACGGCGCGATGAGCAAGCGCGCGACTTCGTGCCCGAGCGCGTCGCTCGGTGGCGCGAAGTGCCGGCCGAGCGGGAAAGTCGCGAGGCGCAGGAACGAGCCGACCGCCCGCACCGGATAGTTCGCGAGCACCGCGTGCAGGGCTTCGGCCGCGCGGAACAGGGTATCCTGGAGCGACCAGTCGAGGAAGGGAAGATCGGCCTCCTGCCGGCCCTCGTCCTCGAAGCGCTTGAGCGTGGCCGAGGCAAGGTAGAGCATGGACAGTACGTCGCCCAGGCGCGCGGAGATCCTTTCCCGGCGCTTCAGCGACCCTCCGAGTACGAGCATCGAGATGTCGGCCGCATAGGCGAACGCGGCGGAAATCCGCGTGAGTTGCCGGTAGTAGCGGCGCGTCCGGGGCGCAGCCTTGGGCGAAACGGAAACGAAGCGCGATCCGGTGATCGCCATGAGAAAGGCGCGCGTTTCGTTCGAAATGACGTGCCGGATGTGACCGAACAACGCGGCGTCGAAGCTCTTAAGATCACCCGCGCGCGCGGCGTTCATTTCCTTCAGCACGTAGGGATGGCAGCGGATTGCCCCCTGACCGAAGACGATGAGGTTGCGTGTCAGGATGTTGGCGCCCTCGACCGTGATTGCGATGGGCAGCTGCTGGTAGATTCGTCCCAGGAAGTTGTTGGGGCCGAGGCAGATTCCCTTGCCGCCGAGGATGTCCATCGCGTCGTTGACTACGGCTCGTCCGCGCTCGGTGAGGTGGTACTTGACGATCGCCGAGATCACCGAGGGTTTTTCGCCGAGGTCGACCGCGCCCGCGGTCATCGTGCGCGCGGCGTCCATCACGTAAAGGTTGCCGCCGATGCGCGCGAGCGCTTCCTCGATCCCCTCGAATTTTCCGATCGGCGTCTTGAACTGGCTGCGCACGCGCGCGTAGGCGCCGGTCGCGCGCGCGGCGAGCTTGGCGTAGCCCGTCCCCGAGGAAGGCAGCGAGATCGAACGTCCCGCGGCGAGGCACTCCATCAGCATCCTCCAGCCCTGGCCCGCCATTTTCGGCCCGCCGATGATCCAGTCGAGGGGCATGAACACGTCCTTGCCCCAGTTCGGCCCGTTCTGGAACACCGAGTTGAGAGGGTTGTGCCGCCGGCCGATGTTGACGCCCGGCGTGTCGGTGCGCACCAGCGCGCAGGTGATGCCGATGTCTTCCTTCTCTCCGAGGAGATGGTCGGGATCGTGGAGGCGGAAAGCGAGCCCGAGCAGCGTGGAGATGGGACCCAGCGTGATATAGCGCTTCTCCCAGCTGACGCGCATGCCCAGCACTTCGCGGCCTTCCCAGATTCCCTTGCATACGATGCCCAAATCGGGAATCGACGCGGCGTCCGAGCCCGCGTGCGGATTGGTGAGGCCGAAGCAGGGAATTTCGAGTCCTTTCGCGAGGCGCGGCAGGGTGTGGTTCTTCTGCTCCTCGGTGCCGTAGTGAAGCAACAGCTCGGCAGGCCCGAGGGAATTCGGAACCATGACGTGCACCGTTGCCGCGCTGCACCGCGTCGCGAGCTTCTGGATCACCTGCGAATGCATGGTCGCGGAGAACTCCTTGCCGCCGTATTTCTTCGGGATGATCATCCCGAGGAAGCCCTTGTCCTTGATGAACTGCCACGCGTGCGGCGGCAGATCCTGATAGATCTGCGTCGTCTCCCAGTCGTTTACCATCGCGCACAACTGCTCGGTCTCGTTGTCGAGGAAAGACTGCTCCTCGGCGGTGAGCTTCGGCCGCGGCAGCGCGAGCAGCTTTCCCCAGTCGGGGCGGCCGGAGAAAAGATCGCCATCCCACCACACGGTGCCGGCGTCGATCGCCTCCTGCTCGGTCTGGGACATTGCGGGAAGCTGGCCGCGATACCACGCGAGAAGGGGGCGCGAAACGAGCAAACGGCGCAAGGGCGTCGCGCCCAGCAGGACACTGCAAAAGACGAACAGTCCGGCGAGCACGGAGAAAGCATCCATTGCGAACGCTCCTCCGGCCAGGCTGGCGGGAAGCGCCACCGCGCCCGCGGCGATCCAGATCCATCCCGGCGATTTCAGATAGGCGAGCGCGAATGAAACGGCAACGACGGCGACGATCCAGGCAGCGACCGGCATGGGTCCTCCGGAATGTTCTCTGGGGCTTTCAACGCAATACGGCATGATACGCTGCTCCGGCACCGCACGGCGGCACTTGATCCGCGGGTGTCCGCCTCCATGTAACATGGCACTCTTCCATGGCCCACGATCACCGCAGCTTCGCCTTGCCCGTCCCGATGAAGGATTCCGCAGCGCCGAAACGGCGCAGCGAATGGCGTGCGCTCGGGATGCTCATACCCTATCTGTTGGAATACCGCGTCCGCGTGGGGATCGCGCTCGCGTTCCTGACCACCGCCAAGCTCGCCAACGTCGGCGTGCCGCTCGTCCTCAAGGAAGTGGTCGATTCGCTGGACGCGCAGACCGCCGTGCTGGTGCTGCCGCTCGCTCTGCTCGCCGCCTACGGCATCCTGCGCTTCTCGACCACGCTGTTCGCGGAGCTTCGCGACGTCGTATTCGTGCGCGTGACACAGCGCGCGATCCGCCGCGTCGCTCTCACCGTGTTCCGCCACATGCACAGCCTGTCGCTGCGCTTTCATCTGGAGCGACAGACGGGCGGCGTTTCGCGCGACATCGAGCGCGGCACGCGCGGGATCTCGACTCTCCTGAGCTACATGCTGTTCTCGATCGTTCCGGTGATCCTCGAGTTCAGCCTGGTGGCGGTCATCCTTCTCACCAAGTTCGACTGGCGCTTCGCGGCGGTCACCTTTGTCGCGGTTGCCCTCTACATCGCCTTCAGCGTGGCCATCACCGAGTGGCGCATGGAAATCCGCCGCCGCGCGAACGAGCTGGATTCGAAGGCCAACACGCGCGCGATCGACAGCCTGCTCAACTACGAAACGGTGAAATACTTCAACAACGAGGAATACGAGGCGCGCCGGTACGACGAGAACCTGCAGAAGTACGAATCGGCGGCGGTGAAGAACGAAGCCTCGCTCGGGCTCCTCAACATCGGGCAGAGCTGCATCATCGCCGTCGCGGTGACGCTGCTGATGATCCTCGCGGCCGAGGGCGTAGTGGCGAAGACGCTGACGCTCGGCGACCTGGTGCTCGTGAACGGCCTTTTGATCCAGCTCTACATCCCGCTCAATTTCCTGGGCATGGTGTACCGCGAGATCAAGCAGGCGCTCGCCGACATGGACCGCATGTTCCGCCTGCTCACCCAGGACCGGGAGATACAGGACCGGTCGGATGCGGTGCCGCTGCCCCTTGGTAAAGGCGCGGGAAGCGCGACGGTGCGTTTCGAGCGTGTCGATTTCTCCTACGAGCCGCGGCGCCAGATCCTGTTTGACGTGTCCTTCGAGATCCCGGCCGGAAGCAAGGTCGCCGTGGTGGGCGCGAGCGGCTCGGGAAAATCCACCCTGGCGCGGCTGCTGTTCCGCTTCTACGACGTCAACGCGGGCCGCATCACCGTGAACGGCACCGACATCCGCGGCGTAAGCCAGTCGTCCCTGCGCGCGGCGATCGGCATCGTGCCGCAGGACACGGTGCTCTTCAACGACACGATTCTCTACAACATCCACTACGGGCGGCCGAGCGCATCGCCCGAAGAGGTCATCGAGGCGGCGAAGGCGGCGCACATCCACGAATTCATCGAGAGCCTACCCGACCGGTATGAATCCCGAGTGGGGGAGCGGGGCCTCAAGCTCTCCGGGGGCGAGAAGCAGCGGGTCGCGATCGCCCGCGCCATCCTGAAAAACCCGAGCATCCTCATCTTCGACGAGGCCACCTCCGCGCTCGATTCGGAAACCGAGCAAGGTATCCAGGCCGAGCTCGACCGCATCGCCCGGGGGCGCACTACCCTAGTGATCGCTCACCGCCTTTCCACAGTCATGGACGCGGACCAGATTATCGTTCTGGATCAAGGCTGTATCCTGGAGCGGGGCACCCACAGGGAGTTGTTGGCGAAGGACGGGGTTTACGCCCAGATGTGGGCGCTGCAGCTGCAAGAGGAGGCCGAGGTGGCGGCAGCCTGAGCCAACGAACGCATCTGTCTTAGGACAGCGTCATGAGCGTGACCTCGTGTGAAGTGTCACGTGTATCCTGTTATTTTCGTTGCAAATTAATTTAGCCAAGGCTAAACTGGCCGGCCCGACAACAAACTGGGAGGAAGGGTGCGGTTCCTCGCGATTTCGCTCCTTGCACTGGCGGTCGTTTCGACTGCGGCGTCTGCGCGCGAGCTGCGCCAACCGGCGCTGAAATCCCAGGCGGCGCTGGTCGTCGACCAGCAATCCGGTGAAATCCTCCTCGGCAAGAACATGGAATCGAAGTTGCCGATCGCGTCGCTCACCAAGCTGATGACCGCGATCGTCACGCTGGACGCAGAGCTCGACGCGGACGAGCCGGTGACGATCACCAAGGCGGACGTCGACAGGCTGCGCGGCTCGCACTCCCGACTGCAGGTCGGTACTACGCTCACGCGCGACGAGCTGCTGCACCTCGCGCTCATGGCCTCGGAAAACCGCGCCGCCTCCGCGATCGCCAGCTCCTACCCGGGCGGAAAGGACTCGTGCGTGCTGGCGATGAACCTGAAGGCGCAGCTGCTCGGCATGTCGGGCACGCGCTTCGAGGACGGCACCGGGCTTTCCGGCCGCAACGTGTCCACCGCGCAGGACCTGGCGAAGCTCGTGCAAGCCGCGCACGCCTACCCCAAGATCCGCGACTATACGACCTCGACTTCGTACCAGGTCAAGATCGGGCGCCGCGCGATGCGCTTCGGCAACACCAACAATCTCACCCGCAGCTCCCGCTGGGACATCGGTCTGTCCAAGACCGGGTACATCGCCGAGGCGGGCCGGTGTCTGGTCATGCAGGTGACGCTGGCGGAGCGTTCGATTATCATCGTGCTCCTGGACTCCTGGGGCAAGTACACTCGTGTCGGCGACGCGACTCGCATACGTCAATGGCTGGAATTCGCCTCCGGCCGGTCCAATGTACGCCAGACATCCGCGGCCTTGCCGCCCCAGAGCGACTTCCCTTTTATCCACGCACGGAACGCCTGGCCGGGCTAGATTCCGGCCCGCGGCATGAACCCCCAGCCCTCGCTCGAGGCCCGGGCACCTGGGGTGGTCCGCTTCTACAGCTTTCTTCCACGTGCGCAAGGGCTCTCGGAGGACGTGCTCGCCGGCCTTGCGCTTCCCCAGAAGAGCATTCCGCCGAAGTATTTCTACGACGAACAGGGCTGCCGCCTGTTCGAGGCGATCTGCGAGCTGCCCGAGTACTACCTGACGCGCACCGAGATGGCCATCCTGCACGGCAATATCGCGGAAATCGCGCAATTCGTCGGGCCCGAGGCCCAGCTGATCGAATTCGGCAGCGGCGTGCAAGCCAAGACGCGCATCCTGATCCAGGCGCTGCAGACGCAGTTGTACGTTCCGATCGACATCGCGATCGATACGCTGCGTGCTTCGTCAAGCGAGCTTGCCCGTCGCTTTCCCTTCCTCAACATCGTCGGCATCTGCGCCGATCATACGCGGCCCATCGCCCTGCCCGAGTTCGTAGGGGTGCCGATCCGCAGGAAGACGGTGTTTTTTCCCGGCTCCACCATCGGCAATTTCACTCCCGCCGAGGCGCTCGTTTTTTTGAGGCAGGCGCGCAAGATGGCGGGGGCGGGCGGAGTCCTCCTGATCGGCGTGGATCTCAAAAAGGACAAAGCCACTCTGGATGCCGCCTACGCCGACGGCAGGGGCGTCACGGAGCAGTTCAACCTCAACCTGTTGCACCGGATCAATCGCGAGCTCGCGGCGGATTTCCAGGTGAAGCGCTTCCGCCACAAGGCCTTCTACGACCCTATCCTCGGCCGCGTCGAGATGCACCTGGAGAGCCAGTACTCGCAGTTCGTGCACGTCGCCGGCCGGCGGTTCGATTTTGCGCCCGGCGAAACCATCCATACCGAAATTTCCTGTAAGTACTCGATCGCCGAATTCCAGGAGCTGGGCAAACGGGCCGGGTTCACTCCCGAAAAAGTCTGGACCGATTCCGAACAGCTGTTCAGCGTCCACGGAATGGTCGCATCCTAGGCGTCCGTCGCTTTCCGAGGTCTGCGTCCCGGATGAGGGATCAGTGCTGCGACCGGTCGACGATGATGCGCTTGTACAGATCCAGCCACTTTTCGTAGTCGTCGATCGCCTCCTGCGCATTCACGATTTTGATGGCCTGGCGGTCGCTCACCAGGCGCCGCACCGGAGTGTCGTAGTTCTTGTTCGCAGGCACGCGGTGGACTTCCGTGTAGAAGCGCTGGCCGTCGGTCAGCATGTAGTCGTAGAAAAGCGCTGCAGCGTTGGGATGGGGCGCGCGCCGCGAGACCGCGACTGCTGAGGGCAGCACCACGGCGGGCGGCAGGATGAACCAATCGACCGGAGCGGACTTGGCCTTCATGCGATCGGCGTCGTGGCTGTAGATCCCCAGCATCAGGGGAATTTCTCCGGCTGCGACCAGGACGGCGCTGTGATTGTGGCCGGTGCGCACTGCCAGGCCGTTGTCGGCAATGCGCCGGAACAGCTCGAGCCCCGCTTTCTCCCCGAGCGATTCGACCAGAGCCGCGAACCATTCCACGTTCGTGGATTCGACGCCGATGCGCTTCTTCCATTTCGGGTCGAGCAGCGCCTGCCAGGACTTCGGCACGTCCGCGGGCCTCACCAACTGGGTGTTGTAGGCGTAGACGAGCAGATTGAGCCGGTCGGGTGCCCACTCGCCGTGGGAGGGCATGACCTCGGGGAGCAATTCCTGCTCGATGTAGGGCGAGTTCATTTTCTGCAGCAGCTTTTCGCGCGCGAGCGCCTCGATCTGCGGGGCGTTGGTCTCGAGCACGTCGAACTCGAAGCGACTCCCGCGCGTTTCGCTGAGCACGCGCTGCAGGATGTGCGCCTGGCTGCCGCGCCAGAACTTCACGCCAACCCCGTAGCGGCGCTTGAAGTCGGCGACGAGCTTGAGCTGGTCGTCCTGCGTGAGGGAGGAGTACAGCATCAGCTCGCCCTCTTTCTTCGCGCCCGCGATCAGGCGCGCCGTCCGGTCGGGACCCGAATACGCGGCGACCGCTGCCACGCCGGGCGTGGGCTCCACGCCGAACGCCGGCAGCGCGAGGAGAACGCTAAAGACGAAGCAGGTGAGCCGCATTTTCGCCCAGGATCTTGTCCTTCTGCCGGGCGGTGAGGTCCTTGCGCGCGCGGATGCTTGCGACCGTATGCGGAAACTCCGAGTCGAAGTGCGGATAGTCGCTCGCCATGAGGATGTGGTCTTCGCCGATCTCGGCGATCGGCCGCGCGAGATCGGCTTCGTCGGCCTCGCAAGTCACGTAACAGTTGCGGCGTATGTACTCCGAAGGTGCCATCTTGAGCATGCCCGAGATCTGCGGGAAGTCCTTCGCCCATTCCCAGTCGTCGTCCATGCGGTGCATCCAGTACAGGATCCACTCGGCGCTGCACTCGAAGAACACGACCTTGAGCTCGGGAAATTTCTCGAACACGCCTCCCAAAACGAGCGCCACCAGGGCCGCGCTGCAGTTGGTCGGGCGCCCGAGCACGTGCGTCTTGTAGAAATTGTCGAACCTGTCGACCAGCTCGCCGTTGCTGTTGGGATGGCACAGCAGCGGAACGCCGAGCTCTTCCGCCGCCTGGTAGTAAGGGTAGAAGCTCGGGTCGTCCAGATTGCGCGTTCCGCAATAAGGCACGAGGTGCGAAGTCCTGAAGCCGAGCTCCTTCACGCAGCGG
>Ga0209807_1000627_pt1 | contig 16156 bp, 17 predicted proteins | sample GraSoiAngelo_154_FD_186168 | JGI IMG/M metagenome (GOLD analysis project Ga0209807, IMG submission 186168) | Grasslands soil microbial communities from the Angelo Coastal Reserve, California, USA - 14_1009_13_20cm (SPAdes) (version 2) | ecosystem: Environmental > Terrestrial > Soil > Grasslands ... | reverse complement strand
ATCCCACCAGGCTGATGCGGTTGCGCGCGGTCCAGGGCTGCTGCACCAGCCATTGCCGCGATGCCATGATATCCGCCACCCGTTCGCGACGCGCGAGCACGTGGCGCTCCCGCTCCTTGACGCGGCATTGCGGGCCGAGTTCGCGCGAACCGTAACTGTCCGGCAGCAGTACCGCGTTGCCCGCTTTCAACAGTTGCTCCGCCCAATCGCGATAACGCGGCTGCACCGGCTCGGAGTGGCCGACCAATCCGCCGCACCCATGCAGCGCGATCACCACCGGGAACGGACCGTCACCGTCGGGCTTGTAAAGCTGCGCACGCAAGGTCGCGCTGCCCAATGGAATGTCGACCTGAAGCGGGGCCTCCGGCTGCGCCGCGTCTGCGGCGCAGCCGGAGGCAAACCAGGACAAGGCGAACAGCGGCAGAAATGCGATTGCTGAGCGGCGCATTGGGCTCGACAGGCGGTATATGCTGATCCGCGAATCAAGCTAGCACGCGGCAAAACCGCAAAAACATCACAAATCAGTGGGTTTAATCGGCGGACAGTACAACCTATTTGTGATAGGCCGTCACAAGTGGAATTAAATTGGCCCCGACCCGTCGGCGGCGCTATCGGGAGCTTTCGAGCGTGCTCAATAAATTCGGCCCCTCGGGCAATGGCGAAGCGCAGGTGCAATACCTGGACGGAGATTTCCGCGTGGTCTCGCCGGGAACCTACGTGCGCTGCGCGGTGACCGATGCACGGATTCCGCTCGATGAACTGAAATACTGGAGCGTCGATTTGCAGGAGGCCTACGCCGTTCCGAGCGCAGTGCTGCAGCGGCATTTCCCCGATGCGCTGAAAACGTAGCGTTGCAGTTATAGGGTGGGTTAGATCGTAGCGTGGGCAAAGCGAAGCGCGCCCACCAATCACATTCGAGCTTGAGAATTGGTGGGCACGGCGCGAAGAGCGCCTTTGCCCAACCTACGAAGTCTCCCGAAATTTCTTATCGCGCGCCTTGAATAGCTGCTCCGACAAAAGCCTGCGCAGTTGCGCGGCGTCCTCGAACTCAAGCGTGACGGGGAACGGCACGAGGTCGCGCAAGGAGGCCGGAAGTCCCGTGCAGCCGCGCAATCGCGCCAGATCCTTTTCCGTGGTCACCAGTGTCAGCGCATCACGCTTGGCTTCCGCAATCAGCGCATCAATCTCTTGTTTGGAAAACGGGTGATGATCGGCAAACGACCGCTCGCCGACCACCTCGATCCCGCTTGCGCGCAGCGTCCTGAAAAACCGCAAGGGATCACCGATCCCCGCAAATGCCAGTACACGCTTGCCCAGAAGGTGCGTCACGGAGGCCGCATCCGGCCTGAGATGCCCACGCAGCACCGGCTTGCCGCGTGCGGCAACCGCAGCGGCAGTCTTGTCCGCCGACCCGTCGCCAATCACGATCAGCGCATCGGTGCGGTCAAGCTGCGGCGCGAGCGATGCGCGCAAGGGTCCTGCGGGAAACACCTTGCCGTTGCCGAGCCCGCGCTCGCCGTCGATCACGATCAGCGAGGCATCTTTGGCAATAGCCGGATTTTGAAAGCCGTCGTCCATCAAGATGACGGTCGCTCCCTGCGAGCGCGCAAGTGCGACACCACCCACCCGATCTCGGGCAACGGCGACCGGCACGGTTCGTGAGAGCATCAGCGGCTCGTCGCCGACGTCAGCCGCGACGTGCCTTGCCGGATCGGCCATGACCGGCCCGTGCAGTCGTCCGCCATACCCGCGGCTCAGCACCACCGGCGCCTCGCCGAGATCGCGCAGCATCCTGGCCAGCGCCAGCACCGTCGGGGTCTTGCCGGCGCCGCCAAGATGATAATTGCCGACACAAAAAACCGGAATGCCGGCGTCAAACCCCCGGCGCTGCAACCGTTGCGCCGCGATCGCGCCATAGAGCGCGCCGAGCGGCCTTAGCAAATGCGATTTCCACGACGGCGGCCGGTACCAAAAGGCCGGCTCACGCATTGGCGGCTCCCATTTCGAGCCTGAGCTGCAAGAGGTACGGCTCCAGCGCCGCGAGCGTGCGTTCGAGCGCGCCGCCGAGCTCTTGGACCACGCGTTCGGAGCTGCGGATCTGGGAGTCCCGAGCCGCGGGATCGGCCAGCAACTGGCCAAGCTGTTTGACCAGCGCCTCCCGCGTATCCGCACGCCGCGCCCCGCCGGCGTCATCCAGCGCCTCGTAAACATCGGAGAAATTGAACACGTGGGGCCCGTGCACGATCGGCGCACCGAGCTTGATCGCCTCGATCGGATTCTGCCCGCCATGTTCGACCAGCGATCCGCCCATGAACACGGTTCCCGCCAAGCGGTAGAACAGCCCGAGTTCGCCGAGCGTGTCCGCGACATAGATGTCGGTCGCCGCCGTGGGCAATTCCTCGTGCGAGCGCAGGCCCGCCTTCAGGCCGGACGCCGCGATCATCCGCGCAATCGCAGCACCGCGATCGGGATGCCGCGGCACGATCACGGTGAGCAGTGAGGGAAAGAATCCCTTCAGCGTGCGGTGCGCCTCGAGCAGGAGCTCCTCTTCGCCGGGATGGGTCGACGCCGCCACGACGATCGGGCGGCCGCGCGTGAGCGAGATCAGCCGCTCGAGCTTTGAGGGATCGGCCGGCGGCGCCGGAACATCCAGCTTCAGATTGCCTGTGATGACGACATTATGGCTGCCGAGCGCGGCAAAGCGCTCCGCATCGATTTGCGATTGCGCGAGACAAAGGTCGAACTTGCCAAGCAATGCCGAGATCGTGCCCGAAACCCTGCGCCAGCGCGGAAATGACCGATGCGACATCCGTCCGTTGATCAAGACCATCGGCAGCCGCCGCGCCGCGCTCGACAGGATCAGGTTCGGCCACAGATCGGACTCGATGAACAACGCCAGCGACGGCCGCCAGTGATCGAGAAAGCGCGCAACAAAGCGCGGCGAATCGTAGGGCACATATTGATGGATGACATCCGGCGGAAACCGCCTGGCAACGATCGCCGCCGACGTCACCGTGCCCGATGTCAAGAGGACGCGCAGATTGGCCTCGCGCAGCTTCTCGATCACTGCGGCCGCCGCCAACACCTCGCCGACGCTGGCGCCATGGACCCAGACCAGCGGCCCGCGCGGGCGGACGTCGTCGCTGAACCCCCGGCGCTCGCCGATGCGCGCCGGATCCTCTTTGCCGAGCTTGAGCCGCCGCTTGATCAGCGCCGGCGCCAGGGGCACCACCGCGAACGACAGTTTGCGATAGACGCGCAGCGTCATCGGCAACGAGTTAACCATGGCCGCCCGCTTCCTCGGGGCGGCCGACCTGCGCATAGGCGCGCCGGGTCGCTTCGTTCAAGATGGTTTCCAGCTTTTGGCGCAGGTGTTCCATGGTCGCGGCGTCGGCATCCGGCGGCACGCTGAAGTGTTCGATTCCCACCAATGCGCCCCGGCCGAATGGCAAATTGATGGTGGTGCGGTCCCAATTGTTGAGGCGGATGAAACGGCTGGTCGCCATCGCAAAAGGCATGATCGGCCGTCCCGACTCTCGCGCCAACATGATGATGCCAAGCCCCGCGACCCGCGACCGCTTCGGCACATCGGCGGTCACCGCGACGTTATAGTTATCCGCGAGCGCGCGCACCATCTCCTTGAACGCGCCGACGCCGCCCTTGCGATGAAACGCCGAGCCGTGATCGCCGGAACCGCGGATGGTCTCGATCCCGAGCCGTTCGGCCGCGATCGCGTTGTATTCGCCGTCGCGGTGCAGCGAGATCAAGACCTTGGCCCGATAGCTCGCCTTGTTCTTGATGAACGGCGTCATCAAATGCTGGCCGTGCCAGAACGCGAAGATCGCGGGCATGTTCGGCTCGACGATTTCATAGACATTGGGCGGATCGTAGCTAAATCGGTTGGTCAGCCAGACCAACCGCAGGAACTCGGCCGCGAGGAAACCCACGACGCGCTGAAACCAACCGCTGCGCAGCGTATTGCGAAGCAGTCTTTTCAACGGGCCGGCTTCGTGTCTGGTCTGGCGTCCTGGGCCGGATCGAGCAGCCGATGCAGATGGACCACGAAGTAGCGCATATGGGCGTTGTCCACAGTCTGCTGTGCCTTGGCTTTCCAGGCGGCGTAGGCGGTGGCGTAATTGGGGAACACGCCGACGATATCGACCTTGTCGAGGTCCCTGAACGTCGTGCTTGCGAGATCGGTCAGTTCGCCGCCGATGACAAGATGAAGCAATTGCTGCGGGGCACTGTCTGGCATGGTCGTTTTTCCTAAAGAGAGATGCCCGGCAAGCGCGACTTGAAACGACGCCTCAAGGGTTGTTCACGGCAACGGGCGGCTGCGAAAATGCGAGACGATGGTCGCATGACGATCGCGTCCCGCTGCCACCAGCACGCCGTGCGCCACTTCCCGCCGATTGTAGAGGATTTTATCACCGGAAAGTGCAGTCATCCTACCATTCGCTTCGTGCACGATCAAATTGGCGGCGGCAAGGTCCCAGTCCCGACTTTGCCCGCCCGCAAACGCGGCATCGAGATTGCCCTGCGCTACCCGGCACAACCGAAGCGCCAGCGATCCAATCCGCGGATGCAGCGTAATTTCTTTTCCCGACGGACTGAGCCGCTCGACCAGAGGTTTTGGCCCGGCCATACGGGAAAAATCCATCTCCGTGCCGCCGGTCGAGCGAATCGGCACGCCGTTGTGGGTCGCGCCCTGCCCGCGGATGGCAAAGAAGAATTCATTGCTGGCCGGCGCAAACACCGCAGCCAGCACCGGCGAAGCGTCCGCGACCAGGGCTGCGCTCACGCACCAGTCTTCGCGACCGGCCAGATAGCCGCGGGTACCGTCGATCGGATCGACGATCCACGCCAGGGGCTTGCCAAGGCGCGCCTCGTCGTCGGCGCTCTCTTCCGAGAGCCAGCCATAATCCGGCGTTGCCGAGCGCAATTTGCTCTCCAGGAGATCATTGACCGCGATGTCAGCCTCGGACACCGGCGATGAAGCGCCCTTGATCCAGTTCTTCAATTCGGTGCGGAACAACGATAGCGCTAGCTCCCCGGCCTGCCTTACCGCGTCCTCCAGCAGCGCGGCTTCGCGCGTCAGCGCCTCGGCGTCAGCGTCCGCCAAGCGTCAATCCTTCGATGCGCACCGTCGGCGCGTTGACGCCATAACGGAACTCCAGGTCGTTGGCCGGAGCAAGCGATTTGAATATCTCGAGCAGATGGCCTGCGATCGTCACCTCGCTCACCGGATAAGTGATGTTGCCGTTTTCAATCCAGAAGCCGGATGCGCCGCGGCTGTAATCGCCGGTGACGCCATTGACGCCGGAACCGATCAGATCGGTGACGTAGAACCCCTGGGCGATGTCGGAGATCAATTCCTTCGGCGTTACGTCGCCCGGCTCGAGATGAAGATTATACGGTCCCGGCGACGGCGAGGACGACACGCCGCGATGGGCGTGCCCGGTGGTGACCAGTCCGAGCTCCCGCGCGGTCGCGGAATCGAGCAGCCACGAGGTCAGCACGCCGGAATCGACAATGGCGAGCTTTTTGACCCGGACGCCCTCGGCGTCGAAGGTCTGCGAGCGCAAGCCGCGCACGCGCAAGGGATCGTCGATGATGCGGATATTCTTCGAAAACAGCTGCTGGCCGAGACGGTCTTTCAGGAAGCTGGTCTTGCGCGCAATCGACGCCCCGTTGATCGCGCCGACGAGATGACCGACCAGCGATCCCGAGACGCGGGGATCGAACACGACCGGCACCTTGCAGGTCTCGACCTTGCGCGGATTGGCACGCGCCACCGTACGATCGCCCGCGGTACGGCCGACCTTGGCCGGCGCCTCAAGATCGGACGCATGCGGCGCCGAGGTGTAGTCATAGTCGCGCTCCATGCCGGTGCCGTCGCCCGATATCGCGGTCATCGAGATGCCCTGGCTCGAGCGCAGGTAGGAGCCGTGGAAGCCGTCGCTTGTGACCAGCACCATGCCGCCGATGCCTGCCGAGGCCGACGCGCCGCCGGACTTGGTGACGCCCTTGACGGCAAGCGCAGCTGCTTCCGCCTCATAGGCGCGGCGCTCGAGTTCTGCCGTCGAGGGTATCTTGGGATCGAGCAGATCAAGATCGGGAAACTCGCGCGCCAACAGCGACGGATCGGCAAGGCCGACATATTTATCATCGGGTGCGACGCGGGCCATGGCGACCGCGCGCTCGGCGAGCCGCGCCACACCGTCGCCGCTCACGTCGTTGGTCGAGACCACCGCCTGGCGCTTTCCCACCAGTACCCTCAAGCCGACATCGTCGCCCTCAGAGCGTTCGGATTCCTCGACCCGCCCATCGCGCACTTCAACGCCTTGCGAAATGCCGCGGACCGCGACCGCGTCGGCGGCATCGGCGCCAGCGCGCTTTGCCGCCTCGACCAGGCGCTGGGCCAGCGTACTCAGGGCCGATTGATCGAATAGGTCGGAGTTGGCGGAGTTGCCGGAAAGCGACGATAGGCTTGATGGTGAAGAGATCACGAATGAAATCCCTGACATTGAAGAAGCTGCGGAGGCAATCCAGCAAACTAACCAGATGTGCCCGATTGACGCGGACTTCAAGCACTTTCGCGCCGTCAAAGCGTAAGAATCTCAGCTCTCGCGCAAGGTCTCGTCAATCATGCGGACCAAGGTCTTGTCAATCATGCACAGCGATGGGCGCCCAGTGACCTCGGATTAACCAGCCTTTTTAAGCCGAAACGGACACGGCCTGGCTAAGGTCTCGCGTATCGACCGGGAACATAATCCCGGCGGGGAGACAAAGCCGTGAGGCGTCAAATAGCAAGCGGGATCAATCCCGCCGGGTCGAGCCGCGCATTGCGGCTCGACCCTCTTTCCTTGCCCGTCAGCTTCAACGCGCACGACACCCGTGCGGATGGCGGCGTGCGCCAGATCGAACTTCATCGTGAACGCATCGTGCTGCGCCGCGCGGTCCACGGCATCCGGATGGCCGTCAAGGTTCGCGTCAGCGATTTCAAAGGCGTCGCGCTTCGCGGCACCGATGATGCCCAGATGCTGGTGCTGGTTCATCGCGATCCGTCGCTGACAATTCCGCTCTGCGTGAGTTGCGACACCGACGAGATCGCAACTGCCTGGCAGATGTGGAGCGACGTTTTCGGCCTTCCGCTGTTGCCGGAAAACGGCACGCGCGAGCCCGCGCCGCGGCGGCGGCGTCGCAATGCGATCCGCGCGCGGCGGCCGAAATTCCTGGTGCGGCGGCGCGTCGGCGATCTGCTCGGTCCAGCGAGTATTCACCGCAGCGAGCGCGAGATCATCGCGCGCGACTAAGCGGTCCTCATCACGGCGTCGACGAGCAGCCCCGCGAACAACAACAGCCCGGCGTCGCGGTTGGATTTGAAGACGCGCAGGCATAGTGCGGGAACGCCTACGTCAAGGCGGGCGATTTGCCAACCAAGATGCGCGGCGAACGCGGCAAGCCCGACCCATGCGGGCCAGAGCACTCCAGCCAGCGTAAGCGCTACGCCGATCAAAATGACGGCCAGTCCGTAAAACACGATCAGCGCCTGGTAAGTCCGGTCACCAAACAGGCGTGCGGTCGATTTGATCCCGATCAGCGCATCGTCCTCGGCATCCTGGTGCGCATAGATGGTGTCGTAGCCGATCACCCAGGCAATCGAGCCGGCATAGAGCACCAGTGCCGTCAGATCGATCCGGGCAAAGGTGACGGCAAAACCCATCAGCGCGCCCCACGAAAACGCCAGGCCGAGCACGATCTGCGGCCACCAGGTGATCCGCTTCATGAACGGATAGACCGCGACGATGACGAGCGAGGCAATGCCGGTCATGATCGCGAAGCGGTTGAATTGCAGCAGCACCGCAAGGCCGACCAGCGCTTGTGCAACCAGGAAAGCAGAAGCCTGCGGCACGCTCACCTGTCCAGCGGGAATCGGCCGCGATCGTGTCCGCTCCACCATGGCATCGAGATCGCGGTCGGTGATGTCGTTCCAGGTGCAGCCCGCACCGCGCATGACAAACGCGCCGATGAAGAACAGCGCGACGTCGAGCGGCAATCGGTCAAGGTCGTGCGTGATGCCGGCGGCGAGCGCGAGCGACCACCAGCACGGCATCAGGAGCAGCCAGGATCCGATCGGCCGGTCGAGACGGGAAAGCCGCAGGTACGGCCGCGACCACGACGGCGCACGGGTATCGACCCAGTTGCCGGTCGCATCCGCAACACGGGGGGCCGCGTCGCTCATTTGAAATCGATCATCGCGCGAGCACGTTGCCGTTCAGCGTATCGAAGGTGCTGCCGCCCTTCTTGGTCGGCGTCGCTTCCGGCAGCGCCGCCGATGAGCCCAGCACCTCGCTCAGGCTCGGACCAGCCGGCCCTCTCGTTTGCGCCTGTTGCGCGATGTCGCAGACTTTCTTCTGCATGGCCTCGGTGTTCTTGTGACCGCCTTTCAGTTGGTCGCCAACCTGCGGCGGGATTCCGCATTTCGCGGAATTGGTCTCGATATATTTGATCATCTTGAGTTCGGCCTGGCCGAAATTTGCCAGCAGCTTGCACGCTTCCGCCGGCGGTGCGTGCCGGTCGCTGGCGGCCTTGATTAGCTTGCCACGCTTCTCGGCTTCTTCGCGTAGCGGAATAAATGCCTTCATGCAGGCATCCTGGGCGCCTCCCGCCTGCGGCGCCGCTCCGGCGGGCGGGCGCTCGAACTGCGTGCCAGTGACCGGCGCAGCGCCAGCGCTCGGAAACGGGGAAGCAGCGGCGGGCGGCGCTCCGAGCGATACGGCAGGCGCAGCTCCGTTCACCGGTGGAAATGCCGGATCGTTCGGCTGGACGGCTCGGCCGGGCAGCGGCGCCGGAAATGCGCCTTGGGCGTTAGCGAGTCCCGCCGAGCCGGTAACTATAGCCAGCGTCAGCGGTACAATCAGGCGGCGGATCATCAAGGTGGTTTTCTCCGGCGAGGTCTAACGGTCCCCACATCTTCGCAACGCGACGCGCAATTTTCGCTTTGCTGCGTTTTACGATTGCTGCCGGGGCTTAACAACCCGGGGATTTTGGCAACAGCGCGGCACAGGACCGTATGCCGCCGATAATTACCCCATGAATCGAGCCCTTTAGGCTAAAAGTGATCGGTCAGGCTACCCAAATGGAAATCACAGCATGCCGCAATTCGACTTTCGCGCGCCCCGGCTGTTCGTCGATGCCTCCTTGCGCGCGGGAGAGACGGTCACGCTCATGCGCGACCAGAGCAATTATCTCGGCAACGTGCTCCATCTGTCGGGTGGCGACACCATCCTGGTCTTCAACGGGCGCGACGGCGAGTGGCAGGCGCAAATCTCTGGCCGCAAACGGCCGGACGCGCTCGCGATTCGCTCGCAGACGCGGCCGCAGGACCATCTGCCGGACCTCGCTTACGTCTTTGCGCCCTTAAAGCACGCCCGACTCGATTACATGGTGCAGAAGGCGGTCGAAATGGGCGCGGCTTCGCTGCAGCCGGTTCTGACCCGCTTCACGCAAGTGGCGCGCGTCAACACCGAACGGATGCGCGCCAATGTCATCGAGGCGGCGGAGCAGTGCGGCATCCTGAGCATCGCGAAGGTCGCCGAACCGCAGCCGCTCGAAGGTTTCCTCAACAAGCGCGCCTCCCAACGCCTGCTTGTCTTCTGCGACGAGGCAGCGGAAGTCGCAAATCCGTTGGATGCGCTCAAGTGCGGGCTCAACCCCTCGCATGGAATAGATGTCCTGATCGGCCCCGAAGGCGGATTTGCCGAGGAAGAACGCGCGGTCCTCAAGCGGCAGCCCGCGATTTTGACGCTTTCGCTGGGACCGCGGGTCCTGCGAGCCGATACCGCAGGCGTGGCGGCCCTGGCCCTGGTGCAGGCGGCGATCGGTGACTGGTCCGGTAATGCCCAAAGATAAGTAAAACGGGATAGGTAAACGGCTGGGCAGGTCGTTAAGACACTTGCCCGATCCCTGTCGAAACGCCGTGCCAGCCGTGCTAAGGCCAGCGCCAAATCGCTGATGGAACCCATTTTCGGGCATTTGGATACGAAATGACCACCGCCGCCGCCAACAATGCGACCGGAACCGCCGCCTGGGCGGACGCGCTGCTGTTGTCGTTTGCGCAGGCCGGCTACCGAAGGGCCGAGCCCGCGATCATCCAGCCGGCCGATCCGTTCCTCGACCTTTCGGGCGAGGACATCCGTAAAAGCCTTTACCTGACAACCGATCCTACCGGCGAAGAGCTGTGCCTACGTCCCGACCTCACCATTCCGGTGGCGCGGGACTATCTGGCGTCCGGCCGTGCCGGTCAGCCGACGGGGTTCAGCTATCTCGGGCCGGTGTTCCGCTATCGCGGCGGCCGAGGAAGCGAGTTCCTGCAGGCCGGCATCGAATCCTTCGGAAGGCCAGATCGCGCGGCGGCCGATGCCGAGATGCTCGCGCTGGCGCTGGAAGCCACGGCCGCGTTCGGACTGAGCAGCGTTGAAATCCGCACCGGCGACGTCGCGTTGTTCAACGCCCTGATTGACGCGCTTGGGCTCTATCCGGTCTGGCGGCGGCGGCTGGTCAAGGATTTCAACCGCAAGGTCAGCCTGATCCAGGACATCGAGCGACTGACGCTCGCAACCGCGCCCGGACGTAACGAATATGAAGGCGTGCTCGCGGCGCTGGCCGGCTCCGACCGCAAGGCCGCGCTCGCGCTCGTGACCGACTTGATGTCGATTGCAGGCGCCACCAATGTCGGCGGGCGCACGGTCGCCGAAATCGCCGATCGCTTCCTGGAACAGTCGACCTTGAAGGGCGGCGCGCTGCCGCGCGATGCGCTCGCCATCATCAAGCGCTTTCTCGCGATCACGGGCGATCCTGACGCTTCGGTGGCGCAACTGCGCGCGCTCGCCACCGACACCAGGCTCAACATCACTGCCGCCATCGACGAATTTGAAAGCCGCGTCGGCTTCATGGCCGCGCGCGGCATCGATATCAAGAGCACGCGCTTTTCCACCTCGTTCGGACGCGGGCTGGATTACTACACCGGCTTTGAATTCGAACTGCACAATAAGGGCGATGGCGTCGAACCCCTGGTCGCCGGCGGACGCTACGACGGATTGATGACCCAGCTCGGTTCGCGCACGCCGATCCCCGCCGTCGGGTTTTCGGTCTGGGTCGAAACCCTTATCGAAATCGGCCGCAGGCCGGGTGCGGCCGGCAAAAGCGGGGGCGCAGCATGAGCGCGCCCTTTGTTCTCGCGGTCCCCTCGAAGGGCCGCCTGCAGGAGAATGCCGAAGCCTTCTTCACGCGCGCAGGACTTGCGCTGGCGAAGCCGCGCGGCGCGCGTGACTATCGCGGCACCATCACCGGGCTCGACCATGTCGAGATCGCCTATCTATCGGCAAGCGAGATCGCCTCGCAATTGGCCCGCGGCGCGGTGCATCTTGGCGTCACTGGCGAGGACCTGGTACGCGAGAGCATTGCGGACGCCGACAAGCGCGTGCTGTTGATCGACAGTCTCGGCTTCGGCAGCGCCAATGTCGTGGTGGCGGTGCCGCAGGCATGGATCGACGTCCGCACCATGGCCGACCTCGACGACGTCGCCTCCGGCTTCCGCGAACAACACAACCGGCGGATGCGGGTCGCGACCAAATACATCAATCTGACCCGATCATTCTTCGCCTCCCACGGCGTCGTCGACTACCGCATCATCGAGAGCGCCGGTGCGACCGAGGGTGCACCTGCGGTCGGTACCGCCGAGATGATCGTCGATATCACAACGACCGGTGCGACGCTCGCCGCCAACGGCTTGAAGGTGCTCGATGACGGCGTGATCCTGCGCAGCCAGGCCAATCTGGTGGCCGCGCGCGACGCCGACTGGTCGAATGAGGCGCGCGAAGCCGCGCGTGTCATCCTCGACCACATCGCCGCGCGCGCCCGCGCCAGCAAATATCGCGAAGTCCGCACCCGCTTTGCCGGCTGCAACGATGCGTTGCTGAGCGAAGCGCACAACCGCTTCGGCGTGGTATCACCGTTCGGCGGACCGACCTCCTCGGGCATGGTCACGTTGCACTGCCCGCCCTCGCAGCTTTACGCGCTCGGCAGCTTCCTGCGCGCGCATGGCGCCGACACGGTGTCGGTGGCCTCGCTCGACTACGTGCTCGCCCGCGAAAACCCGATGTTTGCCAAGCTCGAGGCTTTCTTGCGACCGTAAGACTCGCGGCAATCGTGGCGACAAGGCGCCATGATTGCCATATGTTGCCCGTGAGGAAAGGTTGGAACCTGATCGATGAAGCTCGGTACGGATGTCTCCAGTCTGACGACCACCGCGGCCACGGCCGCGGCGCAGGGACTATCGATCGTCATTCCGGTTTATAACGAGGCGGCGGGGCTCACGGCTCTGCATCAGCGGATCATGGATCTGGCGAGCGTGCTCCGGCGGCGCTACGGCCTTCCCTGCGAGGTCGTCTATGTCGACGACGGCAGCACCGATGCGACGCTCGCAATTGCCAATGGCCTCGCAGCGGATACGCTCGACGTGCAAGTGGTGTCGCTGTCGCGCAATTTCGGCAAGGAAGCGGCCCTGATGGCGGGGCTGGACCATGCAAGGCGGGGCGCCGTGCTGTTCATGGACGGCGACGGCCAGCATCCGCCGGCCCTGGTCGAACAACTGGTCGGTCACTGGGTCGATGGCGGCTATGATGTCGTCTATACCGCGAAAGCGCATCGCGAAAACGAATCCTTTCTGCGCCGCCTCGCGGTGCATGGCTTCTACGCCGTGATCAATTGGGGCGCGCGGCAGAAGATCCCCGAGGATGCCGGCGATTTCCGCCTGCTGTCGCCGCGCGCGGCAGCCGCGTTAAGGCAGCTTCCGGAGCGCAACCGCTTCTTCAAGGGACTGGCAAGCTGGATCGGCTTCCGTCAGGTCCGGGTCGACTACGAGCCCGCGCCGCGCACTCATGGCGTGACCACCTTCAACGCCGGCCGGCTGCTCGGACTTTCGATCGAAGGGCTGACGTCCTTCTCGGTCGCGCCACTGCGCTTTGCGAGCCTGCTCGGCGTGCTGCTCGCGTCGGTCGCCTTCCTGTTCGGTCTTTCGATCGTGTGGGAGGTCTGGACCACCGGAAAGCAGGTTCCCGGCTATCCGTCGCTGGTGGTCGGCCTGATGACGATCGGCGGCGTGCAGCTCATCATGATCGGCATTGTCGGAGAATATATCGGCAAGATCCTGTCGGAGCTTAAAGCGCGTCCAATCTATTTTGTGGCCGAGCATAGCGAGAAGCGGTCCGAGGCCGAGAAGGACGCCGGGCAAAGCGAACGGACCGCGGCCGAATGATCGATGCCGAGCCGTTGCGTCGGATCTGGCTGTGCGCCGACGATTACGGTATCAGCCCCGGCGTCAATCGCGGCATTCGCGAATTGATCGAGCACGGGCGTCTCAACGCGACATCCGTGATGGTAGTGGGCCCCGCCGTCGGACGCGACGAGGTCGCCGCATTGCAGGCCGCCATCGCCAAGAGTGCACGCTGCGCCATCGGGCTGCACGCGACATTGACCGCTCCCTTTCGTCCCCTGACAATGCATTTCCGCCCGCTCGACGGCGGCATGTTCCTGCACTTTCGCAAACTGTTGCGCTCAAGCCTGTGGCGGCGGCTCGATGCGGAGATCGTCCGCGCGGAAGTAGCGACGCAGCTCGCAGCCTTCCGCGGCATGTTCAACCGCGCACCGGATTTCGTCGACGGCCACCAGCATGTGCAGCTTTATCCGCAGCTACGCGACGGTTTTCTGGCGGCAGTGAAGGAAAAGGCGCCCGGCGCCTGGGTTCGCCAGGCAAGACGCAATCTGCCGCTTCGCCAACGGCTCGGTTCGCCCAAAGCGCTGTTGCTCGACTATCTCAGCACGCAATTTCGACGCCGTGCAGCGCAAGCCGGTGTCGCCTTTAACCCGGCATTCTCCGGCGCCTACGATTATTCGCGCGAGCCCGACTATGGCGCGCTGATGCGAGCGTTTCTCGACCGGCTGCCAGAGGACGGCGTCGTCATGTGCCATCCGGGATTCGTCGATGAGATCCTCGTCGGCCTCGACCCGCTCACTGCCACGCGCGAAACCGAATTCGCCTATCTCGCCGGCGAGGATTTCCCCCGTCTCCTGGCCGCGAATAAAGTTACGTTGACCTGACATTGCTCAAGAAAGCGGCCGCGCGTTTTGACGCATACCGAAATTTAATCCCTGCGCGTACTACCTGCGACACAAAGTCCCCTTACATTCCTGCCGCGCTTTCCGAACTTCGGAAACCGGACCAGCAGGAGGACCGCCATGACCCCGCAAGAACGCCAATTGGTTGATGATCTGTTCGACCGGCTTTCCAAAGTGGAGAGTGCGCCGCGCGATCCCGATGCAAGCAACGCCATCGCGCAAGGTTTGCGGAACGCCCCCAACGCCGTCTATGCGCTGGTGCAAACCGTGCTGCTGCAGGACGAAGCGCTTAAGCGTGCCGACAGCCGCATCCAGGAACTGGAGCAGGCCCGCGCACCGGAGCAAAGTCAGTCCGGAGGGTTCCTCGATTCGATGCGCGACACGATCTTCGGGCAAAGCCAACCGCACGGTTCGGTGCCCAACGTCCCCCCGCCGCAGACGCACGATCGTCCGGTGTGGAACAGCGGCCAAGTGCTGCAGCAGTCGCAATCGCCGGGACAGTATGATCAAGGCTCCTATGGACAGGGCTCCTATGGACAGGGCTCTTATGGACAGGGTTATGGCCAAGGCCCGTCCACGCAGCCATATGGTGGCCCCCAAGCGCCCTTCGGTGGTGGCGGCGGCTCGTTCCTGGGAACCGCGGCGGCCGCGGCGGCCGGAATGGTCGGCGGATCGTTGCTGCTCAATGGCATCCGCTCGATGATGGGCGGCCACCGCTTTGGCGTCGCCGATGCCGGCGCAATCGGCGATAAACCCTCAAGCCCCTGGAGCGATCAATCCGGCAGCACGCTGGCGCGCGATGCGGGAATCAACGACATCGGTTCAGCCTCTCAGCGTGACGATGACGGCTCCTCCGCTTCTCGCGCGGGACTGCTCGATCAGGCGTCGAACGACGATGATTCGGGTGGGTTTGACGACGATGGTGGCGGCGACGATGACGGTGGCGACTACGCCTGAGCGGTTTGGATTCTGCTAAACAAAACGGCCGCCCGATGAGGCCGCCGCTTTGGTGTGCGCCTTGGGCCGATCAGATGACGACGACCTTGGCGCCGACGCTGACGCGGCCGTAGAGATCGATCACGTCATCGTTGCGCATCCGGATGCAGCCCGACGACACGTTGGTGCCGATAGTCCAGGGCTCGTTGGAGCCGTGGATGCGGTAGAGCGACGAGCCCAGATACATCGCGCGCGCGCCGAGCGGATTTTGCGGGCCGCCTTCCATGTGGCGCGGCAAATCCGGCCGGCGGGCCAGCATTTCCGCCGGCGGCGTCCAGTCGGGCCATTCCTTCTTCGCCGAGATCGCCTTGACGCCCGACCAGGTGAAGCCGGGACGTCCGACACCGATGCCATAGCGCAGCGCCTTGCCGCTGCCCTGCACCAGATACAGGAACTTGTTGGGGGTATCGACGACGATAGTGCCGGCGCTTTCCTTGCCGGTGTAGTCGACCACTTGCTTTTCATATTTCGGATCGAAAGGGCGCTGCGCCGGTTCGCTCATCTCCTGCTGGCGCATCATTCCCTGCTGCGGATCCATCGGCGGCAGCAGCGAGCGCCGCCCGCCATAGCCGTAGTCCGGCTGCGGCTGATAGGCCGGCTCTCGCTGATAACGCCCGCCCTGCGGCGCATCGCCGAACAGGAATTCGATGAAGCCGCCGCCCATGTTGGAGCGTTCGGAAGAAGCCATGCGCACCGGCGCCGGCTGCGCAGGCTCACGGGCGTAGATCACGGCGGGCTCGGTTGAGGCGTCGATCGCTAAGGCCTCACGGGCGAAGCAAAGGCAAGACACGCTCGCAAGGAGCGCAAGAGAGATTTTTCCGGACATCGACGTACTCTGTGCTGTTCGTCATTGCGGGGTCGCGGCAGCAGTTCGACAAACGCCGCTGCACGCGATCAATACAAATCAAAACCTAATCGGTTTGGTAAACAGATCAGGCGTTTCGATTCACCATTTCGGCAATCGCGCGCGGATTTGTCC
>Ga0209807_1000625_pt1 | contig 16179 bp, 17 predicted proteins | sample GraSoiAngelo_154_FD_186168 | JGI IMG/M metagenome (GOLD analysis project Ga0209807, IMG submission 186168) | Grasslands soil microbial communities from the Angelo Coastal Reserve, California, USA - 14_1009_13_20cm (SPAdes) (version 2) | ecosystem: Environmental > Terrestrial > Soil > Grasslands ... | reverse complement strand
CAGGCTGGACCTGGAACGGCCATTTTGTTCCTTCTCCACAATCAACAAGCCCGTTCTTTGAACGAAGAAAGCGGATCATTAGAAACGGAGTGTGGAATCCTACTCGTCGGGGATGGGAGTATCAAGGCGAATTCTTTGGGGTCTGGGAGCATTGAGGCGAATCGGACCGTTTTAATATGCGGCGCTCGATCTTTGGGCCGGAACAGATGGCGCGTAGAGCCGATTCGATACAACTGCCTAAGGAGCTCGTTGCGGACCTGCTAGAGTCATCTCTAAGGTTCCAGGAGGTCGCTGAATCCTTAGAGGTTCAGCTGGACAAGAAGACAGTCAAGAGGCTCAAGATTGGAGACAGGGAACTCAAGAAACGCCAGTACAAGGTAGCTTCCAGCCGAGAGGATATCGACCGGATTCTCAGTTGAGATACGAGGCAGTCTTCCTAAACACCTTTTCTCAAACCGTTCAAGAAGCTCCCTGGCAACGTCAAGCAACGAGTCAAGCAGAGGATCCAAGAGCTCGCGACGAACCCCTACTTGGGTCTGAGGCTCAAAGGAGGCCTTGAAGGCTTCTGGAAAGACCGCGTTGGCACGTATAGGATCCTGTACAAGATTGAGTGGAGCGGGAAGAATAATCTTCTATGATGTCGATCTCAGAAAGCGAGTCTATGATTGAAGAACCAAGATGCGAGGGAAATTATTCGTTTCTGTAGTTAGATGCCTGGTTCTTGTTCCATTCGTGAGGGTTGGCGCACAGTCGCTGGCGCCAGTCGCTCCGCTGACCCGACATCTCTAGGGTTGAGCAATCTTTGTGGTATTGCTCAGACACGAGACCGAAACTACCGGTTGTCTCGTCCGTCTCTCCAGACTAAGAATAGCCTGGGAACCTATAACAGCGAAGTCATGCAGGAATCGACCTGGTCGCAAAAAAGCGCAAACCTCGTGAACCTTCTCGTATCAGCGCTAGCTGGAGGTTTAGTGGTTAGTAGAGGCGCGTCTTTCCGGTCTCTGAACATGGATGCTAGGAACCTTCGCTTCAAGTGTCCTGACCGCCTTCTGTATCCCGTTGACAGCAGCCTCCTCAAAATACGTCTCACCGCACTGCTTGCAGAGCCATCCAGGAACCGAGTCGACGACGAGATGGTATCCGTTCCTGTGAACCGTATACGGGACCTTGGTCCGCACTAGCTGTCCCCCGCAGAAATGGCACTTCAAACTCCTCGACCTCCTCGTCTCCTGGTTCTATAGTCTCGTTCCCATTCTATTAAGGATGGTACGTAAGCCGTGACAACCACAAGATGGTCTATCTTGGGCGCGCAGACGACATGGAGGACGCGGCCCTGCCGAGTCTTGCCGTAGAGCAGACAGCTCAGTCCTCTAGGGTCTTCAGCATACTCCTCGATGACCTCCCCCCGCTCAATAATATCGCGAACCTCTCTAGTCGAGATCATCCGCTCTGAGTATGTCATCTGTTCAACTGCATGGGAACTAAACAAAGGCCGCTTCCTATAGGCATCATGCAATCTTTCAGCTAGGCTGCGCGCCAACGACCTTCCCTCAGCGCGGACCCCCAGCCTTTGTATCCTTATAATTGATAATATTCGCGGGCGAACTGGTTTAGCAGACCCTGCAGGCTTAAGATATCTTTCGGCTATTGCTCAGACACGAGAACGAAATTGCGCTCGTCAATCCATTTCGTTCATCGTCAGCTAGCTCTCGCGACTATTAGCAACGTGTCACCCAGCGAGGCCTCGGCCCTTCATGCGCTTCTCCATTTCTTCGGAAGACACCTCTTCGACACGGCTGGCAATCCACCAGACGTTTCCTGTCGGATCCTCCACTGCAGCGGTCCGGTCGCCGTAGAACTGGGTTGTAGGTTCCTGCTCAGAGGTTCCGCCAGCCTTCAAACCTCGCCTATAGGTCTCGTCCACGTTCTCAACGTAGACGTACAACTGGCTAGGTATCGGATTATACTGAGCGGTTGAATCGGCCATCATGACAATGGAGTTGCCGATCTTGATCTCGGCATGACCCACATGGTCTTCCTTGTCGTTGATACGTGCCCTCTCTTCCGCCTGGAAAGTCTCCTTCAAGAAATCGATCAGTCTCGGCACACCATCCACGATCAAGTACGGTGTAACGGTTCCGTAATCTTGAGGAGTGGGGTTTGGTTTGCTGGTGACAGATTGCATAGGCTCGATAATGTACTCCTCATTGGTTTAAGAATTGCTGAGATGAGAAAGTCACTACAGTGAAAACCTTGAGATTCCGAGCCTTTAATCCCAGCCTATCCTCCAGCTTCGACTGGTTCGCGTCAGTGCTCTAAGCTACGGGAGAGCGGATGAGATCTTGAAGAAGACCGTTGAACAGCTTCTCATGAAAATTTACGCTGGTCGAGCGGATATTCACCTAGACCTGTATCAATTGTCGAACCAGCATCGGCGTAAGCATGGGCGGGATTGCGACATGTACCCCAGCGACCCATTGCAGGCACCTCTATGGAAAGCGATCGCATCATTGACGCATGCGCGGCGTATGTTAGAGGTTGGCTGTGGCCACGGGTACACTGCAGCAGTGATGGCTTCGGCAGGAGGACCCAATTGTCATGTAGACACGATTGAAGCGAATCCGCAGCATGCTAAACTAGCGGAGAAAGCGTTCCAGGAGCGAGATCTCTCCGATCGCATCACTATCCTACGTGGGAGGGGACAAAATCTCCTTCCAAGGCTGAAGGGCCGTTACGATGTTTTGTTTCTCGACGGTGACTGGCGCGAATACCCACGATACCTTCCACACCTCCGCCGTCTCACCCGTCCTGGCAGCATTATCGTAACCGCGAACCTCAACCCGCTCTTTGGCGGCTGGGGCGGAAGGTTGCAGGGAAAGCCAGCGATCCTATCCTACTTGACACGCCTTGTACGGGATCCACACTTCCGCACATACATCGTTCCTGGCGAATGGCATTCGATCAGCGTGCGGGTGTAGTGCTCGAAGTATCATCTGTTCAATGAGTCATAGGAGCCGGAGCCACTCGCACCTCGTGAACAGATTCCGGAAGAGTCTGACCCCTGCAGAGTGCCTGAAAACAGATCGTAATTTTCTGTCATTTCACTGATATCGGTACTTGTTTTTGAGGAGTCGAAATAGTGGTGAGTCCTGATGCCCTTGGGTGTTCTCAGCGTCAAGAACGGATGGGCTATCGTTAGCACTCGATAAATACAACATCAGGATCAGTCTGGCCCTGCCTTGACAGAGCCTGTACTTGTTTCACCGAGATTGATCTATGTTGAGCGTGTCATTGGCATTCCCGATATCGAGTTGTTCGACCTTTCGAAGGACGGCAAGACTGCCCTTGCACTGTCCAACAAGACCGGGTCTTACCAGCTAGCAGCCGTGGATGTGAGAGGGGGTCAATTACGCCCCGTCTCTCACGGAAAGGAACGAGTAGCCTGGGCTCGCATCTCGAATGACTCGGAGACTATCTGCTTCTCCAGAGATTTTGGCGGAAAGGAGGAACATCAGCTCTTCACAGTTCCCCTAACTGATGGCGAGGAGGAAGAGCAACTCACTAGGCTACCCGCGACCCGCGCCTTCAACTTCAACTGGTCAAACGGCGATGACAGGATCGTCCTCGCAGGAGCAACGCAGGAGACCAACGGCGTCTGGACTGTTGACTCAAGCAACGGCCAACACTCACAGATCTATCAGAACCGACACTGGGTCTTCAACCCGGAATGGTCCAAGGATGATTCCAGAATCTGCATCTCAGCAAAGACCACAGAACATCCCACAGCACTAGAACTGGTATTCTTGTCGCCAGAAAAAGAACAAGATCCTGTGGTCTACACGCCCAGAGTTGACTCGGAGAACACGAATGGCGGATGGCATCCCTCTGAACCCTGGATACTCTTCAAGACAGACGCCAGAGGCCGATACGAACTCGCAGTCTACAAAACAGACGCACAAGAACTGAGCTACCTCAAAAGCGCGGATCTAGGTCTCGACTTTCCAGTCTTCGCATGGATGCCTGACGGCAAATCCGTCTACTATCTCGCCACGAACAACGGAAGAACTCGGCTATACATAGAACCGATCGACGCATCCGAACCGCCTAGAGAGATTCCGTTACCGGAGGGCTACCACGCCGGCTTCTTCGGCACTTCGGTGAAAGTAGCGAAGCCAGGCGAGTATTTCGTCTTCTCCTGGTCCTCACTCTCCAGCCCGCCTACTCTATCCCGGTGCGATCTGGAGACTGGTAGAGTAGAGACGCTCAACGAGCATTTCACAGACCTTCCACTAGGAAGAGCGGAGCCAGTGGTCTACGGCTCCTTCGACGGTCGATCCATACATGGCTGGTTCCTCAAACCGACACGACAGGAGGGAAGGAGCCCCTGCGTCCTCTGGATCCATGGGGGTCCCGCGTGGGAAGTTGCGGACGTCTGGAACCCTGCCATCCAGTCCTTCCTAGTCGCTGGATACGCGGTCTTTGCGCCGAACATTCGCGGGAGCACAGGCTATGGCGTCGAGTTCCAGAATCTGAACATACACGACTGCGGAGGCGCGGACCTCAAAGACGTTGAGGAGGCAGCCAAATATCTCAAGTCCCGGCCGGACGTGGACCCGTCGAAGATCGCTCTGGTCGGAGCAAGCTATGGCGGCTTCATGACATTCCTCGCCACCACAAAAATACCCGACTATTGGTCAGCGAGCGCGGCAATCGTGGGCATCACCGATTGGAGGGAAATGTACGGGCTGTCCGACGCCGCCTTCAAGAGCTTCATCGAAAGATACTTCGGAAAACCAGAGGAGAACCCGGATCTCTACTACGACCGGTCTGCGATAAACTTCGCCCAGAACCTAAAAGCCCCGCTGCTCATATGGCATAGAGGCAATGACTCGCGATGCCCATTGGCTCCAGTCCAGAAGTACGCTGATAGACTCCGTGAATTGGGAAAGGACTTTGAGATGAACGTGGTCTGGGATGAAGGCCACGGATTCCAGAAGACTGAGAACCTGGTCCGCCAGTACAAAGCGATCATCGAGTTCCTCGACAAGAAGATAGGCTCCTCAAACTAACAGACCCAGTCAAGGGAGCACTACGATCAACTCTTCAAGATCAGCAAGGAAGCGTGAGCCCGGAACGATAGGATAGTCACACGACTAGTCGCTATTTGGTCGTCTTGTAGTTTGACCGCTAGTTCTTGTTCCATTCGTGAGGGGTTGGCGTGTAGGCGTTCGCGCCAGTCGCTCCGCCGACCCGACATCTTCCGGGTTGAGCTATCACTTCGTATCACTCGAGGTAGGAATCCTATTCGCGAAGGATGGGAGCATCAAAGCGAATTCTTCGGAATCTGACCGGCGGAGTCTGAGAATTCAGTTTATAGTGTGACCGCTAACAATCGTCAGAGTTTTCGTTTGACATTTATCAACTCTGACTCTATGTCCACACTTGCTGTTCTTGATTCTGTCTGAACGTGCTTGGAAGCACATTCGTGGGAGGCATCCTGAGGTCTCGCCCTACAAGCATTTGATCGGAGAGGTCTTGACGGGGCCAGAGTTGATCATCAGAGGCAGGAGGGCTGAGTCAAAGGCTGTAAGGCATGTTCCGAAAACCCATCTTGGACCAAAGTATCTTGTCGTGGTTTACAGGGAGGCATCGGGTCGGAAGCACATAATAACGGCCTACTTTACTTCTGATCTGAAGAAGATTAAAGGGGACGTTGTATGGAGAGCATAGTACTGAGACCGGACAAGCTCGATGTCGAGTACGACAAGGAGAATGACGTTCTCTACATTTCCACGGGCAAGCCCAGAGAGGCGGATGACAGCATCGAGCCTCAGGAGGGCGTAGTCATTCGAACCAGAAAGGGCGAGCTTGTCGGCATCACAATCATCGGTCTTCAGAAACATCTCTCCTCATAGCCTTCGTACCCATTCTCTCCTGCATCCGAAGCACTAGTAGGAGACTAACTTTCTAGACGGACCCGATCGTCAACGAACACTGGAACGGATGGTTAGGCCTTAGTGGAAAGTAGAGATCGGCTGTGGTTACAAGTATCTCGACCTGTGTCAGGTATCTTATCTGGTCGCTTTGTAGTCTGATTGCTGGTTTTCTTATTCCATCCGTGAGGGGTTGGCGTTTAGTCGGTCGCGCCAGTCGCTCCGCCGACCCGACATCTGCCAGTTTCAGCTGTCTTCCGGCTATTCCTCAGACAAGAGAACGAAACTGGCTTGGATGATCCAGTCGGTTCATTGTCAGCCAGCTCTCCAGACTAAGAGCGACAACGCTTCATCGGGGGAGCCATGGAGGCTGTAAGACCCGCAGTGAAGTACTGGTCCGTGATGGAAAGGGTCATCAGCCTCCTCCCTAGCTCTTGAAGATTTTTTACGAGCACACACTGTTCATGGGCGGGTGATAATCGAAGGTACCGCTATAAGTGGACGCCTCGGAAATCTAAGTTGAGAGGTCGGAGGATGAAAGCTGTAGTCCTAGTTTTGGCTGACACGGAGACCCATGAGGATCGAGGTCGGATCAGAAATGCTCTGGAGACTGCAAAGGAATTCAAGGATGCGGGAGACGATGTCAAACTGATCTTTGATGGCGCGGGTACAAAATGGATTCCAGAAATCTCAAAGTCAGATAACAAGTATAATGAAATCTACACGGGGTTGAAGGACAGAGCTCTAGCCTGCAAGTACTGCGCCGCGTCTTTCGGTGCTACGAAAGGAATCCAGGATGCTGGAGTTCCTTTGTTGGACGAATACCATGGTCACCCTAGCCTTAGAAAATTGGTATCGCTCGGATATCAAGTAATCTCGTTCTAGTCGCTTGCGCAGTCATTTAGGAAGCGTCTTGGAGAGCTAGCCGTGAAGGCTGGCAATTGCGTTTTCCAGCCTCCGCGTTCACCGCTCTTACGGGCTGATGTTAGGCCCAATCCACTTCTCCCCGAGAAAACAATCTCTGGAATGATACCTCTAGCGGGTCGTGTAGGCATCTATTTTAGCAACGTAGGCCCGATGTTCCGCTAGATAGAGATGGGAAAGAAGGAAGAGCCGAAGGAGCCGAAGAAGCAGAGTGAGGTTTCGAAGGCTGCTAAGGGATTCTTCTATGGTATGGCTCTGCATGGAATGGTAACCTACGCGTTGAGGCTGAGAATGCACATGGAGAACCTGTTCATGCTCATCACCATGGGCGACATGCTCGGGATACCTGTACTACCGCCCTACTACAGCCTCAGGCTCCTACCCTACGCGGTCCCATCTCTGAAGACATGGAAGCAGACACTGCTCAGAGATCGAGACATTACCGACTCACTGTACTAAGGAGCTGTCAACAGACGGCCGTGAGCGCTGCGGTCAGCCCAGGCATGGCCGAGTACTTCGCATCCAATCCTGACCTCAGGTACATTCTCTTCGGTGGAAAAGGCGGGCTAGGTAAGACAACCCTATCCGCCGCGACCGCCCACTGGCTAGCGCGAAGAGGAAAGAGGGTCTGTGTCTTTTCGACGGATCCCCAGGCGAGCCTCTCGGACATTTTCGAGAGGAAGATCTTCGGCCAGGGAGAGGTCGAACTCGCCTCAAACCTCTATGCTGTTGAGATCGACGCCGATCGGAGAATCGCAGAGTATCAGGAGGAGATTAGGAACAAGATCAAGGACATGTACAAGATGGAAACGATTCCCGAGGAGGTGGAGGATTACATCAACTCGTCCGCCGCGGAACCAGCGATGGCCGAGTCAGCCACGTTCGACGCCATGGTTGAATTGATGACCGCAGGCAAGTTCGACTACTACGTGTTCGACATGATGCCGCATGGACACGCAATAAGATTCCTGGGCATGGCCGACATTCTAGACCAGTGGGTCGAGAAGATCGTCACCGTGAGGAAGAAGGCTGGAGAGTACGGGGAGGCTGCTACTGTTATGGGCAACAAGGGAAGCCTTGTCCAGGAAGATCTCGTCCTGAAAGAGCTAGAGTACATCAGAGGACGACTCGACTTTGTCAGCACAATGGTCCGCGACCGAAAACACACCGCGTTCTTCTACGTGCTCATTCCCGAACTAATGCCCATTCTAGACACACGAAAAGCACTGGAGATGTTCAGAGAGTTCAACGTGACAGTGAGCGGAGTAGTAGTGAATCAGGTATATCCGAAAGAGTTGAAGGACCAGACGGATGTTCCAGGCTTCTTGAAGAACAAGATATCATCGCAACAAGAATACGTTCACCAGATCCAGACAGAGTTCGGGAGCCTCATAAGAGGCATTGTGCCTATGCTTGACCGAGAGCCGAAAGGTCTTCAGATGATATCGAAGGTAGCAGACATACTCTACGGGGCCTAACCGACCATGGAGACAGCGAACCCGGGCCAGTCGTTCCCGTCTTTCGTGTCAGCAAAGAAGGGATTGAAGTATCTCTTCTTCGGCGGGAAGGGAGGAGTTGGAAAGACAGCGCTAGCAGGCGCAACAGCCTACTATCTCTCAGAGATGCTCGGAAAAAAGACGCTGATCTCCTCCACAAATCCTGTCCATAGCCTATCAAGCCTCTTCGGCCAGGATCTCTGGAAGAAGGGGACAAGGAAGATTGAGGGAACCAAAAACCTCTACGCAGACGAAATAGACATTTCGTCAACCATAGAGAGGTACAAGGGTGAGATCAAGGATCGGCTCGTCCAGTTTCTGAAGTTCGCAGACATCCCCGTCGATGTTGAACCTTTCATCGAAATCGCCACAACGAATCCTTCCTTCGAGGAATCTGCCATGTTCGACGACATGGTTGATCTAATCCTCAGCGGACAGTACGACGCCTACGTCTTCGATACAGCACCAGTCGCCCACACCTACAGACTGCTGGGCATGTCAAAGGTCTACAACCTCTGGCTCAACAAGATGATCAAGAGCCGTCAAGAGTCAATGTCTCTACGCACAAAACTTTCCTTCCGCAAAGAAAAAATAATCCAGGAGCTGAAAAAGGACCCACTACTAGTCTCACTGGCCGGAACCAAAAAGAAGACGGAAGAGGCGAGAGAAATCCTTACGGATTCGGAGAAGACAGCATTCTTCTTCGTCACCTTGCCACTCGCCCTCCCTATCGCGGTGATTGAACGGTTCATCACCTGGGTCCAAGCCTTCCAGATACCCATCGGAGGGGTCATCGTCAACGAAGTCATTCCAAAGATCGATTTGGAAAAACTGTCGCCCTATGTTGCCCACCGGATGGAAGAACAGGCAGGCTACTTGAGACTGGCTGAACAGAAGTTTCCAGGAATGATACGGGCAGTGCTACCATTGTATGAAAGAGAGGTTAACGGCCTGGACATGGTTTCCAGGATGGCCCAAAGCCTGTCTTTAGGCTCAGAATCGAGAATCTGAACGGTTTCTCGGCTTTTATATCTTATAAAGGCTCAAAATCATCCGGTATTCTTATATTTTCACCGCCCAGACGCACTACATGATCATCGTTGTATGAATCGCTCATAGTAATGCTGAGCGGCATCATCGTCTACGGCATCGTCTACCAGTTCTATGTGAAATGGTTCGACCGGAGCGTCGTCCAGTCCGACCCCAACCGTCCCACACCAGCCCACACCTACCTAGATGGTGTCGAGTTCTTCCCATCAAACAAGTACGTCATGCTAGGCTGGCACTGGAAGAGCATCGCCGCCCTAGGACCCGTAACCGGTCCCGCCCTAGCAATAGTCTGGGGATGGCTGCCCGGATTCCTCTGGATCCTGATCGGTAACTCGCTGCTCGGATGGCTGCACGATTACAACTCGATGATGACATCAGTCAGGAGCGAGGGAGCCTCGCTAGGACCCCTCACTTACCAGATAATAGGAAAACGAGCCAGGCGGGTCCTAGTAGCGTTCCTCGCCTTCTATTCCATCCTGATTTTCGCCGCATTCCTCGGCGCTCTCCTACCAATCGTCAAGAACCAGGCATTCGTAGGCGCGTCAGCAATAGTCGCGTTCATGATCATCGCTGTAATTGGCGTCGCCTCAGGATATGCAATATTCAAGGCCAAGATCAACGTAGTTGCAGTGACGATCGCGTCACTGGTTGGAGTCGCCCTAACGGTCTATCTGAGCACCGCAGTATTCGGCTCCGCGATTGGAACAGCCTTCACAAGTGCAATCCCTGACCCGCAACTGCAGGAGGACGTGCTCCTAGCTTCAATGCTGGTCTTTAGCATACTCGGCGCGGTCCTCCCGCTCTGGAGCTTTGCAATGCCGATAAACTATCTCGGATTCTACGTCGCCTACTTCGTTGTAGGCGCGATCGTCGCTAGCTCCTTCATCGCTCCCCAGACGTTCACCTCTCCCATGTTCACAAATTGGTTTTCGCCCGTCGCTATCGGAGCGGGAACCGGACTCATCAACAACGTCGCCTTTCCCTTGTGGCCTCTGCTGTTCGTGACGATCGCGTGCGGAGCCTGTTCTGGCTGGCACGGGCTCATCGGATCCTCCCTCTCGTCAAAACAGCTCGACACCGAATCGGACGCCCACTTCGTGGGCGGTGGCGGGATGCTTCTTGAAGGCGTCCTAGGACTCACCTCGGTCGTGGCAGTCGCTGCTCTCACGAGCAAGACCGGATGCGCAGGATCACTAGGCCTCTACGTTTGCGGAGGCGCTCAATATCTCGGAACATTTGGAATAGGATCCCTAGTTGGGAAGGGGATCATGGCTCTGATGGTCATCATCCTCGGACTAACATTGACTCAACTGGCTTTGCGGTTTGCGAGACTCGCAATATCCGAAATGGTCAAACTGCCCGCCCTGAAGAATGTCTACGTCACATCCATCATCGTGTCCATCGTCACGTTCGTATTAACAAGCTCCCGGTTTGGAGCTCCTTGGGGATTCATCTGGACACTCTTCGGAGGGTCCAACCAACTTCTCGCGGGCGTTACGCTCCTCGTCGCAACCCTATGGCTGACAAAGTCAAGACGTAGAGGTATCTTCACTGGCATACCTGCAATATTCATGCTAGTCACCACTATTGCCGCCCTAGGCTACACGGCCTACGCCACCCTGGACATTGCTCTCACCACGAACATCGCGACGTCTGCCACCCGTGCATACGGCAGCGCAGTTGCTGGGGTCATCGCAATCATCCTGACCGCGCTGGGACTAGTACTCTCCTACGATGGCTTCAAGGCCTACCGGGGAATAAGAAGCGGCCTAGCAAGCACTCCCTCAATCTCGACAGGAATATCGCGGGCCTCCCCCTCTGACAACAAAGAGCCGACAAAATCAGCAGCACCGAGAAGTCCCGAAGATTTCAGCACCACGTAGAAAGATCTGTTTTTCTAGACCAAGGACGAACTAGATTCCCAGTGGGTACTCATGGCTTTAACTGACGTCGAGATCGTCGCAATCCTAGCAGTCGCCCTCATCATCACCTACTTTATCGGAACATACTGGAAGCACAGAATCCTCAAACGATATGCCCATTGGTTCGAGGACAAATTCTCCCGGACGGCTAAAGTTCGTTACAAATCGTTTGGACATGCGGGCCTCAGAATAAAGTGTGAAATGAACAATCCATCCGACGGGTACAAAGAGCTAGAATTCGCCCTCTCACTCGGTGCGAGAGAGAATCTAGTCTACTATCCGTACAAACTGGTCGCGAGGGACTCTGACAAACTAAACTGCTGGGCTACCCTGACTGACCCAGTCAAGTTCCAAGTTGAGATCACGAGGCAGAGAAAGAAAGCGAAACTCACCTGGGAGACAGCCGGCACTGAGGAAGTCAAGATCCCCCAACTCAGCGAGTTGGGCTACAAGGTCTATTCAAAGGGCCCAGATTTTGCGAACCGACTCGTCGAGAGGAGCGGCGTAGTCGCGAAACTCAAAGACCTTGACACTGTTGATTCTCTGGAGCTTGAGGAGGAACCGTCGAGGCTCCACCTCGTAGCGAGTCTGAGCATGGACGATCTGCCTAAGCTGATCGACCTTATCTCTCTGGTTGGAAGATCTGTCTAACGAGAAACCCGGGTCGACGCCAACGGGCCGGAACGCTCCAGGGTTTCCAATATCTTCGCTCTCAGCTCCTCGTAGCTCGGAAATCTGCTGAAGACCTTACTCCCATGAATCAACACGCACGGAGTCCTCAGGATTCGATGCCTTATCGACAACCACACACCCTGAGGGGATGCCGAGTCCACGGGATCCAACAGCACCAAATCACCGAACTCTGCCTTGAGCTTCTGCGCGATCTCTGAGAGCTGGAAATACTGTTTCTTGACATCCTCCGGATAGTCTTCCAGCTGTTCCGAGTAGGGGGACATGCCTGTCGCGTGCATGACCTGCATGCAGTGTTGACAGTGGGCGAATAGTGTTGGCATTATGCCGACAAAAGTAACTGTCAGTGGACGACCCGTCTTTGGCAACGAGACACCCGATAACGCGGTAATGTATTCTTCATCGGAGCATATAAGTGCTCATTACAAACGTGTTCTAGCCGCCAGAGACCAGGACCGGGCAAAGGCCTCTGACATCTTCCCGGACCCAGCAGAAGCATGCACAGCGGACGTTTTTCCCCGCCGCTACGCGCTTCGAGAATTCTGCAAGCCTACGGGCGGACATTCTATTCCCAAATTGTCGCTACGGAACCAGCCTAAGTCATTGCAAACATCTGGACTTGCGTGAGATGTCTAATTTGATCATGTTCTAAGCTGTTTGCTAGTTCTTGTTCCATTCGTGAGGGGTTGGCGAGTAACTGTTCGCGCCAGTCGCTCCGCTGACCCGACATCTGTTTTTTTCAGTTGTCTTCCGGCTATTGCTCAGAAACGAGAACGAAAACTGGTGTCAAGGAGCATAAGACGTATCCACGCAGAGTTCTACGAGGTGAATAGTGTTCGTGATGTTCGGGTTGTTAACAATCTGCCACAGGGAACACTAAGCTAGGCGTCTTCTCTCGTTCATCCTCAACAAACTCTCCCGACTAAGGACAAAGGCCGCCATTAACGAGACCCTGGGGGCTTCCAGACCAGAAGAACGCTCTTGTGCAAGACCTGACTCGCGCGTCCCCTGACTAGTCTTCAGAGCTTCTACCATGCTGCCGACGGTAGACCCCTAGGTAGATGAGAATCCCAAGTCCGAAGAGTCCGATGAGCTCTCCCGTAAAGAACAGAGCCAGAAACAGAATGATTGCTACGCCGTTGAAGTTTGAACCTGCCTGATAAGGATAGAATCCAGCAAAGGCCCCGACAGACATGACCAAGCCCAGAACGCACGCTCCGACTCCCGCAAGGCCAAGTCTTGACCTGCCACTCATGAAGAACATTCACGATTGAAGTAATAGTGACCAATCCGACATTCAAGTCTATCCATAAGCGGAGACTCTAAGCAAACGATGCGGATTGGACTAGCGGACGTATCGGTTTCTGGAGGATAGTCTCGCTATTGCTTCTTGTTTGGCCTCCGCCAGGACACTGTCAAGGATCTTCTGTGCGTTGCGAATCTTGGCGGATTTGAGGTGGAAGACTATTGTAGCATCGTCGAAATGAAGTCGAAGCATCTGACGCACCAAGTCTCGGACTATCTCGCTCAATCCTTGCCAGCATAGATTTTTCCAGGTTTTGATGCTTCAACCTGTCGTTACCTTCGAGGCTGATTATGCAGATCAGCCTGAGGGTGCCAAGGAAGTCGCCTGGAAAACGCCTGAGGATCCGGGCCGATGATAAAATCCGCTTGACGGCAGAGAGATGCGAACGGGGATTTTGATGGGTCCCTGTTAAGATCCAGCTAGCAACAGAGCATCTAGAAAAACAAGGTATGTAGGCCAGTCTCGCCACGCAGAACTGCCCTTCCTAGAACTCCTAGGTTCTTGGCATGGCGTGGATCCATTATCAGTCGCCATTGACAACTCCATGTTTAGCGCTTCACGTGTCTTGAGGTAATTTCCGAATGAATTGTTCGTGGAAACCCGCCAAATCGACCTCAGAGGCTTGCTCCGCAGTTGGGACACTTCGCGGTCCCGCCTGGTAGGGCGGTCCCACAGTTCGCACAAAACTTCCTCATCGCAGGAGCCACTAGTGTCGGCTGCGAACCCATTGACTGGGATCCCGTCGAAGATGATCCTCTATTGTACTGTCCAGATTTTTCCAGCTGCGAGAGCGCCCCATCCACAGCCACTTTGACAATGGTCGCGTAGAGCCCAATGACTGCGATAAAGATGATGAGGAAGATTCCAAGAAACGACGCCGCGAGAAATCCCGTGATGAATCCGGTAGGGTTGGAGGTCACGGCAGTCGGATTAGAGACTAAGCTAGAAAGAGATCCGCCGATAACAAGTACGCCGACTATTCCGGCGACGATGGCCCAGACGATGCTCCAGAGGAGCACGACGAATCCTCTGCCGAACGCAAAACCCCAGCCGACCATGAATCACTCTCCAAGCTCCTGCAGATATTTGAGCTTACGAGAACTCTGAGACACGAGATACCGGACTGGCGGGAGGTAGGAATCCTTTATTCATGACCTGACCTTTTCATCCGCGAAAGGTTGAACGACCACGACTGATGTTGAATACAGGGCACCGCCCTCTCGCCGGAACAACAGGTTCCGAAGAATGAGCCCCGAGGAGCGCGTCAACATTGGGCTGGAGCTGTCCAGCTCGATCACCAGCATAACCATGGAGTCCATCAAGAACCGTTACCCGCACATCTCCACTTCCCGACTATTGGAAAAGGCGAGAAAGCGGTTCCAGGCCGGACGTCGAACCCACTGAAACCCCGTAGTTTCCAAGAATTCGTTAAAGCCCTCATCGAGCATTTCAACCGTGAAAAAACTGGCTACGCAATCACTGGAGCCGTAGCTGCAAGCTACTACGGCATACCACGCACAACTCTCGACGCCGACTTCGTAGTTTACATTTCCCCACAAGAAACGAACAGGTTCTTCCGTGGAATGAAAGAGGCTGGTGTCAAGGCAGACATACAGAAAATTCGTCGACTACTAAAATCCGGATACAATGTCATCACCGTCGCAGATAGACTCTCACCATTCACTGCTGACCTAATCTTGGTCGAGAGCCCTCCGGAGAGAAGGAAGGGGATAGTACAGGGAGTCAAGACTTACTTCCAGGTTCCCGAGTCGTTGATCCTCGCCAAGCTCAGAATGAATAAAGCGACCATTCCTAGAGAGAGGAGTCAGAAGGACATGGATGACATTAGAGCAATTCTCGCAAACACTAGAGTCAACAAGCGAAAGATCACCGACCAGGCGAGAAAAGATGGCACAATCGAGATCTTTAGCGAGATCCTTCAATCGATGAAAACCCGCAAGAACCGTCAGTAAGTTCGTCTTCTTGGCGGCTTTTCTTTCTTCGACTCCAGACCAATGGGTAAGCAATAATCATAAATATCCAACGTCGGGACACATGCTCGATTCATTATGCCATTTGTTACTGTTGGGAAAGAGAACTCCGGGAATGTTGACCTCCACTATGAAGATCATGGATCAGGCAAACCAGTCGTCCTGATCCACGGATATCCGTTGAGCGGGGCTAGCTGGGAGAGACAGCTCCCGCCTCTCTTGGACGCCGGCTATCGAGTAATCACATACTCCCGCCGGGGCTTTGGCCAGTCAAGCAAGCCCACAACGGGCTACAATTACGATACGTTCAGCGAGGATCTTCACCAGCTGCTCAACAAGCTCGACCTCAAGAATGTCGCTCTTGTCGGTTTCAGTATGGGAGGCGGCGAAGTCGCACGCTACCAGGGACGATATGGCTCCAAGAATGTTTCGAAGTCGGCGTTCATCAGCAGCGTCCCACCATACTTGCTCAAAGCGCCTGACAATCCGGAGGGCGTCGACAAGCCAGTCTTCGATGGGATAGAGAAGGCTGTCGCTGCAGACCGCTATGCGTTTTTCACAGATTTTTACAAGAACTTCTACAACACGGACCAGAACCTTGGAACAAGGGTGAGTGAAGAAGTGGTCCGGAATAGCTGGAACATCGCCGCCATAGCTGGGTCCGTCGCCAGCGTCGCCTGTGTCCGGACGTGGTATGAGGATTTCCGCAAAGACCTAGCCCGCATCACATCACCAACGCTCGTCATTCACGGCGATGCAGACCGGATCGTCCCATATGCCAGCTCGGGACAGCGCACTGCCAAACTCGTCGCGGGAGCGCGTCTCGTCACAATCAAGAATGGACCGCATTGCATAACCTGGACCCAT
>Ga0209807_1000624_pt1 | contig 16188 bp, 16 predicted proteins | sample GraSoiAngelo_154_FD_186168 | JGI IMG/M metagenome (GOLD analysis project Ga0209807, IMG submission 186168) | Grasslands soil microbial communities from the Angelo Coastal Reserve, California, USA - 14_1009_13_20cm (SPAdes) (version 2) | ecosystem: Environmental > Terrestrial > Soil > Grasslands ... | reverse complement strand
GCCTTCTATCGCGAGAAGCTGCGCGCGGCCGGCTTCGATTCGGCCGCCGCGGTGGGCGGCATCGAGAACATCACCGCGCTGCCGTTTACCGAGAAGGACGAGCTGCGCAAGAGCCAGGCTGAGCATCCGCCGCTCGGGGCACACGCCGCCATCGACATTTCGCAGGCCGCGCGCATCTACTCGACCAGCGGCACGAGCGGCACGCCGCTCTACATCCCGCTGACGAAAAGCGACGTCGAGGACTGGCGCCGGATCGGTCGCGACACCTACTCGAAGAACGGCCTCAAGGCGGGCGAGCGCGTCGTCACGACCTTCGGCGCCGGGCCCTTCGTCGCCGGCGCGTCGCTGGCGGCCTTCGAGGCGATCGGCTGCGCGCATATCCCGGTAGGCGTGGGAAACACGGAGAAGCTCCTCGCGGCGCTGAAGCAGCTTTCTCCGCAGGCGCTCGCCTGCACCCCTTCGTACGCCATGTATCTCGCCGAGAGGCTTTCCGGCGCGAGAACCGGGCTCGACAGAATCATCGTCGGCGGGGAGCCGGGCGGCGGGGAGGAAACCTTCCGCGGCAAGCTGGAAGCGGCCTTCGGGGCGCGCGTCTACGAGATCATGGGAATCGGCGACATCGCGGCGTCGCTGTGGGGCGAATGCGAAGCGCAGGCCGGCATGCATTTCTCCGGCGAAGGCATCGTTCACGTCGAGCTGATCGACCCGGACACCGGGAGAACGGTGGAATTGAAAGACGGGGCGACCGGCGAGCTCGTCTATACTCATCTCAGGCGCGAGGCCGCGCCGCTGCTGCGCTTTCGCAGCCGCGATCACGTGCGGGTCTGGGTTTCTGCCTGTGCTTGCGGCAGGACCTCGCACCGCGTGCGCTGCATCGGCCGCACCGACGACATGCTGATCGTGCGCGGCGTCAACGTGTTCCCGACCGCGGTGCGCGAGGTAGTGGCGCGCTTCCAGCCGCGCGTCACCGGCGCGATCCAGATCCGGCCCAGGCGCCGCGGCGTGAAGCAGGATCCGCCGCTGCCGGTGCTGGTGGAAGGCGACGCCTCGCTCGGCGAGGCGATCGCCAAGGAGATCCGCAATACGCTGCTCTTCACCGCGGAGGTTCGCCTGGTAGAACCGCAGAGCCTGCCGCGCTCCGATTACAAATCGAAACTCGTGGATTACTCGGAGGCTTCTTGAAAAGGATCTGGGTTTCATTCCTGTTGCTGTTCGCCGTGGGCGTGGAAGGACAGACCTATCCCTCCAAACCCATTCGCATCGTCGTGCCCTACACCCCGGGCGGCCCGGCCGACCTGCTGGTGCGCGGCATGGGCCAGAAGCTCACCGAGACCTGGGGCCAGCAGATCATCGTCGAGAACAAGCCGGGCGCGAACGAGATCATCGCCGCGCAGGACGTCGCCAAGTCGCCTGCGGATGGCTACAACTACCTGCTCGCCTCCGATGCCGTGTTCTCGCTGAACCAGTATCTCTATTCCAGGCTGGCCTACGACCCGGCGAAGGATTTCACTCCCGTGTCGCGGGTAGTCACGGCCAACCTGATGCTCGTCGCGCGGACCGACTTCCCGGCGAGCTCGGTGCGCGAGCTGGTCGACTACGCCAGGAAGAATCCCGGCAAGATCAACTACGGCTCGGTCGGCGCCGGCGGCGTGAACCACCTGGCGATGGCCTGGTTCAACACGCTGAACGGCCTCGACATGCAGCATGTTCCCTACAAGGGACTGGTGCAGGGGCTGCAGGACATCATGACCAGCCGCCTCGACGTGATGTTCGCGGTCATCGGCGGCGCCGCGCCGCATCTGAAAGCGGGCAGGATGAAAGCCCTCGCCGTCTCCGGAAAATCGCGCAACGCGCTGATTGCGGAAGTGCCGACTTTCACCGCGGCCGGCTTTCCGGATTTCGACGCCTCGTTCTACTTCGGGCTGGCCGCGCCTGCCGGCACGCCGCGCGACATGATCGCCAGGTTCGCCGCCGAATCGGCCAGGATCGTGAACGCCGCCGAGTTCAGGGAGAAGTACCTCAGCAACCTCGGTTTCGAGCCGGTCGGCGACACGCCCGAGCAGTTCGCCGCCTTCCTCAGGCAGGACCGCGCGCTCGCCGAGAAGAAGGTCAAGGCCTCCGGCGCCAAGCTGGATTGACCGGGCGTTAGAATCCGGCGCTCGATGAGCGCGCGCTCCCGACCGCCGTTCCGCGCCGACCAGGTCGGCAGCCTGCTGCGGCCGGAAGCGCTCAAGCAGGCGCGCGAGCAGTTCCTCGGCCCGCAGACCCCGCAGAGCAACCTGGGGCCGCACGACAACGCCGCTCTGCGTGCGGTCGAGGACCGCTGCATCCGCGAATGCATCGCCATGCAGGAGCGAATCGGCCTGCAGGCGGTCACCGACGGCGAGTTCCGCCGGCGCAGCTGGTGGCTCGAGCTGGTCCTCGGCTGGGAAGGTTTCGAGGCCGACCGCACCGGCTCGGCGCGCCTGAAGTGGCGGAATGAAAACGGCGTCACCCAGGGATTTTCCGAATTGCGAGTGAAGGGAAAGATCCGCTGGCGTCCCAGCTCGGTGGTACGGGCCTTTCAATTCCTCAAGAGCAATACGCAACGAGTTTCAAAGGTCACCATGCCGGCGCCGAACTGCGTGCACTACTACACCGGCGGGAATCTCGGCGTCTACAAGGACGATGAATTATTCTGGGACGATCTCATCGCCGCGTACCGGCAGGAGCTCAAGGCGCTGGTCGACGCCGGCGCGCGCTACATCCAGATGGACGACACCAGCATCGCGTTCATCTGCGATCCGGCTCATCGCGAGTTCGTGCGCTCCTGGGGCCAAGACCCGGAGCAGCTGCTGCAGCAGTACGCCGAGAGGATCAATTCGGCGCTGGCGGAAGTGCCCGACGAGGTCACGGTCACGCTGCATCAGTGCCGCGGCAACCGCGAGGGCAGCTGGGCCGCCGAGGGCGGCTACGACCCGGTCGCCGAGGTGCTGTTCAACCAGGTGGACGTCGACGGCTATTTCCTGGAGTACGACAGCTCGCGGGCCGGCGGCTTCGAGCCGCTGCGCTTCCTGCCGAAGGGAAAGCAGGTCGTGCTGGGGCTGGTTTCCTCCAAGACTTCCCGGTTGGAGGACGAAACCGAGTTGCTGAGGCGAATCGAAGCGGCAGCGAGATTCGCCCCGCTCGAGCAGTTATGTCTCAGCCCGCAATGCGGCTTTGCCAGCTCGATCAAGGGCAATCCGCTGACCCACGCCGACCAGGAAGCCAAGCTGCGGCGCGTCGTCGAGGTGGCGGGCCGGGTCTGGGGCAGATGAAGAAGCTGCTTCTTGCGTTTCTCGCGCTGTTCGCGCTTTCAGCTGAGGGGCAGAGCTATCCCCAACGGCCAATCAGGATGATTGTTCCTTTCGCGGCCGGGGGAACGACCGACGCGCTCGGCCGCGTGCTCGCGGTGTTCATGAGCGACCGGCTCGGCCAGCAGGTCGTCATCGAGAACCGGCCGGGCGGCGGCGGCACGCTCGGCGCGGAGGTCGCCGCCCGGTCGCAGCCCGACGGCTATACGCTGCTCCTCGGCTCGGCGGAGGCGTTCGGGATGACCGAGGGGATGCGCCAGCGCCTCGCCTATAGCCCCGAGCGCGACCTGGTGCCGGTCGCCATGGTGGCGCGCTCGCCCAATATCTTCATCGTGCATCCCTCGGTGCCGGTCAAGAGCGTCGCCGAGCTGGTTGAATTCTCCAGGAGCAAAAACGTCCGTTATGGCTCGCCAGGCATAGGCTCCAACCCGCACCTGATCGGCGAGCTGTTTGCGCATCGCTTCAAGCTCAACATGACGCATGTGCCGTACAAGGGCGGCGGCGCCGGCATCGCCGACGTGGTGTCCGGGCAGATCGAGATGCTGATCACCGGCATCGCCACCTCGGTCGGGCGCATCAAGGCCGGCCAGGTGAGGGCGCTCGTCATGACGGGCGCCGCGCGCTCGCCCCTGGTGCCCGAGGTGCCGACGATGGCCGAGGCCGGCGTAGACGATTTTGTCCTCGGCGCATTGTTTGGAGTTTTTACTCCAGCCGCTACCCCGAACGAGGTGATCGATCGGCTGTCACGCGAGCTGCCGGCCATTTCGCGCAACCCGGAGTTCTCGAAGCGTCTCATCGACATCGGCCAGGAGCTCACCGAGCCGCTGCTGGGCGAAGCCTTCGGCCGCAGCATCCGCGCCGAGGCGGCGCGCTGGAGGGAGCTTTCCACCATGGCGGGAGTAAAGGAAGAGTAATGCTGAAGCTCGACATTTTTCCGCACATCTTTCCGCAGCCGTACTTCGAGCGGATGAAGCAAATCGCCGAGGGGAACCCGTCGCTCGCGGCGCAGCTCAAGCGCTGGATGCACATCCCGGTGCTGTGGGACCTGGACAAGCGCATGCGCATGATGAAGCGCTTCCCCGAGTACAAGCAGATCCTGACTCTGTCGATGCCGGCCATCGAGTTCCTGGGAAGTCCCGAGGAGACCCCCGAGCTGGCCCGGCTGGCGAACGACGGCATGGCTGAGATCGTGCAGAAGCACCCCGGGCAGTTCCCGGCCTTCGTCGCCTCGCTGCCGATGAATAACGTCGCCGCCTCGCTCGAGGAGATGGACCGCGCCATCGGCAAGCTCGGCGCCAGGGGCGTCCAGATCTTCACCAACGTCAACGGCCGGCCGCTCGACGAGCCGGAGTTCTTCCCGGTCTTCGAGCGCATGGCGAACAGGTACGGCCTGCCGGTCTGGGTGCATCCGTCGCGCACCGCGAAGTTCGCCGATTACCCGACCGAGACGAAGTCCAAGTACGAGATCTGGTGGCTGTTCGGCTGGCCCTACGAGACCAGCGCCTTCATGGCGCGGCTGGTGTTCTCAGGCATGCTCGACAGGCTGCCGAAGCTGCGCATCATCACTCACCATCTCGGCGCGATGGCGCCATTCTTCGTCAACCGCATCGGCTACGGCATGGACCAGCTCGGCGCCCGCACTTCGGACGAGGACTACGCCTCGCTGCTGAAGAAGCTGGCGAAGCGCCCGGTGGACTACTTCAGGATGTTCTACGGCGATACCTCGGTGAACGGGGCGCGTTCCGCGATCCGGTGTGGAATAGATTTTTATGGAACCAGAAGAGTTTTGTTCGGCACCGACTGCCCGTTCGATCCGCAGGGCGGCCCGCTCTTCATCCGCGAGACGATCAAGGCGCTGGACGGGCTCAAGCTGAACAAGGACGATGCGAGGCGCATCTACTTCGGCAACGCGATGCAGATGCTTAGACTTAAGCTCAAGTGAGCTAGCGATGTTCCTGCGCAATTCCTGGTACGTCGCCGCGTGGGATCGGGAGATCAGCCGCCAGCCGCGAGCGAGAACGTTTCTGGATCAACCCGTGGTGCTGTACCGCAAGGAGGACGGCACGCCGGTCGCCCTGGAGGACCGCTGCTGCCACCGGCAGCTGCCGCTTTCGATGGGCAAGGTGGAGGGCGACGCGCTGCGCTGCGGCTACCACGGCCTGAAATTCAATTCCTCCGGCCTGTGCATCGAGATCCCCGGACAGGTGAATGTTCCTCCTCAGGCCCGGGTGCGTGCATACCCGACGGTGGAACGATTCAACTGGCTCTGGATCTGGATGGGCGATCCGGCCAGGGCCGACCCGACCCTGATCCCGGACTGGTGGTGGGCCAACCACCCCGACTGGGCCTTCAGTCGGCCCGAGATGATTCACGTCAAGGCCAACTACCAGCTCATCTCCGACAACGTGCTCGATGTCACGCACCTCGCGTACGTGCACGCCACGTCGATCGGAGCGTCCTCGATCACCGAGTTTCCCGCCACCACCGAGCGCGAGGAGCGCCTGGTGCGCCTGACGCGCTGGATCATCGACCGGCCGCCGCCGCCTCTCTACAGGAAAGCCGGCGGCTTCCCCGGCAACGTCGACCGCTGGCAGATCGTCGAGCACGTGCCGCCGTGCTTCTCGGTGAATTTCGCCGGCTGCAAGGATGCCGAGAGAAAGATCGACCTGATGGCGCTCAGCGCGCCGACGCCGGAGACCGAGCGCACCACGCACTACTTCTTCGGCTTCTTGCGCAACTTCGGCCTGCGCGACCCCGAGATGGACAAGATCTTCGGCGTCGACCTGGTGACGGTGTTCAACGAGGACCTCCCGATCCTCGAAGCGCAGCAGCGCAACCTCGAGCTCAGGCCCGACGCGCCGAGGATCGACATCAAGGTCGACGCGGCGCCGCTCGCCGCGCGGCGCATGCTGGAGGCAATGATCCAGCGGGAAGCGGACGCCGTTACTTCCGGGGTCCGTGCCGGATAGGCTGAGCGTTGCGTCGGGTCGTCTCGTAGCGCGGCAGGTCGTCCGCGGTGTCGAACCAGGAGAGCTGCTCTCCCGCGAAGACGTGAGCCGTCGCACGGACGCGTTGCGGATCGCTCAACGCGCCGGCCAGCAGATGAATTTCATCCGGCACGCGCTCGTTCTCGTAGGTCAGCGGGGAGCCGCAGCGCGCGCAGAACCCCCGCTGCACGCCCGGAGATGATGCGAAGTATGTCGGCTTTCCTGCGGTGAAACGAAACGCGTTGCGTGGCACCGAGATCCAGGTGGCCATGGGCGCAGACGTAGCGCGCCGGCAGCTTTCGCAGTGGCAGTGGAGCGTCCAGTTCGGCGCGCCCTCGTATGAAAATGCAACCGCCCCACAGAGACAATGACCGCTGATCGTATTCATGGGAGTGCTCCGCAGAGTTCATTCAAGCGCCCGCGCATAACGAATCTCCTCCACCTGCTCGCCGCCGAGCTCGAATTCCTTTACCGACGACAAGTCAGGCGCGAACCCGGCGGCACTATAGAACCTGATTGCGCGCGCATTCTGCGTGAACACCCACGCGCTGACGGTCCTGAACCCCTGTTCGAGCATACGCTCCTGCGCGCGGTGCCAGAGCATGCGCCCGACCCCGCTCGACCAGGAAGACGGAGCGACATAGATGGCCCAGACCTCGGCGGAATCCGCAGGCGAACCTTCATCGCGACACGGGCCGAAGGCCACCCAGCCGACCATTCCGCCCTCTACTTTGGCCACGAGCAGCTCCGGCACGCCGTCGGCGATGGACCCGCGCCACATTGCCTCGCGCTGGTCGACCGACAGGGACGCCAAGTATTGAGCGGGCACGATGCCCTGGTAGGCGGACTGCCAGGTGGTGACGTGGATTTCCGCGACCTGGCGCGCATCCTCAAGCCTGGCGGGAGCGATGTGCATGGCGGCTGCCTCGCCTCTACTTGCTGCGCGCGCTCGCCAGCAGATTGCGACGGCGCTCGAGGCTTTCCTTCGGCCAGTACTTGTCGCGCTCGTAGTACTCGTCGACCGCGGGCGTATCCGGCGGAAGCACCACCCAGGGCTGCTTCGTCGAGGTGAAGATATGGATATCGGGCGGCAGGCGATGCGGCTCGTCGAGCGTCCCGACGCGGACGAAGCGCACAACATCCCCGCCGCCGCCGTAGTTGCTCCATAAGGCGATACGGCAAGTCGGGCAGCGGGCGATCCTCTGCCCCTTTCCGCTGTTCGAGGGCGTGTTCACCACCTCCGGCTCGCCCTTCAGCAGAATCACGCGGTCGGCTTCGATCATGGCGTTCAGCGCGAAGGACGCCCCGGTTTCGCGCTGGCACCAGGTGCAATGACAACAGTGAACGAAGAGCGGCTTGCTGGTCATCCGGTAGCGCACCGCACCGCAGGTGCAGTGGCCTTCCAATAAGAAGGCTTTATCGTCAACCATCAGGTGTCATTTCCCTTCAAGCCGCCCGACCACCTTGCCGCCTTGGTCGATGATGAAAATCGCATGCCCGCCGGGCTTTGGGAAATCCACGCGTACATGCCATTTGCCTTCCGCAGTCGTAGCGGTGAAGGTGCACGGTGCCGTGGAATCGCACTTGCCTTTGACCTGGCGTTTGGCTACCTCGATCGCACCATCTCTATCGAGAGCCGCAGCCCATGGAGCCCAGGAGGCTAGAACTGTCGCAGCAACCGCAGCAAGTAGCCGACTCATGTTCCCTTAGTTGCAAGCAGCTTTCTTCTTTGAAGCATCAGAAGAACGGCGAAGCAGGCCAGTGCCGACAGAAGATGCTTGAGCGTATGGCCGCTGATCACGCCCTGGCTCACGGCCAGAATCTGTCCATCGTTGGCCTCTGAAAGCTTCGCGAGCGCGTACCAGCCCAGAGCCACGAGGAGCAGCCACCGGTGTGAATATCTGGCACGGTACAGGGCCATTGCGACCGGGATGGTCAGCAGGGGTATCAGCTGAACCCAGACATAGAAGCGCAGGTCATCGAACCTGTGCCAGTAGACCACGCTGGCGACGCCCAGTATCAACGCAGGCACAAGAAGCAACACGCCAAGCCGCTCGCCGATATATTCGCCCAATAGCGCCGCGAGCAGTCCCATGAAGCTGATGGTGATGGGCAGCCTGTCCCAGAGGAGCGTCTGGTTGCTTGGATCCCAGTGGTAATAGGCCGAGCCGACACTGACCAGAGTCACGCCCGCGAACAGAGCAACCCAGGCGTTGCGACTTCTGTCCAAACCGTTTCCAAGGCAGGTCCTCAGCCCGGCAATACCAACAAGAAGAAAAGGAAGATTGGATGCGACGTCGAAGAAGTTGGGAATGCCAAAGAACGTCCGCCGATCAGCGAAATCATGGTATGTCGGGTCTTGCCCAAACGGCTGCAGCGACAGCATCAGCGCCAGGGATCCCGCCACAATTGCCACCATCAGAAAATGCCGCCAGTGGACTCCTAGCACCGATGCAGACTGCTCATTCATGTCGTGACAACAGTATTTTCCCTTCGCCGAGAACGCGCTGCCTGAGTGCCCTCTCCTTCTCGGTAGACGGCTGATCGAACTTCCTGGCAGACCAGAATTGCGGTGAGATTTGCCGCCCGCACTCAAGGTAAAGCGGATAGGTTTCGTTTAGGAGCGCTTCCCGCGTCTGCGACGATACTTCACTCTCGGTGATTACGAGAAGGTCAATATCCGAATTCATTGGCATGCGCGCCGGCCACATGTCCCCGCGCGCACAAGATCCGAAGAGCCACACTACCCGAAGATTTTCCCCAAGTGTGTTTCGAAGAAGCGAGAGATATCGCTCCGCACAGGATCTCTCTACTTCTTGAAGATTCACAAGCGGGTCCGACATTCATTCAGTCTCGATTTTTAGCTCGCGCACGAGGCGGCGGTACTTGTGGTAGTCGGCGCGGACTACAGCGGCGAATTGTTCCGGCGTGCCGCCCACCGGCTCAAGACCGCTCTGTGCATATCGCGCGCGAAGCGTCGGATCGGCAAGCGCTTGAACGATCTCGGCGTTCAGACGCAATACGATCTCTTTCGAAGTGCCGGCGGGAACGAACACGCCGTACCACTGCTCGATGACCAGGCCCTTGATTCCCGCTTCCTCGTAGGTCGGTACCTCGGGAAGCGACGCCGAGCGCCCGACGGAAGACTGCGCGAGCAACTTCAGTTTTCCCGCCCGGTAGTGGGGAATCAGCGGGCCTGGGCCGAGCGAGGCGAGGAGCACTTGTCCACCTATGAGGTCCGTGATCGCCTGTCCCCCGCCTTTGTACGGCACATGCGTTAGCTTGATTCCCGCGAGACTGGCAAACCACTCCCCGACGATGTTCTGCGGACTTCCTGAACCGGAGGATGCATAAGCGAGGCCCGGTTTTGTTTTCGCCAGGCGCACCAATTCAGCGACTGAATCCGCGCCAAGCGAAGGGTGCGCCGCGAGCACTACTGGCTGACGCGTGAGCTGTGCGACCGGCGCGAAATCTTTCAGCGGGTCGGAACCTATTTTGGAATGAAGATGTGGCGCCGAGGTTATTGAATCGGTGCCGGAGAGCACGGTGTAGCCGTCGGGGGGGCTCTTGGCCACGTACTCGACTCCTATGGTTCCCGTGGCGCCGGCCCGGTTCTCGACCACCACCGCTTGCCGCAACGTCTGCGTAAGCCGCTCTGCGACCGTACGCGTCGCAATGTCGGTGGAGCCGCCAGGCGGGAAGGGAACGATCCAGCGGATCGGCTTTGACGGCCAGCCTTGCGCGAACGCCGAGGTCGCGACCAGCGCGAGTGCAGGTAGATAGAGGGAACGCATAGCTTTCTCCCTTCGAGTCAACGGCGCATTTTTGATGGTGTCAGTATCATAGTCGCGGTCATCGACTCTCTTGTTTACGAATCAATGTTCTTGCGAACGCCGGCCATGTTATCCGGCGTCCGCGGGGATAAGTCGTTGATCTGCAATGACAGCGGGACGATCCGATGATGCGCGCGTCAGGAAATTCTCAAGCCGACGAAGCGCTCCAGCTTCGCGGCATCGCGGGCGAATTCCGAAGAGGGAGCGCGGTGAACGATGCGGCCGCGCTCGAGGACCAGCGCGTCCGCGGTGTGCGAGAGGGCGATCTCGATGTGCTGCTCGACCAGGATGGCCGCGGTGCCCTGGTCTTCGATCATTTTCCTCAGCGAAGCGACAAGCTCTTCGACGATGATCGGCGCGAGGCCCTCGAGCGGCTCGTCGAGGAGGAGCAGCTCCGGGTTGGTCATCAGCGCCCGGGCGATCGCCAGCATCTGCTGCTCGCCGCCCGAGAGCTGGTTGCCCATGTTGGCGCGGCGCTCGGCGAGGCGCGGGAAGAGCGAGTAGACCGCGGCGAGGCTCCAGCGCCCGGGCCGCGCGGCGACGCTCAGGTTCTCTTCTACCGTGAGTGAGGGGAAGATCTCGCGTTCCTGCGCGACCCAGCCGAGGCCCAGGCGCGCGCGGCGATGCGGGGCGAGCGAGGTGATGTCCTTGCCGCGCCAGAATATCTTTCCCCGTTGCAGGCGGGTATACCCGAGGACGGTGAGGAGCAGCGTGGTCTTGCCGACGCCGTTCCGTCCAAGGACGGCGAGGCTGCCGTGCTCCGGCAGCTCGAGCGAGACGTCGTCGAGCACGACCGCGTCGCCGTAGCCGGCGCGGACGTTGCGCAAGGCGAGGAGCGGCTCAGCCATGGCGGCCTTTGCCCAGGTAGACCTCGCGCACCTGCGGGTCGGCGCCGATCTCCTGCGGAGTGCCCTGCGCGAGGATGCGGCCGCTCACCATGACGATGATGCGGCTCGCGAAGCGGAACACGACGTCCATGTCGTGCTCGATGAAGAGGATGGTGAGATCCCTCGAAAGGCCCGAGATCGCCGCGAACAGCTCCGCGCTCTCGTCCTTCGGCACGCCGGCCGCCGGCTCGTCGAGCAGCAGAACGCGCGGGCGCGTGGCGAGCGCGAGCGCGATCTCGAGCAGCCGCTGCTGGCCGTAGGCGAGCTCGCGGGTCAGCCGGTAAGAGGCTTTTTCCAGGTTCAGCGAGTGCAGAATTGCATGCGCTTCGTCGATGGCGCCGCGGTAGGCGGGGAGCGGCTTCCACCAGGTCTCCGAGCGGCCTTCGCGTTCGAGCACCGCAAGCGCGACCGACTCGAGCGCAGTGAGCCGCGGAAACAGCGTGTTGATCTGGAAGGTGCGCGCCAGGCCGCGCTTCACGCGCGTGTCGGGCCTGAGCGCAGTGATGTCCTCCTCGCCGAGCACGATCTCGCCGGCGTCGGGCCGCAGCATGCCGGTGATCAGGTTGATGAGCGTCGTCTTCCCGGCGCCGTTGGGGCCGATGAGCGCGTAGCGCACGCCTTGCGGCAGGACGAGGTCGATGTCCTCCGCCACCACGAGCGAGCCGAATTTCTTGCTCAGGTGCTTCGTTGCAAGAATTTTGCGAGGCCTCCGAGGATCCCATTGGGCAGGAACATCACCACCGCGACCAGCAGCAGCCCGATCCAGAAATACCAGTACTGCGGGTTCATGCCCGAGAACTGGTCGCGCGCCACCATGTAGAGGATCGCGCCGAGCAGCCCGCCGTAGAGGCGGCCGGCGCCGCCGAGGATGAGGATCACCAGCACGTCGGCCGAGCGCCCGAAGGAAAGCACTTCCAGCGAGACAGTCTCGGTGGTCTGCGCGAGCAGCGCCCCGGCGACGCCGGCCAGGATCGCGGCGATGCTGTAGACCTTGCGCAGGTGGGCGCGGCTCGGCGCGCCGATCGCCGGCATGCGCAGCGCGTTCTCGCGGATGCCGCGCAGGGCGAGGCCGAACGGCGAATGAATGATCCTTCTCGAAATCAAAAAGCATGCGAACAGAACGACCAGCGAGTACGCGTACGCGGTCCTGCCGTAAAGGTCGAACCTGAACATTTCGAGCAGGGGACGGATGCGCACGCCCTGCAGCCCGTCGGCGCCGCCGGTGAGCCAGCTCGCGCTGTTCGCGGCCTCGTAGAGCAGCAGCCCGAGGCCGAGCGTCAGCATGATCAGCGCGAGGTGGCGGAAGCGCACGATGATGTGGCTCGTCGCGTAGCCAGTCAGTCCTGCCAGGATTCCGGAAATCAGGAGTCCGGAGAGAGGCTCACCCCATCCATGCTTGGCGAGCAGGCCCGCGGTATACGCGCCGACGCCGAAGTACGCCGCGTGTCCGAGCGAGACGATGCCGGCGTAGCCGAGGATCAGGTCGAGCGACAGCGCGAACAGCGCGGTGATGGCGATCTGGCTCGCCAGCTGCAAATACGCCGGCGCGGCGACGAAGGGCAGCAGCGTGCATAGCCAGAAGACGGTCTCGAGCCGCCGCCAGCGGATCTGCGCTTCGAGATGCCGGCTAGCGCTTTCCAAACAGGCCCGCCGGGCGCCACATCAGGATGCCGACCATCACCAGGTAGATGAGAAAGGCCCCCAGCCAGGGGAAATAGTATTTGCCGGCCATGTCGCTGATGCCGAGCACCGCGGCGGCGGCGAACGAGCCGCCGATCGAGCCCAGGCCGCCGACCGCGACGACGATCAGCACGTAGACGAGGTAAGTGAAGGCGAAGGCATGGTCGAGCCCGACCATCTCGATGGCGAGCGCGCCGCCCAGCCCCGCCAGCCCGCCGCCGAGGGCGAAGGTGACGGCGAACGCGCGGTCGACGTCGATGCCCAGGCCGCGCGCCATGCGCTGGTTGTCGACCGCAGCGCGCACCTGCGCGCCGAAGCGCGTGTATTCCAGCGCATAGACGAGCAGGGCGGCGATGGCGAGGGCGGTGACGATGAGAAACAGGCGATACGCGGCAAAGCTCATTCCCATGAGCTGTACTGAGCCGCGCAGGTAGGGAGGCGTGCTGATCGGCTGCTGCACCGTGCCGTAGAAATATGCCGCGACCGCGACCGAGATGAACACGATGCCGATCGTGAACAGGCACTGGTCGAGGTCGGTGGCGCGATACAGGCGCCGGTAAAGAGCTCTTTCCAAGACGATTGAAACCAGGGCCGCAGCGAGGAAGGCGATCGGCAAGCTGGCGAGGAAGGGCCAGCCGAAGCTGTTCACCAGCGTCACCGCGACGTAGCCGCCGATCATGGCGAAGCTGCAGTGCGCCAGGTTGACGAAGTTCATCATCCCCAGCGTCACCGACAGGCCGACCGAAAGCAGGAACAGCAGCATCCCGTAAGCGAACCCGTCGAAGAGCACGCCTGCGAGCGAGGCGAACATCCTTTTATTTCTTTCTGCGCTCCCCGGCGGGGTCCTTTACGTTCTCGATCCTGTCGAACGGCACGTTGACGTATTCGTCACCGACCTTCTGCACGCGGCGGATGTAGATCGTCTGCACCACGTCGCGCGTCTCGGGATCGATCGACATCGGCCCGCGCGGGCTCTCCCACTTCATCCCCCTGGCGGCGGCGATCAGCGCCTCGCCGTCGGTGTTACCGCCGGTCTTCTTCAGCGCCTCGTAGATCACGTGCATGCCGTCGTAGCCGCCGATCGAGAAGAAGTCGGGGTTGCGGCCGTGCATGGCGCTGAACTCCCTCACGAACTCGCGGTTGAGCGGGTTGTCGAGCTTGTAGTCGTAGTGCCAGGCGGTGATGATGTCGAGCGCCGCCTCGCCCATGCTCTTCAGGGCCGCCTCGGCGGTGGTTTCGCCAGAGCCGAGGATCCGGGTCCTCTTCTTGTCGATGCCGCGCTCGGCGAACGCCTTGCCGAGCGCCGCGGGCTGCGCGCCGCCGGGAATGAACACGTAGATCGATTGCGGAGCGAGGTCCTTGGCGCGCTGCACGAACGCCGAGAAGTCCGGGTTGGCGACCGGGAAGCGCACCGAGCCCACGATGCTGCCGCCGGCTTCCTTGAAGGCGCGCTGGAACGCCGCCTCGGCGTCGTGCCCCGGGCCGTAGTCGGTGACCATGGTGTAGGACTGCTTGATGCCGTTCTTCACCGCCCAGGTGCCGAAGGTTTCCATGACCTGGGGCAGCGTGACCGAGGTGCGCACCATGTAAGGCGACTTGCTGATGATGATCGAGGTCGCCGCGTTCATCACCACCATGAACTTCTTCGCTTCCGCCGACACGTCCGCGGCGGCGAGCGCGTTCGGCGTCAGCAGGAAGCCGGCGAGCAGGTCGACCTTGTCGCGCACCACCAGCTCCTGCGCGTGGCGCTTGGCGACGTCGGGCAGGGGACCGCCGACGTCGCGGCGGATGATCTCGATTTTTTTGCCGGCGAGCGTGTCGCCGTGCTGCTTCATATAGGTGCGCGCGCCGTTCTCCATCTGGATGCCGGCGTCGGCGAACTGGCCCGACAGCACGTTGATCATGCCGATCCTGATTGTCTGCTGCGCGTGCCCCGGGAGCGCGGCGCAAACAAGGCCGGCCATTGTCAGAAGTCTGAGCATGTCCTCCTCCTTGAGAGGCGGATTCTAACCCCAGACCTCTCTCGCGACCTCGACCACCAGCTCCAGCTTGCGGCGCTGGTCATCCTCGCTCAGGCGGTTTCCCACCTCGCTGCTTGCGAAGCCGCATTGCGGCGACAGGCACAGGTTTTCCAGCGGCACGTATTTGGAAGCGGCATCAATCCGCTTTTTCAAAAGATCCTTCTTTTCCAACACCGGTGTCTTGGTGGAAACCAGTCCCAGGACCACCTTCTTTCCTCTCGGCACGAAACGCAACGGCTCGAAGCCGCCGGCGCGCCCGGTGTCGTACTCGAGAAAGAAGCCGTCGACCTGCGCCTCGCCGAACACCGCCTCGGCCACCGCGTCGTAGCCGCCGGAGGCCATCCACATGCTGGCGTGGTTGCCGCGGCAGGTGTGCATGGTGACGGCGAGATTGCCCGGGCGATTTTCCAGGAAAGAATTTATTACCGCGGCGTACTTGGAGGGCAGCTTCGCCGGATCTTCGCCGTCGCGCTTCACCTGCGCGCGGATCGCCTCGTCGCACAGGCAGGCGAAGGACACGTCGTCGATCTGCAGGTAGCTGCAGCCGGCGGCGGCGAGATCGCGGATCTCCTCCCGGTAGGCGCGCGCGATGTCGCTCCAGAACTCCTCGATGTCGGGGTAGGCCTTGGGGTCGACCACCTTGCGCCCGCCGCGCATGTGCAGGTACGTCGGCGCGTGGATGCACAGCTTTGCAACACGAGAAGTATTTGTTTTCAAGAACCGGAAGGGCTCGACCATGATCGGCCGCGCGCGTTTCACTTTGCCATTCACGACCATCATCGAGCGCGTCTCCGACTCGGCGCCGTCTTCGCCGTGGAACTTGAGCGCGTACTGGCCCTGGGTGGCGACGATGCCGTCGAAGCCGGTGAGGAAGTCGACATGCCAGAAGGCGCGGCGGAATTCGCCGTCGGTCACCGCCTGCAGGCCGGCGGCTTCCTGCATCCGCACCGCTTCGCGGATGCACTCGTCCTCGATCTTCCCGAGCTGCGGGGATTTATCTGCGCGGGCCTTCTTCAGCGCAGCAGGGCGCAAAAGGCTGCCGACATGGTCGGCGCGAAAGGGAGGGCGCATGGCGAGAGCTTACAGTGGGAATCTCCCCAACGGTCCTGGAACAAAAGAGACAGTAAAGTGTTCGCCAGAAACAAGGAGGCAACCCCATGAAACGCCTGACCGCCGTTATGGCCGCGGCAGCGATCCCGCTGGCTGCGGCCGCCGCGCCCGAGTCGTTCTACCGTGACGTCGTCCGCGCCGGATACCGGAGCGCGTACCTACGCTCGCTCGCGGAGGGCGTCGCCGAGGGGTCGATCGAGCTCGAGGAGCTCGGTGTCGGCTCGGACGGGCTGACCGACGACGAGGTCGGGGCCAGGCTCCTCGCGCTACCGGGCATCGGTCCGTACGGGACGGCGCACATGATGATGCTGCTCGGCCGGCACTCCCGGCTCGTCCTC
>Ga0209807_1000623_pt1 | contig 16191 bp, 11 predicted proteins | sample GraSoiAngelo_154_FD_186168 | JGI IMG/M metagenome (GOLD analysis project Ga0209807, IMG submission 186168) | Grasslands soil microbial communities from the Angelo Coastal Reserve, California, USA - 14_1009_13_20cm (SPAdes) (version 2) | ecosystem: Environmental > Terrestrial > Soil > Grasslands ... | reverse complement strand
CGAGCGTGGACGCGCGAACGGGCTACCGAACGCGCTCGATCCTGGTTCTGCCGATCAACTCGCGGGACCGGCGGCGCCTCGGCGTGCTGCAGGCCGTGAACCACGCCGGCGGACCATTTCGAGTGGATGACGAGCGGTATGCCGAATCGCTCGCCACCTCGGCCGGCATTGCGCTCGAGTACGTTGAGCTTTCTGGGGCGCTCGCAGCCGAGCGACTGCGCGTCGTGAAGGTAGCGGAGGAAGAGCGCCATCGGCTGGCACGCGATCTCCACGACGGCGTCGCGCAAACCCTCGCCAACGCGGCCCTGGGCATCGAGCTCGCGCAACGCCAGGCTCAAAAGGACGTTCCCGCTGCGATGGCCGACCTCGAACAGCTTCGCGGGCGACTCCTCGAATCGCAGAAGGGCCTGCGCGACATCCTCTTCGCGCTGCGGCCCCTTGTCCTCGAGGATGGCGGGCTCGGCGCCGCCGCCCGCGCGCTGGCCGAGCGCATCAACGGTCAGAATGGATCGCGCGTCGTCGCACGGAGGGTCGACGCGGACCGGCGATTCGCCCCCGAGGTGGAAGCCGGCGCCTTCACTGTGATCAGGGAGGCCGCGAACAACGCGATCAAGACGGGTCGCGCGGCCCTTGTCTCGATCGACGTGTACGAAGATGGTGGCGCGGTCGTCGCGATGGTCGAGGACAACGGAAAGGGGTTCGATGTTGCAAGCACTCTCCAGGGTTACGCCTCGCGCGGCAGCCTCGGCCTTCTTCAGATGCGCGAGTCCGCACGCCTCATCGGCGCGCAGCTCTCGCTCGACTCGAGCCCGGGTCAGGGGACACGCGTGCGCCTGAGGATCCCGTTCGCATGACCGATCAGTCGGCAGCGGAACGACGCCGAGTCACCGGTCGGCGACGCGAAGATGCCGCCCTCGATCAGGCGGCCTTCGCCGAGGCTTTCGTCGCGCTGAGCGATGGGATCGTCTTGACCGACCAGGAGGGTCTCGTCGTAAGCGCGAATCCCGCCGCCTTTCGCATCCTCGGCGAGGATTCGCTCGTCGGGACAAGATTCGAGGAGCTGCTGCTCGTGTCCGGAGCGACACGCATACAGCAGATCGAGACTCACACCGTGCGCCGCGCCTGGTTCCCGCGTGAGGAGCGCATGGGCGTCCTCGAGCTCGTTTCGACGCCACTCCCGGGCGGACGCGTACTCCACACGGTCCGCGACGTCACCGCGCAGGCCGAGCTCTTGCGACTCAAAGAAGAGTTCCTCATGGAGGTCGCGCACGAGCTGCGCACGCCGATCTCCGGGCTGATCGCTTCGCTTGACCTCGTCGTCGACGATGCGCTCAACATGCCCCGCAACGAGCTGGCGCTGCTCGCGGGAGCTCTCCGGCGGAGCGCCCTCCGGCTCGAGCACCTCGTCGAAAACCTCATGGACGCCGGCAGCATCGAGGCCGGCACTTTCCAGGTACGCGCTCAGGCCGCGAGCCTGAAGCACTCGCTCTCCGAGGCGATGGCGTTCATCCAGCCGATGCTCGAGTCGAAGGGACAGGAGCTGGTCAAGGCGTTCGAGGCCGACGCCGACCGAGTCGTCGCCGACGAGCGCCGCACGACCCAGGTCTTCGCCAACCTCATCTCGAACGCCAGCAAGTACGCACCTGAGGGCACCCGCGTAACGGTCGGCGCAAAAAGCGTTGACGGATACGTGCGGATTACGGTCGCGGATGAGGGACCGGGCATACCCCTGGATGAGCAGAACCGGCTCTTTCAGCGGTTCTTCCGATCGCGTACCGTTCGGGAGCAAGCGGGCGGGCTTGGCCTCGGGCTCTCGATCTGCCGCGCCATCGTGCACGCGCAAGGCGGGGACATCTCGATCGAGAGCACCCCTGGACATGGAACATCAGTACACTTCACACTCCCGAAGGCTCGCCACTTGGCTGAGGAGGCAGAGGACTAATAAAGCTTCTGGTTGTAGACGACGACCGCGACCTCGTGGAGCTTCTCGAGTACGCGCTTCGTCGTGAGGGCTATGACGTTTCGCGCGCTTACGACGGAGAGACTGCGGTCGAGGCCGTCGGGCGCGAAAAGCCCGACCTCGTGATCCTCGACATCAACCTGCCCAAGCTTGCGGGCTTCGTCGTCCTCGAGCGGATCCGCCACGTCGACGAGCACGTCGCCGTCCTGCTGCTGTCGGCCCGCCAGGACGAGAGCGACATCCTGCGCGGGCTCCAGCTCGGCGCGGACGACTACATCACCAAGCCGTTCCGGCCGAAGGAGCTGGTCGCGCGGGTGAAGGCGATCCTGCGCCGCTCGGTCCGCACGCGCGGCCGCCCCGCCCCAGCGATCTATAAGACCGGCGACCTCATCCTCGACGAGGCGACGCATCAGGTTCGCGCCGACGGTGTGCCGGTGCATCTCTCGCCGACCGAGTTCAAGCTCCTGCGCCATTTCATGGCGAACCCCGGTCGCGTCCTCACCCAGGAGGAAATACTTGAGGGCGTCTGGGGCTACGACGCGGACGTCGGCGGCGACCTCGTGAAACTGAACGTGAGCCGCCTGCGGCGAAAGCTCGGCGCCGACGGCAAGCCGCGGGACGTGATCCAGACCGTGCCCGGGGTCGGCTATCTCTTCCGGGGCGCCGAGGGCGGCGTCACTCGCGAAGAGGCGCGGCCCCGCTAGTTATTTGCTGCCGTTGCTCGTGCTCGTCGTGAGCCGGCGGCGCGTCGCTTCGAGATCCGCGGCATTGCTGAATACGGGATAGACCGCGAATCCGGTCGCCTTCGAGATCGAGTCCACCGCGGCGGGATTCGGCTGGGGCAACGCGACAGTGAGCACCTGACCCTCGTGACCGACGACCACCGCATTCCATTCCGACGCGAGGGCGTGCGGCAGATGCTTTTGGAGTTCCGCCGTCGCGAGGCGCGCCGGGTCGGCAAGATACGGTGCGGCGGGCAGGCTCATTGCGCGCGAACGGATGGCACCGCGCGGTCCCTCGCCGAGCGAGTGCTCCCACACGCGGATGCCGCCGCCCGACTCCTTCGCGCGGTACATCGCGGCGTCCGCCGATTCGACGAGCGCGGCCGCGTCACCCGCCGGACGCGGGAACGTCGCGATTCCGATAGAAAGCTGCAGGCGCTCGCGGGCCGCAATGAGCTCGGGCGGGAGCGTGGCCTCGGCCGCCTTCTCGAGAATGCGGTTTGCGACTCTCGTCGCGGCCTCGGTGTCGGCATCCGGAAGGATGATCGCGAACTCGTCGCCGCCGTACCGCGTAGGCACGTCGTACAAACGCACCGCTTGCTTGACCGCGGCCGCGACCGCCTTCAGGACCTCGTCGCCGACCGCGTGGCCGTACCGGTCGTTGTAGAGCTTGAAGCGATCCACATCGAGCATGAGGAGCGCGAGCAGGTGCTCCGCGCGAAGCGCTCGGTTGGTCTCGGCCTCGAGCCGCCGGTCGAAGTGGCGGCGATTGAAGAGCCACGTCAGCGGGTCGGTCTCGGCAAGGCGCTGCAGCGCTTCGCCCTGCTCCTGCATCACCAGGACGGCGCCGATGTGCCCCGCAAGAAGCTCGAGCGTCTCGAGATCGCCGTCGTCGAAGGGCTGTCCATCGTGCCGGTCGGTCACGCTGAGCACACCGCGGGAATCGTCGCCGACGAGGATCGGCACGCTCACGAACGAGTCCGAGCGGTAGCTGCCCTCACCGGACTGGATCGGGGCGCTCGCGATGTGGCGCACGAGGAGCGGACGTTTCGACTGTGCAACGAGGCCGACAACGCCTTCTCCGGGCTTGACCCGCACGCGTCGCATCACGTCGTCAGCGAGCCCGACCGCACGCGCAATCACGAAATCAGTCGAGTTGTCCTCGCGCAGAAGAAGGGACGCGCGCTCGCCGCGCACGAGCTCAGTGGCGACCTTGAATATAGAGTCGAGCAGGTCTTCTGCTCGTCTCTGGCTCTGACTGTCCACGTTCCCCCATCCTGCGTCCGCCCGTGCCGTCCGCCCGTGCTGCTTGCCCATGGCCTGCTTGATCGCTTGCGTCTGCGGCAGTCTCCTGCTCGGCCGATGCCGCGACAAGTCGCGGCCGGTATCGAGTAACAGTCAAAGATGTCGCAGGTATGCATGCGCCGTGCGCGATGCGGTCAGGTCTTCTCCGCCGCGAGCACGGGTTGGGTTGTCGGCTGAGCCGACCCAGTTGCGGGCTCCAGTGTGATCGCAACGCCTTCGCCAGCGCCAAGTGGCGCGGTCAGCGACATCACGAAGACGTCACCACGCTCAGTCGTGCCCGCCGGCACCGCCGTAAGACCCGATCCGGCGGGCCGTAAGACCCACGCTTCCCAGGCTTTTCCGGCCGGCGGCGCCGGGAGACGCACGATCAGGTATGGCGACCCCCGAGTGGGTATCACCACCGAACCGCGAGCGTCGGGATTCGCGCCGGATGGCGCGAGCGCGACCACGCGACCGTCCACGACCCCGGCAAGTGCGCGACCGTATTCGTCGGACTGCTGACGCGACGCGCCCACCACCGCGAACGCCACCACGAGCAGCACCCCGAGGACGAGCGGGACGAACGCGGGGACGGGTCGCCGGAGCAGCTCGGCGACGCGGTCGCCCCAGCTTCTTTGGCTGGGGACAGGCGCGTCGCGGTGGCGCAGCACGATCCGCGTGCGCAGATCGCGGGGCGGCTCGATCTCGACCGCGCCGACGGCCGCGGCCTCGTAGAGGGCATCTTCAAGCTGCGCGAGGTCGCCGGTGCAGGAGGCGCATGTCTCGACGTGGGCGGCGATCGCCTTGCGCTCGTCGTCATCGAGCGCGCCGAGTGCGTAGGCCGGCAGGTCTTCGGTCGGGTGCCGTTCTTGGCTCATCGTTCGTCCTTGAGACTCTCGCGAAGCTTGTTCATCGCAAGACGCACGCGGCTCTTTACCGTGCCCAGCGGCGTGTCCGTGCGCGCCGCGATCTCGCTCTGGGAGTAGCCGCCCCAGAACGCGAGCGCGAGGACCTCGCGCTGCTCACGCGGAAGCTGTCCGACGACGGCGCGGACATGCTCGGCGCGAAGCGAATCGACGACGCGCTCGTCGACCTTCGCATCGGATAAGAGCTCTGCGGCCGCATCGATCGTCACCTCGCGCTCGAGACGTTTGCCGCGGGTGCGGCGCCAATCGATCGCCGCATTGCGGCAGATCGCGAGCAGCCACGTGCGCACCGACCCACGCTCTTGACGGTACGACCGCGCCTGCCGCCAAACGGAATGGAACGCATCCTGAGCCACCTCTTCGGCGGCTTCGGGTCCGGGGAGCATTCGATAGAGAACCCCAAAAGCCACCCTGCCGTAGCGGTCGTAAAGCTCGCCGAGCGCCTCGGCGTCGCCGGCCGCGATTCGCTCGACGAGTTTCACATCGTCCGCCTTGTCGGGCATTACGACCTCGGAGTGCACACCGGATGACCCACGGGTATCGCGGAGGACTCTACCCGGCTGAGCTACGCGGCAGCCCGCAACGCTCCAGACTTCGCGCCAACTGACGATCGCCGCGCGCTCAACCCCAATGCGGCAAACCAAACGAACACTTCGGTCACGACGATGCGCTCGGTGATCCCGGCGATGCCCACGTTCGCCCCCGCGGCGGTCGGGTCGAACGTCACTTGCGCGACGATCAGCAGAAGGAGCGTGAGCGGGCTCGCGATAAGCAGCGCGTTTCCGACGGCGCGCCACCGCGGCAGGCGACGGATGGCAAGGCCGAACACGAGGAAGCTCACGACCGTGCTGCCAATGGCCACGAGATATCCGATGAAGTGTGGGAAGAACGATTCGAGGGTGAAGGTCCCGTCGGTAATGCAGCCGAGGGGCGAGAGCGCGAGCAGGGCCGCGCACGCCAACCGCGTGCGCGAGCCGAGCTCGGGGATGCTTCTCACGATGCCGATAACGCCGGCGAGGAGGAGCAGGCCGGAGAGCACGAAGGCCGCATTCATGAACGGACCAGTCGGCCCGAGGCCGAGCCCGCTGATGGGCTGGCTCACCGCGGAGTACGGCGCGATGTGGATCTCCCAGAGGGTGTAGCCGGGGCTCGCGACTCCAAGGACTAGCCATGCTGCGGTGAAGAGGATCGGTCCGGCGATCGCGCCGAGCGTCAATGTTTTCGTCACGCGACCGCCTCCATCACGCGAGTTTCAGCCGCTCTCGGCTGTCGTGCGCGGAGCGTGACGAGAGCTGCAACGAAGACGAGGGCCAACGCGACGGTCATCGCTGGCCGCATCGCATCCACGAACGCGTGCGTGAAGACGGCGTGTGCGATCTGCGTGATCTGCGCGGCGAGATCCGCGGGAACGCCCGGAGGAACCTGCAGCGCGGTGCCGCTCTGGCCGGCGCCCACCTCGAAGCCTTGCTTCGCGGCGTTGCTGAACCCGTCGACGAACGGCGCACGGACCGGCTGGGGCAGCTGGGACGAGTAGGTCGTGGCCTCCGCACGCAAGGAGGTCGCGAGCTGGTTCTGAAGGACCGCGCCGATGACCGCCGTGGCAAGGACCGCACCGAGCTCCTGGATCGTGCTGAATACGCCCGACGCCGCACCCGCGAGACGCGGCTTCAGCGTGCGCGTGCCGAGGTCGTAGAGCGGCGTCCACACGCCCGCCATGCCAAGCCCCGCGAGGATCAATCCGGGAAGCAAGGCCCAGCGATCGCCGTCCGCGCTGACCGCGTACGCGACGTAACCCTGACCGGCGACGAAAAGGAGAAGGCCGACGAACAGGATGCGCTTCCCGTAACCCTTCTGTATGAGCGCCGCGACGGGTCCGGAGGCGAGCATCATCGCCACTGGCTGCGGCGCGATGGTGAGTCCAGCTGAGAATGCGTCGAGGCCGAGGACCGATTGGTAATAGATGGTGAGGGGCAGGAAGACACCAACGATCGCGAAGCCCATCGCCATCAGGACGAACGCCATGAGCGCGAAGTTGCGATCGGCGAAGACCTCAAACGGTAGAAGCGGCTCGCGACCCTGACGGCGTGCCTGCTGCACGATGAAGATCGCGATGAACGCCACGCCCGTTCCGATCACGAGGGGGATAGAGACGGGACCGGTGATCACTCCCCAGTCGTACCGCTGCCCTTCGATCAGACCGTAGATGACAGCGAGGAGCCCGGCGGTCGCGAGACCGACCCCGAGGAAGTCGAGACGGTGCGGGCGACCTGGACGCAGGTCCGGGATGACGCGCGCGGTTAGGAGAAGGATGAGCGCGCCGACGGGAATATTGACGTAGAAGATCCAGCGCCAGCCCCAGTTGGCGACGATGAGGCCGCCGAGTGTCGGGCCGAGAACGACCGCCAGGCCAGCGAGCATCCCGAAGATCGCGAAGACGCCGCCGCGCTTATCTGGCGGAAAGAGGCTGGTGATCATCGGCAGTCCCTGCGGCGCGAGGAGCGCCGCGCCGAGGCCCTGGCCGGCGCGGGACAGCACGAGCTGTGTCGCGTCCTGCGAGAGGCCGGACAGCGCCGATGAGATCGTGAAGACCGCTACGCCGACCGCGAAGAGCTGGCGCGGACCGAAGATGTCACCGAGTCGGCCCGACGTGATCAGCAGCACGGCGTACACGAGGCTGTACGCGTTCAGCATCCAGAGGATGCCGTCCAGCGGAGCGTGGATGTCATCCACGATGCTGGGGATCGCGATGTTGACGATGGTCAGATCCAGCAGAGTGAGGAACGTGCCCAGCGCGAAGACAGCGAGGACCGCCCAGGGATTCGTCCTTCGGTTCGCCGCGTCCATTTCGACTACCTCCGTGCGATACTGGTAGAGCGCTTGCAAGAGGCATTATCTGCATCTTGCAGATAGTGACAGTATCATACGATGCAGAGAGGTCGTTAGAACATTGGCATCCACGCACCGAGCGCAGCTGATCAAGGACATCGTCGTCGCGATCCAGGACGAGCAGACCCAGAACGCCTTCCTGTCGAACGCGATCGCGGAACGTCTCGACGTCACCTCAAACGAGCTCGAGGTTCTGGGGACCCTGGTCGCGCGTGGCCCACTATCCGCCGGAGATCTCGCGAAGAGAACCGGCCTGACGAGCGGCGCCGTCACCCGGCTCATCGATCGGCTGGTCGAGCGAGGTAGCGTGCGGAGGCTCGCGGACCCGGAGGATCGACGCCGCGTCCTCGTCGAGATCACGCCTGCCGCGCTGAGGGCCTGCGCTCCCTTCTATGACCCGATCGCGAGGGAGGGCACCGCGCTCCTCGAGGAGCGCACCGAGAAGGAGCTCGAGGTCATCCTCGAGTACCTACGGATCAGTTACGAGTTCACGAAGCGCCACACCGAGCGCGTCGAGGCCATGCCCGACCGGGTGCTGCTCCCGAAACGCCGGGTGAACATCAAGGCCCGCGTACTCGGCCAGAGGGTGCGCATCAGGTTCTAGGAGTTCGCGGATTTCGTTCCGAAAAACACCGTCTTGGTGGGGTCGGGAAGCCCTCGAATGGATTCCCCATCGTGGCGGTACACCTCGAGCATGTGCACGTACCCGCTCTGGAAATGCAGCAAGACCGAGGAGGGCGCACCTTCCTGATCGGGGCCATCTCCGGTCGCTGGAGCGCCGTGAGCGATGTCGACGGGCGGACACGCACCTTCCGCAACGCCAAGGATCACCGTCCCGCAACGGACCTCGCACTCCTCCGTGACCATCGCATGTCGCTCCTGACATGCGAGAGTTTCGGGATCAGCCGCGACCTCACGCACAAGACATCCAAGTAGCGACCGCTCATCTTGGGTAAGCGGTCGTGGTGGAACGAGTAGCCGAGTACCGTGTCGCTCGCGGTCCTTCATGAGCGAGCCGATTCTCGATCGTCTCGACCTCTGTGTCACTGCCACTCTCGCGCCGCGATCTTGGCGAAAAGTGTGAGGGCATCGAGACGCTGCGCGGTGACCGAGATCACGCCGTCCACGGTCTGGAGTGTTCCGCCGACCACGACGGCGGCATCGCTATCCAGGACGCGCTTGAATTTCCGGTATGTCGCGGGGCGAATGATGATGTTCGAGATCCCGGTCTCGTCCTCCAATGAGAGGAAGACGTGTCCCTTCGCCGTCTCGGGGTGCTGCTTCACCACCACGGCGCCGGCGATGAGCACGTAGCTCCCGTGACGACGACTCTCGAGGTCGCATGCCCGAAGCACACCGCGCCGCGCTAGGTCCTCGCGATAGAAGCTCATGATCTGCGGCCCGGTCGGAATCCCGGTGATGCGGTAATCGAGCGCGGTCCGCTCCTGGTCCCCGACAGGCGGAAGGGTCGGCGCCGCGGTCGTGGGCAGCGACAGAGCCCTCCGTACGAACGACGGCGACGTGCGATGTGCATCGCGCGCGCGCCAGAGGAGTGCGCGGCGCGGCTCGCCGAACGAGTCGAACGCACCGACGAGCGCGAGATTCCGGAGGGCCTCCTCCTTCAAGCGAACGCGTGTCGCGAACTCATCGAATGACTTGAAGGCCCCGCCGCGTTCGCGCTCGTCTACAACTGCCTGAGCTTCTTGCTCGCCCAGTCCTTTGACGGATGCGAAGCCAATCCGCACGTCGTGGGTCCGGCACTTGCGATGAGCAGCGATGGTCCGAGAGGAATCGACGGGATGGGCGACCGAGGGGGCTGGCGCGCGCAGGGGGACCCGAGGCCCTACGTGGCCGAGGGAGGGCCCCCCGAGCACGACAGACCTCTCGGGCGAGCCATCCGGCGCCGCCGCCTCCGACGAACCAGCAATCTCGACAACGGCCTTGGCGAACGATCGATTCACATCGACAGGGAGGATCGCGACGCCGTGGCGCTTCGCATCTCCGGCGATGACTGCGGGCGAGTAGAAGCCCATCGGCTGGTTATTGAGGAGAGCGACGTAGAACTCAGCGGGGTAGTAGAGCTTCAGATGAGCGGTGTGATACGCGGTGAGCGCGAATGCCGCGGCGTGGCTCTTACAGAATCCGAACTCGGCGAAGGCCGCGATCTGGTGGAAGATCTCGTTCGCCGTCACGTCGTCGACGCCCCGCTCGCGTGCCCCGCTGACGAACGGCCCGCGCAGCTTCTCCATGTCGGCGCTCGAGCGCGCGCGGCTCATCGCGCGACGGAGCATGTCGGCGGCAGAGGGCGAGAACCCCGCGGCCGCGATCGCGACGCGAAGGATCTGCTCCTGGAAGAGGATCACGCCAAGCGTTTCCTTGAGGATCGGCTCGAGCAGCGGATGCGCGTACTGCACCGGCTCGCGGCCCTGCCGGCGGCGGATGTAGGGATTGACCATGTTCCCCTGCAGCGGGCCGGGCCGGATGATCGCGACTTCGACGACGATGTCCGCGAAGCTCCGCGGCCGCACGCGCGGCAGGGCCTGGGCCTGCGCGCGGCTCTCCACCTGGAAGAGTCCGATCGTGTCCACCTCGCAGATCAGGTCGTACACGGCGGGGTCGTCGAGCGGGAGCGATCCGAGCTCGAGCAGCTCGCCGTGGCGCGCGTCGATGTCGGCGACCGCGTCCTTCACCAGCGAGAGCGTCCGGAGCCCGAGCAGGTCCATCTTCACGAGGCCGAGATCCTCGACATCGCGCTTGTCGAACTGGACGACGTTGCGGTCGGGCATCGTCGCGCGCTCGATCGGAACCGTGTCCACGAGCGGCAGCGCGGTGATGAGCATGCCGCCGTTGTGGATCGAGAGATGCCGCGGGAAGTCGGCGATCGCGAGCGTGAGCTCGCGGAAGAGCGGGAACCGCGCGCGCTCCTTCTCGTTGAAGACGTCGACGAGGTCCGCGACCGTGTCGGGCATCGCGCGCGGCTCCTCCCAACCGTGCTCCGAGGCCCGATCGGTGTGGTGATACGCGGGGTGCTGCGCCGCCGTCGGTATGCCCCGCGGATCGACGTGGTACTGATCGATCGACTTCGCCATCCGGTCGATCGTCTCCAGGCGAAAGCCGAGCGCCTTCGCGACCTCGCGTGATGCGGACCGCGCGCGGTACGTGACGACGTTGCAGACCATCGCGGCGTAGCGCTCGCCGTACTTCTTGTAGACGTACTGGATGACCTCCTCGCGATCGTTCGTCGCGATGTCGAGGTCGATGTCCGGCATCGTCCGCGAGTCCTCGGTGAGGAAGCGCTCGAAAAGAAGGTCGTGCTGGATCGGGTCGACCTTGGTGATGTCGAGCACATACGCGACGATCGAATCGGCAGCCGATCCCCTGCCCTGCGCCGGGATCCGGTGCTCCTTGCAGAACCGGACGATGTCCCAGTTGATGAGGAAGAACTCGGCGAGGCCGCAGCGGTCGATGACGTCAAGCTCGTGCGCGAGCTGTTTCGCGACGTCGCGCGTGATCCGCGGGTACCTGACCTTGGCGCCCTCGCCGCAGAGTGCATACAGGAAAGAGAACGCGGTATGCCCCTCCGGCACAGGGAACCCCGGAAGGCGATCCTTCCCGACGAATGAGGCTTCGGCGCGCGGCGTGTTCGTGTCGTAGAGAAGATCGAGCACGCAGGCATCAGCGATCTCGCGCGCGTTGCGAAACGCCTCATCGAAGCGGCCGAGCCGCTCGCGCAGCATGGCCTCGCCCTTGAGCCAGTACTCGCCATTCGGTTTCAGGCGATTCCCAGCTTCGTCGAGCGTCGTGCCGAGGTCGATGCAACGGAGCACGTCGTGAAGGCGGCGGCCTTCGGGGCGCGCGTAGTGGACGTTGTTTGTCACGACGCAGCCGAGGCCCATCTCAGAGGCAAGCTGCGCGAGCGTGTCGCAGAACGCGGGGCCGTCCGGGTCGAGATGGTCGGAGAGCTCGACGTAGAGGCGTTCACCGAACACAGCGCCGAGCCGAGCGAGCGCCTCGCGTGCCGTGTCGAGGTCGCCCGCGCGGACCGCCCGCGGCACCACGCCGTGGGCACAGCCGGTGAGCGCGAAGAGGCCCGCGGCGTTCTCGGCGAGGAGGTCGAACGTTGCCTTCGGCTTCGTCTTCTCGCCGGCGAGCTGGGCCGCCGAGATCGTCCGGCAGAGGCTTGTCCAGCCCTGGCGGTCGCGCGCGATCAGGACGATGTGCCCCATGTCCTGGAGCTGGAGCTCCGCACCGAAGATCGGACGGAGTCCACGCTCTTTAGCGGCATTGGCGAACCGCACAGCGCCGTACAGGCCATTCGTGTCGGTGAGCGCGAGCGCGTCGAGGCCCTGCTCGACAGCGGCGTCGGCGAGGTCATCGACGTCCGACGCGCCGTCGAGAAAGCTGTAGTTGCTATGAACGTGTAGGTCGACCCAGCCAGGCATCTCGGGCTCCCCACCGCTCCCTGGCCGAGAGCGTAGTAGAACGTCTGTTCTAGTCTAGCGAATCAGGATTCGGCTAAGTCCTACTTGCCCCCTCACTCAACAAGACCGACAGTCGGCGTGCTTGGGCGCCATACGCAGCGGGCCTGAACCCACGGTCCTCGTCGCTGATGACGATGCCGGCCTGCGTGCGGCCGCTCGGATGACTTTGACGGCCCAGGGCTGGACCGTCATCGAAGCGTCGACACCCGATGATTGCCTCGCCCTGGCCAGGCGCCACCGGCCCGACGTACTGCTTCTCGATGTGAACTTCGAGGGCCATCGGCGCGATGGCTACTCCGTCTGCCGCGAGCTCAAGGCGGCCGCGGATACGCGGAGCATTCACATCGTGTTGTTCACGGCGAATGATGACCCGGAGGGTCGCGCGTTCGCGAGCGCGGTCGGAGCTTCGGCCTTCATCGTCAAACCTTTCGGTCCGGCAGACCTCGCGGATCTGCTCCAGCTCCTTCTGCACGGATCCGAACGCGATCCCGGCATCGGTATTCACCTGATCGAGGCCGGGGTCATTCGCCCGACTCAGCTCGAGCAGGCGCTCGCCGAGCAAGACCGCCGGCGGGGTAAAAGAGTCCCGCTCGGCGAGCTTCTGGTCGAGCTTGGGTTTGCCAGCTCAGAGGACGTACGACAGGCCATCGAACGTCAACGACGAGTACACCCGATTACCGCGGCCGTGCCTCGCTCCGGGGTCGTTCGCCGGGTGGTGATCGCCGATGACAACGCAAGTGTTCGCGAAGGACTTCGCGAAGCGTTCGCGTCCGAGAAAGATTTCGCGCTCGTTGGTGCGGCCGCCGACGGAGCGGAGGCGCTTCGCGTGATCGAGCAGACCAAACCCGACATCGTCGTGCTCGACAGCGACATGCCGCGTCAGAGCGGCATCGAGGTTTTGCGGACACTGCACGCGACGATGCCGGAGGTCCGCGTCGTGATGTTCACGCTCAACGACGGGATCCGGGAGACCGCCCTTGCCTCCGGCGCCGCCGCCGTCGTCACGAAAGACACGCCGCTCGATTCGCTTCTCACCGAGCTCCGACGCGCCGGGCCGACGCCCAAGAAATCGGCGCGGCTCTCGGCGGTGATCTTGACGGCTCGCAATGCCCCGGGTGGCCCATCGGGTGTTCTTGCACGTCGCCGGCAAGCCGTCGCCGCGATCGGCATCCTTCTCGTGGCCTACACGGGCGCGTTTCTTCTGGCGGAGCCGGCGCTCGGTGCGTCGGCGTCGCTGTTGGCGATGTTGGCCGTCGCCATCGCTGGCGCTGTGTTCGGTCCAGAGGTCGGCATCGCCACCGCTCTCCTCTCGACGATCGTGACCGCGGCGCTCTGGAACGCGACCAACCATGCGATCGGCGAGCCAGTCCTGCGGATCGGCGGGAACGGCCTCGGCGTCGTCGCTCTCGTCGCGATCGGTGCCGGGTTTGGGGCAATGCGCCTCGTCCGAGGCCGGCTCGTCCCGCGGGCGCGAGTCGTAGATGCGCTCGCCGAGGCAGCCATCGCGTTAGGGCCCGGACTCGGGCCGAGGACCCTGGAGCTTCTTGCCCGAGCCGCGCTCGAGATCGTGCCTGGAGATACGGCGCTCATCTATGTCGCCATTCCTGGAGGCGGCCTCGAGCTCGTCGCCGGCGCCGGCGCACCGGATGAGCTGATCGGGCATCGCGAGGCGGCCGGCGCTGTCGCCGCGGCGGGAACCGCGAGTCGCGCATCGATCGTCGACGATCTCGAGGCCCGCCCGATCGGAGTCTCCGTTCCGCGGAGCCGAAGCGGTGTCGTCGTTCCGATCGCCGGACGCGGCGAGACCCCCAGCGGCGTGATCGCGATTCTCGCGAGTCGAAGGAATTTCTACGGCGCGAGCCACCTAGAAGCACTCACAAGCTACGCGAGCTTCCTCGGGTCACTCCTGAATGCGCCGGCCAGGGCGGTGGGGATCGCCGCTGAGGTGATCCCCACGTTCGGCGACGAACGCGGAGATGGGTCGCTAGCGAGCGGTTGAGCGCCTCCCCACGGCTGCTGCGCGGCGGGGCTTGGCCGGAAGTGCATAAGCGGATCCGACGAAGAGACCGACGTCCTCGTCGTCATCGGTCACCGTTTTTCGCCGAACCGGCTCGACCAGCGCGAGCCCGAGAGCCGCAACGATAAGCGCGAGGGTTTTCAGAATTGCCACTCGCACAGAAGACGCGCCGGAGGGGCCAAGCGGTCTCCCCCACTCGAGCGATCTCCGTAACGATGGCGGGACAAAGCGGCGAGGGACGCGGGTGGGAACGCTGTTAGCAGATCGTCGCGGAAACCCCGCAGCTAGTGAGGTCAGCGTTCTATCGCTCGCGACGACGGTGGCCGAGACCGCGTCGCACTTTTCGATGAAAGGACGGACCGCCGAGCGGCGGCCCGTCTTCGCCTACGACTTGCCTGTGTTCAACTTGATTGCGCCTACGGCGGACGCGGACGTGCACCGCCTCTCGCAGACGGTCGCGTTAACGGCGCCGGTCGCCGACCCTTGTTTGAATGCACCGCTGTCGGGCGCGAGATCCGCGGACCACGTGACCGAGGGGCCGCTGCAGCTCACTGGCATAGTCAGCGTGCCAGTAACTGTGACGCCCTTCGCCTGCAGCTGTGTGAGGCTGACGGTCAGGTCGACTGTGACCGCTCGCGAGCATGAGACGGTCCCCCTGATCGTCGCGCCGATCGTCTTAGTGGGAATGACGCCCTCGTCGCGGAGGGTGACCGCGAGCTGCACCGGCGGCGGCGCCTCGTAGCGAAGACGGCCGAACAGCGCGGGCAATCCGCCCTCACAGTGCTGTTCGAAGGTGGCTTGGAAGGTCCGGAGGTCGCCATTCGGCCAATACGAAAGTTCGTTGACATCGTATTTCCCCAGGATCGTGTTGCACCCTCTGCCGTCGCCGTGAACATCCAGGCCCGGCCAACCCTCGGGCCGGAACGGGGCGCGGAACGCCCGGACGTAAGAGCCGACCGCAAGCGGAACGCCGGATGGCGCTGCGATGTCGAAGTACCACCAATGCACGTAATTGCCCTGGACGAGAGACCCAGAAAAATAGTCTTGTGCGTCGCTAATTGAGCCAGCAAACGTCGCGTCCGCGCCGGTGTACAACTCCTCGAGGCCAGCCCCGACCCAGTCCGTGGGCTCACTGTTCAGGTACAAAAAGTTGCCGGATGTGGGCACCGCCAGATTGCCGGCCGGAAGCGCAACTCCCGGCCGGAAGGGGTTCTCGATACGGATCCGACCGTATAGGACGTTGATGGTGTTTACGCAACGCTGCTCGAATGTCGCTTGAAACACGAGGAGCTCGCCCGTCGGCGCGAACGAGAGCTCATCGACGTCGAACTTGCCGACGACTTCGTTGCAGCCGCCGCCGTCCGCGCCTACGTCCAGGCCAGGAGAGCCTGGAGGTCGGAATGCCGAGCGAACAGCGCGAACATATGACCCGACCGCCAGCGGTTCGCCCAGCGGGGCAGCAATATCGACAGAGGACGAGTGCGCATAGCTGCCTTGGACGACAAATGCCTGGAAGCGATCGCCTCCTCGGAAGAGCTTTTCCCAAGGACCGAAGGTCGAATCATGCTGGGTGAAAAGCAGCTCGTAGCCGAGAGTGTTGTTTAGATAGAGAAAATTGCCTGAGGTCGGGACGCTGACCGAGCCGGACGGAAGAGTGACCCCCGCCCTAGTCTCGTCTTGGTACCGCACGCGTCCAAATAACGCGGCCGTCTGTCCCTCACAGTGCTGCTCAAACGTCGCGTCAAAAACCAGAAGCACCCCCGAGCTGGAGTACGAGAGCTCATCAACGACGAACTGCCCGCTCAACGTGTTGCATCCTCGGTAATCGCCGTCTATCTGAAGTCCCGGAATTCCGGCAGGTTCGAGCCCCGCGCGGACCGCTCCGGTGTACGAGCCGAGTGTCAGGGGCTGGCCC
>Ga0209807_1000615_pt1 | contig 16286 bp, 10 predicted proteins | sample GraSoiAngelo_154_FD_186168 | JGI IMG/M metagenome (GOLD analysis project Ga0209807, IMG submission 186168) | Grasslands soil microbial communities from the Angelo Coastal Reserve, California, USA - 14_1009_13_20cm (SPAdes) (version 2) | ecosystem: Environmental > Terrestrial > Soil > Grasslands ... | reverse complement strand
CGACACGCACAAATTTCTAAACGAACTTCGCACCCACTTGGACGCGAAGTTCCCGAATCGCATGCTGCTTTCAGAGGCCAATCAGTGGCCCGAGGACGCAGCTGCCTATTTTGGGAAAGGCGACGAGGCGCACATGAATTTTCATTTCCCGCTTATGCCGCGCATGTTCATGGCGCTCCAGATGGAGGACAGGTTCCCGATTATCGACATCATGGAGCAGACGCCGGCGATCCCGGAAAGTTGTCAGTGGGCAATGTTTCTGCGCAACCATGACGAACTTACGCTGGAAATGGTGACTGACGAAGAGCGCGACTACATGTATCGAGTTTACGCGACCGATCCGCACGCGCGTATCAATCTTGGTATCCGCCGACGGCTTGCCCCGCTCCTTGCGAATAACCGCCGAAAAGTTGAGCTGCTCAACACCCTGCTCTTTTCCATGCCTGGCACACCGATCATCTACTATGGCGATGAGATCGGCATGGGCGACAATTTTTACCTGGGCGATCGCAATGGTTGCCGCACGCCGATGCAATGGAGCCCGGACCGCAACGCGGGATTTTCAAGAGCAAATCCGCAACAGCTTTATCTACCGGTAACGATCGATCCCGAGTATCACTACGAAGCGGTTAACGTCGAGAACCAGCAGAAAAATCTTTCGTCATTGCTGTGGTGGACACGTCGCGTGATCGCCATGCGGAAAAACTTCAAGGCATTCTCGCGCGGCTCTTTAGAATTTTTGAGTCCGGACAATCCGAAAGTGCTGGCGTTCCTTCGCCGCTGGGAAAATGAGACAATCGTGGTGGTGGCAAATCTTTCGCGTTTCGCGCAGTCGGCCGAGCTGGATCTCTCGCGTTTTGCCGGCTGCGTGCCGATGGAAGTTTTCAGCCGCAACCTATTTCGACCGATCAGGAAAACGCGTTACGTCATCACGCTCGGGCCGCACGCGTATTACTGGTTCGCGCTGCATGCGCCGATTGACGCGCGCCGTGCGTTGAAGAAACGGGTGTCCCCCACTATCAAAGCGCCGGCGCAGTTGGACGTCTTACTTGGCAACAGCCAGCGAGAACAGCTCGAGCGCGACGTTCTTCCCAGTCACATCCAAAATTCCCGCTGGTTCGGTTCCAAAGCACGCAGCTTTCGGAATCTAAAAGTGACGGAGCAGCTTGCTTTTTCGGCTGATGCCGATGGCGCGCGACTCTGGTTTATCGACGTAAATTATCTGGATGCTCCGACCGAAAGGTACGCCATACCGGTAAAGATCGCCTCGGGCGAAAGCGCGCACTCCATTACGCAGAACGCGTCGCACGCGATCGTAGCGCATTTCGGACGAACGAATGGCGCCATCCTGTGCGACGCCATTTGGGACGAGGGGTTTCGTTCGCAATTGTTCGATGCCATTGTGCGGCGTCGCACACTCAGAGCTCAGGCAGGGCAATTTGTCGGCCTAACAACCTCGGGGCTCGAGTCGCAAGACTTTGCTGTTTCCGCCAACTCGCACGTCCTGAGCGCGGAACAGAGCAATTCTTCGATTATCTTTGACAATAAGTTTTTCCTAAAACTCTATCGGAAACTTGAGGACGGTGTGAACCCTGACGTGGAAATCACGCGATTCCTGACGGAGAAGACTGATTTTCCGAACGTGCCGGCTTTCGTCGGAGCACTCGAATATCGCCGGGCAAAGGCAGAGCCAACCGTTGTTTGTCTACTGCAACGCGCGATCGCGAATGAAGGCAATGTCTGGACGCTGACTGTGGACGCGCTCGGGCGCTACTACGATCGCGTGCTGGAGCGCAAAGCCGATTTTCAGAGTGAAACGGCGCCGGCCGGTACTCTTCTCGAGGAACTGGTCGGCGGCGTGTATCCTGAAAAGGTCAAGCTGCTCGGGCAGCGGACCGGGGAACTGCATCTCGCACTGGCATCGAGGAGTGACGACGCCGCGTTCGCGCCAGAGCCATTCAACGCTATGGCACAACGCTCCGTTTACCAAAGCATGCGCACTTCGCTACGCCGCGCGTTTACGTCTTTGGAAAAGAAATTGTCGGATGTCCCTGCGAAATTCCGAAGTGAAGCCCGGCAAGTGCTCGCTGCGGAAAAAGAGATATTGGCGCGCGAAAAACGATTGCTCGACCGTCGAGCGAACGCGGCGAAAATCCGGATTCACGGCGACTACCATCTGGGGCAACTAGTCTATACCGGCAAAGATTTCGTGATTCTCGATTTCGAAGGAGAACCGGCGCGTCCCCTGAGCGACCGTAAAATGAAACGCTCCGTGCTGCGCGACGTCGCCGGCATGGTGCGCTCCTTCCAATACGCAGCGTACTCCGCCCTCTGGCAGCCAGCTATGCGCAAAGAAGACGTGCCGTTCCTCGAACGCTGGGCTGATCTCTGGTATCGCCAGACCAGCAGCCTGTTTCTGCAAAGCTATCTGAACACGACCACGGGCGCGATGTTCATCCCCAAAGACAGCGACGATCTCCAGGTCATGCTGGAAGCGTATCTGCTGGACAAAGCCGTTTACGAAATCGGTTACGAATTAAACAATCGGCCAAGCTGGGTGCTCATCCCCATTCGCGGGATTAAACACATTTTGCAAATGACATGAAAATGATCCACAGATTCCGCGGATCATAAAATCAGGTTCCATAAATCTGTGTAAATCTGCGGTAAACTGTGGAAGAGCAAAAAGCCTATGAATCAAGATCTTGACCAAATCGATAAGGACATTGCAGCGAAACATCTTTTGAAACATCCGTTTTATCTCGCGTGGGCGCGTGGCGAACTGAGCAGAGAGGCCCTCGCGGATTATGCGCGGCAGTATTACCAGCACGTTGCGGCGTTTCCGACGTATCTCTCAGCGGTCCACGCAAACTGCGACGATCAAGCGACAAGGAAGGAATTGCTTAACAATCTGATCGACGAGGAATGTGGATCACCGAATCATCCCGAGCTTTGGCTCAACTTTGCCGAAGGTCTTGGCGTGTCTGCCCGGGATGCTCAGAATGCAGAGAAATGGCCTCAAACAAAAAACTTGATCGACGCGTTCCGATCAATTTGTCGCGATGGATCGACCGCGGAAGGCCTGGCGGCGCTTTACGCGTACGAGAGTCAAATCCCCGCGATCTGCGAGTCCAAAATTGACGGGCTGAAAAAATATTACGGCTTCGCTGATCCCAAACATTACGAATACTTCAGCGTGCATATCGAAGCCGATCGCGAACACTCCGCCGCCGAGCAAAGACTATTGGGTGGATACATCGGCAATCAGAATTTCGAATCCGTGAGAGCATCCGTGAATCGTGTTCTCAATGCGCTTTGGGAAATGCTTTCCGGCGTGTGCCGCCGTCACGCGATTGCATCCTGAGGGTGCTTTGATTCAACGACGGCTACATTTATCGCGGTCGCAAAACCAGGAATGACCGCACCCGATGCCGGCAGACAGATAAAATTTGTGGCTGGTTCGGGTCGAGCGACCCAGTGATCTTCTTGTAGTCTGAAATGGAAGTAACAGGCTGCTGATTGATTTCTTCGATCACGTCGCCTTTCTGCAATTCTGCCACGCCGCTATCCGGATCGACGTCGGTGACCAGGACACCTTGCACGTTCGGAGGCAGATCAAGCTGGCGCGCTATTTCCGGAGTCAGTTCGTCGACGTGAATTGATGCCAGTGGAGTGTCAACCGATTCTTGGTCGTTAGGCTGTTGCGGGGCTTGTGGCTGCGGCTGGTTGTCGCGAGGAAGAACGCGCGCACTTTCGTAATCAACTGGTTGCTCTTTAATCTGTGTTTTTACTGTTAACGGTTTTCCGTTGCGGACGACTTGAAGCTCTACCTGTTTATCCAATGGCGCCTCGGCGACTAGTGTGCGAAGCGCCCTAAAATTCTTAACGTCCCGGCCGTCGAACTTGCGAATGACATCGCCAGGCTGCAGGCCTGCCTGTTCCGCCGGGGACCCGGAGAGGACTTCACCCACAGTCACCCCTCCCGTATCCGAGTCACCAGTGCCACGTTGGGACGCTCCGGTCTGGATCCCGAGATATCCGCGAATGATGCGTCCCTGTTTCAATAAACTTTCCAACGCACTGCGAACTGTGTTTGCCGGGATTGCGAAACCCAATCCCTGCGATCCGCCGGTGGTCGAAGCGATCACCGTGTTAATGCCGATCACTTCACCTCGAATGTTAATCAATGGCCCACCGCTGTTACCCGGGTTAATTGCCGCATTTGTCTGCAGCAGATCCGCGAAGAAATCGCTGCGATTCGGCCGGCCTTTGGAACTGATGATTCCGTCGGTCACGGTTTCCTCAAATCCAAGCGGATTACCGATCGCCAGAACAGAATCTCCCGGTTGCACCATGTCGGAGTCAGCGAGTTTGAGCGGTTTGACGCCGGGGTCATCAATTTTCAGCACAGCCAGATCCACCTGTTCATCGGCGCCCACGAGACGCGCCTTCTTGGTTCGGCCATCGCTCAATTGCACTTCAATTTGATCGACAGGACGGCCTTGTCTGTCGGTCACCACGTGATTGTTGGTGATGATGTGGCCTTCATTGGTCACGATGACGCCAGATCCGAGCGAATTCTGCACCAGCGCTTCGTCCCGTGGATTGCGAAATCGTCGCTGGTTCGGAAAGAAAAATTCGAAGGGATCAATTCCATATTCGCGTCGAATAGCGACTTTGGTGGATGTTTTCACCGCGACGACGGATGGAATGACACTCTTTACCAGCGCACGTCGCTCCTGATTTAATGCCTCGAGCGACGCAATCTGTTTTGGATTGACGGCCGATTCGGAAGCAAACGTGTACTTTTCCGGTGTGCGCCCGGAGGAGAAGTTTAAGCCGCCGTATTTGAGGCGGTAATCGTAAAGCAGCGAAATTCCTGCGCTTAACACGAGCACGAATACCAAAAATTTTGCGAGATTTTTCATCAACTAACGTGGGAGAAACTTTGTTTTTGTTGTTCGACAATTAAGCGTCGGAAACGTTGATTCTCAGCGAGGTCCAGGCGCGGGTCCATTTCGAAGATAGACATTGCAGCCGCACGCGCGCGCCGCATCAGGTCTGCGTCGCGTTTCAAATCGCCAATCTTCAGGGCCGGCAAGCCGCTCTGGGCCGTGCCAAGCACATCGCCCGGTCCACGCAATTCCCAGTCGGCTTCAGCGACTTCGAAGCCGTTTGTAGTTCGTTCCAAAACCGTGAGCTTCGCCGATGTTTCTTTTGCCTGGCTGGAGCTCAGCAAAATGCACGTCGATTTGTGTTCGCCGCGGCCGATTCGGCCCCGAAGCTGGTGCAACTGCGCGAGACCGAATCGCTCGGCATTTTCGATCAGCATCATCGTTGCATTCGGTACATCGACGCCGACCTCGAGCACAGTCGTGCTGATCAACGCGTTGGTATCGCCGCGGCGAAACCGACCCATGACTTGCTGCTTTTCCGACGCCGGAATCCGGCCATGAAGTAACTCGCATCGGAACGGATGCAGGCGTTCACGCCATAGCTCGTATTCTGCCGCGGCGGCTTTCACGTCCAGCTTCTCGCTTTCATCGATTAACGGGTAGATCACATAAAGCTGACGCCCCTTCTCGAATTGCGTTCGCAAAAAGCTGAGCACCTCCCCCAGCTTAGAAGTGTCACGCACTGCGGTGATAATCTTTCCCCGGTTCCTTGGCATCTCATCGATCTTCGAAACGTCGAGGTCGCCGTAGATGGTCATCGTTAGCGTGCGCGGGATCGGAGTCGCAGTCATCACCAGCACGTCCGGCGCCGGCTCGCGCGCAGTCAGCCGCGCGCGCTGCGCTACTCCGAACTTGTGCTGCTCATCAATCACGGTGAGTCCGAGATTCGAAAACGAAACACTTTCGTAAAGCAACGCATGCGTCCCGACAATGATTTGGGGCTCGTTGGTTTGGGTAGCGCACGCGTCCCGCATGCTGGTTTCGGCGTCGCGCCGAAACAATCTTTCCTTGTGCGATTCATCATCCTGAGTCCACACCCATGGATAGTCCTCATTTTGTTTGGCCACCCCGGAATCCCACGGATTGCGCAGGATGTAATAAAACTTTTCCTGGAGATCGCGATCCGATCGTACATACCGATCGAACCGTTCCTTCTCCCAAATCGATCCGCTCTTGTTTTCGATTTCATTAATTTCATGCGCTGAAAAAGATTTAATTGAATGCACCAATTCACTCAGTCGCCAGAAGGAGGTGTTTGCTTTGTCATCGCCCCCTTTTGGCCACGGCTGGATAAGTAAATGCACATGGTCGGGCATTACGCAGGCAGCGAACATTTCGTAACGTTTGTTGTGAAAGTGTCGCAACGAATTCAAAACAGTCATCCGCGCTTTTGGTGAGAGGCAACGATCCTTCTTCGTCGCGATGGTAACAGCGTAAATCGCCCACGCTTTCTTGAAATGCGGGACACGGCGACGGGAGTAGCGAGCTGCCAAGGCTACGTCCACTTCAGGAAAGGTCCGCGACGACGCGGCGCCGTCGCCAGCACGCGAGACGCGTGCGCTACCCAGATCAAATAACGGCAATGGCCCGCTTTCTTCCTGCCTAGCTGCTGTTCGTAATGCGATCTGGACGCCCAGAGGCTCGAGCCAACGCCGCAATACTTCATAATGTTGCTCGGCGAGAATTTGCGTTGGCGCCATGAAAGCTGCTTCATATCCCGCTTCGACTACAAGAAGCATCGCCGCAATCGCGACGACGGTTTTTCCCGAGCCGACGTCGCCCTGTAACAGACGGTTCATGGGATAATTCGCCGCCACATCACGTCGGATTTCCGAAATCACTTTTCGCTGCGCAGCAGTCAATTCAAACGGAAGCCCCTTTAAGAATTCGTCCAGCAGCGCGCCTGATCCGCAGTGTGCCTGGCCGGCTCGGGCGGATGATTCGAAACGGCGCGACGCAATTAGCATTTGCATGGCAAAAAATTCCGAGAGCACGAGATGCTCGCGCGCCGCGTCCCGCGCTTCCCAACTTCCGGGAAAATGTATCGCTCGAATTGCGTCCGATCGCTCGCCGTGCACCAGACTGTTCGGGGCGATCGATTGCCATCCTGCATCTGGAAACTCGTGCAGCACACGATAGATGATGCCGCGCAAGACGCGCTGCGAAAGACCTTCAGTCGCAGGATAGATCGGCGTGATCCGCCGAAAATGGATCGATATCTCTTCATCGTTCTCGATCACCTCAAACTCCGGATGATCGATGCAAATTCGTTTTCCGCGCAGACGCGGCCTGCCGAAAACAACAATGCGCTGACCCGTGGCGATCATTTTCTGCACGTAATGCAGATTGAACCAGCGGCATACGAGCGGCTCACTCAGGGCATTCGGCTGCGATTCCTCTAGCGTCGCTTCAAAGATTTTCTTCCAGCCGCCAAACCGGCGCAGCGACGTTTTGATCACCTCTCCGCAGAGACAGATGGGAACGTTGGTTTCTTCCCGCGGAAACTGTGGGAACTCGGTCCGATCCTCATGACGCCGCGGGAAGTGCGTTAGCAAATCCTCCGTGGTCTCGATATCGAGCCGACGCAGCGCGAGCAACCGCGGACGCGGAATCCAGCTCAAGTCCTCAAGCTTTGTCGAAACGCTGATCATGCCCTTCGACCTTGGCCCTTCAAGCCTGTTCGGCTGCGCGTAAGCCCTCGATCCTCATACCAACCAAAGTTTCGCCGTCGTATTCATCTGCCCCAATGCGGAAGGCGACGTCCCATGGCGGCGCTGGAATTTCATTGGTCGCGCTGTCAAAGTAGACGGCGCGACGACTCCGGTCGCGCTGGCGCAACCGAAACACGAGATGCTTTTCGTTTGCGACCCGCGGCGGCGCGACGGGCTCGACCGCACGCGCAAGGAAAAGCGGCTGCGGATTGCCATTTCCGAACGGCTGCAAAAGTTCGTGCCAGCGGAGAAATTCGACATCGATGTTTGTGAACGGCAGCTCGTGATCCAGCTGTAGCGAGCGTTGCAGAGCTTCTTCTGAAAGCAACTCGCGCGCGGTACTGCAAAACGCCTCGGCAAATTTCGTAAAATTTTCTTCGTGCAAAGCCAGACCGGCTGCCATTTCGTGACCGCCGAACTTCTCGATCCCGCAGTCGCCGGACGCGCACCGAGTCAGCGCGTCGACGAGATTTAGTCCCTCGATGCTTCGTCCACTTCCCTTGCCGACGCCCTTCTCGTCGAAACCGATCACGATGGCGGGGCGATGATATCTTCGAGCAATCCGCGACGCTATGATGCCCAGCACACCCGGATGCCAGCCGCGTGCGCCCGCCACGATGCCGGCGTCACGCGCCGCGTCGAAATGTTCTTCGATTGTCATAATGGCTGCAGCGAGAATTTCCTTCTCCACTTCCTGGCGTGCGCGGTTTTGTTGGTCTAACTCTGTCGCCAGTGCCGCCGCCTGCTCTTCATCCTTCGTGAGTAACAGTCGCAAAGATTTCTCTGCCGTGCTCAATCGGCCAGCGGCGTTCAATCTTGGCCCCAGGCGGTAGCCAATGTCGTCAGGCAAAATCGGCGGACGCACTCCGGCGACTTGCATTAACTTCTTGAGACCGATGCGCGACGTGCGGCCGATTTCGATGGCTCCGCGCTGTACCAGCAGGCGGTTCTCTTGCACGAGCGGCACGATGTCAGCCACGGTGCCGAGCGCAACAAGATCGAGTTTTGATTTCAAATCAAACTCAGGCAGCGGCCGCGTCTTCAAAAACGCATGGCAAAGCTTGAATACGATCCCCACGCTGCAGAGATAATGAAATGGCGACGCTGAATCAGCTTTCGGATTCACGATTGCGACGCAATCGGGCAGCTGTGATTTCGGTTCGTGGTGGTCGAGCACTATCACATCGACGCCGCGCTTCCCGAGTTCGGCGATCTCGCTCGTCGAAGCCGTGCCGCAATCGATGGCGATCAGCAACTGTGCGTGATGTTGCTCGAGGCAACGTTCGATGCTCTCGTGGCTCAACCCGTAGCCCTCCTCCATCCGTAATGGTAAAAAGAGTTCCGGCGTCGCGCCGTAACCGCGTAGCATTTCTGCGAGCAAAGCAAGGGAGGTCACGCCATCGACATCGTAATCTCCAAACAGCACGATGCGTTCGTGCGAATCCAGCGCACGCAGAATCCGAGCGACTGCTGCACGGATTTGCGGGAGCAAAAATGGATCGCTTAGCGAGCTAAGGCGCGGCCGCAGGAAATTTTGAACTTCATCCGTGCTCCGAAACTGTTTCCGGAAAAGCAATCGCGCGATGCATTCTGACCCGCAAATCTCGTTCCACACAATCGCTCCGCCGTTCAGATTTTCGCACGGCGGTAGAATCCATCGCTCCTGCACCGGCTCAGTTTATTTATTGCGCGGTAGGTGACAAGACGAGGACGCAGATCGCCTTAAAGAATTGGCTATTTTGATTCCGTCGCCCGTGCGGGCTTTTCAGGAAATTCGAAACCAACTTTTCCGTCCTCGAGTTTCAGATACGCCGAGAAGGGTCGTCCACGTTTCGAGATGAACTCTTCGAGAAGATCGGTTTTTCCGGCAGTGAGAAGTTTTTGCGCCTGTTCTTTCGGAATCTCGCGCCCGAGGATCGTTTTGCCGAGCTTGAATTTGCAAGGCTTTCGATCGGCCTGTGAATCCTCGCAAATATAACTAGTCTCAGTCTCAAAAACTTTTCCGCCGGATATTGGACATTCGCCGAGCGGCTCTTTTCCTGTGAAATCAATTTTTGCGGCCGGCTCTTTGGGCTTTCGTTCGTTTTTCGCCTTCGGGTCACGCTTCTCAAATTCGAAACCGACATCTTTTTTGTCGGTCAAGACGAGAAACGCTTTGAATGGCCTACCCTTGCGGGAAATGAATCGTTCAAGCAAATCCGTTTTGCCGTTAACGAGCAATTTGTTCATCTGTTCTCGCTCGATCGGCCGTTGCAGAATGACTTTTCCCGATCGGAAGTCGCACGTTTTGTTTGTGCCGACTGAATTTTCGCACACGTAGGTCATTCCAGATTCGAATACGTGTCCGCCGCATTTCGGGCATATTCCCAACGCTTCCTGCCGTGAAAAATCCACGGGCTGCGCTGCGCCATTCTCCTGTCCATTTGGTCCGAAATCGAATTCTGCTTTGAAATCGTCGCTCAATTTGAGCGCGGCATGAAACCGTTTGCCTTTCCTACTGCGAAAGCCGCCCAATGGCCCGATCTGTTTGTCACGGACGAGCGTCTCGAACTCGTCGCGGCTCAGCAACCGACCGGCGATGGTTTTCCAGATTGTAAAAGCGCAGTCCTCATTTGTGCAGGTGAAACTCTTGAATCGCTCGACGATCGGCGAACCGCATTTCGGGCACTGACCAAAAGGCTCAGTATCCGGCATGTGCTCGTCAGGATGAAAATGCTTGGCTTTGTCCACGATATCCTTCGTCAGATCGCGGATGTCGCGCATGAACGCGTCACGCGTGAGCTTGCGATGCTCGATTTCGCGCAGACGAAATTCCCATTCGCCGGTGAGTTCAGGGCTGGTCAATTCCGGCACTGCGCTTTTGAGAAGTGTGATCGTCTGAATGGCCTTTGCGGTGGGCTGAAGTTCCTTTCCGTGCCGGGTCAGATAATGAGCTGAAATCAGCGTTTCGATGATGGATGCGCGCGTGGCAGGCGTGCCGAGGCCTTTCTCCTTCATCGCGTCGCGCAGTTCTTCATCCTCGACGAGTTTGCCCGCCGCTTCCATCGCGCTGAGGATCGTGCCCTCGTTGTAACGAGCGGGCGGCCTGGTCTGTTCGGTGTTGATCTCAATGCGCACCGTTTCGACCCGTTCGCCTTGTTGCACGGCCGGCAGGTTTTCTTCGGGCTTGTCCCCGGCAGTTTCGCGGCCATAAACCTCCAGCCATCCGGGGGCGACTATGATTTTACCTTCTGTTTTGAAAGGCTCGCCCTCCACTCGCGTGATTCGAGTCGTATTCTCATATTGCGCCGGTGGAAAAAACACGGCCACAAAACGTTTGCTCACCATGTCGAAGATTGCCTGCTCGTTGTTATCGAGCGAACGCGGGACCGTGTCGGTTGGAATGATTGCGAAATGGTCGCCAACCTTCGCGTTATTAAAAATCCGCTTGTTAGGCTTGATCCAATTGTTGTCGAGCACTCTGCGCGCGAACGGATTTTCGAGTCTGCCCAATGTTGATTTTACCGTCGGCATGTAATCTTCAGGCAATGCGCGCGAATCGGTACGTGGGTAGGTAATGGCTTTGTGCCTTTCGTAGAGTGCCTGCGCGATCTGTAAAGTGCGCTTAGCGGAAAAACCAAAGCGACTGTTCGCTTCGCGTTGCAAGCTCGTGAGATCGTACAATTGAGGCGCGATCTGCGTGCTAGGCTTTTTTTCCTCCAACTCAACAACGCCTTCTTTGCCCGTGCACTTCCGCTCAATGGCCTCGGCGATTTCGCGATGCCACAATCGGGGGCCAGCGCGATGCTCGTCCCACAGCGAGCCGTTCGCGGGATCGAGGCGTTGCTCGGCATCCGGCAGATTCAATTGAACCCGCGAGAGCAGTCTTCTCGTTCTCTCGATCTCGCTCTCTTCTTTATTGAACGCTTCGTCAAACCATCGCCCCGGATATTCGCCGGTCGCTGCGCGGAATGTGCCGATGAGCTCATTCAGTTCCCGGGGCTTGAATTCCTTAATTTTGCTCTCGCGATCGACGATAATGGTCAGGGTAGGCGTCTGTACTCGCCCGAGTGAAGTGACAGTGCTGCCGCGTCCGCCGCTGAGCCGCAGCGTAAATGCCCGCGTCGCGTTAATGCCTACCAGCCAATCCGCCTCGTTGCGGCTTCTCGCCGCGGTCGCCAGCGGTTGCATCTCGTCGTCGCTGCGCAATCGCGCGAACCCGTTGCGGATGGCCTCTGACGTCATCGATTGCAGCCACAGACGCTTGATAGGCTTTTTCGTGCCCGCGTATTGGACGATGTAGCGGAATATCAGCTCGCCCTCACGGCCAGCGTCACAGGCGTTGATGACCTCGGAAACGTCTTTGCTTCTGATGAGTTTTCGCAGAGTGCTGATGCGACCGCCCATTTTGTCCGCCGGCTCAAGCTCGAATTCCGGCGGCATAATAGGCAGCTTCTTCATGTCCCATTTGTCCTGCTCTTTCATTGAGGCAGGTACGGCGAGCTCGAAAAGATGACCGACTGCCCACGAGATCAGGTACCGCTCGTTCTCGAAATAATCCTTGCCTTTCTTGAAGCCGCCAAGCGCCTTGGCGATGTCGCCAGCGACCGACGGTTTCTCGGTAACGATGAGGGACTTAGACATGGGGCAGCAATCGAACTCACTTACGACTGCTTTGCAAGTCAGGGCTAGTTTGCGGGGCGTGCAGCGCCGCTGTAACTTTCTGGCTAGCCTAGTTTGACAAAGTATTTTCCAGGCAACTGCTTGACCAAACGTTTCAGTTCCAGCTGTAGCAGTGTAGATGAAACGGCCGCGCTTGGCAATTCGCTCCGCGCCGCGATGTCGTCGATGGAGGTCTCGGTCGCGTCAATAGCTCCGAAGACTCGGCGCTCCTCGTCTGAAAGCGGCGGCAATGGCCGGACAGCGGTTTCGGGGGAGGGTTTTGCCTCAGGCAACAGAATCTCCAAGTCATCCAAAATGTCTGATGCATCCATGACCAGCTTTGCGCCCTGCTGAATCAAGCGGTTCGAACCCATGGCGCTCGGCGCGTTGATATGGCCGGGCACGGCGTACACTGCGCGGCCTTGTTCCAGCGCCTGCGCAGCCGTGATAAGCGCACCACTGTTTAATCCTGCTTCCACGACGAGAATGCCGTGGCTCCATCCGGAAATAATGCGGTTGCGCATTGGAAATGTTTGTCGATCTGGTTCGATGTCCATCGAGAACTCGGAAACGATTGCGCCGTTGCCGCTGCGGATTTTGCCTGCCAGCGGTCCGTTCTCCGGCGGATACAGTTTGGCTAATCCAGAGCCGATAACCGCGATGGTGCGACCTTTCGCAGCGAGCGCACCCTGATGAGCAGCCGTATCAATACCGCGCGCCAAACCGCTAATCACAGTCAGCCCCGCGTAAGCAAGTTGATAGGCGAGCTTCTTGGCCGATTCCATGCCGTAATGCGTGGTGCGTCGCGCACCGATAACGCCGATGGCGTGATGATCGCGCTCGACGAGTTCGCCCCAGACGTAGAGCACAATCGGCGGCGCATGAATCTCGCGTAGCGATCGGGGATAAGACGGCCATTGTTGCGTTATAACAGTCGCACCAAAATCGCGGATCCGTTGAAGCTCGGCCGGAAGATCAATCGTCGATTCCCAATTGGAGATTTGATCGGCAACCTCGTTACCGATCCCTTCTACCTTGCGAAGCTCGCTGCGTTTCGCCGCGAGGATTTGTTGCGGTTCCTGAAAAACCTCCAGCAACTTGCGCAACCGCACCGGCCCGACCGTCGGCAGCATGTTGAGCGCGATAGAAGCTTCAGTCGTATTCATGTTGTAGAGGCGCGCCGCAGCGAGCGCCTGGCGTCTAACTGCGTGCTCGCCACAAGCACGCGTAGAAAGTTGAGCACAAGCTTGTGTTCAACCTCAGAACGGAATCTCGTCTTCGTCAGATTCGGGAGCCGCCGATTTTTTAGGCGGCGCTATGGTTTGCCGGCTTTCTCCGGTCACCTCGGCAGCCGCTCCCGACGGCCGACCTCCGAGCAGTTGCATGTTCTCGGCCACCACGCGCAGGCGCGTTCGCTTCTGTCCGGTTTGCTTGTCGTCCCAACTGTCCATTTGTAAGCGTCCTTCGATGAAAACCGGCCTGCCTTTTTTCAAGTACTCACTGGCGACCTCCGCTGTTCGTCCCCAGAGCGTGACATCGACAAAGGTGACTTCCTCGCGCTTTTCGCCGCTGTCGGTCGTGTAAGCACGATTCACGGCGATCCCGAGATCGCAGACGGCACTGCCTTTGGGCGTGTAACGCACTTCGGGATCACGAGTGACATTTCCAAGCAAGAGGACTTTGTTGAGATTCGCCATGTCGCGCTTATAGCAAAATCATTTCGATTTTGCCACCTTTTTTGGCGTCTTCTCTTTTTTCTCCTCGAGCCGCTGGTAATGCTGGCGGTAAACGTCAGGATCCAATTTGAACTTGGTCCGCAGCCGCATAATCAACCGAGGATCGGCGTGCAAGATGAAGTTGACGTAATAACCGGCATCCAGCGAACCGGCGGCATATGAGAAGTGATGCTTGTCCATCTTTTGGACCTGCTCGACCTTGGCGCCTTCCTTCTCAAACTCGGATTCCAGGTGCTCGATCATTTCTTTTGCATTTTCATCTTTGGCCTGCGTGTTTAGCACCAGCAGGGCTTCGTAACGACGATTCATATTTCCTCGGATTTGTTAAACGAGTTCATGGCTGAAAGGAGACCATTGTCAATTACGCATTTCAATGCTTCCACTGCGCGATCGATGGTCGACCGCGCGATGGGCTTCTCCTCATCGAAAAAGCGGCTCAGCACATAATCCACTGATCTTTCTCGAGGCGCGGCCCCAATGCCGATGCGCAAACGTGGGATCTCTTCTGTTCCAAATTGGGCTACGACTGAGTCGAGGCCGTTGTGGCCGCCAGATCCGCCCTTGGTGCGTAACCGAAGACGACCAAGGGGAAGAGCAAGATCGTCGAGCGCGACCAGGATTTGTTGCGGCTGAATTTTGTAGAACTGCGCAATTGCGAAAACTGGATACCCGCTGCGATTCATGAAGCTCAAAGGCTTGACCAGAAGCACAGCTCCACATTTCGCTGAGAGTGCGTCCCATTTTGCCGATTTTTCCCAAGCCGATCCAAACTGCGCGGCCAACTGGTCGACGACCATAAATCCGATGTTGTGCCGCGTGGCGGCGTACTCCGGTCCGGGATTTCCGAGACCGGCGATCAGCCGGATTGCTGTGTCGTGCACGCGCGGGCAATCGCAAATCCAAAATCGAAAACCGAAAAGGATTACTTCTTTTCTTTCTCCTTTGGAGCTTTTTCTTTCGCAGCCGGAGCAGGCGCAGCAGCAGCTTCGCCCTCTTCCTTTTTCTCGGTGATGACTTCCGGTCCTGCGGCAGCGGCCTCGGCTTCCGCTGCAACTGGTTCTTCCTCAACGACAGGCGCCACGACGGAGAAGGCCGTTAAATCAACCTGCACCTTCGGCGTTACACCATGCGGAAGTTGAATCTCGCGGACGTGAATGGCATCGCCGATGTTCAGCTGCGAAACGTCCACCGTGATCCGGTCCGGCAAATCGCCCGGCAGACATTCAATAGCTAAGGCGCGCAAGCTTTGCTCAAGCAATCCGCCATAAGTCTTGACGCCAACGGCTGTGCCGACAGGTTCGAGCGGCACCTCGGCTTCAATCATCTGGTCCATGGAGATCGCGTGAAAGTCGACGTGACGAATGTCGCCACCGACAGGTGAGTGTTGTACTTCCTGCACAAGCGCAGTGCGACTTTGTCCATCCCCGCCAATTTCGAGCTCGACCAAGACGTTTTCTCCCGAGGCCTGGCTCATCATCGCGTTGATGTCGCGCGCGGAGACTTGTAGCGGCTGCGGTTTGTCGTTGCCTCCGTAGATGACCGCAGGGATGAATCCGCGCGCCCTGAGTTTGCGCACAGCGGAGCGTCCCACCGTCGGCCGCGGTTCTGCTTTAAGCTTAACTTGTTTTGCCATTTTTTTCGTTCTCGATGTTGAACAGCGACGACACCGATTCGTCGTTGTGAATCCGTTTAATGCCTTCCCCGAGAAGCTCGGAGACGCAGAGCACCATGACCTTAAATCCTTCCACGGTGCGCACCGCCGTGCTGTTGGTCGTTACTAATTCCGTAATTTCGGATTTTTGCAACCGCGGAATGGCGACGTCTACGAGGACAGCGTGTGCCACGCCAGCGTAAATGTTGCGTGCCCCGTGCTTCTTTACTATTGCAGCGGCCGAGGTAAGTGTGGCCGCCGTTTCAGTGAGATCATCAACCAGCAGCACATCGCTGTTCTCTACATCGCCGATCAGGTAAAGCGCTTCGGTCTCAGTGGCGCTTTTGCGCTCTTTCGCCACAATTGCCAAGTTCGCGCCGAGCGCTTCGGCGTAAGCCGAAGCCATTTTCAGCCCGCCGAGATCGGGAGAAACGACAGTTGTTTTGCCGGTCATTCTCTTGCGTAAATACTTAATCAGCACCGGCGCCGAATAAAGGTGATCCACCGGGATGTCGAAAAAGCCTTGCACCTGTTGCGCGTGCAGATCCATCGTGAGCACGCGATTCACCCCCGCGGCGTGTAGCAAATTCGC
>Ga0209807_1000614_pt1 | contig 16300 bp, 13 predicted proteins | sample GraSoiAngelo_154_FD_186168 | JGI IMG/M metagenome (GOLD analysis project Ga0209807, IMG submission 186168) | Grasslands soil microbial communities from the Angelo Coastal Reserve, California, USA - 14_1009_13_20cm (SPAdes) (version 2) | ecosystem: Environmental > Terrestrial > Soil > Grasslands ... | reverse complement strand
TTTGCTTGCCATAGTGGTACACCAGCACGCCGTGGCCGCCGTCGAGAGTGCCTTTCGACACCGCGTCGAGCAGGCCGAAGGCCGGCACCACCGCGCCCGCAGGCAATACCTCGATCCTGAGGTCGCCGCCGGTCATGTCGTTCACTTTCCTCGCGTAGTCGAGCGCGTACTCGTGGAAGATGTCCTTCGAGGGCCAGGTGCTCTGCCAGCGCATCGAGATCGGGCCCTGCGCCTTGACGATCGCCGGGAAGCCGAGCGTTGCCGCGCTGGTAGCGGCGGCCGCGCCGGTCAGGAATTTGCGGCGCGACGGTTGCTGATTGCTCATTCGTTGTCTCCTCTGTCTGGATTCGAATTATGGGCAGGGTGAAGCCCTGCACGGACATACGCGAAGGCGCCGGAATTTTACTCTCGTCCTCGAATCAGCCGCAAGGCAAACTCGTCATGGCTGCGGGCTTCGCTTTGTGCGGCGCATTCGGATGCCAGCCGAGCACGGCATAGAGCACGAAAAACCCGATCATGTAGGCGAGCGCGACGTGCCAGCCGTGCTTGAGCCACAGGCCGACCGATTTCGCCTGCGGGTACATGTTCGACAGCGCTACGCCGGCGGAAGAACCGAACCAGATCATCGAGCCGCCGAATCCCACCGCATACGCAAGATAGCCCCAGTCGTAGCCGCCCTGCTTGAGCGCGAGCGCGGTGAGCGGGATGTTGTCGAACACCGCGGAGACGAAGCCCAGGCCGAGCGCGGTCTGCCACGACGCCGCCGGCAGTTTCTCCACCGGCATCAGCGAAGCGCACACGATCAGCGAAAGAAGGAACACGCTGCCTTTGAGCGCGCCCGGCAGCAGCGACCACGCCGGCCTGCGCCACAGCGCAGCGATGAGGATCGCGGCCCATACCCCTGCGCCGATGAACGGGAAACGGTCCGAATACGCGCTGAACTTCACGTTGACGATCACGTTGACGATGATCGCGGCGAGCAGAATGGCTGCGACGATCGCGACGCGCGGCCAGTCGACGCGCACGCCGGCGGCGGCGCCCTGCGTGATCGGCGAGTAGCCCTGCTGCTGCAGCGAGGCGGGGACGCCGAAGATCAGCATCGCGGAGCCGGCGGCAACGAAGGCCTCCAGCACGTCCAGCGGGTCGACACCATCGATCCACATCATGGTGGTGGTGGTGTCGCCGACCACGCTGCCCGAGCCGCCCGCGTTCGATGCGGCGACGATCGCCGCCAGGTAGCCGATATGCACCTTGCCGCGGAACACCGTGCGGGCGATGGTGCCGCCGATGAGGGCGGCGGCGATGTTGTCGAGGAACGAAGACAGCACGAAGATCATCCACAGCAGCACGAAGCCGCCTTTCCAGTCGTCCGGCAGGTAGCGCGGCAGCACCGCCGGCACCTGGCTTGCCTCGAAATAGTTGGAAAGCAGCGCGAAGCCGAGCAGCAGGCCGAAAAGGTTGGCGAGGATCACCCATTCGTGCAGCATGTGCAGCGCAAGACCTTCCACCCCCGGGCCGGCCTTGAACCCCGTGAAGGCGAGCTTGTAGAGCACGATCGCGCCGAGGCCGATGAGAGCCACCTGCAGCGTGTGATGATGGAACAGCGCGACGCCGGTGAGCGTCAGGCCGAACAGGACGAACTCGAACGGCACGCCGAGCGCGGCGCACGCCGCCGCGACGACAGCCGCGCCCGCGAACAGGCCGCGCTCGCGCGCCAGCAGGCGGACGATCAAGGATCTCACTTCGCTTCCCCTCCCATGGGCAGACATATTGCACAAATATAGTTGCCGCGCTAGGATTCCTGCTCCCAAGTCGCAGCCAAGGGAGCTCACCATGAAGACTCACCGCATCGCCATCGCCGCCGCGGTCATGGCGGCCTTTCTCGCATCCTGCGCCAGTGAACCGGCAGTTGAGCAATCCGCGCCGGCGTCGTCGCCGCAAGCCCGCAGCCCCGCGCCGCAAGCCACGCCTGCGGCACCGCGTCCGGCTGCAACCGCTGCTGTCGAGCCGTCGAAGCGCAGCATTTACTACGAGTTCGATCGCTACGATGTAAAGGACGAATACCGCCAGTTGGTGGAAGCGCACGCGCGCTACCTGCGCGAGCATCCCGGGGCGCAGATCGCGGTTCAGGGTAACGCCGACGAGCGCGGCAGCCGCGAATACAACCTGGCTCTCGGCCAGCGGCGCTCGGAAGGCGTCAAGAAGATGCTGACCCTGCTAGGCGCCACCGACCGGCAGATCGAGGCCACCAGCTTCGGCGAGGAAAAGCCGAGAGCCGTGGGACACGACGAGGCGTCATGGGCGGAGAACCGGCGCAGCGACGTCGTCTACGAGCGAGCCAACTAGCCGCCAGCGTCGGCCTGTGCCTCGCCCTGTCGGCGAGCGCCGCGTGCGCAGCCGGCAGGGCGCCGGTGTGGGCGCAGCTCACCGCGGACCAGCAAACCGTCCTGCGGCCGTTGCAGGCGCAATGGGACCGCCTGCCCGAGGTGCAGCGGCAGCGCCTGCTGGCCGCGGCCAAGCGCTACCCCAGGATGTCCGCGCAGCAGCAGCAGCGCTTCGCGCAGCGTTTGCCGGGATGGGCCAAGCTGACCCTGGAACAGCGCAACCTCGCGAGGAAGCGCTATGCGCAGTACGCCAGCCTGCCCAGGGAGCGGCAGCTGGAGATCCTTAAGCGCTGGCACGAAGAGCATCCCGAGGAGCCTAATCCAGCGCCTTGACCATGTCCTCGACGACCTTCTTCGCGTCGCCGAACACCAGCATGGTCTTCTCCATGTAGAAAAGCGGGTTGTCGAGGCCGGCGTAGCCGGTGGCCATGCTGCGCTTGTTGACGATGACGGTGCGCGCCTTGGCGACGTCGAGGATCGGCATGCCGTAGATCGGGCTGCCCTTTTCGTACGCGAGCGGGTTCACGACGTCGTTCGCGCCGAGCACCAGCGCCACGTCGGTGTCGGGAAACTCGCTGTTGATGTCCTCCATCTCGAAGACCTGGTCGTAGGGCACTTCGGCTTCGGCGAGGAGCACGTTCATGTGCCCGGGCATGCGCCCGGCCACCGGGTGCACGGCGTAGCGCACGCTGACCCTTTTAGCCTGGAGCTTTTGCGCCAGCTCCTTGACCGCATGCTGCGCACGCGCGACGGCGAGGCCGTACCCGGGCACGAAGATCACGCTCCCGGCATTGGCGAGGAGGAAAGCTGCGTCCTCCGGCGAGCCTGAGCGCACCGCCTTCTGCTCGGCGCCGGTCGCCGCGGCGCCCTCGGCGGCACCGAAGCCGCCCAGGATCACCGAGATGAACGAGCGGTTCATCGCCCGGCACATGATGTAGGACAGGATCGCGCCAGAGGAGCCGACGAGCGAGCCGGCGATGATAAGCATGGCGTTGTTGAGCGAGAAACCGATGCCGGCGGCCGCCCAGCCCGAGTAGCTGTTCAGCATCGAGATCACCACCGGCATGTCGGCGCCGCCGATCGGGATGATGATCAGCACGCCGAGCGCAAAGGCGAGCGCCGTCATCGCCACGAACGGCGTCCAGAGCTTGTCGTCGGCGAGAAAAAACGCCGCGCCGAGGCCGACCATGACCAGCCCTAGAACGAGGTTCAGCCAGTGCTGGCCCGGGAAAACCACCGGCGCCGACGAGAACGGGCGGAACTTCTTGCCCAGGCCCGCCAGCTTGCCGAACGCGATCACCGACCCGGAGAACGTGATCGCGCCCACGAAGGTGCCGATGAACAGCTCGAGCTTGTTGCCCCTGGGCAGGGGATCGGGCACGCCGAAGGCGCTCGGGTGGTCCACGGCGGCGACGGCGATCAGCACCGCCGCCATGCCTACCAGCGAGTGCATCGCGGCGACCAGCTCCGGCATCTGCGTCATCTGTACCCGGCGCGCGACGATGGCGCCGATCGTGCCGCCGATCAGCATGGCGATCAGGATCAGGTCGACACGGCCGCGCGCTATGACGGCGATGGTGGTCAGCACCGCGATGGCCATTCCCGCCATGCCGAAATAATTGCCGCGGCGCGCCGTGGTCGGCGAGGACAGCCCTTTCAGCGCCAGGATGAAGCAGATCGAGGCGACCAGGTACCACAGCGTGAGCTGGCTGGCGCTCATTTCTGCTTTTTCCTGAACATCTGCAGCATGCGCTGCGTCACGAGGAAGCCGCCGGCGACGTTCACCGAGGCGAGCGCCACCGCGATCACGCCGAGCACCGAGCCGAAGTCGAGCTCGGCCGGCGCAGCGGCGAGGACGGCGCCGACGATGATCACGCTCGAAATGGCGTTGGTGAGGCTCATCAGCGGCGTGTGCAGCGCCGGGGTCACGTTCCAGATGACGTGGTAGCCGACGAACACGGCGAGCACGAACACCACGAGGTTGATGACGGTGGGATCTACGGGTCCGCCCATGGTCAGCCTTTCTTGAGCACTTCGCCCTGCGTGCACGCCAGCGTGCCGGCGATGATCTCGTCGCTGCGGTCCAGCCTGAACTCGCCGCTCTTCGGGTCGAGCATCAGGACCAGGAAGTTGTAGAGGTTGCGCGCGTACAAGGCGGAGGCGTCGGTGGCCACGGTCGCCGCCAGGTTTTCCTGCCCGATCAGCTTGACGCCGTGCTTCACCACCGTCCGGCCGCGCTCGATGCCCTCGACGTTGCCCCCCTGCTCGACTGCGAGATCGACGATTACCGCGCCGGGCTTCATCGCCTTGACAGTCTCTTCCTTGATGAGCCGCGGTGCCGGCCTGCCGGGGATCAGCGCAGTCGTGATCACGACGTCCGCCTGCAGCGCCCGCGAGTGCACCAGCTCCGCCTGGCGGCGCATCCAGCCGGGCGGCATCGCTCGCGCGTAGCCGCCGACGCCTTGCGCGATCTCGCGCTCCTCGTCGGTCTCGTACGGCACGTCCAGGAACTTCGCGCCCAGCGATTCAACCTGTTCCTTGACTGCCGGCCGCACGTCGGAGGCTTCGATCACGGCCCCGAGACGCTTCGCCGTCGCGATCGCCTGCAGCCCCGCCACGCCGGCCCCCAGGATCAGCACGCGCGAGGCCTTCACCGTTCCGGCAGCGGTCATCAGCATCGGGAAAAAGCGTCCGCTCTCCGCCGCGGCGAGAACGACCGCCTTGTAGCCGGCGATGTTCGCTTGCGAGGACAGCACGTCCATCGATTGCGCGCGCGAAATGCGCGGCAGCCACTCCATTGCGAATGCGGTGACGCCGCGCCTGGCCAGCGCCTCGACGGCGGCAGCGTTGAACGGATCGAGCAGCCCGATCAGGATGGAATTGCTCTTCAGCAAATCCATTTCAGCGTCGGTGGGCGCGCGCACTTTCAGCACGATCTCGGCGTCGTACGCTTCGGCCGCGGAGCCGACCAGCTTGGCGCCGGCAGCCGCGAAATCGGCGTCGCGGATGCTCGAGCCCGCACCGGCCCCCGCCTGGATGCGCACCTCGTTCTTCGCCGCCAGCCGCTTCACGGTCTCCGGATTAGCGGCAACACGCGTCTCGCCCGCGCGCACTTCGGCGGGCACGCCGATTCTCATGAACGCCTCTCCCAGGGAAGTTGGGGGAAATTCTACCGCGGCCTGCGCGCGAGGCAACGCTCGGCGAGCTCGAATGCCGCATGCACTGCAAGAGCGAGCGCCGCCGCCGGCAGCGCACCGGCGAGGAGCACGGTGTGGTCGTTCAGCGCCAGGCCCTGCGCGATGCGCTCGCCGAACCCGCCGGCGCCGATGAAGGCGGCGATGGTCGCAGTGCCAACGTTGATCACCGCCGAGGTCTTGACGCCCGCCATGATGGTCTCGCGCGCAAGCGGCAGCTCTATCCTGTAGAGAATATCCTTTGACAACAGGCCGAGCGCCGTTCCCGCCTGGAGCAGCCCGCGCGGCACTTGCGCGAGCCCGGCGTGCGTGTTGCGCGTGATCGGCAGAAGCGCATACAGGAACAACGCGATCAGGGCGGGCCACAGCCCGATCCTGCCGGTGAGCGGGATCAGGAACGCGAGCAGGGCAAGCGACGGGATCGTCTGCACCAGCCCGGTCAGCGCGAGCACCGGCTGCGCGAGCCAGCCGACTTTCGCCGCCAGCACGCCGAGCGGAACGCCGATCAACGCGGCGACCACCAGCGAGCCGAACACCAGACCGAGATGCTCGGCGAGCAGGCGACCGGAGTCCGGCGCGAATAGGGCGGCGCGCAGAGTCCGTTTCGACGCCGGGCCGCCACCAAGGTATTCGCGCGCCACCTCGGCAAAGGGAACCTTGTCCAGCTCGGCGCGCGCGTTGAGCCGCACCATGGTCCGGCGTTCGATGCTGTTCTGCAGCCGCGCGAATGCGGCGAACGCCTGCGGATAGCGAACCGGCGCATCGGCGCGATGCAGCAGCACCGCATCGTAGGCCGGAAAATAGTGGCGATCATCGGCCAGCATCGCGATGCGGTAGCGCTCGATCTTGGCGTCGGTCGAGTAAAGATCCATGACGTCGATCTCGCCGGCGGCGAGCGCCTCGTAGGCGAGGCCGTGATCCAGGCCGCGCGGCTGCTGCGGCAGGCCATACGCCGCCTTCAGTCCCGGCCAGCCGTCGCGGCGCCCGAGAAATTCATGTGAAAATCCCAAGCGCAGCTCCGGCAGTCGCGTCAGATCGGAGATCGCTCGCAAGTCGCGCCGCGTGCCGAGCGCATAGTTGTTGCTGAACCCTAACGGCGTGGACGCGGCCAAACCGAGCCTGGCAAGCCGGCGATTGATTTCGGCGAGCTGCAGCCTTTCTTCGGTGCGCAGGATCTCGTTGATGATCGTGCCGGTGTATTCCGGATAGACGTCGATGGCGTCGTTCTCGAGCGCGGCAACTAGGATCGCCGTATTGCCGAGCCCCGCCTTGTGCTGGCCGCGTGCCGTCTGCGCGAGGATCTCGCCGAGGATGTACGACTCCGTGAACCGCTTCGAGCCGACGCGGATCGGCTCCTGCGCGTGCACGGCGCAGGCCGCAACCAGCAGCAGAAATACGCCTAGGCGGCGCGTTCCCATTTACTGCCAGGAGCCAGGAATTGCAGCCGCGCGAGGCTCGCGTACAGACCGTCCTGGCGCATGAGCTCGGCGTGCGTGCCTTGCGCCACGATCGCCCCGCGCTCCATGACCACGATGCGGTCGGCATGCTGAACCGTCGCCAGCCGGTGCGCGATGGCAAGCGTCGTGCGGCCGCTTTCGAGCGCCTCCAGCGCCTGCTGGACCATGCGCTCGCTCGCCGCATCGAGCGAGCTGGTGGCCTCGTCGAGCAGCAGGATCGGCCGGTCGGCGAGCAGCGCCCGGGCGATGGACAGCCGCTGGCGCTGCCCGCCGGAAAGCGTCACGCCGCGCTCGCCAAGCACCGTGTCGAGCCCTTGCGGCAGACGCTCGATGAATTCCATGGCGAATGCCCTCGCGCATGCCGCGACGACTTCCTCGCGCCTCGCCTCCGGGCGCGCATAGCTCACGTTGTCGAGCACGCTGGCGGCGAAGATCACCGGCTCCTGGGGCACCACCGCAACGAGGCGCCGCAGCGCCCCCGGGTCCATCCTGCGGATATCGGTGCCGTCGATGCGCACCGCACCTTGCTGCGGATCGTAAAACCGCAGCAGCAGCGCAAACACCGTCGACTTTCCAGCCCCGGACGGGCCCACCAGCGCCAGGCGCTCGCCGGGCGCGGCGCGCAGCGAAAAGCGCTCCAATGCCGCGATCCCCGGGCGAGCCGGATAAGCGAAGCGCACGTGGTCGAACTCCACCGCCCCAAGGGTGCGCTGGGCAGGCACTGCGGGCACCGGCGGTGCGACGATCTGCGCACGCGTGTCGAGCAACTCCATCAGCCGCTCGGCGGACCCGGCTGCGCGTTGCAGCTCGCCCCACACCTCTGAAACGGTCCCCGCCCCGCTCGCCACTACCGACGCATAGAACACGAACGCCGCCAGCTCCCCGACTGTGATGCGGCCCTCGAGCACGTCGTGCCCGCCGATCCAGAGAATGATGGCCACCGCGCAAAAGGCGATCAGCATCACCAAAGAGATCAGCCAGGCCTTCTGCCGGATGCGCGCCACGCCGGCGCGGTACGCCGCCTCGGCATGGTACGCAAAGCTGCGGCGATCGGCGTCCTCGTGCGCGTACGCCTGCACCGTGCGTATCTCGTGCACCGCCTCGTCGACGTAGACGGAGACGTCGGCCACCCGGTCCTGGCTGCTGCGGGAGAGCCGCCGCACGCGCCGGCCGAGCAGCAGGATCGGGACTAGGGTCGCCGGCACGCCGAGCAGCACCAGCAGGGCCAGCTTCCAGCTGGTTACGAACAGCATCACGGCGGCGCCCGTCATCATCAGGAGATTGCGCACAAACATGGAAAGGCCGTAGCCGATCACCTGCTGCAGCTGCAGGGTGTCGTTGGTCAGGCGCGAAATCACCTCGCCCGTGCGGGTGGCTTCGAAAAACGCCGGCTCGAGACCGAGAATATGGTCGAACACTGCCCGGCGCAGATCGGTGATGACGCGCTCGCCGGTGCTCATCATCAGATAGAAACGGAACCAGGTGGCGACGGCCAGCACGGCAGCGACCGCGACCATGGCGGCGAGCGCCCGGTCTAGAAGCCGTGCATCGCCGCTGCCAAAGCCGTTGTCGACCACGTGCTTCACGCCCTGGCCGAGCGCCAGCACGCAGCCGGCAGCGACCACCAAGGCGAGCGCCGCCGCCGCGATGCGCGCGCGGTACGGCACCAGGAAGCGCGCGAGACCGGCTAGCGATTTCGCCGGGGAGGTCACCGGCCGTAGAACCGGTACTGGTTGCGGCCCAGCTGTTTGGCGCGGTACATCGCGGCGTCGGCGTTGCGCAGCAGCGCATCGCCGTCGCCGGCGTCGGTCGGGTAGAGCGAAACGCCGATGCTCGCCCCCAGGGCAAGCGCCCGGCCGTCGACGTGAAACTCGGCCGCCAGCGCGTGCAGGATCTTGTCGGCGACGATCTGGCAGTCGGCCTCGGCGTTCACCTCGGAGATGACCACCACGAACTCGTCGCCGCCGTGCCGCGCCAGCGTATCGGCCCTGCGCACGCAGGCGGCAAGGCGCTGCGCGACCTCCTTGAGCACGGCGTCGCCCGCGCGGTGCCCGAACGAATCGTTCACCTGCTTGAAGTTGTCCAGGTCGATGAGCATCGCCGCCACCTTGCGGTCGCGGCGCTGCGCGAGGTGCACTGCCTGCTTGAGGCGGTCATCGAGCAGGCGGCGGTTGGGCAGACCGGTGAGCGAATCGTGATAGGCGAGGAAGCGCACCGCGTCTTCGCGGCGCTTGCGCGCCGTGACGTCCTGCGAGACGCCGACCATGCGGTAGACCTTGCCGGCGGGGTCAAACATCGGCACGCCCCGCAAGCCGAACCAGACAAGGCGCCCGTCGGCCGTAGCGACGCGGTACTCGATGTCGAAGGGCACGCCGCGCGCCACCGCCCCCCGTCCGGTGGCGAGGTAACGCTCGCGATCGTCGGGGTGCACCATCTGGGCGTATTCGCTCCACGTCTGCGCGGTGCCGCCGGCGAGCGCCGGCAGCACTTCCGGATTGCGGCTCCAGTGCATCCGGTCGGTCGCCGCATCCCACTCCCAGTAGTACAGATCGGCCGCATCGACGGCCAGACGCAGCTTCTTGATTTCCTCCGTCACGTCGGCGAACGCCACCAGCGTGCAAGTCTGCGCCGCCCGGCTTGACAGCCGGCACCAGAGCCGGGAACCGTCCTTGCGGCGCAACTCGACTTCGCCTTCGAGCGCGTCGCTGTCCGCCAGGGCGGCGAACGGCTTCCCGGCGAGCTCGCCGGGCATATAGCCCAGCATCTGCTCGAGGGTGCGGTTGCAGCGCGCAATGCTGCCGCGCTCGACCAGAGCGACGCCGACCGGCAGCAGATCGAACAGCGATTCTTCCTCGGCCAGCAATCCGGCGTCGGTCAAGCGACTTTCTGTACTTCGACCAGGCAGTCGTAGAAGGTCGCGCCGCCGCCGAGGTCGGTAGTGCGTTGCGAAGTGACGTTGTTGGCGTTGCCGCCGTCGCGCGAATATTTTTTCCACCACACCGACGGCGCGACCACCACGCCGGGACGCGGCTTGCCGTTGACGCGCGCCCGCAGCGTATAGCCGCCGCGGTCGTTGAAGATGCGCACCAGATCGCCGTCGCGGATGCCTCTGCGCTCCGCGTCGCTGCGATGCATGTCGAGATGCGGCTCGCGCTCGAACTCCCGGAACCGCGCCAGGTTGGCAAACGACGAGTTGAGGAAATGCCGCGCGGGCGGCGAGATGAAGGCGAGCGGGTACTTGCGCGCGAGCTCCGTGTCGGCGCCCGGCGCCTCGACGGGCGGGTTGTAGAACGGCAGCGGGTCGACGCCTTGCTTCTGCAGCCACTCGCTGTAGAACTCGCATTTGCCCGAAGCCGTCGGGAACCCGCCCGCGGCGAAGGGGGTGAAGCGCTCAGGCAGCCCGAGCTTTTGCCAGCCGGCTTTCTTGAGCGCGTTCCATTCGATGCCCCGCATGGCCTCTTTCGAGGAGGCGAGCGCGGTGCGGCAGATGTCCTCGTCGGAGTCGCGGAAGCACGGCTCGTCGAAGCCCATGCGCGCCGCGAGCCGGCGAAACACCTCGGAATTCGGCAGCGATTCGCCGACCGGCGCGATCGCCGGGTTGTTCGCGAGCACATACAGGTGCCCATAGGACTTGTGCACGTCGTAATGCTCGAGCTGCGTGGTCGCGGGCAGGACGATATCGGCGTAGTCGGCGGTATCGGTCTGGAAATGGTCCATCACGACGGTGAACAGGTCGTCGCGCGAGAAGCCGGCGATGACCTTGTCCGACTCGGGGCACACCGCCACGGGGTTGTTGTTGTAGACGATCATGGCGCGCACCGGCGGCTGCGCCGTGGTCAGCGCGTCGCCGAGCTGCGACTGGTTGATGACGCGCGGCCGCCTTCCGGCGAGCAGGTCGGCGCGCTCGAGGGCAGCGTGATCGAAGCCGTAGAAATCGGCGGTGCTGAGGACGATTCCGCCCGCCGCGTCGCGCCACGCGCCGACCAGCGCCGGCAGGCAGGCGATGGTGCGCGCCGCAATGCCGCCGCCGGTGTGGCGCTGCATGCCGTAATTGAGGCGGATCGCCGCCGGCCGGATGCCGCCGTATTCGCGCGCAAGCTGCACCACCTCCTCGCGCGTGATGCCGCAGGTTTGCGCTGCCCAGTGGGGCGTATAGCGCTTGACGCGTTGCGCCAGCGCCTCGAAGCCGACGGTGTGCTTTGCGATGTAGTCGCGGTCGAGCGCGCCGTTGTCGGCAAGATGTACCAGCAACCCGCTGAACAGCGCCGTATCGGTGCCCGGCTTCAATCCCAGGAACAGATCATCGTCGCCAACGGTATCGGTCCGGCGCGGATCGATCACGATCATCCGCGCGCCGCGCTTCTGCTTGTTGGCGAGCATGCGCTGGTACAGCACCGGATGGCACCAAGCCGTGTTGGAGCCGACCAGCACCAGAAGGTCCGCCTCGTCGAGGTCTTCATAGCAGCCCGGCACCGTGTCGGCGCCGAAGGCGCGGCGGTGGCCTGCAACCGTCGAGGACATGCAGAGCCGCGAATTGGTGTCGACGTTCGCCGAGCCGATGAATCCTTTCATCAGCTTGTTGGCGACGTAATAATCCTCAGTCAGCAATTGCCCGGAAAGATAGAACGCGACTGCGTTCGCGCCGTCGCGCGCGATGATATGCTGGAGCCGGTGGGCGACGTGGTCGAGCGCATCGCTCCAGGCGATCCGCTCCATCACGCCCTTGGCGCAGCGGATCATCGGATAAAGCAGGCGGCCCTCGAGGCTGAGCGTTTCGCCGAGCGCCGAGCCCTTCGAGCACAGCCGACCCAGATTGGCGGGATGGTCCGGATCGCCGGAGATGGCGGCGCCGCCCTTGTTGTCGGGCGTCGCCAGCACGCCGCAGCCGACACCGCAGTAGGGACAAGTCGTGCGGGTGGCGCGAATGGAAGGATCGATCGCCGTCATATGAACGAAGCGGTCATGGCATCAGGCCGCCTTGGGTGAAAGGGCGAGCGAACGGCCGAACATCATGTCGGGGCGGATTCTCGCGATCGGTTCGCTCGAGCGGATCAGTTCGAGATACCAGAGCGCGTCGGTTACATCGCCGATCAGTACCGCGCCGGTGAGCCGGCCCTCGGCGACGACCAGCTTCTTGTAGGTGCCGTGCTTGACGTCCGAGAGCACGATGGCCTCACTGCCGCCCTCGCCCATGAAATCGCCGGCCGAAAACACGCTGACGCCCGACACTTTCAAATTGGTCGCAACGACGCTGCCCTGGTAGGCCGCATTGCGACCCGCGAGATGCCGCGCCAGCACGCGCGCCTGTTCGTAAGCCGGCTCGACCAGTCCGTAGCAAATGCCGCGATGCTCGGCGCATTCCCCGAGCGCGAATACATCGGCCGCGCCGGTCTTTAGATGGTCGTCGACGACGACGCCGCGATTGACCGATAGGCCGGCCTCCTTGGCCAGCGCAACATTGGGCCGGATGCCGGCGGCGAAAATCACGGCGTCCGCCTCGATCCGCCGCCCGTCCACGAGTTCGACGGCCTCGACGCGGGTCTCGCCGTGGATCTGCGCGGTATTGGCATTCAAGAGAATCCTGATGCCCTTGCGTTCGACCAGCGATTTCAAGAGCGCCGCGGCGGGTGCATCGAGCTGGCGCTCCATCAGGCGGTCCATCAGATGGATCAGGTCGACCTGCGCGCCGGCCTTGGCAAGGCCGTAGGCCGCTTCCAATCCCAACAGGCCGCCGCCGACCACCACCACTCGCTTCTTGCGGGTTGCGAGCGTCAGCAGGAGATCGACATCGCGGCTGTCGCGAAAGGTGTGGACGCCGGCGAGATCGGCGCCCGGTACGTTGAGCCGCAACGGCGCCGAGCCGGTGGCAAGGATCAGCTTCGAAAACGCGATGCTCTCTTCATTTTCGATCTTGAGTTCGCGGCGGCCGAGATCGATCTCGGTGGCTCGGCAGTTATATTTCAGCGTCACGCCGCGGTCGCGCCACCAGTGGGCCGGGTTGAGCTCGATGTCATGGGAAGCGGTCTCGCCGGCAAGCACCGATGACAGCAGCACGCGGTTGTAAGCCAAACGCGGCTCGGCGCCGATCACCGCGATGGCGTAACGGCCGAGCGCGGTCTTCGCGAGTTCGTCGACCAGACGCGCGGCCGCCATGCCATTGCCGACAATCACCAGCGCTTCGCTCACGAAAACATCCTCACTCGGCGGCCTGAGGCCGCCCATAGGCCTCGGAAATCATATAGCCCGACAAAGTGCCGTAGGCCGCGGTCCAGGCTGCGGCGACCTCGTGCGTCCAGTCCTCGCCCAGTCCCTTTTCCAGCGTCCACAGCAAGGCGCCGCCGACCACCGGATAGTGCTCAGGCTTGGCGCCATAGCTGACATGGCGGATTGCAAGCGCGCTCGCGGCCGGCAGCACCGATGCGAGATTGGAAAGGCCGTCCACCACGACGGCCAACGTTGCCATCAGCTTCTTGCGCTGCTCGGTCATGTCGGTTGGAAACATCGCCTTGACCTGCGGCGCGACCGCGAACAGGCGATCATAGAAGATCGCGGCGGCCTGATCGGCGATCGGTGCGACTCTGGCGAAGCTCTCTTGCACGAGTTTGACTTGGTCGGGTGTCATGTCTCGCTCCTTTGCTCAACCCCTCGCCCCGCCAGTGGGACGAGGGGACGACGAACTACACGGCCCTACACGCGCGCTTCGGCGAGGCTCGGCACGCCGGCTTCCGCGGGGCTGCGGCGCAGGTAGAACCACCAGGTGAACGCCAGACAGATCGCGTAGAAGCCGAGGTAGATGACCAGCGCGAGCTGCGGACCGCCGGTGATGGCAATCGACTTGCCGAAGCCCGACGGGATCAGGTAGCCGCCGCAGGCACCGATGGCGCCGATGAAGCCGAGCGCGGCACCGCTTTCGATGCTCGCGGCCTTCATGGCAGCGGCGCGGCCGGCGTCGCCGAGGCCTCGCGCCTTTCGCAGATTCTCCTCGCGGAAGATCGAGGGGATCATCCGATAGGTCGATCCGTTGCCGACCCCGGTGGTGACGAACAGGATCAGGAACATCACCAGGAACCCGGCGAAATCCTTCGTGCCCACAAAGTACAGCACACCGATCGTCGCGGCCGCCATCGCGATGAAATTCCAGAACGTCACGATCGCACCGCCGACCCTGTCGGCGAGCAAGCCACCCAATGGCCGCGACAACGAGCCCACCAGCGGTCCCATGAACGCGATCGCGATGGTGACTGCCGGGAATTGCGTCTTGATCAGAAGCGGAAACGCGGCCGAGTAACCGATGAAAGAGCCGAACGTCCCGATATAGATAAAGGACATGATCCAGGTGTGCTTGCGCTTGACGATCGCGACCTGATCCTTGAACGAAGCCTTCGCCGAGGTCAGGTTGTTCATGAAGAAGACCGCGCCGAACAGCGCGATCGCCAGCGGCAGCATCCACATCAGTCCCGCGTTCTGAAGGTAGACGCCCGCGACCGGCGAGGCCTGATAGAGATTGATCAGGCCGGCTCCCATCAGGATTGGCGTCAGCAATTGGACGCTTGAGACACCGATATTGCCGCCGGCGGCGTTCAAGCCGAGCGCCCAGCCCTTCATGCGGTCGGGATAGAAGAAGGAGATGTTGGCCATGCTGGAGGCAAAATTGCCGCCGCCGAGACCGGCAGTGGAGGCCACCAGCAGCATCAGCCAGAACGGCGTCTCGGGGTGGCTGACGAAATAGGCGAGCGAAAGCGTTGGGATGAACAGCACCGCGGCGCTGAAGATGGTCCAGTTGCGGCCACCGAACGTCGTCACTGCGAAGGTGTAGGGAAAGCGCATCAGCGAGCCGATCAGCCCCGGCAGCGCCACCAGCTGAAACAACTCATCGGTCGAGAAATGAAAACCGGCCGCCGGCAATTTGGTCGCGACGATGCTCCAGATCAGCCAGACCGAAAATCCGATATGTTCGGCGACGATCGACCAGATGAGATTGCGCCGGGCGACGAATTTGCCCTTGGAGTTCCAGAAGGTCTCATCCTCTGGTCTCCAATCTGAAATCCAGGTCGGGCTCTGATCGCTCATTACAAAGTTCCTTTCTCCGCGGGCTCGTCGCGGGCGCTTGAAGGCACGACAACGCGTTCCGGGAAGGCCCCGGTTGGCGGCATAAAAATTTCGGATATTTGGCTTCGCGGACGGCATCGATGGCGTCGGCATCAAGCTATTCAAGCTTCGTGCCAACCTGCCGCAGCTAAGGATCTGTAGTTTTTTCAGCTGGTTGCAGGAATCGTCTAAGATTTTGCCGAGGATTCAAGCGCATGCAAAATTTGCGATTCGCTTATTTCTTGAATGGCGATTCGCTCATTTCTTGTGCGGCGCACAAGAAATGAGCAAGTGCCCAAAAAATGAATATCGAAGATGATCCGGAAAAGTGGTGCCCGTCTCCCTCGCGACAAACGCGGAATGCATTTGCGCGGAGATCATGCTCCAAACGATAAACCTAAAGGGCGGTAGCGGAGGCTATCGCGCTTTAGGCGGTCTCGGTGACTTTGACTCCCAGCGGCTTTGGCGCGGCCCCTTCACCCGGCTTCACGCGGAAATCGTAGGTCATCAGATGCCATGGACCATCGGCCTTCTTGCCGTCCGGCATGGTCGGATCGCTGCGTTTTTCGACCCTGGCGATGAGTTCGTCCTTGACGCCGAACACCACGTCGGAATCGAGATATTTGTCGCCGCCGATGAAGACGTGGGTGATCAGCGGCTCGTAACCCGGTGCGTTGACGAGGAAATGCACATGCGCGGGCCGCATCGGATGCCGCCGCGTCTGCAGGATCATCTCCCCGACCGGGCCATCGGTCGGGATCGGATAGCTGCAGGGCAGGATAGTGCGAAAGAAGAAGCGGCCATCGGCGTCGGTGACGAAGCGCGCCCGCGATGACGGTCCTTGGGTTTCGTAAGAGGGCTTCTGCGAATCGTAGAATCCATCATCGTCAGCATGCCAGACGTCGACCGGAACGCCCGCGAGCGGCTTGCCTTTGAGATCGGTGACCCGGCTCTGCACGAACATCCGCTCGCCGGGAAGATTTGCCGAGATATCGGCTCCATGCGGCATCTTCTTGTGCTCGCCGACATAGAACGGACCGAGCACGGTGGTCTCGGTCGCGCCTGCGCGCTCGCGATGGTTGACCGCATCGACCAGCATCGAAACCCCGAACACATCCGAGAGCAGGATGAACTCCTGGCGGGTCGGGGTGCATTTCTGGCCGACGCGGGTCAGGAA
>Ga0209807_1000613_pt1 | contig 16320 bp, 15 predicted proteins | sample GraSoiAngelo_154_FD_186168 | JGI IMG/M metagenome (GOLD analysis project Ga0209807, IMG submission 186168) | Grasslands soil microbial communities from the Angelo Coastal Reserve, California, USA - 14_1009_13_20cm (SPAdes) (version 2) | ecosystem: Environmental > Terrestrial > Soil > Grasslands ... | reverse complement strand
GTGGTGTTGACGCGCTCGAAGAGCCGCCGGAACTGCGACTTGCGCGCCGCCATCGCCTGGCGCCGCTCCTCGGCCGACATGCTGCTCTTGAGCGCCGCGTCGGCGCCGGCGGAGAAGACCGGCGGCGCGCCCGTCACGATCACCAGGCGCACGGTGGCGTCGTCGCGCAGCTCGGCGAAGGCGCGGCCGAGATCGGTCAGCATCGGGTCGCTCAGCGAGTTGCGGCGCTCGGGGCGGTTCAGCATCACGGTGGCGATGGGGCCGTCGCGGTCGAGGCGGACGTTGTCGCTCATGCGCGAAGGGATATCATAGGAGCCCCCATGACCGATCAGATCGTTTGGCGGCCCACGGCCGAGTATGTCGAGCGCGCGAAGATCACCCGGCTCATGCGGCGGCTGGGCGTCGCTACGCTGGAAGAGCTGCAGCGCCGCTCGGTGGACGACCCGGAGTGGTACTGGCGCGGCGTCGTCGAGGATCTCGGCATCCGCTTCACGCGTCCATTCAGCCGCGTGCTCGACGCGACGCGCGGCCCGGCGTGGCCGCGCTGGTTTCCCGACGGCCGGCTGAACTTCGCCGACAACTGCCTCGATCGCCACCTCGACGCCGGGCGCGGCGGCAAGCCTGCCATCATCTGGGAGGGCGACGACGGCGCGAGCCGCACGCTGACCTACGCGGAGCTGACGGCGGAGGTCAACCGGCTCGCCAACGCGCTGAAGGCGCTCGGGATCCGCGCGGGAGATCGCGTCGGCATCTTCCTGCCGATGTCGCCCGAGGCCGCCATCGCCACCCTCGCCGTCGTGCGCATCGGCGCGATCTACACGCCGTGCTTCTCGGGCTTCGGCGGCCAGGCTGTCGCCTCGCGCCTTCAAGATTCGGAGGCCCGGGTGCTGATCACGGCCGACGGTTTTCATCGGCGGGGCCAGGTCGTGAAAATGAAGGAGACCGCCGACGAGGCCGTGGCGTCCGCGCCCAGCGTCGAGCGCGTCGTCGTCTACCGGCGGCTCGGCCGCGACATCCCGTGGAGCGGGACGCGCGATGTCTGGTGGCACGAGGCCACCGCCGCCCAGGCCGACGCATGCCCGGCGCTCGAGGTCGAGGCCGACCATCCGTGCCTCATCATCTACACGTCGGGCACCACCGGAAAGCCGAAGGGCGCCGTGCTCACGCACGGTGGATTTCTCCTGAAGGCCGCGCACGACTTCGCGTACTGCCACGACGTCGGGGAGAGCGACCGGCTCTTCTGGCTCACCGACCTGGGCTGGCTGATGGGACCGATGCTGATCACCGCGGCACTCTCACAGGGCGCGACGGCGGTGCTATTCGAGGGCGTGCCGGATCATCCGAAGCCCGATCGCCTCTGGGCGCTCGTCGAGCGCCACCGCATCACGGTCATGGGGCTGTCGCCCACGGCTGTGCGCGCGCTCATGCCACATGGGCCGGAGCACGTGCACGCCCACGACCTCTCCTCGCTGCGCATGCTGGGCTCCACCGGCGAGCCGTGGAATCCGGAGCCCTACCGCTGGCTCTTCGAGAACGCGGGCAAGGCACGCATCCCGATCAGCAACTACACGGGCGGCACCGAGATCTCCGGCGGCATCCTCGGCTGCTTCCCGATCGCGCCCATCAAGCCGTGCGCGTTCACGGGCCCGATTCCCGGCATGGCCGCCGAGGTCTTCGACGACGGCGGTCGACCGGTGCGCGGCGCCGTCGGTGAGCTGGTCGTGACGAAGCCGTGGCCGGGGATGACGGCCGGTTTCTGGCGCGATCCCGCTCGCTACGAGGAGACGTACTGGTCGCGCTGGAAGGACGTCTGGGTGCACGGCGACTGGGCGACCATCGACGAGGACGGCTTCTGGTACATCCAGGGACGCTCGGATGACACGCTCAAGATCGCGGGCAAGCGGCTGGGCCCGGCGGAAGTCGAGTCCGTGCTGGTAGGCCATCCTGCCGTCGCGGAGTCCGGCGTCGTCGGCGTGCCGCACGAGATCAAGGGCGAGGCGATCGTCTGCTTCGTGGTGCTGCGCCCGGGCCACGAGCCCGGCGAGTCGCTGCGCAGGGAATTGGTCGAGCGCGTGGCCGCCTCGATGGGCAAGGCGCTCAAGCCCGAGAAGGTGCTCTTCACGCGCGATCTGCCCAAGACGCGCAGCGCGAAGATCATGCGCCGCGTGATCCGCGCCACCTACCTCGGCAAGGAGCCCGGTGATCTCTCGTCGCTCGAGAATCCGGCGGCGGTGAGGGCGGTGGCCGAGGCGCGCTAGAGCAGACCGAGCTGCGCCTGGCCCTCGTCGGCACCGGGCTGCAGCTCCTCGGTCACCAGCGTGATCGCGCGCAGGGAGAACACCGCGAGCAGCGCGGCGCCGACGGCGATCCGGAGCCAGCGGGCGCGCAGGAACTTGACGGTCGCGAACGCGACGATCGCGATGGTGAGCGCGATCTGGATGACCGCCGTCGCGCTGGCCCACTGGTATTGCAGCGAACCGAGGTTGGCGCCCGCCCCGTAGCCGATCAGCACGTAGGCCGTGGCCCAGATCGCGGCACCGAACGCGTCGCAGATCAGGAATCGGCCGAACGGAAATCGGCGCGTGCCGGCCATCGGCGCCAGCACCACACGCGCGCCCATGACGAACCGGCCGAAGACCACCGTCGTCATTCCGGGCGTCCAGCGCTGACCGATGCCGACGCGCGCGAACACGCGGTGCCCGCCCAGCCGTCCCATCCAGTAGCCAAGCGAGTCGGCGATGATCACGCCGGCCGCGGCGGCCGCGATTCCTCGGACCGGATCGAGATGCCCCTGGACGGCCAGCCCGCCGATGGTCAGCAGCAACAGCTCACCGGGAATCGGCAGCGCGGCGCAGTCGAGCGCCACCGCGAGGAACACGACCACATATCCGTGCGCGAGGACGAGGCCGGCCAGGAAGTCGAAGCTCACGACTCTGCGTAGGAGCAAGGCGAATACCAGCCCAGGACGTCTGCCAAATCAGCTACTTAACAGGCGATGCGTGTAGCTTTCAGCCGGTCAGTGGTCAGAACCTGATCGCTCAGCCCTTGACGGCGCCCGCGGTGAGGCCCGAGACGTAGTAGTCGAGGAACCAGACGTAGATGACGACGATCGGCACGCTCGCGAGGACGGCGCCCGCCATCAGCGAGCCCCAGTAATAGATGTCGCCGCGGATCAGATCCGCGGTCACGCCGACCACCGCCGTCTTGTTGCCGCTCTGCGAGACGAACGTGAGCGCGTAGATGAACTCATTCCAGCACAGCGTGAAGCCGAAGAGCGCGGCGCACACGAGCCCGGGCACGGCCATGGGCAGCACGATGCGGAAGAGCGTCTGCACGCGGCTGGCGCCGTCGACCAGCGCGCACTCCTCGACCTCGCGCGGCACCGTGCGGAAGTAGCCCATGAGGAGCCACGTCGAGAACGGCACCAGGAACGTCGGGTAGGTGACCACCAGCGCCCAGATCGAGTCCGAGAGGCCGAGCCAGTTCACGACCTGGGAGAGCGGCAGGAAGAGCAGCGTCGGCGGCACCAGGTAGGAGATGAAGACCGCGGTGCCGAACGAGCCCACGCCGCGGTAGCGCAGCCGCGCCAGGCTGTAGCCGGCGAGGATGGCGATGGCCAGCGAGATGCTCGTGGCGAGCACGCTGATGATCAGGCTGTTCTTCATCCAGGTCAGGAATTCCGTGCGCTGGAAGAGGTACGCGTAGTGATCGGTGATCACGCCCGTCTGGATCCAGAAGGGCACCGACTTCAGGCTGTACAGCTCCGCATTGCGCTTGAACGACGTGACGAACATGAAATAGAAGGGAAACAGCGCGAAGAACACGAAGGGCGCGAGGTTCGCATATGTCAGCGCCGCGTGCAGCCGTGCCGTGCGGACGCGGCCGGCCACCTCAGTCCTTCCTGATGTAGCGCAGCTGCAGGAACACGACCATGGCCAGCATCGGGAACAGGAACAGCGAGATGGCTGCGCCCTGACCGAGGTTGCCGCCCTGCAGACCGATCTGGTAGGCGAGCGTCGCAAACAGGTGCGTCGAGTTCACGGGGCCGCCGCGTGTGAGCACCTGGACGATGTTGAAGTCGCTGAAGGTGAAGATGGTCGAGAAGAGGATGACGACGGCCAGCACCGGCTTGAGCAGCGGCAGCGTCACGTGCCAGAAGCGCTGGCGACTGGTGGCGCCGTCCACCTCGGCCGCCTCGTAGAACTCGCGCGGGATCGACATCAGCCCTGCCAGCACCGTGATGGCGAAGAAGGGCAGTCCGCGCCAGATGTTGACGACGATGACGGCGGCCATGGCGTAGCTCGACTGGCCGAGCCAGTTCGGTCCCGGCGCGCTCATGATCCCCAGGCGGATGGCCGTCCAGTTCACCACGCTGTAGAGCGAGTCGAACATCCACCACCAGCCCAGCGTGGACAGCGCGGTGGGGATCACCCAGGGCAGCAGGACGGCGCCGCGCAGCACGCGCCTGAAGCGGATGTCGCGCGCGAGCAGCACGGCCAGCCAGACGCCCAGCACCGTCTTGAGCGTCAGCGCGATGCCGGTGAAGACGAACGAGTTCTGGACCGTCTGGCGAAAGACGTCGTTGGCGAGGACTTCGCGGTAGTTCGCGAGGCCGACGAACTGGCCCGGCGAGCCGACCCAGTAGTCCGAGAGGCTGAAGTAGATCGCCATGCCGAACGGGTAGGCGACCAGGCATGTGAGCAGCACGAGCGCGGGCAGGATGAGGCCGTAGCCGAAGACGTCCTCCTGCTCCCACCACTGCCGGAGCCGCTCCAGACGGCCGGGCGCATGCCGCAGCCCGGCCGCCTCGATGGCGCGCTGTCCGACGGCCACGCTATCCGACCTTGAGCTGACCCTTGATCGCGCGGGCGACCTGATCCTGCGCCCACTCCATCGCGCGCTTCGGCGGCATGCCGTTCACCGCCTTGGCGACCATGTCCGCCATCACGTAGTTGTCGTCGATCCGCTGTACGGCGTCGCTCGGCTTGGCCGGCCACCCGCGCGGGTGGCCGAACTCGGCTTCCTTCGGCAGCATCGCGAACTTCGGATTGCGCGCCCAGATCGGATGGTCCGCGAGATGGCGCAGCGGCGGATGGTTGAAGGCGTTGGAGGCCACGATCCAGGCGTCGTAGTTCTCCTTCTTGAACAGGAACTGGATGAACTCCTTCGCGAGCTCGACGTTCTTGCTGAACTTCCAGACGGCCATGCCGAGGATGGGCGGCGCCGAGTGCGCGCCGGCGGGGCCGGCGGGGCTGTTGTGATGGTTGATGTCGTCGGCGATCGGCATCTTTTCCTTCAGCGCGGCGTTGTACGGGCTGACGGGGTTGTGGATCCAGGAGCCCTTGCCGGAGAGGAGGAAGCGGTTGTTGCCCGCGTCGTCCCAGGACAGGACCTCGGGCTCCATCGCCTCCGCGTAGAGTTCCTTGTACCAGTCGAGCACGTGCGCGGTCTTGTCGGAGTTGATCGCCGGCGTCTTGCCATCTGCCTCGAGCACTTTGGCGCCGAACGACCAGGCGACGGACCAGTAGGTGGAGTGCGCGTCGGAGCAGTGGCTGATCGGGATGCCGACGGGATTGCCCTGCTTCTTGAGGGCCTTGCCCATCGACAGCAGCTCGGCCCACGTCTTCGGCGGATTCTCGAAGCCCGCCTTCTTGAAGTGCGCCTGATTGTAGGTGCCCGGGAAGGAGACCCAGAACCACGGCACGCCCTTCCAGCCCGACTTCGTCTGGTTCATCTCGGCCGCGAACGGATACCAGCCGCCGAACTGCTTGCCGAGCTTGTCCACGAGGTCGTCGAGATTGGCGTGCAGGTGCTCGTAGAGGAACGGGTCGGCGCCAGCCGAGCGGTACATGTCGTGGCCGGATTGTGACTGCGCCTCGGCGGCGACCTTGGCCGGCATCTGCAGGTGCGCCATGGTGTCCACGCGCACTGTGCAGTTCGCCTGCTTGCTGAAGACCTCCGCCTGACGGCGCAGCTCGTCGTCGGAGGCGGGGACGAAGTGATTCCAGGACAGGAAGGTCAGCTCGCGTTTCTGGGCGAACGCGGGGGCGCGGTCGAGGGCGAGCCAGGTTGCCAGACCGGTCGAGGTGGTCGCCGACACTTTCAGGAACTGACGACGGGTCGTGCCGTTCATGGACACACTCCTCTGTGAAGCGGTGGGTCGCGGGCCGTGGCGGATTAAGTAGCATCCGACTCCCGCCAAGTCAAACGGGACGCGCCCTGCGGCGGCGATCCCACGCTGGTATACTCGGCCCTGGCGTCGTGGGGGGAGGATTCCTGAGAACCGGGTGCGGCCCGGGACCCCTCGAACCTGCTCCGGGTAATGCCGGCGAAGGGAACACGGCGCGAACAGACGCGGCCGCACCCTCGACAGGGGGAGCGGCCGTTTTCGTCTCGATGAAGATCACGGTCAACGGGCGCGAGATGGAGGTCGCCGACGGGCTCAGCGTCGAGGCCCTCCTCGCGCACCTCGCGGTCAAGCGCGAGTTCACCGCGGTGGCGGTGAACCGCGAGATCACGCCGAAGGCGTCGTACGCCTCGGTGGCGCTGCGCGACGGTGACCGCGTGGAAATCGTTCGACCCATGGGAGGCGGTTGAGATGCACGACACGAACCTCGTGCTCGGCGGCAAGGACTTCACGTCGCGGCTCATCGTCGGGACCGGCAAGTATTCGACGAACGAGATCATGCGCCAGGCCCACGACGAATCCGGCGCCGAGATCGTCACCGTCGCCGTGCGGCGCGTGAGCCTGCCCGGCAAGGGCGAATCGATCCTCGACTTCATCGACACCAAGCGCTTCACGCTGCTGCCGAATACGGCCGGCTGCTACACGGCCGACGAGGCCATCCGCACCGCCTATCTCGCGCGGGAGGCCGGGCTCGGCGAGATGGTGAAGCTGGAGGTCATCGGCGACGCGCGCACGCTGTTCCCCGACGTGCAGGGGTTGCTGGAGGCCACCAAGACGCTCGCGCGCGAGGGCTTCGTGGTCATGCCCTACACGAACGACGATCCGATCATCGCCAAGCGCCTCGAGGACGCCGGCGCCGCGTGCGTGATGCCGCTCGGCGCGCCCATCGGCTCCGGCCTCGGCATCCGCAACCCGTACAACATCAAGATCATTCTCGAGACGGTCTCGGTGCCCGTCATCGTGGACGCCGGCGTCGGCACCGCCTCGGACGCCGCCATCGCGATGGAGCTCGGCTGCGACGGCGTGCTCATGAACACCGCGATCGCCGGCGCGCGCGACGCCGTGGCCATGGCGCGCGCGATGCGGCTGGCCGTCGAGGCCGGACGGCTTGCCTACAAGGCGGGACGGATCGGCAAGAAGCTCTACGCGACAGCGTCCTCGCCGCTCGAGGGCCTGCCCGATTGGACCAGCTGAGGCTCTGCCTCGTCACCGATCGTGGCCAGACCCGCGGCCGTGACCTCGTCACCGTCGTGGGCGAATGCCTCGCCGCCGGCCTTCCCGCCGTCCAGGTGCGCGAGAAGGACCTCGCGGCCGCCGAGCTCGCCGTGCTGTGTCGCCGCCTGCGCGCGCCCACGCGCGAGCGCGGTGCGCTGCTGATCGTCAACGACCGCGTCGACGTCGCGCTCGCCACGGGCGCCGACGCCGTGCAGCGCACCGGCGCCTCGCTGCCGCTCGAGGACGTCCGCGCGCTGGCGGGGGGCCGGCTGCGCGTCGGCGCCTCCGTTCATTCCGTCGAGGACGCGGTCGAGGCGGAGGCCAAGGGCGCCGACTGGGTCGTGTTCGGCCCCGTCTACGACACGCCGTCCAAGCGCCCCTACGGCGCGCCGCAGGGGCTCGACGCCCTCGCCAAAGTGGCCGGGCGTGTGCGCCTGCCGGTGATCGCCATCGGCGGCGTCACGCCCGCACGCGTGGCGGAGGTGAGAGGCAGCGGCGCCTTCGGCGTCGCCGCCATTGCCGCCATCCTCGGCGCGCCGTCGCCCGCCGACGCCGTGCGCCGCTTCCTCGATGCGCTGGCCGCCGCGTGAAGATCACCGTCGTCGGTGGCGGCATCATCGGCTGCGCGACGGCCTACGAGCTGGCCAAGGCCGGCTGCGCGGTGACGCTGTTCGAGCGCGCCACGCCCGGCGCGGAGGCCTCCGGCGCCGCCGCCGGGCTCCTGGTGCCGCTCGGCGCGCCCACCGGTTCGGCGTTCGAGCGTCTGGCGCTGGCGAGCTGGCGACTCTACCCGGAGCTGGTCGACGAGCTGCGCGAGCGCACCGGCATCGACGTCGAGTACGTCACGCGCGGCACGATCTATCCACTTCTCGACGCCGAGGACGTGCGGCAGGCGGAGGCGCGCGTGGCCGGGCACCTGTCGAGCGAGTTCGGTATCGAGGCCTGGGACACGGCGGAGGTGCGCGCGCACGAGCCCGCGCTGGCCACGCACGTGCGCGGCGCGATGTTCGTCGGCGCGGATCACTGGGTCAACAACCAGCGGCTGGTCGTCGCCTACGCGCAGGCGGCGGTGGCGGCCGGCGTCGTGCTCCGCTCCGGCACTTCGGTGAGCCGGATCATCGTCGAGGACGGGCGGACCCACGGCGTCGTCGCCGACGGCGACCGCTGGGAGGCCGACGCCGTGCTACTCGCCGCCGGCGCGTGGACGGCCGCGCTGGCGGCGTCGTTCGGCGCGCGTCTGCGCGTGGAGCCCGCGCGTGGCCAGATGGTGGCGCTCCTGCACGTGCCGTCTCTGCTCAACCACGTCGTTCACTCCGACGACGTCTACCTGGTCCCGCGACCGTCGGGCGAGCTGCTGATCGGTGCCACCGTGGAGCGCGTCGGCTTCCAGCGCTCGGTGACGGCGGAGGGAATCGCCAGCCTGCTTGCCGCCGCCATCGGGCTCGTGCCCTCGCTCGGCGCGCTGCCGATCGCGCGCACGTGGTACGGCTTTCGGCCGTGGGCGCCCGATAGCCTGCCGATCCTCGGCCCGTGGCCCGACGTGGAGGGCCTGTGGGTGGCCACCGCCCACTTCCGCAACGGCATCTTGCTGGCGCCGATCACCGCGCGACTCATGACCGACTGGATGACCACCGGCGCGCCGGGCGTCGACGTCGAAGAGTTCACGCCCGAGCGCTTCATCACGCGAGATCGCCCAGCCTTTTGAGGTCACGCTCTCCGAGCGCCGGCTTCGCCGGCGCAATCCGATTCCTGGGGGAGGCATCGGAGGGGGCTGCCGAGGCCCCCTCCGAGTTTCACTCGCTCGACTTTTTGAGGTCGAGAATCGGGGGCAGGGCCCCGATCTGCGGCGCCTCCTCCACCTGCGTGATGCGGTTCATCCGCGCGACGATGTCGCGGATGCGCTCGCCGCCCTCGCGCGCACGCTCGATCCACTTGCCTTCCTCGCTGTCCGGCGTCAGCCGGCGGGCGGCGAGGCCCAGGCCGCCCAGCACGGCGGTGAGGGGATTGTTGATCTCGTGCGCGGCGGCGCGCGCGAGCAGCGTGACGGCGCGCAGCTGCGCGGCGTCGCGGCGCGCGGCCTCCGCGGCGCGGCCCGCGACGACGTCGCCGAAAAGCCGCGCCACCAGCCCGATGCCGACCACGTTGAGCAGGAGGACGGGCAGCCATACGGGCGCGAAGATGGCGGCGCCGCGCGGACCGAGGACGACGAACGAGCCCCACGTGATCGCGTAGACGGCGACGGCGAGCGCGAGCGAGTGGCGGAAGCCCACGCCGCCTTCGCGCCTGGCCCACGCATGCACGGCCGCCGCCGCCGCCACCACCGCCACGATGGCGAGGCCGCCCGCGAGCGCGCCGGGGCCGCCGAGCCAGAGCCGGCGCGCCAGCGCGATGCCGCCCGCGATGGCGCCGGCCGGTGTTCCCTCGACGAGCGTGATCAGCGCGAGTGGCACCGCGCGCGCGTCGATCCAGTGGCCGTCGCCGACCTGGATGCGCGACATCATGAGGAACACCGCGAGCATCCCGAAGGCGACGCCATTGACCACCGGCCGCCAGCGCGCACGGCGCGGCGACTCCGCGGCGTCGAACCAGCGCCACGTGTAGGAGTAGAAGACCAGGGCCAGCGCGATCGCGCCCGCGGCCTCGACGACGTGGTGGTAGTCCATGGCGGGTAGAATAGCGCCGGAAAGGAGTCTTCATGACGAAGAACGAGCTGAAGGAGCGCGTGTACGCGGCCATCGACCGGCGCGCCGAGGAGATCGTCCGGCTCGGCGAGCGGATCCGCAAGCATCCGGAGCTGGGCTTCAAGGAGGTCAAGACGGCGCGGCTGATCGAGGAGACCCTCGCCGGAATCGGGCTCAAGCCGAAGACCGGCCTCGCGCTCACGGGCGTGCGCGCGGAGGCGCCGGGACGGGCGGGCGACGGGCCGACGTTCGCGCTGCTCGGTGAGCTCGACGCCCTCGTCGTCGCCGGGCATCCCGACGGCGATCCCGCCACCGGCGCCGCCCACGCCTGCGGCCACAATGCGCAGGTGGCCGCGCTGATGGGCGCCGCGATGGGGCTGGTCGACGCGAGGGCGTTCGACGCGCTCAGCGGTCGCGTGGTGTTCTTCGCCGTGCCGGCGGAGGAGTACGGCGACATCGAGTGGCGCGTGGCCCAGGCGCGCGTGGGCAAGCTGGAGTTCCTGGGCGGCAAGCCCGAGCTGCTCCGGCTCGGCCACTTCGACGACGTCGACCTCTCGATGATGATCCATCTGACGTCGCGCCCCGAGGACGGCAAGACCGGCGTGCCCGCGTCCAACAATGGCTGCATCGTGAAGACGATCCGCTATGTCGGCCGCGCGTCGCACGCGGGGGGCGCGCCGCACATGGGCATCAACGCCCTCTACGCCGCGCAGGTCGGGCTCACCGCCGTCAACGCCATCCGGGAGACGTTCCGCGACGAGGACACGATCCGGGTGCATCCCATCATCACCCACGGCGGCTCGCAGGTGAATGTGATCCCGGGCGAGGTGCGCCTGGAGACCTACGTCCGCGGCCGCACGGTCGACGCGATCCTCGACGCGCAGAAGAAGGTGGACCGCGCGTTCAAGGCGGGCGCCCTCGCCCTGGGAGCGAAGGTGGAGATCGAGACGCTGCCCGGCTACATGCCGATGGCCTGCGATCAGACCATGGCGCGTCACCACGAGGCCAACGCCGGCGCGCTCGTCGGCGCCGAGCACTATCGCCAGATCGGGCACCGCACGGGCTCGACCGACATGGGCGATCTCAGCATGGTGATGCCGATCCTGCATCCCTACGTCGGGGGCGCGACCGGCAGCGGTCACGGCGCGGATTACAAGATCGTCGATCCGCAGCTCGCGTACGTGACGAACGCGAAGGCGCTGGCCGCGATGGCCGTCGACATGCTGGCGGACGGCGCCACGGGAGCGCGCGAGGTCCTCAAGGCCGCGAAGCCGCCGATGACGCGCGAGCAGTACCTGGCGTTCCAGCGCGGGCTCGCGCGCCGCGAGACCTACGAGGGGTGAGACGGGAAGATGTACGGCAAGAGCCCGGTCGAGTTCCCGCAGCGCATCGTCTGTCTCACCGCCGAGACGACGGAGATCGCGTTCATGGTGGGGGCGGGGGACCGCGTGGTCGGGGTGCCGGGCACCGCGCGGCGTCCGGAGACGGCGCGCCAGCGGGCGCGCGTGGGCGGCTTCACCACGTTCCGCACGGATCGGATCCTGGCCCTCGAGCCCGACCTCGTGCTCGGCTTCTCGGATCTGCAGCGCGATATCGTCGCCGAGCTCATCGGCGCCGGCGTCACCGTGCTCTGCACCAACCAGCGCCGACTCGACGAGGTGCTGGCCGCCATTCTCATGATCGGCGGCGCCCTCGGCTGCGAGGCCGCCGCCCGCGACGTCGTGGCCGACATGCGCGACGAGGTCAAGCAGATGCACGAGTACACCTCCGTGTGGCCCGATCGCCCGCGTGTGTACTTCGAGGAGTGGATGGACCCGCTCATCGCGGGCATCGGCTGGGTTTCCGACCTCATCGAGGTTGCCGGCGGCCGCGACGTCTTCGCGGACCTGCGCGACCGGCGCTCCGCGCCTGAGCGCATCGTGACGGCGGCGGACGTGGCCGCGCGTGATCCCGAGATCATCCTGGCGTCGTGGTGCGGAAAGCCTGTCGACGCCGCCGCGATCGCCGGGCGCCCGGCCTGGGACACGGTCGCCGCCGTCGCGGCCGGCGAGATTCACGAGATCGCCGGCGAGGACGTGCTCTCGCCGGGGCCCTCGCTGGTGCACGGCCTACGCCGTATCCACGAGATAATTCAGGCCTTTCAAGCGCGATAGCGGCTTGGCAGAGCCGATACAATGATCTCGTTCGAAAAGTTTGGGGCCGGCCGGCGCCGGCGGTTAGGATTGGGCCCTTCCAGATGACTGAAAAGATCGCGCGGACGCGTCCCGAGAGTTTCTTCTCCGACCGCTTCAATGTGACGCCCGGACTCATGGAGCGCCTGCTCGGCAGCAATCTCGTCGGCCGCGTGGACGACGCCGACATCTACCTCGAGTACCGTGTCAACGAAGAGCTGGTTCTCGAGGAGAACGTTGTCAAGAAGGCGTCTCGTCACGTGAGCCAGGGCGCCGGCGTGCGGGCCCAGTCGGGCACGCGCACGGGCTACGCGCACACGGACGATCTCGCCGTGAAGAACCTCGAGGAGGCCGCGCGTCAGGCGCGGGCGATCGCCGACCGCGCCGGCCAGTCCGGGGTGGTGGCCGTGGCCGGACGAGGCCGCCCGCACGACCTCTATACGCTTGCCGAGGCGCCGATCGTCACCGAGCTCACGCGCAAGCTCGACCTCATGCGCAAGATCGACGCCGCGTGCCGCGCGGCGGACGCGCGCGTGACCCAGGTGATCGTGACCCTGACGAGCGAAGAGGTCGTCATGCTGATCGCCACCGCGTCGGGCTGGACGGTCGGCGACGTGCGCCCGCTCACGCGGCTCAACGTGACGGCGATCGCCGAGGATGGCGGCAAGCGTGAGATCGGCTCCTTCGGCGGTGGTGGCCGCGTGCCGTTCGACTTCTATCTCGAGGCGGAGCGCTGGAAGCGCTTCGCCGCCGAGGCGGCGCGCCAGGCGACGCTGAAGCTGACGGCCGTGGACGCGCCGGCGGGCGCGATGATGGTCGTCCTCGGTCCGGGCTGGCCGGGCATCCTGCTGCACGAGGCGATCGGCCACGGGCTCGAGGGCGACTTCAACCGCAAGGGCGTCTCCGCGTTCGCGGGCCGCGTCGGTCAGAAGGTCGCCTCCGAGCTGGTGACGGTGGTCGACGACGGCACGATGGTCAACCGCCGCGGCTCGCTCAACGTCGACGACGAGGGCACGCCGACCGGGCGTAACGTGCTGATCGAGAACGGGGTGCTCGTCGGCTACATGCAGGACCGGCTCAACGCCCGCCTCATGGGCGCGGCGCCGACGGGCAACGGGCGCCGCGAATCGTACGCGCACCCGCCGCTGCCGCGCATGACCAACACCTTCATGCTCGCCGGCCAGGACGATCCGGGCGACATCGTGAAATCGGTGAAGCACGGTCTCTACGCCGTGAACTTCGGCGGCGGACAGGTGGACATCACGAGCGGCAAGTTCGTCTTCTCCGCCAGCGAGGCCTATCTGATCGAGGACGGCCAGGTGACGAAGCCGGTGAAGGGCGCCACCCTGATCGGCAACGGGCCCGACGCGCTCACGCGCGTGAGCCGTGTGGGTCACGACCTGGCGCTGGACGAGGGCGTCGGCACCTGCGGCAAGGACGGCCAGTCGGTGCCCGTCGGTGTCGGGCTGCCGACGATCCGGATCGATGAAATGACCGTGGGAGGCACGGCGGTGGGCCGGTGAGCGAGGTCGACACCTCGCTGCTCGTCGATGTCCTCAAGCGCGCCGGCGCCCGTGGCGCCACCGCCGCCGACGGCTTCCTGATCGAAGAGCAGTCGTTCAGCGCCTCCGTGCGCCTGGGGCAGGTGGACACGGTCACCCATTCGCGCGAGCAGCGGCTGGCGCTTCGCGTGTTCTCCGGACGCGCCTCGGCGGCCGCGTCGACCTCGGACCTCTCGCGCGACTCGCTCGAGCGCGTGGTGGACGAGGCGACCGCGCTCGCGCGTGTCACCGCCGAGGATCCGCACGCCGGCCTGCCCGACGACAGCGAGCTGATCGACCACGTCCCCGACCTCCAGCTGGAGGACCACGAGGGCCCGGAGCCGACCCCCGAGCAGAAGATCGAGCTGGCGCGGCGCGCGGAGGCGGCGGCGCTTGCGGCCGACCCACGCATCACCAACTCCGAGGGCGCGGAGTATTTCGACCGGCGCGCGCGCTACGCCTACGCGACGTCGCACGGCTTCGCGCGCGGCTACAGCACCTCCGCCTTCGGCCTCACCGTCGCGCCGGTGGCGGCGAAGGACGGCGAGATGCAGCGCGACGCCTGGTATTCGTACGCCCGGCGCCGACGGACGCTCGAGGATCCGGAGTCGATCGGCCGCACCGCCGCCGCGCGCGCGCTGCGCCGGCTCGGTGCGCGCAAGGTGAAGACGGGCGAGGTGCCGGTGATCTTCGATCCCGACATGGCCGCCAGCCTGCTGCGCTCGATCGCCGGCGCGGCCAGCGGGCCCAGCCTGTACCGCCGCGCCTCGTTCCTGCTCGAGCGCCTCGGCACACGCGTGGCCGCGCCGACGGTGACCATCGTGGACGACGGCCTGCTGCCGGCCGCGCTGGGCTCGCGGCCGTTCGACGGCGAGGGGCTCGCCACGCGCCGCACCGTGCTGGTCGGCGAGGGCAAGCTCGAGTCGTACCTGCTCGACACGTATTCGGGGCGCAAGCTCGGGCTGACCTCCACGCACCACGCGAGCCGTGACGGCGCCGGCGTCTCCGTCGGAACGACGAATCTCATGCTGCTCGCCGGTACGACACCGCCCGCGGAGTTGATCGGCTCGGTGAAGAGCGGCCTGTACGTGACGGAACTGATCGGGTTCGGCGTCAACGGCGTCACCGGCGATTACTCGCGCGGCGCCGCGGGACTCTGGATCGAGGACGGCCGGTTGACGTTTCCGGTCGAGGAGGTCACCGTGGCCGGCAATCTGCTCGAGATGTTCGACCGCATCGAGGGCATCGGCAACGACCTCGTGCTGCGCGATCGCGTCTCGGCGCCCACGCTGAAGATCGCGCGCATGGTCGTGGCGGGGGACTAGATGGTCATCGACAGCCACTGCCACCTGCACGACCCGGCCTTCTCCGACGCGCTCGACGCGCTGCGCGTGTCGCAGTCGCTCGACGTCTGGGGCGTCATCGCGGTCGGCTGCGATGTCGCGACCAACGCCCGCAATCTCCAGCTCGCCGCCTCCGCACCGAAAGGGGTGTGGGCGTGCCTCGGCTTCCATCCGGATCAGGACCGGCTCACCGACGCGGACCTCGAGGCAGTGGAGCGGCAGCTGACCGAGCATCACTCGCGCGTCGTCGGTCTCGGCGAGGTCGGGCTGCCGTGGTATTCCCTCGAGGGCAAAGCCGACGCCGCCGAGCGCATGGCGCGTGGCCGTGCGCGCCTGGACCGGCTGCTGGCGCTGGCCGCGCGCTATGACCTCGCCGTGTCGCTGCATGCGCCGCACGGCGCCGCCGCCGACGCGCTGCAGGCGCTGCAGCGCCACCGCATCGAACGCGCCGTCTTCCACTGGCACAAGGCGTCGCCCGAGGTCACGCGTGACATCGTCGCGGCCGGCTATTTCGTCTCGGTCACGCCCGAGGTCGTCTACCGGGAGCGTGACCGCGCGCTGGTCGAGCAGGTCCCGCTGGAGTCGCTGCTGGTGGAGAGCGACGCGCCGTGGAAGTACGGCGGCGAGTTCGCCGGGCTCGAGTCGGGGCCGTGGCTGGCCGCGCGCGTGGCCGAGGAAGTCGGCAAGCTGAAGCGGGCGCCGATCGAGGACACGATGTTCGGCCTGTCGACGAACGCCTGCCGCCTCTTCCATCTCGCTTGGGCGTGAGCGTCGAGCGCCACTCGGTCGCGCTGCCCGCCGGCCAGCTCTCGCTCGTCCTGCACGTGCCTGACACGCCGGGTCGCGTTCCGTGCGTGGTCGCGTGCCACGGGCTGTCCGCCTCGAAGGACTCCGACAAGTACCTGCTGCTGGGCGACGCGCTGCCCGCTGCGGGCCTGGCGCTGGCGCGCTTCGACTTCCGCGGCTGTGGCGAGTCGAGCGGCGCCGAGGAGCAGACGACGGTCGCGACGCGGATCGAGGACGTCGAGGCCGTGCTGGCGCGCCTCGAGGAACACCCGCGGCTCGACGGCCGCGTCGGGCTGCTGGGCTCAAGCCTCGGGGGCTTCGTGGCGCTGTTCGTGGCCTCGCGGCGGCCGGACACGCCCGTGGTGACGTGGAACGCGCCCGCGAGCCTGACCGAAC
>Ga0209807_1000612_pt1 | contig 16348 bp, 16 predicted proteins | sample GraSoiAngelo_154_FD_186168 | JGI IMG/M metagenome (GOLD analysis project Ga0209807, IMG submission 186168) | Grasslands soil microbial communities from the Angelo Coastal Reserve, California, USA - 14_1009_13_20cm (SPAdes) (version 2) | ecosystem: Environmental > Terrestrial > Soil > Grasslands ... | reverse complement strand
GCGGCGGCTGCCGACCGCGCTGAAGCGCGGCGCCACCGTCTACCTGCCGCAGGCGCACCAGATGCTGCCGCGGGTGGCACGGCTGATGGTCGCGCTGCGCGAGACGCTCCTGGGCGCGCGGCACGAGGAGTGCTCGTTCCTGTTCCTGGTCGAGGGCCGCGGCCGCGAAGGCCTGGGCCTGCACCACGACGGCGAGGTGGACGCGTTCTGGCTGCAGCTCGAGGGCCGCCGCACGGTCACGCTCGGCCCGCCGGTCGCGCCGCGCACCCCGCTCGACCTCGACCGGCGCCTCGCCGGCGGCCGCGGCTGGCGGACGCTCGATCTACCGCCGGGCTCGCTGCTCTATCTCCCGCCGCGCACGCCGCACGCGGTCGTGTGCCACGGCCGCTCGCTGGCGCTGTCGCTCACGTGGTCGCGGCGGCGGGCGCGCGCGCCGCGCGCCACGTGGGACGTCGTCTCGGGCCGCGCCCGGCCGCGGCCTCGGCGCGATCCACGCTGGCTGTGGACGCAGGTGCCGGTGACCGTCGGCGCCCTCGACCGCGCGCGGCGGCGCTTTCGCCTGCACACGCCGGAGGGCGCGGCGTGGCTGCCGGCGCGTACGCGTCAGCTCGCGAGCCGGCTGGCCGGCATGCCCGCCGTCGCCGGCGATGCGCCGGCCGCGGCGCCGCTGGTCGCCCTCGGTGTGCTCGCGCCCGAGGATCTCCCGCTCGTCCTCGTGCCGACCGCTCCGCGCGCGCTCGACGGCTGGCGCTTCGCGTGAGCGACAAGCACCGCCTGCCGTTCTTCTACGGCTGGGTCGTCGTCGCGGTGGCCTTCGTCACGATGGGGATCGGCGTCAACACGCGCACGGCCTTCTCGCTGCTCTTCCCGCCGATCCTCGCGGAGTTCGGCTGGGACCGCGCGATCACCGCGGGCGCCTTCTCCGTCGGCTTCCTCGTCGCCACCGCCTATGTCCCGTTTCTCGGGATGGCCATGGACCGCTATGGCCCGCGCGTGGTGATCCCCATCGGCATCGTGATCACGAGCGCGGGCCTCGCGCTGGCGCCGCTGACGAGCCGGCCGTGGCACCTGCACGTCACGCTGGGCGCGCTCGTCGGCGGCGGCTCGATCTTCATGACCTACATCGGCCACTCGCTCTTCCTGCCGCACTGGTTCGTGCGCCGGCGCGGGCTCGCCATCGGCATCGCGTTCTCCGGCGTCGGCATCGGCTCCATCGTGCTGTTCCCGTGGCTCGGCCGGCTCATCGCCGCCTCGGGCTGGCGCGCGGCGTGCTGGGCGCTCGTGGTCCTGCTGCTCGTGGTGCTGTTGCCGCTCAACGTGACGCTGCCCCGCCGCCGCCCGGAAGACATGGGCCTCGCGGCGGATGGCGATGCCGTCCCCGGCGGCACCGGCCGCGTCGCCGCCGACAACGTGGTGGATCGTGCGTGGACGTCGGTGGACTGGACGCTGGGCCGCGCGATGCGCACGGCGCGCTTCTGGTGGCTCTTCGTCGGCTTCTTCGCCGCGCTGGCCGCCTGGTACATGGTGCAGGCGCACCAGACCAAGTACCTGCTGGACGTCGGCTTCGATCGCGAGCGCGCCGCGCTGGCGCTGGGCGTGGTCGGGCTTGCGGGCATCGTCGGCCAGATCGCGCTCGGCTGGCTCTCCGACCGCGTGGGGCGCGAGTGGGCGTGGACGCTCGGAGGTCTCGGCTTCGCCGTCTGCTATGTGGCGCTGCTCCTGCTCCCCGCGCACCCGTCGCCGGGCGTGCTCTATCTGATGGTCACCTCGCAGGGCCTGCTCGGCTACGGTCTGGCGTCGGTCTTCGGCGCGATCCCCGCCGAGATCTTCCAGGGGCGGCGCTACGGGACCATCTTCGGCACGCTGAACCTCGGCGCGAACGCCGGTGCCGCCTTCGGACCGTGGGTGGCCGGCGTGATCTACGACCGCACGGGAACCTACACGCTCGCGTGGCTGGTCGCGATCGGCGCCTGCGCCCTCTCGATCGCTGCCATCTGGCTCGCCGCGCCGCGCCGCGTGCGCGCGGTGGCCGGACGCGTCAGACGACATGGGGGGCCTTGAAGGGCCCCCCATACCCCCCAACGCTCGTCACGCCCCGGGGAACCCGGGGCGCTCCTCGGTCACACGAGACGCGGCAGCAGCGCGCTGATCGAGCCGCGCAGCACGACGTCGGCCAGCGCGTCCATTTCCGTCGGCTCGGCGTTCACGATGACGACGCGCGCGCCCGCGTCCTTGGCCACCGGCACCACGCCCGCGATCGGGTAGACCGACAGCTTCGTGCCGATGGCGAGCATGAGGTCACAGCGCCGCGCGGCGTCGCCGGCACGCTGCAGATCCTCCTGCACGAGACCCTGGCCGAACGAGATGGTCGCCGACTTGAGGATGCCGCCGCACGTGCGGCACGGCGGATCGGCCTCGCCCGCGCGCACGCGCGCCAGCGCGCGCTCCATCGGCGCGCGCTCGCCGCAGTCCAGGCACACGACCTCGCGCGTGGTGCCGTGGATCTCGATCACGCGATCGGGGGAGGAGCCGGCCGTGAGATGCAGGCCGTCGACGTTCTGGGTGATGAGCGTATCGAGGATGCCGCGCCGCTCCAGGGCGACGAGCGCGCGGTGCCCGGTGTTGGGCTCCCGGTCGTGAATGGGCATCTCCAGCCGGCTGCGCCACGCGCGCTTGCGCACCTCGGGATCGGCGACGTAGTGCTGGATCGTGGCCATCTTCTCGGCCTCAGGGTTCTTCGTCCACACGCCCTGGGGGCCGCGAAAATCAGGAATGCCGGAGTCGGTCGAGATGCCGGCGCCGGTGAGGACGACGATACGCCGCGCGGCGTCGATCCAGCCGCGAACGGTGGCGAGGGCAGGCTCCAGGTCGTCAGCCACGACGCCCTGATACCACGCCCTCGCCGCCGCGGCTACATCCCGAGGACCTTCATGGCCTCCTTGGCCTTCGCTTCCGACTCCGCGTGCTTGCCGGCCTTGTGCAGCGCCTCGGCCTCCTCGGCCAGCTGCCGGGCGTTGTAGCCGGCGTCGTCGAGACGGTTGCCCGCCTCATCGTTCACCTGCTTGATGAGCTTCGGACACTGGAACGCCGACGACGGCCCGACGACGGCGAAGAGCAGCGCGAGAGCAACGCTGACCACGAGTGCGACACGCCCCATCGATGTGGCTCCTTTCGACCTCGAGAGATGAGATTCGTCGCCGCGTGGACAGGCAAGGCCGGGGCCAGACGCGCCGCCGCCCGAACCCTCGAAAGTTCGCGCGCTTGGCGGGTGCGGCGGCCGGCGCGCGCCGGCGCGCATGTGGCGAAAATGATCGCGTGGGGCGTTCCGCCTCACTTCCCGCCGGCGACGGGCTGTGATACACGACGTGAGCATGCGCCTGGGTGTCCGTCAGAAGCTGGTGCTCCTGAGCCTGCTCATCGTCGTGGTCGTCTCGTTCACGTTCACGGCCGTCCAGCTCGATCTCACGCGCACGTGGCGCGAGGAAGACCTGCGCGACCGCGCCGTGATCTTCGCTCGCGAGATCGCCGCCACCATCGGCGACCATCACGAGCTGGAGTCCCACGCCCTCATCGACCGCAAGATCCACCAGATCATGGCCGTGCGGCCGAGCGTGCTGCAGCTCGACATCGTGCGCCTGCCTCCCGGCGGGGGCGCCGTGGTGGCCACGAGCGAGCCGACTCACCGCCTTCCCTTCACCACCGGCGACGAGGCCGCCGTCCGCAACGGCGTCGTGATCTCGCGCCTGCTCACCGACGCCGGCGGCCGGTCGTGGGAGGTGATGGCGCCGATCCAGCTCGACGGCGCGGTGGCCGGTGCCGTGGCCGCGCGCTTCTCGCTCAACCGCTTCGACGCGCGCGAGGCGCGCAGTCGCACGCTTGCCCTCTGGCTCACCGCCGTCTCGGTGCTGGTGATGGGCTCGCTCATGACCCTGGCCGTTCACGGTGTGGTCAACCGCCCGATCGAGCGGTTCGTGCGCGCCATGCGCGGCGCCGAGGCGGAGCCCGTGGCCGTCACGTCGAACGACGAGTTCGGCGCGCTGGCGCGCCGCTTCAACGACATGATCGCGCGCGCGCGTGAGCGGCTCTTCGCGATGCAGCGTGACCTCAGCCACGCCGAGCGGCTGGCGCTCTCGGGCCGCATCGTGGCCGAGGTCGCCCACGAGATTGGAACGCCGTTGCATTCGGTGATGGGCCATCTGGAGCTGCTGCGCGAGGATCTGCCGCCGTTGGCCGTGTCGGAGACGATCGAGCGCCGCCTGCGCGTGATCGAGAGCCAGCTCGGACGGCTGCGCGAGATCATCGATCGCCTGCTCGACCTCACGCGCCGCTCGCCGCAGCCGGCGGTGCCGGTGGACGTCACTGGCCTCGTGCAGGAGACCGTGGAGCTGGTACGTCCGGCGCTGACGGCCGCGCGGCTCGAGCTGTCCGTGGAGGCCGATCCCGCCCTGCCGCGGCTGCTCGCCCAGCGCAGCGAGCTGCAGCAGGTCGTGCTGAATCTCCTCACCAACGCGCTCGACGCCACGCCGCCCGGCGGCGCCATCCGCGTGGCGACGCGCGCGCGCGGCAGCGAGGTGGAGATCGAGGTCGCCGACACGGGCTGTGGGATCCCGGGTCCGGAGCTCAAGCGCGTGTTCGATCCGTTCGTCACGACGAAGGATCCCGAGCGCGGCACCGGGCTGGGACTCTTCATCTGCGCGCAGATCGTCCACGGCCACGGCGGGCGCATCGACGTCGCGAGCGAGGAGGGGCGCGGCAGCGCCTTCCGCGTCCTGCTGCCCGTGGACCGCGTGGCCGTTCACCAGGCGGCGCATTCATGACGTCCGCGCGTCCCGCCGTGCTGGTGGCCGACGACGACGCGGTCGCGCGCGACCTGCTGGTGGAGGTGCTCGAGCGCGAGGGCTATCGCGTGCGTGCGGCCAGCGGCGGCGGCGAGGCGATCGCGCTCGCCGAGCGCGAGGTCTTCGACGTGGCGCTGGTGGATCTGCGCATGCCGGAGCCCGACGGGCTCGCGGTGCTCGCGCGGCTGGTCACTCTCGACCCGGCGCCGGCCGTGCTGATCCTCACGGCGTTCGCGGCGATGGACACGACGATCGAGGCGATCCGCCGCGGCGCCTACGACTATCTCAGCAAACCCTTCCGCCTCGACGAGATCAAGCGGGCCGTGCGCCGTATCCTCGAGGTCCAGCGGCTGGCGCGCGACAACCAGCGCTACCGCCGCGAGCTGCGCGAGCGCTTCGACCCCGACCGCCTCGTCGGCCACTCGCCGGAGATCGTCGCCATCTACAAGCTGGTGGCCCGCGTGGCGGGCCTCGACACGACGGTGCTGATCCAGGGCGAGACGGGCACGGGCAAGGAGCTGGTGGCGCGCGCGATTCACTATGCGGGGTCCCGCGCCGACCGGCCGTTCGTCGTCATCGACTGCGCCGCCATCCCCGAGCCGCTGTTCGAGTCGGAGCTGTTCGGTCACGAGCGCGGCGCCTTCACGGGCGCGGTCGCCACGCGGCGCGGGCTGCTCGAGACGGCGCAGGGCGGCACCTGCTTCTTCGACGAGGTCTCGGAGGTGTCGCCGGCGCTCCAGGCCAAGCTGCTGCGTACGCTGCAAGACCGCGTGCTCCGGCGCGTGGGCGGCAACGAGCCGATCCCCGTCGATGTGCGGCTGGTGGCGGCCACCAACCGCGATCTGAAGAAGCGCGTCGAGGACGGCCTGTTCCGCGAGGATCTCTACTACCGTCTCAACGGCGTCACCATCGCCGTCCCGCCCCTGCGCGAGCGCGGCGACGACGTCGCCCTGCTGGCCGAGCACTTCGCGCGCAGGTACGCCGCGGCCGCGAGCAAGCCCGTGGAGGGCTTCGCGCCGGGCACGCTGGACGCGCTCCGCGCCTACGCGTGGCCGGGCAACGTGCGCGAGCTGGAGCACGCCATCGAGCGTGCGGTGGCGCTCGCCCGTTCGACCCTGCTGCTACCCGAAGACCTGCCGGCGGACGTCCGCGCCGAGACCAAGCGCGCCCCCGAGCTGCCGCCGAACCGGATGACGCTGGAGGAGCTCAAACGCTGGTACGTCGCGCTCGTGCTCGACGAGGCCGGCGGCAACAAGGTGCGCGCCGCCGAGCTGCTCGGCATCGACCGCCGCACCCTCTACCGCATCCTCGAGCGCGAGTCCGGCCCCGAAGAATAACGTCGACGCCCAGGTTCAGGCCCTGCGCTCATTTACTGTCCTTCGGCCGGATTTTGCGCAGCTCGCTGCGAAGCCACACGGCACTGGGCTGGTCCTCTTGGTTTGGGCACCGCACCTTGTACGGCTGCCCACTCAAGCTGCTCTCCGTGCCCGCTTTCTCTATGAACTCTTCCGAGTCGGTGATGAGACCCTTCTCGACCAGGTAGTCGAGCTTCATTTGCAAGTGGTCCCGGGCCTCCGAGCCGCTATGCCAGCTTCCGTTCCGGTAAAACTGACATTTCGACGCGCCGAGCCTGTTCAGAAGCGCATCGATTTCTGTTTGAGCTGACGACGACAACTCGGCCGCATCCGCGGGCGCTGCGGCCAACAGGAGAAGCACAAGCCCGATCAACCTGCACACGATTCCCTCCACCAGCACCGTTCGAGTCGCCATTACTGGCTCATCCTCACCTTCTCCATCCACTCCTTCAGCGTCGTGATGATCTGCGAGTTGAATTCGCCGCCGGGCGAGTTCCAGCGCGCGAGACTGTCCTCGATGGATGTCGTCCTCCGAAAGCCATGATCGGAGCCTTCGAGCGCGATGTACGTGCCCTTGCCGGGCCGCGCCTTGCTGACGATCTCGGCAATGAACGGATGATCGGCTTCTGTCGCGATGAAGTCGTTCCTGCCCCAGAGGGCCAGCACGTCGGCGTTCCCCTTCGCCCAGTACGCCGGCAGGTTCTGGGTGGCGAGTTGCGACCAGAAGCGCACGGAGCGGCCGACAATCCTGCCCGCCGGCGCTAGTTTCGCCAGAGTGGAGCGCAAGTCAGGGCGGACGCGCAGGATTTCGTCCGGCGCCTTTTGCTCCATCAGCAGGTAGTGCAGCGCGACGGCCAGGTCGCGCAGCGTTGAGTCGATATGCGCCGGGTCATTGCCGGCCAGAACCGCCTGACGGCGCCAGTTCTCGAGGAAGTACTCCGTCAAGGTCTTGGCGACCGTGCCGTAGACTGCGATGCCCTTGATCGGGATCTCGCTGGCGATGATGGGGCCGAACACGCCGCCCATGCTGTGCCCGAAGATGAATACCTTGTCGGCATCCACGAAGCTGTACTTCCGCACTTCGGTCAGCGCCTGACGGTACGCGTCGAGCTCCGTCTGAAAGTCGAGGTCGGCAAAGGGCCCGCCCTCGCTGTCACCGATCCCCGGCTTCTCCACTCGCACCGTCACGTAGCCGCTCTCGGCGAACTCACTCAGGATCCGGCTGTAAGGCTCCGGCCCGCTCAACGGTTCGTCGATCGTCGTTGGCCCCAATCCTTGGAGGAGCAACAGGACCGGATGTCTGCCGGGCGTTTGCGGCCGTGTGACGATGGTGCGAATCCGCGCAGCGCCGCTGACGACGTGGTGGTACAGCACGCCGAAGTTCTTGCCACGATCTCGCGGACGCTCCTTCAAAATCAGAGGCAGGGCTACCCGCCGGCCGCTGCGCAGCAGCGTGACCTCGAATTTCTGGCCGACCGTCATTCCCGCGATGGCCTTGATGAGGTCGGGAATGATGCCGATCTTGCGTCCGTTCAGGGCCAGGAGAATATCCCCCGCTTGGATACCACCAGTGTCGGCAGTCGTGCCGGGGAAGAGGGCTTCGATCAGAACACCCTCGCCCCTCTCCAGTTGTGCATGCTTTCGGACCTCGTCCGGCACGGGCGCCAAACGTGTGCCGAGGTATCCCCGGCGCGGCAACTCGCCGTCTTGCTCGGCCGGAGCGGCATGAACGACGGACAGACCGAAGACGACGGCAGATGGAATAGCACTTGCGTTGACGGTTGCCCCAGCGAGAATCATGGCCATCAACGGCAGCAATATTCGTCTTACCTTTTTGCCCATCTCCCTTGCCCGCTCGTTCCGCTGGCTCACGCCCGCGCTCAGCGGCCGGACGCGAGCATCGCGAGCGGCCGGTTCCGCTGGAGCACGTGGTTCGACGGCCTACCAGCCGAACTCGGAATACGTTGTGCCATAGAGGGATCTTTCGAGGGCAGCCCGAACGTACGGGATCATGTTTGACGGGAGTGCGTCGCACTTGAACCAGGACAGATCGCTGCATTTGTCTGGTTCCATGTTCTGGGGTTCTCCCCTCCACCGCCTGGTCGTGAAGAAGAACGACACGCGTTCGTCGGTCCCTCTTCGGTGCATGACATGGCAGAGCGAGAGATCTCTGGGATCGACCAATAGGCCTGCTTCCTCCCGCGCCTCGCGACTCACGGCCGCGCGTGCCGGCTCGCCTCCATCGATGTGTCCGGCGACGACGCCGTAGTTGCCATCTTCGTACCCCGTGTTCTCCCGTCGGAGCAGGAGCACGTGCTCGTCCTTGAAGAGGAGCAGATGTGCCTCCGGGATCAGTTTGAAATGCTCCACACATCTCTCCCGTATGCCGAACGTTCACGCCGAGTGGCCGCGGCGAGCGCATGCGAGCCAGCGGTCCGGTCGAACGTGAAGTTATGCGCCCGGCCGCACGCGTTCAGAGCGTGGGGGGCGAATGGCCACTTCACCGTATGGCCATGAGATAGACGGACGCCGACGCTGCTCTCGGTCCACCACGCTTGGCGAGAAACTGCGCGTACCGTTCAAGATAACTGTCAGCACGATCGCCAAGGACCTGTCGCGCGACTTCCTCATACGACGGCGTGTTCGGATTGGGTCGGCCGCGAATGCCGGCCGCGATGTCAGGCTTCGTAGGCTTGTGCGCCCGGACGCCAGCCATGAACTCGTACGTCAGCTCGACCCTGGAGAAGCCGGCTGCTTCAAACCATCTCAGCAGCTCTCGCTCGTCCCACCCTACGAGGGATCCCCACCAGTCCTCGGCGTGGGCGTCATAATACTTGCGGATTTCACCCCACTCCGGTTGCAGTTGATTATAGAACCCGTCGGCGATCGCCCGATTCCGCGCCCGCTCCGACACCTCATTGATGGGCTCAAAGATGGACGCTCTACCTTTGGGTTTCAATACGCGGTAGAGCTCGCGAACACCCGCCTGCTTATCGGCCAGGTAGATCAGGACCGAGCGAGTCATCACGACATCGACGCTCTCGTTGGCCAATGGAATGTGCAGCGCATCGCCGACCACACACGCAAGCGCGGCGACATTCTCCATCGGTCCAGCTTGACGCCTGCACTCGGATAGCGCGTCGACGGACACGTCTACGGCTACGACGTATCCGGACCTCTTTACGCGTCGGCAGGCCTCCAGGGCCAGCAAGCCTGTTCCCGCTCCAAGATCGACCACCCGCTCACCTGGCCGGAGCCGCGCCCCACGCAGGATACGGTTGCGAATTCGAGCGAGCGACCGGCGCATTCGCTGTTTCTGGACTTCCGACGCGCCGCGGTCTCGCCCGTGGGCAAGCCAGTCTGCCCAGCGGTCCAGCTTCTGATCTGTGCCGTGCGAGGTTCCCGAGGTCACAGGCCCCCCGAACGGCCTGTTAGACGGCACGATGCCACCTCAGCCCGCCTGCCAGCTCCGGTGGACCGAACAGGAAGTGCAACACGCGACGGCGCGAGTGCGCCCGCGCTTTCGACGAAGCATGAAGCAGGAGAGGCCGCATCACTATGACTCCGCCGCGACGGGCAATGCACTCGACCTCCCCATGTCGCTGGCGCAGAGCCGTCGTCGCGTCCGCAGACAGCCGACCATGCCGATGCGACCGGGGTACGACGCGCAGCGGACCACTCTCGGGACCGCAGTCATCGAGATGCGCGCGCACGGCGACGAGCGACTCCAGCACCGCCATGGGCGGTTGCACATGAATTACGCCGTCCTTTTCGGACCAACCTGCGCACTCGGGATGCGGGACCCGCTCTTGGACTGGAATACTGAGATCCTGGTGTAGCGCGACAAGCCAGTTCCTGTCCGCCGATTTGTCGAAGAGCGTGCATTGGACAGCCACGGCTCCGGGCGGAAGGAGCGGCCCGACGTCGGCGTGCGCCTCGAGTGTTGCCGCAAGGTCCCGGCAGCAGGGCAGATCGAGCAGATTCCGTGAACCCGCCCGGCCGCCGGCGGTGGCTTCGACTGCCATAGCCACCTCGGCGCACTGGCCTGCAGTGAGAACGCCGGGAATCTCGGCAAACCCCATGTCTTCGAGCACGGAGACCTGTCCCATGTCCGTCTAACGTGCCGGCCGAACCCGCGGACGCCTGGCCCTTGGGTCCAGCCGGAGGTTAGCTGTCCCTCTTTCCCCCACGATACTTTCTCTCGAGATCGCGCCATTGCAGATATTCGCGCAGCCGCCACAATGCGCCGACGACAAGCGCGACGGGGATGCAACCGAAGAGTACTAAGACCCCGATATAGTTGAACTCCACCTCCCAGAAGGTGCGATAGGAATCGGGGCCCTCGCCCTCGACTACTTTCTTGAACGCGCGGATGATCAGATCCCTCAGAAACGCAAAAGAGCTGAAGGCCGTAAGCAGGTAGCCTGCAACTGCCCAACGACGAGCCCTAGCTCCGGCGGTTGGCCAGGCCGATCGCGCGGCCGGCCTGCGGCGGCGGCGGCAGCGCGTCGTGGGCGCGCTGGATCGCGGCGAGGCGCGAGAGGACCTCGGGCGCCATCGGCGCCGCGCGACGGGTGGCGCGGCTCACGTGCAGCGACATCAGCTCGTTGGTCGCGGCCAGCCAGCCCTCGTCCGCGTGGTACATCGCGTGGAAATAGTGGATGCGCTTGTCGTCGTGGGCGAGCAGCCGCGTCGTGAAGCGCAGCGGATCGCCGGCCCGGACCTCGCGGTGGTAGGTCACGTGCGCCTCCAGACAGAACGTCGTGATCGCGCGCGCGGCGCGGTGCGCGGCGTCGAGCCCCACCCAGGCGAAGAACTCGTCGGTCGCGTAGTCGAAGACGACGAGGTAGTAGCCCATGTTCATGTGCTGGTTGTGGTCGATCCACTCCGGCCGCACGACGTCGCGGTAGCGGTCGAGGGGCGCCGCGAGATCAGACATCGAGCGTGAGGATCTTCGCGCCGAGCACGCGCGCGCTCACGTTCAGGCGCGCCACCGACACCGGCAGCCGGAAGCGCCGCGGCCCCGCGCTGCCTGGATTGAGATAGAGCACACCGTCGCGGCGCTCGATCCGCGGCTGGTGGGAGTGGCCGGTGATGACGGCGTCGAAGCCGGCGGCGCGGGGATCGAGGTCCAGCTCGTGCAGATCGTGGAGCACGTAGATCGCGCGGCCCCCGCGCTCGACGACTTCCGTCTCCGCCAGCGCCGTCGCCCACCGCCCACGATCGTTGTTGCCGCGCACGGCGACCACCGGAGCCACCGCGCGGAGGGCGTCCAGCACCTCGGGGGCGCCGACGTCACCGGCGTGAACGATCAGGTCGGCGCCCGCCAGCGCGCGGAGCGCCTCGGGGCGCACGAGACCGTGGGTATCGGAGATCACACCGATGCGTGGCATCGCCGGGCGAGCGTAGGCTATCATGTCGCTCCATGCCCCAGAGAACCCGAGATCTCAGAATCGACAGCTTCCGGCCGCTGCTGCCGCCGGCCATCCTGCTCGAGGAGCTGCCGCTCTCCGAGCGCGGCTCGGAGACGGTGAGCCGCGGCCGCGAGGCCGTCGCCCGCGTGCTCGAGGCCCGGGACGATCGGTTGGTCATCGTGGTCGGGCCGTGCTCGATCCACGACCCCGTGGCCGCCATCGACTACGCGCGGCGGCTCAAGCGTGCCGCCGACGAGCACGCCGCCGACCTCTGCATTGTGATGCGCGTGTACTTCGAGAAGCCGCGCACCACGGTGGGCTGGAAGGGACTCATCAACGATCCGCGGCTCGACGGGTCGTTCGCCATCAACGAAGGGCTGCGTCTGGCGCGGCGGCTGCTCGTCGACCTCGCCGACCTCGGCCTGCCCGCGGGCTGCGAGTTCCTCGATCCGATCTCGCCGCAGTACACCGCGGACACCGTTTCGTGGGGCGCGATCGGCGCGCGCACGACCGAGAGCCAGGTCCATCGCGAGCTCGCCTCGGGCCTCTCGATGCCCATCGGCTTCAAGAACGGCACCGACGGTGACGTGCAGATCGCCATCGACGCCGTCCGCGCGGGCGCGCACCCGCACCGGTTCCTCGGCGTCACCGAGCAGGGGCTCTGCGCGATCGTCGCCACGCGCGGCAATCCCGACTGCCACGTCATCCTGCGCGGTGGACAGAGCGGCCCGAACTACGACGCGGCCAACGTCCGCAAGGCCGCCTCGGCGCTCAGCGACGCCGGCCTGCCCGCGCGGCTGATGATCGACTGCAGCCACGGCAACAGCAGCAAGGATCACCGTCGGCAGGCGGTGGTCGGCCACGACATCGCGGGCCAGGTCGCGGGCGGTGAGACGGCGATCGTCGGCGTGATGATGGAGAGCTTCCTCGTGGAGGGCCGTCAAGATCTGACCGCCGGTGGCACGCTGCGCTACGGGCAGTCGATCACCGACGCGTGCATGGGCTGGGACACGACGGCCGGCGTGCTGGCCGAGCTAGCGAACGCCGTCCGCGAGCGGCGGCGCGTGATGGGCTGAATCCATCGAGGGTCTTCACGGGTTTCGGGATCCTCGCAGGATAGAGGACCGCCCCGGCTTCGCCGGGGCGCTCCGAACATTCGGGGGGTTTGGGGGGCCCTTCGAGGCCCCCCATTCTCGATAGCGCTACGCCAGTGGCTGGCCGCTGATCCAGGAGGGCGCAACGTCGCGGGGCGCATAGCGCGAGGCCACGTCGCGCGCGCGGTCCGCCCCGGTGCCGCGCGGACTCGTGTCGCGGCTGCGCGGCGGCACACCGCCACCACCGCCGCCGCTGTCACGGCCACCGCCGCCTTCGCGCCCGCCACCGCCTTCGCGGCCATCGCCGCCACGACCGCGCCGACGCCGGCCACCGCGGCGCGAGCGCCGCCGCCGCCCGCCGCCATCGCCGCCGCCGGCGGTCTGCATGTGCGCGCCCTCGCGATTGCCCGGGTCCGGCGACTCGCTTTCGGTCGCGGCCTCGACCGGCTCCTCCACCGAATCCCCTCGCGACTCCACCGGCTCCGCGGCTTCCGCGCTCTCGGCGCTGGGTGCGACCGCAACCGGCTCCGCCTCGCGGCCGACCGGCTCCTCGCGGCGGACCGGCTCCTCGCGGCCGACCGGCTCCTCACGCTCGGCCGGCTCGGCCGCCGCGGCATCGCCCACCAGCGTGATCACGCCCGCGCGGTTGACGTCCAGCTCCTTGATGCGGCGCAGCCGTGTGATCAGGCGCGGCGAGCCGGGCGGCCGGCTGAAGCCGCGCGACTTGAGCGCGTTCGCCAGGGAGTCGAGCGTCACCGTCCCCCGCGCACGCGCGAGGTCCTGCACGACGTTGACGATCTCGTCGTGAGGCGCGGTGTGCGGCTCCTCCGCCGAGACGGGCTCCACGCGCGGCGCACGGTCCACCGGCGCTTGGTGCACCGGGCGCGGCGCCCCGTGCTCGCCGCGGCCGCGTCCGCGGCCGCCGCGCCGCCGACGCCGCCCGCCGCGATCGCCACGCTCGCCGTGCCCATACTCGCGCTCGACGCGCTCCACCTCGACCGGCTCCTGGGTCGGCATGCCGAGCAGCGCGCGGTACGACAGCCGGCGAAACGTCACGCCGAGGCTCGCCGCCACGTCGCCGACCGCGTCGAACGCGCGGTCGTCGGACACGATCTCGATCACGTCGCCCGGCCGCGCCCCGGCCAGCCACACGCCGGAGGCCACCGCGATCCGGAGATCGCTCCAGTCGCGCACGCCGACCGACGGCGCGCTGTGCACGAGCCCGGCGCCGTGGCGCGCCAGCAGCCGCGCCGTGTCGTGACCGATCACGCGCCAGTTGCCGACAGCGAAGAAGTCGGTGCGCCGGCCGGCGCGGTCCACCGCGAGGTGCGCCAGCACGCGCGCGATGTGCTCGGCGCGGCTCGTGTTCTCCACGTCGAAAAAGATCGCCCGCCGGCCGGCCGGCAGCGGCCGCGCCGGCTCGGGCGGCGGGACGCGCGCAGCCAGCCCCGGCTCCGGCGTGCTGAGCGGTAGCGCCTCGAGCGGCTGCTCGATGACTTCCTCGGCCTTTGAAATTGGCGTCGCTTCGACGACCGCCGGCGGTGCCTCCGGCTCCGCCTGCGGGCGAGCGCGCCCGCGGGGGGCGCGCCCGCCCGAACGTCTGGGTTTTCGACCTGTCGCCACGATTCCTCCTTGGGGCCCTCGGCGGACCCTCGCACGTCAGTGTACGAACGTCGCGGGGCGCGCGCGTGCCTAAATCACTCGCCGCCGCCGCGGGCCCGGAGCGTCCGGAACGTGACCGAATAGCGCTCCTCGCGCCCCGGGGGGATCGCGTGCTGCCACTGCCAGCGTGCGGCGCCGTCCAGTACGTACGCCGAGCGCGGCGCCAGCGTCAGCGCGCGCGTCTTCCGGGCCGCCCCGCGGCCCTGCTGGAAGCGCAGACGGCAGGCGCCGAGTAGCGAGACGCCGACGACGACGCCGAAGGCGGGCGCATCGCGGTGCCACCCGATGCCCGCACCCGGCGGATAGTGCGTGACGAGTACTTCCGCCAGCGCGTCCCCCTCCACGCCGGCCACGCGGGCGGGCAGAGCCCGCAATCCGACGAGGAACTCCGGGATCGGCGGGCCGGGCTCCACGCGCCACGTCTCGTAGCCGTACGTCCAGCCGAAGTGTATCGTGCGCCGGCGCGCCACCTGGCCACGCATGCGCACCTCGCCGAAGGCCAGCGTCCGCAGGCCCTCCACCAACCGGGCCTCCTCGTCCGAGGATAGAACATCCTCCCGATAGACGAATCCCTCAGGAAGGTCGCCTACTTCGGGAAAGAGCATCGCCATGGTTTCAGCCTACCGTCGGTCCGACCGCCGCCTCGGTGGCATGGCCTTCGCAGATCTGCTGACGAGCATGAGTGAGTTCACGCCGGAACAGGAGCAATTCATCACCGAGGTCGTCGCGCGCATCTGTCGCCGTCACGCCGACGTCATCGAGCAACTCGCCACCCAGGTCCATGCTCTCACGATGGTGCTCGTCGAAAAACGTCTCGTCACCGTCGAGCGGCTGCAGGCGGCGCGCAAACACCTCGATCGCGCCTACGACATCACGCAAGCGCTCCAGATTCGCGCGCTCATGAAGGATATCGACGAGATCGAGACCGGCTAGACGCGTCCCGGCGTTGCGGTAGGATACCGGCCACAGAGGAGGTCCTCCATGGCCGAGACGGCACGCATGGCGGTGTTTCACGGGACGGGCAAGCCCTTCGAGATCCGCGAATACCCGGTGCCCGAGCCGGAGCCCGGGGCCGCGCTCATCAAGATCGCGCTCGCGAACGTGTGCGGCTCCGACCTGCACTACTGGCGCGGCGAGCAGGACTACGCGCGCATGGGCCGGCCGCTGCCGCTCAACACCGGCCACGAGCATGTCGGCACGATCGCCAAGCTCGGCGACGGCGTGACGACGGACGCCGCCGGACACCCGCTGTCGCTCGGCGATCGCGTCGCCTATCGCTATTTCTTCCCGTGCGGCCGCTGCAAAGCGTGTCTCGCGCGGCATTTCAAGTCCTGCCCGGTGCGGCAGGCGAACTGGCTCGTCTCGTGCGAGCAGTGGCCGCACTTCCAGGGCGGCTTCGGCCAGTACTTCTATCTCCGCCCGAACCACGCGATGTTCAAGTTGCCGCCCGAGATCACCGACGAGATGGCGGCGGGCGTGAACTGCGCCTTCACGCAGGTCTACGCCGGGCTCGACGTCGCCGGCCTCAAGGCGGGCCAGACGGTGGTGGTGCAGGGCGCGGGCGGGCTCGGTGTCTACGCGTGCGCGGTCGCGCGCGAGATGGGCGCCGGCCGCGTGATCGTGATCGACGGCATCGACGAACGGCTGGAGCTGGCCCGCCAGTTCGGCGCCGACAGCTTCGTCGACCTGCGCGAGTTCACGACGCCGGAGGCGCGCGTGAAGCGCGTGAGGGAGCTGACCGACAACTGGGGCGGCGACGTCGTGCTCGAGCTGGTCGGCCACCCCGGCGTCGTCGACGAGGGACTGCGCATGACGGCGCCCGAAGGGACGTACCTCGAGATCGGCAACATCAACGTGGGCTGGAAGGCCGAGTTCGATCCGTCGTGGATCATCTTCGGCAACCGCCGCATCATCGGCCTCGCCCACTACGAGGCCGAGCACCTGCGCGGAGCGCTCGACCTCATGCTGCGCACGCTGACGAAGTA
>Ga0209807_1000611_pt1 | contig 16364 bp, 10 predicted proteins | sample GraSoiAngelo_154_FD_186168 | JGI IMG/M metagenome (GOLD analysis project Ga0209807, IMG submission 186168) | Grasslands soil microbial communities from the Angelo Coastal Reserve, California, USA - 14_1009_13_20cm (SPAdes) (version 2) | ecosystem: Environmental > Terrestrial > Soil > Grasslands ... | reverse complement strand
CCAGACGATGCCAGATTTCGTCATCGCGCTAGAGTAGGCGAACCCCGGAACGCTGCCGGCGCGCCGCCCGAGCAGGCCGCAATGCCTCGGTCCGACCCGGTCGTAGGCGAGCGCGTGGCAGGCCAGGCAGCGCGCATAGATCTCCTTGCCGCGCAGCGGGTCGCCCGCCGCGAGCGCCGCGGCGAGCGCCACCGCTTCAATCAAGACACAAACGCCGCGGGCACCGGGTTCTCGCCGATCACCTGCCGCAGCACCGCCCAATGCATCGCTTCATCGCCGAGGATGCTCGCCGCCGCCTTCGACAGGTCGCGCGTGGCGAACAACGGCACCGCGCCCAGATAGGCGCTCACCGCGCCCTGCTCCAGGCCGGCGGCGAAGCGCAGCACGTCGAGCTGGTTCTTCAGCGTCTCGACCGGAAAACTGTATTTCGCCTTTGCCGAAGCCGGCTTGCCGCCGAGCTTGCGGATGGTCTTCTCCAGCAGATCGGCGTGCGCCTTGTGGTGGCCCTGGAACTGCACGGCGAGATCGAGCGCCGGCTTTTGCAGCAGGTTGCTCTCCGCGCCGACCTGGTAGGCCGCCACCGCCTCCAGCTCCGCGGCGAGCGCCGTATTGAGGATGCGCGCATCCCCGGCCTTGCTATCGCCGGACTTCGCGGCAAGCGCTTCCCGTCCGGCGAGCAGCGCAACCGCGGCGCCGGAAAGCACGGCGCCGGAGCGCTCGAGGAACAACCGGCGCGCAGCCGCCGGGCTTGAGATCTTCAGGAACGACATGGGAAACCTCCGTGGTTGAAGTTATTCGAGCCTGGCGAGCACGCCAGCAACGATCCGATCGCAGCGCTCCCCGGCGAATGCAAACACCTCGTCGAGCGCGAGATCGATCTCCGTAGCGAGCGCTTCGCGCAATACGCGACGCGCCCGGAAAAACCTGGTCCTCACCGTGGCCTCCGGAATGCCGAGGGCGGCGGCTGTTTCTTCCACCGAAAATTCCTCCAGCGCGCGCAGGATGAACACCGCGCGGTACGCCTCGGGCAACGCGTCGATCTTCTGCTCCAGCAGGCGCCGCGTCTGCGCGCGCTGCGCCGCATAGTCCGGTCGGTCATCGGTCGGCATGTCTTCCCCGTGCAGAGGCACCACCTCGGCGCCGCGGCGGCGCTTCCTCAGCCGCATCAGCGCCTCGTTCGCGACGATCCGCACCAGCCAGGTGGAAAGCCTTGATTCGCCGCGAAATGCTCCGATCGCACGGAAAGCGCGCAGGTAGCCGTCCTGCAGCGCCTCCTCGGCGTCGGCGTCGTCGCGGAGAATGGCGCGCGAAGTGCGGAACAGCGTTCGGTTGTGGCGCCTCATCAGCGCCTCGAAGGCGCGCACGTCGCCGCCGGCGACGCGCTGCGCGAGCTCGCCGTCCGAAAGCGGCTCGGGGCTAGGGACTGCGGCGGGGATGCCGGTTTTCATGGTCAGGACGGCACATTGGATGCCGCGCGGTCGCACCGCGTTCCCGGCCGGGCTGCCCGATCAGGCATTTTTCTTCGAAAGAAGCTGGCCGATGATGTCGATCGGCATCGGGAAGACGATGGTCGAGGCCTTGTCGCCGGCGATCTGGGTAAGCGTCTGCAGGTAGCGCAGCTGCATCGCCTCCGTCCGCTGCGCCAGCATGGTGGCGGCCTGCAGCAGCTTTTCGGAGGCCTGCAGCTCGCCTTCGGCGTGGATCACCTTGGCGCGCCGCTCGCGCTCGGCCTCGGCCTGGCGCGCGATGGCACGCACCATCGTCTCGTTCAGGTCGACGTGCTTGATCTCGACGTTGGAGACCTTGATGCCCCAGGCGTTGGTTTGCGAGTCGAGGATAGACTGGATGTCCAGATTGAGCTTCTCGCGCTCCGACAGCAGCTCGTCGAGCTCGTGCTTGCCCAGCACGGCGCGCAGCGTGGTCTGCGCCAGCTGGCTGGTGGCCTCCAGGAAATTGACCACCTGGATGATCGCGTGCTGCGCATCGACGACGCGGAAATAGACTACCGCGTTCACCTTCACCGAAACGTTGTCGCGCGTGATCACGTCCTGCGGCGGCACGTCGAGCACCACGGTGCGCAGGTCGACGCGCACCATCTGCTGGATGCCCGGGACGATGATGATCAGGCCGGGGCCCCGGACCGCCTGGAAGCGGCCGAGCAGGAACACCACCGCGCGCTCGTACTCGCGGTAGATCTTGATCGAGAGAAACAGCAGGATGACAGCGAGAACGATCGCGCCGAGGCCGAAGTTGATCATGGGTCCATCTCCACTGTAAGAACAAGACCGTCCATCGCCGCCACCCGCAGGCGCTGGCCGCGCCTCACTGGACGCGCCGCGCGCACGCGCCACCTCTCGCCGTGCACGCGCGCCCAGCCCTCGCCGTCGAAGTCCTCGAGCGCCTCGCCCACCGCGCCAATCATCTCCTCACGGCCGCTCACCACCGGGCGCCTGCGCGCGCGCAGCAGCATGCCTACGACGAAGACGAGGAACGCCGCGCTCGCCGCAGCGATGCCGCCGATCAGCGCGTACGGGATCTCGAACCCCGGCAAGTCGCTATCGATGAGGATGATCGAGCCCAGCACGAAGGCGATCAGCCCGCCGATCCCGAGCGAGCCGTAGGCCGGAAAGAAGGCCTCGGCGGTCATGAAGCCGATGCCGAGGACCATCAGGGCGAGGCCGGCGTAATTCACCGGCAACAGGTGCAGCGCATAGAGCGCGATCAGCAGGCTGATCGTTCCCACCACCCCCGGCAGCACCAGCCCCGGATTCATGAACTCGAAGATGATGGCGTAGATGCCGACCAGGATCAGCAGGTAGGCGATGGTCGGGTTGGTGACGATGCCGAGGATCTTGGTGCGCCAGTCGACCTGCACCTCGATCACCGGCGCGTCCGCCTTCTTCAGCTTTCTCAGCAGCTCGGGCACGTCTCCGGCCACCACGTCGATGACCTTCATCTTCAGCGCTTCCTCCGCGGACAGGCTGACGGCATCGCGCACCGCGCGCTCCGCCCATTCGGCGTTCCTGCCCCGCAGCTTGGCGAGGCCGCGGATATACGCCGCCGCGTCATTGATCTGCTTGCGCATCAAGGTGTCCTTCTTCTCGTCCTTTTCCGATCCGCCTCCGCCGAGGGCCACCGGCGAGGCCGCGCCGAGGTTGGTCCCCGGGGCCATGGCGGCGATGTGGCTGGCGTACAGAATGAAGGTGCCGGCGCTCGCCGCGCGCGCCCCGCCAGGCGCGACGAAGCTGGCGACCTGGACCGGCGAAGCGAGGATGTCCTTGATGATCTCGCGCATCGAGGTGTCGAGCCCGCCGGGCGTGTCGATGCGAAGCACCACGAGCTGCGCCTTGTCCTTTGCCGCGCGCTGCAGCGCCCGCCGCACGAAATCGGCGCTCGCCGGGCCGATCGCGCCCTCCAGCGGCACGACGAGCACCGGCGGCGGCGCGGCATGCGCCGACGATAAGCACAAGGCGGCTAGGAAAAGATAAAATTTCATCCCAGTGAAGCAAGAGCAGATCCCCGGCGACGCCATTGTCATCCGCGGCGCCCGCCAAAACAACCTGAAGAATCTGACCCTGGCGATCCCGGGCGGCGAGCTCGTCGTCGTCACCGGCGTGTCGGGCTCGGGCAAGTCCTCGCTCGTCTTCGATACGCTCTATGCCGAAGGGCAGCGGCGCTACGTGGAAACGTTCAGCCCTTACGCGAGGCAGTTCCTGGACCGCATGGACCGGCCGCAGGTCGACGCCGTGGAAGGCATCCCGCCGGCGATCGCCATCGACCAGACCAACCCGGTGCGCACTTCGCGCTCCACGGTCGGCACGATGACCGAGCTGAACGACCACCTGAAGCTGCTCTTCGCGCGCGCCGCAAGACTGCATTGCCGCGGCTGCGGCAAGCCGGTGGTGAGGGATACGCCCCAGTCGATTTATGAGTCTTTACTGCAGGTTCCTTCTCAAAGACTCGTCATCAGCTTCCCGGTCAATATCCCCAAGAACTTTACCGAGAAAGAGGTCGAGCAGCTACTGCAGCGACAGGGCTATACCCGGATCCACGCGCGGTCGAAAGGGCGGCTCGAAGTCATTCAGGACCGCATCCGCATGTCTTCCGCAGAGCGGGCGAGGGTCATCGAAGCGCTGGAATCCGCTTTGCGGGTCGGTCAGGGTCGGGTCAACGTTTATCCGGAAAAATCGGGCTCTGACCCCGATTTTTCGGTCTGGCGGTATTCGTCGGGGCTGCATTGCGCCGACTGCGACATCCATTATTCGGAAGCAACCCCGGCGGCGTTCTCCTTCAATTCGCCGCTCGGCGCCTGCGAGACCTGCCGCGGCTTCGGCCGCGTGATCGGCGTCGATTTCGGCCTGGTGGTGCCCGACGAGGCGAAGACGCTGCGCCAGGGCGCCGTGCGCCCCTGGCAGAGTCCGAGCTTCCGTGAATGTCAGGACGATTTGGTCAAGTACGCGAAGAAGCGCGGCATTCCGCTCGATCTGCCTTTCAATCAGTTGAATTCTTTCCAGAAAAACTGGGTGCTGGAAGGCGAGGCGGACTGGCAGAGCTGGCGCAAGTCCTGGCCCGGCACCTGGTACGGCGCGCGCCGCTTCTTCAAGTGGCTCGAGACCAAGGCCTACAAGATGCACATCCGGGTCCTGCTCTCCAAGTACCGCGCGTACACCGAGTGCGGGGCCTGTCACGGCACGCGGCTGAAGCCCGACGCCCTGCTGTGGAAGCTCGACGGCAGGTCCATCCACGAGCTGATGCTGCTGCCGGTTTCGAGGGTGAATGGTTTCTTTCAAAGCCTGAACATCGACGATGAGGCGGCCGACCTCGTGCTGCGCGAGATCCGCACGCGGCTCGGCTACCTGTGCGAGGTCGGCCTCGGCTACCTGACGCTCGACCGGCAGTCGCGCACGCTGTCGGGCGGCGAAGTGCAGCGCATCAACCTCACCACGGCCCTGGGTACTTCGCTCGTCAATACCCTGTTCGTGCTCGACGAGCCCTCGATCGGCCTGCACCCGCGCGACATGGGCCGCGTGATCGGCGTGATGCAGCGGCTGCGCGACGCCGGGAACAGCCTGGTCGTCGTCGAGCACGACCCGCAGATCATGTTCGCCGCCGACCGCATTCTCGACATGGGCCCCGGGCCCGGCGAGCGCGGCGGGGAGATCGTCTTCTTCGGGGCGCCGGAGAAGCTGAAGGCCGAAGCGAGCCTCACCGGCGAATATCTGTCCGGCAGGCGCCAGGCCACGCACGCAAGAAACGAGGCGCCGGCAAGCAAGTTCCTGCAGCTCCTGGGCGCGGCGGAGCACAACCTCAAGAACCTCGACGTTCGCATCCCGCTCGGGCGGCTGGTCTGCGTGAGCGGCGTCTCGGGCTCGGGCAAGTCGACGCTGATGCAGAACGTCCTCTATCCGGCGCTGCTGCGGGCGAAGGGCAGGCCGACCGAGGCGCCGGGCGCCTACCGCGAGCTGAAAGGCGCCGAGCTCGTCAGCGAGGTGGTGCTGGTCGATCAGTCGCCGATCGGCAAGACCACGCGCTCGAACCCGGCGAGCTATGTGGGCGCGTTTGACTGCATTCGAGATTTGTTTTCCAGAACGGAGGTTTCGAAGGAGCGGCGCTATACCGCCGGGACATTCAGCTTCAACTCCGGCAACGGCCGCTGCCCGAGCTGCGGCGGAAACGGCTTCGAGCACGTCGAGATGCAGTTCCTCTCCGACGTCTACCTGCGCTGCCCCGACTGCGACGGCCGGCGCTACCGCGCCGAGGTGCTGGAAGCGACGCTCCGCGGCAAGTCGATCGCCGACGTCCTCGACCTGACGGTCTCGGAGGCAGCCTCCTTTTTCAAGAACGAACCGAAAGTGCTGGGGAAGCTGACGCCGCTCGTCGACGTCGGGCTCGAATACCTGCGGCTCGGGCAGCCGGTACCCACGCTCTCCGGCGGCGAGGCGCAGCGGCTGAAGCTCGCCGGCCATCTCGCGGAAAAGAAAATGGGGTCAGACCCCATTTTATTCCTGTTCGACGAGCCGACCACGGGGCTGCACTTCGACGACGTCGCCAAGCTCCTGCGCGCGTTCCGCCAGCTGCTCCAGGCAGGGCACTCGCTCGCGGTGATCGAGCACAACCTCGACGTCATCCGCTCCTCCGACTGGATCCTGGACCTCGGCCCCGAAGGCGGCGACGCCGGCGGCGAGCTGGTGTGCGAGGGCACGCCGGCGCAGGTGATGGCGCATCCTTCGTCGCCTACCGGAAAGGCCCTGCGCGATTACGAGAAAGCATTCACCCGGCCCGTCGAGCAGAAAGAATCGGGGTCGGTCCCTGTTTTGTCGAATGCGATCCGCATCCATAACGCCCGCGAGCACAACCTCAAGAGCATCGACGTCGAGATCCCGCGCGGGCGCTTCACCGTGGTGACCGGCGTGTCGGGGTCCGGCAAATCGACCCTCGCCTTCGACATCCTGTTCGCCGAGGGCCAGCGGCGCTATCTCGAGTCGCTCAATGCCTACGCGAGGCAGTTCGTCCAGGCGGCCTCGCGGCCCGACGTCGACGCGATCTTCGGCATTCCGCCGACGGTGGCGATCGAGCAGCGCACCAGCCGCGGCGGCCGCAAGTCCACCGTCGGCACGCTGACCGAAGTGCACCACTTCCTGCGGCTGCTGTTCGTCAAGCTCGGCACGCAGTACTGCCCGGACTGCGAAGTGCCGATCGAGCCGCAGAGCGAGGAGGCGATCGCCGCGCGCATCCTGCGCGAGTACCGCGGCGAGACGGTGGTCATGCTGGCCCCGCTGGTGGTGAATCGCAAGGGCGTCTACACCGAGCTCGCCAGGTGGGCCGCGGCAAAGGGCTACACGCAGCTGCGCGTCGACGGCAAGCTGCTGCCGGTGCGCCCCTTTCCGCGCATCGACCGCTTCAAGGAGCACAGCATCGAATTGCCGGTGGGCTACGTCAAGGTCAGCGCCCGCGGCGAGAAGGAGCTGCGGGAGCGGCTGGCCAAGGCCCTGGAGTTCGGCAAGGGAGTGGTCCATGTCCTCACCGGCAGGCAGGTCGAGGTGTTCTCGACCAAGCGCGCCTGCCGCTCGTGCGGCCGCAGCTTCCCCGAGCTCGACCCGCGGCTGTTTTCCTACAACTCGAAGCACGGCTGGTGCGCCGCCTGCTACGGCACCGGCCTGAAGATCGACGACGTCGAGTGGGAAGAGGAGCGCGCGCGCACCGGCGCCGAGGACAACGTGCTCGATTCCTGGATCGAGTGGCTGGAGATCGACCAGGCCTGCCCGCAATGCGAGGGACGGCGGCTCAACCCCGAGGCGCTCGCGGTCCTATGGCGGGGAAAGAACATTTCGGATTACGGTGCCCTGCCGGTCTCCCAGCTTGGATCGCTTTTCAAGGAGGTTGATTTACTGGGAAGAGAGAAAGAGATTGCGCGCGATCTGGTGGCGGAGCTGCGCTCGCGGCTGGGCTTTCTCGGCGATGTCGGCCTCGGCTACCTGACGCTCGAGCGCTCGGCGCCGACCCTCTCGGGCGGCGAGGCGCAGCGCATCCGGCTCGCTGCGCAGCTCGGCTCCAACCTGCGCGGCGTGTGCTACATCCTCGACGAGCCGACCATCGGCCTGCACCACCGCGACAACCGCATCCTGCTCGACGTGCTGGAGAAGCTCGAGGCGAAGGGCAATTCGCTGGTGGTGGTCGAGCACGACGAGGACACCATCCGGCGCGCGCACCATGTCGTCGACCTCGGCCCGGGCGCCGGCAGGCTCGGCGGCGAGGTCATCGCCGAGGGCGACGCCGAGGACCTGATGAGCCAGCCGCAGTCGCTCACCGGCCGCTTCCTCAAGGATCCCTTGCGCCACCCGATCCATCCGCACCGTGCCGTTGGAAAAAAAGATCCTTTCATCCAGGTGCAAAGGGCGCGGCTGCACAACCTGAAAAATATCGAAGCGCGCATCCCGCTCGGCCGGCTGGTAGCGGTCACTGGTGTTTCGGGATCGGGCAAATCCACTCTCGCGCGCGACGTGCTGTACGAGTCCCTGCGCGAGGAGACGCCGGTCGGCTGCAAGGCGGTGAACGGCGCCGGGGCACTCGAGCGCGTCCTCGAAGTCGACCAGACGCCGATCGGCAAGACCCCGCGCTCCTGCCCCGCCACCTACGTCGGCTTCTGGGACGCGATCCGGCGCCTGTTCGCCGACACCACCGAGGCGCGCATGCGCGGCTGGAGCGCGAGCCGCTTTTCGTTCAACACGAGCGGCGGTCGCTGCGAGGAGTGCGAAGGCCAGGGAATGAAGAGGATCGCCATGTCCTTTCTGCCCGACGTGAGGGTGAGCTGCGAAGCCTGCGGCGGCGCGCGCTTCAACGCCGATACGCTGGCCGTGAAGCTGCGCGGCAAGTCGGTCGGCGAAGTATTGGCGATGAACGTCGACGAGGCAGCCGGATTTTTCGCCGCGCACGCCTCGATCCACCGCTGCCTGCAGCTGCTGCAGGACGTCGGCCTGGGCTACCTGACGCTCGGCCAGCAGAGCCCGACGCTCTCCGGAGGCGAAGCGCAGCGCATCAAGCTGGTGACCGAGCTATCCAAGCGCAGTGAATCGAAGACCCTCTACGTGCTCGACGAGCCCACCGTCGGCCTGCACATGGCGGACGTGGAGAAGCTGATCCATGTGCTGCATCGCCTGGTCGATGCAGGCAATACCGTGATCGTGATCGAGCACAACCTCGACGTCATCGCCGAGGCCGACTGGATCATCGACCTCGGCCCGGAAGGCGGGGACGGCGGCGGCAGGATCGTGTTCCAGGGGCCGCCGGAGAAAGCCGGGTCCGCGCCCGGCCACACCGCGGCCGCGCTCGCCGGGTTTCTCGAATCCAGAAAAGCAAATTGAAAGCCCCGCGCCGGCGCGGCGTGATCCCGTCCATCCAGCTCGCCCGCAATTCGTACCGCGAAGCCTGCAGTCCGTCGCAGGGCGCTCGCGGGCGACGGGCGGCTTCCCTAGAGTGCGGAGCATGAGCCGTTTCGCAGCCGCGATCGCTCGCGCCTTCCGCCGCTACGCGGCATGGCTCGTGGCGATCAGCTGGAAGCGCTTCATCCTGCTTTCGGTCCTCCTGCTGATCATCGCCGGAGTGGCATCGGAGATCCCGCCTTTCACGTGGCGGATCATGGAAACGGCCCCGAAGGTTTCAACTCTGCACGAGCCCTCGGGGGAAAGCGCCGATGCCGCCGGTTCGCTTGCCGCGGATATCAAGCGTGAGGTCATCGACGAGATCCGCGCCGGGCGCAAGGCGAGTCGCCGCGTGCGCCTGGGCGACTACCTGCCGAACCTCGCGTTTCTCTTCATCATCGTTTCGGCGGCGATCAAGATCGCGTACGCCGGGCGGGTGAAGGCCGAAGCCAAGGCCGCCGAGGCGCAGGAAATGGCCGAGGCGGAGAGCCTCAAGCGCCAGGTGGTGGAAGCGAGGATGGCGGCGATGCAGGCGCAGGTCGAGCCGCACTTCCTGTTCAACACCCTGGCGAGCATCGATCACCTGATCGAGGTCGACCCACCGCGCGCGAGCAGGATGCAGAAAAACCTCATCGCGTTGTTGCGCGCCTCGATGCCCGCGATGCGCGAGAGCGCCGCGACACTGGGGCGGGAGCTGCAGGTGGTGCGCCCCTACCTCGAGATCCTGAAGGTGCGCATGGAAGACCGCCTGCGGGCAGAAATCAACGTCGCGGAGGGCCTGTATTCGGCCGACTTTCCGCCGATGGTGCTGCAATCGCTGGTCGAGAACGCGATCAAGCACGGCCTGGAGCCGAAGCCGGAAGGCGGCGCGCTGAGGGTGGAAGCCGAAGTGGCACACGGCAAGCTGGTGGTGAGTGTGGCCGACACCGGCGTGGGGTTCGGCCGCGCCGCGACCGCGGGAACGGGGACCGGCCTCAACAGCATCCGCGAGCGCCTCAAGCTCATTTACGGCCCGCAAGCCGAGCTGCGCATTGCCCCGAATTCGCCGAGTGGTACCCGGGTCAGCGTCGTCGTACCCTACAAGACTGCATGACCCCGAAGGCGGTGATCGCGGACGACGAGGCGCTGATGCGCGAGCAGCTGCGCGCCCGCCTCGCCGAGGTCTGGCCCGAGCTCGAGATCGCTGCCGAGGCGCGCAACGGCGCCGAGGCGGTCGAGCTGGTCGCCGCCGAGCGCCCCGATATCGTGTTTCTCGACATCCGCATGCCAGGCAAGAGCGGCATCGAGGCCGCCCGCGAGATCGCGGCACTCCAGACGGGCGCTCGCGTCCCGGAAATCGTGTTCGTCACCGCCTACGACCAGTACGCGATCGACGCATTCGAGCAAGGGGTGATCGACTACGTGCTCAAGCCCGCGGAGCGGGAGCGGCTCGCCCTCACCGTCGAGCGCATCCGCAAACGCCTCGCCGCGCCGACGGACAACGCGCAAAGCGCGCTGCAGCAGGCCCTCGAGCGCCTGGCCGGCAAGCTCGAGGCTCCTTCGCACCTGAGATGGATCCAGGCCTCGGTCGGCCAGCAGATCCAGATGATCCCGGTCGAGGAGGTGCTGTTCTTCATCTCCGATGAGAAATACACCCGCGTGCAGACCGCGCAGCAGGAAGCGCTGATCCGCACGCCGATCAGGGAGCTCATTGCCGCGCTCGACCCGGCGCAGTTCTGGCAGATCCACCGCTCCACGCTGATCAACGCGCGCGCCATTGCCGGCATCAGCCGCGACGAGCGCGGGCGCCAGCTGGTGAGCATCAAGGGCCGGCCGGAGAAGCTCGAGGTGAGCCGCAGCTATGCGCACCTGTTCAAGGGCATGTAATGCTCGTTAGGTGTTCCTCCGGCCCAGCACCAACACGTTGCCCACGAGCGAAACCGTGACGCCAGCTGCGGTCAGCGGATGCCAGATAAAACCCTCCAATAGCGTGGACACCAGGAGCGCAACCACTGGCGCCATGACGCCGACGTAGGAGGCGCGCGCCACGCCGATCCGGCCGACGAGCGTTAGCCAGCCGGCGAAGGCGATCACCGAACCGAGCAACGACAGGTAAAGGAGCGACAGGAGATAAGACGCGCTTGGCTCCACCGTGTATGGCCGGCCGAGCGCCAGCGCCACGGTAAGCGAAGCCACACCGCCGTAGCCCATGCTCCAGGCCATGGTCGGCCAGCCATGAAGCTTGCGCTGGTGGTTACGCTGCGCGAGCAGGCCGCCCGCGGTGGAGATCAGCACCGCAAGCAGAGTGAATGCCGCCCCAAGCGCGACGCTGTGGCTCCGCGCCAGGCGGGCGAACTCGGGCCAATACACGAGCGCGATACCCGCGATACCGAACAGGGAACCAAGCGCCATGCGAGCCGTAACCGGCTGCTTGAAAAAGAGCCGCGTGCCGAGCGTGGAGAGCAGCGGGCTCGCCGAATACCCGATCGCCACCAGGCCGGAGGCGACATGCTGCTCCGCGTGATAAACGAAGACATAGCTCAGGCCGTACATCGCGACGCCCATCAGCGCGAGCGCGGCGTGCTCCGAGCGCGTGAATAGCAGAGACAGCCCGCGCCATTTGCACCAGGCGGCGACGATCAGCGCCGCGAAGAGGAACCGGTGGCTCACGCTCACTTCCGGTGCCACCGATCCGAGCTGATAGGTGATCGCGAGCCAGGTGGTGCCCCAGATGAGGACACATCCGGCAAATATCGAAACGTTGCTCAAGGTTCGGTAAACGCTTCACATGAGCGGCAGACACCCGGCTGCTGTGTAATCACGTCTAAGGTCCCGGTTTTGGCGCGCTGAAGGGGGCGCTCCTTAGCGCCGATTCGCAAGCATCGCGCAAGAACCGGCTGTTAGACCACACCCTTCGATCCTCCGCGAAAGACCAGCGGCAAGGTCGGCCTGAGATCGAATTCCGCCGATCCTTCGCTTGCGAAAATGAGCTCCAGCATGTGTTCGCTCCCCTCCGTGAACGTTATCAGCCCTCGGTCATGCACTACCTTTGCCGCTTTTGAGAGAGTCGTTGTCGAAGGAAGACGCACAACCGTCTTCAAGATCTCGCGTATCGGCACGCGATGGTCAACTGGCTCTTTTGGACGGATGCCCAAGTTCTCGACGTTGAGAAACGAAGGATGCCGAACGGGCAGATGCCGTCGCTACGCGACGAACAGCGCTCCCATAAGCGAGTGCCTTTGCTTTCAGAGCTACGAGCTTCATCCTCATTGCTGACCCACAGAAGCTCGACATACGCATTGTTGAAGAAGAATCGCCGATTGGATGTCCCCTGGCCTGGGTGCCGATTGCCCGAACCCTCGATTAAGCCCAGTGCCACGAGCGCGTCGGCTTCTGGGGCACCTTTAGAACAACAGATGAAGGCGTGGTCTACGGTCGCGAGCATTCCGTGGCCGGTAACAGTGTGGTCTAACGTAATGTGAACTTCCTAAATGGTGGTCAATTAGATACCTGACCACCTCAGCCTGTCATCCGCCCCTCTGTCCATGGAATCAAGCGGGCCGGGCCAGCAATCGGATTCCAAGATAGGCTGCGCGCGCTTGGTAGTGTTTTTTTGCGTCTCGCGAGTGTCTGCTCTTGGGCCCAGGAGCGGTCACTCGCCCGATCAGCGCATCGCAAGCAATTCCAATTGATCGCACTCGAAACAGCCTCGGCGCTTTTCGTGACAATTCTGCAAACGCGATCGCGTCGCGCACCACGCGCACTAAGTCACCGCGGCGACGCGACCTAAATCACCCGTTCATTCGCATCCGCGAGAAAGATCTCCGGCAGATGTGGCGGATTGCGCGCGGCGCGTCAAATAATGTCATTGAAAAATGACAACGTGCTAACTTGAAGACGCTTTCGCGAAAGCGACGAGCCAGATACTTTCAAGGGAGGATTCAATGAAGCGCCTTTCGGTACTCACCGCAGTCTTCGTCGCCACGGGTTTCGCGGCGCCCGCCTTGGCAGACGGCATCAACCTCAAAGGGCCGCATTACAACCTTAATATCATCGGCGTCGAGAATCCGAAGACCGCCCCGATGACCGACAGCGAGCGGCACACGATCTTCGTGGGCCTTGGCAGGAAGTCGTCGGTCACCAGCAACATCTACCTGGTCCCGGGGCCGTTTGACGTCTGCGACGGTAATGCCTTTGATGCTGCTCATTCCTGCACTGGGGACGTCATCGCGAACCAGGGCGCTGTCTTCCAGCTCCCCTGCAACAGCGCCGTCCCGACAGACACGGGCTGCCCCAGCGGCACTTTCTCCGCGGACTATCAAATCTGGGGGCGCGCGCTCGGCAAACCGGGCGGCAGCGTCACCATGAAGACCTGCGGGACCGACGACACCGGCGCACTCGTCTGCTCCACCGGCAGCGCGCTGTTCACACGCGGGAAGGGCAAGTCCGGCTTCTTCGACGTCACGACTTCGCTCACCACAATCAACGCCTGCTTCGATGTCGCCGGAGTGGTGACTTGCGAGACGGTCAGCCTTTTTGACCCTGTGCTGCACGACTTCTTCTGGCAGTACGCCAACAGTGGGCTTCGCCTGCTGCAGCTGCGCTTCTATCCGCTATAAGCGTTGACTGCCTCATCACGGGGCTGCACGGCAGCCCCGTTTTCTATGCACCGTTCAGATATGCGCGATCGCTCCTGCACATTGCTGCTGTTGATCGTGGCGGCGTCGTTCAGCCCTCTGATCCACGCCAAGCCGCCACTGCCACGCGGTACCGTCGCTAACGACACCTACGATTTCGGGTCCGTCAGACAAGGTGCCCCCGTCAGCCACGCCTTTATCATCAAGAACGCCGGCGAGGGGCCGCTGCGGATCACAGGCGCAGAGCTATGGATGCCCGGGCTGACCGTGCGCGTCGCGCCAGTGGAAGTACCCGCCCAGGGCGAAGCCGCAGTGACGGTGGAGTTAAACACCGAGCGGGTGGCCGGTGCGATCGAGGGCAAGGTGCAGATTCAATGGAACGATCCGACCCGCTCGGGGGCTTCGCTGACGCTCAAAGGTTACGTCGTTCCACGGATCGCAATTGAGCCCATGCCTGCGGTCTTCCTAAGCGCGTTTACCGCCGAGCCCGCCGAGCGCACCTTAACGATCAGGAATAACGAACCGCGGCCCCTTAGGATCACAAGCGTGGAGCACTCGGCTCGCCTGAGCGTTTCCGTCGCGGACGTTGAGCCCGGCAAGGTCTTCATCCTGACCGCGCGTTCTGTCAATGGTGTGCCCGCAGGGCGCTACGAGGAGTCCCTCACGCTCGTGACCGATAAGCCGGGGGGCGATCGGATCGACCTTCCCGTGCATCTATGGGTCAAGCCGGACCTATATGCAAATCCCGAGAACGTCGACTTTGGCACGCTGCGCGTGGAGGACGTGCAGCGCAGCGATGTAACGGCGTCCCTCACACAGACCTTCTTTCTCAAGCGCCGCGGTGACGCTTTCAGGATTACGGCCATTGTCTGCGATTCGAGCGCGGTGGATGTCACACAGTCGCCCGCGGGACCAAGCAATAGCTTCCAAATCGATGTGCGGCTACGAGCCGAAGCCCTGCGCCGAGGAAGCCTCGACGCAAAGATTCGGGTCATGACCACGGATCCAGCGTTCCCGGAGGTAGTGATTCCGTTGAGCGGCACCCTGATCTAGGTGTGAAGTTTCGTGGCGTGGCCCATGACATGCTGTATAATTCCCTTCCAGGTTTCTGTGTCGCGCATTTCCGGTTAGCGTCTCAGTCCGTTTAGCGGCCCGTCCCGGGCCGTCAATAACAAGCCTAAAAGCATCTGCCTGAACCGGTCGAAGGTTGATCCTTCCCAGGCCGATCTCAGGAGAAAGTCATTACTACGTCGTTTGAACAACTCGGCCTGTTGCCCGCGCTGCTGCGCGCCGTCGCCGAGCAAGGCTATACACAACCCACCCCCATCCAGGCGCAGGCGATCCCGGTCGTGCTTGCCGGGCGCGATCTGCTCGGCGCCGCCCAGACCGGCACCGGCAAGACCGCCGGCTTTACGCTGCCTCTTCTACAAAAACTGGTTGAAAAAGCCAATACGAGCCATTCGCCGGCACGGCATCCGGTTCGCGCCCTGATCATCACTCCCACCCGCGAGCTCGCGGCGCAGGTCGAAGAAAGCGTGCGCACCTACGGGAAATACACCAGTCTCAAGTCGGCCCTGGTCTACGGCGGTGTCGGCATGCAGCCGCAGGTCGATGCGCTGCGCCGCGGCGTGGACATCCTGGTCGCCACGCCGGGCCGGCTGCTCGACCATGTGCAGCAGAAGACGGCCGACCTGCGCCAGGTGCAGATCCTGGTGCTCGACGAAGCCGACCGGATGCTCGACATGGGATTCATCCACGACATCCGGCGCATCCTCGCGCTGCTTCCGGCGCAGCGCCAGAACCTGCTCTTCTCGGCGACGTTCCCTGAGGAGATCCGCAAGCTCGCCGCGTCGTTCATGCGTAACCCCGCGACCGTCGAGGTCGCGCGCCGCAACACGCCCGCCGAGCTGGTGGCGCAGGTGGCGTACCCGGTGCAGGCCGACCAGAAGCGCTCGCTGCTCGCGCATCTCGTGAAATCGAACGACTGGCGCCAGGTGCTGGTGTTCGTCCGGACCAAGCACGGCGCGAACCGGCTCGCCCAGCAGCTCCTGCGCGAAGGGATCGAAGCCGACGCCATCCACGGCAACAAGGCGCAGAGCGCCCGCACCCGCACGCTGGCGCAGTTCAAGGCCGGCTCGCTGCGGGTGCTGGTCGCCACCGACATCGCGGCGCGCGGACTGGATATCGCCAACGTCAGTCACGTGATCAATTTTGATGTGCCGCAACATCCGGAAGATTATGTGCATCGAATTGGCAGGACCGGGCGGGCCGAGGCGGCGGGAGACGCCTTTACCCTCATGGTGGCGGAGGACGCCAGCCACGTGCAGGCCATCGAGCGGTTCATCGGGCGTAGGGTCGAGCGCGTGAAGTTGGAGAACTTCAACTACAAGTACACCGTAATCCTCGACGAGAAACGCGACCAGCAGCCCCAGCATCACGGGCGCCAGCAATCGGGTCTGCTTCTCACCGATCACCTGGTCAATCACCAAACGCGTCAACTGCGGATAGGTCAGCGCGAAGGCGAGCGACAGCACAGCGCAAGCGATGTTGCCCAGGGCCATCCATTTGTAAGACCGCAGGTACACCGCGACGCGCCGGATGATTTCCCAGGTCGAACGCGATCTGGATGTGAAGGAAGGGTCCCTGTTCGCCGAATGGGGCGCGTGGGCCATACCACTGCCGGACGGAGTCACCTCAACATGCCTTTCAGCATGGCTGGCTTCAATCCCGGAAGCTTTTTTGGCGGGGCTTTGTCGGCGCTCGACTGGCGGGTTTGCCGGAACGAGTCCAGAAACCCCGCCATGGCGGCGGCGAACGGCGCCAGATCCTT